>ERZ772948.54-NODE-54-length-61719-cov-27.364475_pt1 | contig 61719 bp, 51 predicted proteins | sample MGYA00511945_ERZ772948 | MGnify/ENA primary metagenome ERZ772948 (study PRJEB29015, sample SAMEA2737927) | human oral metagenome | biome: human oral; feature: human-associated habitat; material: dental | place: China | collected 2141 ... | reverse complement strand
TTTCGTCGGCGTTATGCAGACTAGCGTGCTGCACCGTCGTACCGGCCACCACCACGGGGTCGAACACCGCTACTGGCGTAGCCGCACCGGTTCGACCGATGGAAATGACAATATCACGGACGATGGTCGTAGCTTCTTCGGCGGCAAATTTATAGGCCACTGCCGCTCGCGGTGTCTTGCCGACAACGCCTAGCTCGGCAAATTGGCGGCGATCATTGAGCTTGATGACTGCTCCGTCGGTATTAAACTGCAGCGACTGACGCAGCTCATCGAGATGATTAACATAGCTCATCACCTCGTCCAAGCCATAGACAATTTGCGTCTGCCGACTCGTGGTGATACCCAGCTCGTTCATCATCTGATAGCCAAAGGCAATCGTCGGCGTGTCCTCGAGGGTGTCACGAATAATGTCATAGCCGACAAAATGGAGCGGACGCTCTGCCACCAGTTTTGGATCAAGCTGACGAATCGTCCCTGCAGCTAGGTTACGCGGATTGGCAAATTCCGGCTGACCAGTCGCTCGCCGACGCTGATTTAATGCTGCAAAGTCATCTTTGTGCATCACGATTTCACCACGGATCTCCGTTCGACCGCGCAAAAAATGAGCAAATCGTTGGTTGGCGCGTAGTGTCAGCGGCACATTCTGAATCGTTCGCACGTTCATGGTCACATCTTCACCAACCAATCCGTCGCCCCGTGTCACCGCCCGCGTCAGTACACCGTCTTCATAAATCAGCGCGCAGGCTAAGCCATCCATTTTGATGTCACACAAAAATTCTTCAGTGATGTCTTGACGCACTTTTTTCATGCGCTGTATCCACGCCGCAACTTCTTCTCGGTCAAACACGTCCTGCAGCGAAATCATTCGCGTTTGATGCTGAACCTTAGCGAATTTACTGAGCGCTTTTCCGGCCACCCGCTGGGTTGGACTATCTGGCGTGATGAGTTCAGGAAACTGCTCTTCCAGCTGCGACAATTCATGCTTCAGGCTATCAGCTGCCGCCTCACTCATGATCGATTCGTCGAGCACATGATAATGATAGCGATAATCATTGATCAGATCTCGCAATTTAACAATTCGTTGCTCGGCCGCCTGCCGGTCAAGCTGGCGCGCTGTCATCGGCGACGACCTTTCGGTAGAATAAGTAGGTATAGGTAGCTGAAAATACGACAGAAAATGACGCCACCAACAGCACCATGATTGGCACCAATGGGAATGAAGCGGTTTGATCAATCCAACCCGTCATGAAGGCGTCAAATTTAATGGTCGGGATGAGGATAATCACCCAAAGCAACGTTAGCATGATAGCCAGCCACAACATCCGTAACAAAATGCGGATACGACGACCAACCACGATGTCGCCAGCCATACGTACAGCCCGCATTGGGTAGGTGCCTGGCAGCGTAACAATGATCATGGCAAAAGCCGTGGAGGTGAGCCAATACAGCGATAGCACTCCCAGCAGCCCCGTGATTGCTGCAGCGATCATCAACAGTGGTGTCTGGCTTAAGATGTCGGCTGTTTGCAGCGTCGTATAGAGAATGACGCCGCCAGCAGCTGGCAATATTTGGCACAGGACAATGAACAATAGCACAATGAACGCGACCAGCGGCGCCCCAGCTCGGTACAAACCATCGCGGATGGTCGGTGAATTGCCAGAGCTAACGGCTCTTAACAACCAAATGGTAGTCAGCCATACCATGATCAGTGCCAACACGCCCAATATTTGCTGCAGGGCGTTGTTTGGCTGATTGGTCAATTGACCGTACACCACACCTCCGAAAATCGAGAACGTCGCAAACAAATCACTCACTGCCCCCTGCTCGACTGTACCTTCGGCCAATGCTTTAATCTTTTTGTACGTCTCTTGATCCATCAATCCCGCCAGTACAAACACCACCAGCGCATACACCAGCGCCAAGCCAAAAAACAGACGTTTATTTGACCAAATCATTTTGACCGCTTGGGTAGTCAGAGACCAATAACCCGGGATGTGCAGTGACCTGACATAGTCCCTACGTCGCGTCAGGCGAAAACTACGATGCGGTCGACGCTTCAAAAAATGAACCCTCCGAGTTTTCAGCTGCTGCCAGATCTTTTTGCAATGATTCTTGCACCGCAAATAATAACCAGAGGCAAGTTTTTGGTTTGCTCGTGAGCGACTGGTTGTTACTTTCTTTTTGGAGACAGATGTACGTTGCTTACTCATGGTCAGGAATCCTTACATTTTTGTCGCATTGTTTCGCAGACGAGCAATACGATCCTCCAACGGTGGATGGGTACTAAATAATTTTGAAAAAAAGCCGGGGCGTAATGGATTATTCATAAATAGATTGGCCGTAGATGTGCTTTGGCGCTCCATGGGTCGGCCATATTCTTGCAATTTGCCTAGTGCACTCGCCAACCCTTCTGAGTCTCGAGTCAACAACGCACCAGAAGCGTCGGCCAAATATTCTCGCTGCCGACTAACTGCTAGCTGTGTGATGGTTGCCAAAATTGGCGCCAAAATCACTACTACCAAACCCAATATGTACACCGCTGGGTGAACATCACGGTCATCGTCACCACCAAAGAACATCATGCGCAGGGCCAAGTCTGCCAATAGCCCAATAGCACTCACCAAACCGAAAGCAATCATACTAACGCGAATATCATAGTTACGCACATGACTCATCTCGTGTGCCATCACTGCCTCGAGCTCACGTTTGTCCATGATTTCCAGCAGGCCAGTGGTTGCACCGACGATGGCATGCTTGGGGTCGCGGCCAGTCGCAAAGGCGTTAGGTGCTGGGTCGTCAATGATGTAGACTTTTGGCATCGGCATGCCAGCAGCGATCGCCAAATTCTCGACTACCCGCCACAGCTCAGGTGCATCTTTTTTCTCAATCTCCTGCGCGCCGGTCATGGCCATGGCTAATTTTCCAGCCAGATAGTACTGAAGCCAGGCGTACAGCATCGAACAACCAAACACAATCCACGCCAGTGAATAATTTTTGACCACCATGCCGATGAAGACACCGATAATACCAATGATAGCTACGAACACTGCCATGATGATGACGGTGTTGCGTTTATTTTGAGAAATCGCACTATACATAGTAGCTATTATAACAAAAACCGCCCGCCAACGGTAGGCGAGCGGCTGTGTGGTTTGCGTGAGGTGTTAGAATTTGACCTCTACTGGGTTCTCGACAGACGCACGGTCTTCAACCTCAAAGAATTCCTTGGCTTGGAAGTTGAACATGCCTGCAACGATGTTTGCTGGGAAAGTCTGAATCTTGGTGTTCAGGTCACGAACGCCACCGTTGTAGAAGCGACGGGAAGCTTGAATTTTGTCTTCAGTGTCGACCAGTTCCTGCTGCAATTGCATGAAGTTTTGGTTAGCTTTCAAATCTGGGTAAGCCTCAGCTACTGCAAACAGGCTTTTCAAGGCGCCTTCGAGCATGTTTTCTGCCTCGGCAGTATCCTTCACACCTTTGGCATCCATGATGGCTGAACGTGCTTCGGTCACCTTTTCAAATACTTCCTTCTCGTGCGTAGCGTAACCCTTCACAGAGTTTACGAGATTTGGGATCAAGTCAGTTCGACGTTTCAATTGAACCGTGATATCGCTCCATGCTTCTTCAACGCGGTTGCGTAAGGTCACCAAACCATTATAGGTGGCGACGATGAAGCCGATAGCGAGAACCAGGACAACGCCAACGACTATAAGTGCTATGATGATTGAGCTCATTGAATATTCTCCTTATCAATTTATGCTAACCCCTTCATTATACCACAGACGTTTTGCTTGTGGTTAGGTTTTTGGGTGATAAAAATGACTTTAAACATCAAGAAATGCGCCATATCTATAGAGGCTAAAATGCTGACCAGAATAACACTCCAAGCCCAAGATGGTATAATTAGCTACATGAAGACAGTTTTAATTACCGGCGCAAGCGATGGTCTGGGTTTTGCCACCGCACAACTACTGCTTGAAAAGGGCTACAATGTTTATTCTCTTTCTCGCTCAAAACCAACAGATAACAGAATCAGGCACATTACGCTTGATTTGACAGATGAGATGTCCATCAAGAATGCCGCTCAGCAAATCTTAGAGCTTGATGATCAAATCATGGCACTCGTTAACTGTGCTGGTATTATGTCTAGGTTTGATCGTACGGATGAAAAACTATTTAGCGATATTATAAAGGTATATTCCACAAATATCATGGGTGTAATTTATCTCACTAACTTCTTGATGGACAGGATCGTCAAAGATGAAGCGGACATCATCAATGTCGCTTCTACAGCCGGCACTAAAGGTTCTGCGAACGAGCCAGTGTACACCAGTAGCAAATGGGCAATGCGTGGCTATAGCAAATCACTGCAAATGTTTTTCAAGGGCAAAAGGTCGCGAGCAATTAGCTTCTGTCCAGGTGGTATGCGCAATAGAATGCTTGAGAAAATTACTGGCGAGCAGCTACCAGACCCTGAAAACTGGATGCCAGTTGAGATAGTTGCAAAGACACTAGTGGACGTCATCGAGACACCAAAGCAAGCAGAAATTAGCGAAATTGTCATCAATAGAAAATAACAAGACCATAAGCTTATCACCATATCACTAACAACTTCCATTTACCGTGGACTGTTACCGGAACTAGAAAAGCCACCAAAACAGGTGACTTTTCTTTTAGCTGCAATTTGGTGCGCAAGGCGGGAATCGAACCCGCACGACTTTTGGTCAAGGGATTTTAAGTCCCTCGCGTCTACCAATTCCGCCACTCGCGCCCATATTCTGCACTAATGACCGCCCGATGTCCATGTCTACTGACATTTGACACGGTCTGCCATTTGCGCTGGTTTGTATTATACTATATTTATGAAGCAAATTGTACATATTCACGGCGGATCACCTTTTGATTCCTATGAGCGCTACCTCTCCGCGCTGCGCAACACTCCACTCAAGTATGAGAATCTTCTTCACAAAACAAAATGGCGCGACTGGCTCGCTGTGACAATGACAGATTTTGACGTGCTCCTGCCTACCATGCCCAACAAGCAAAACGCGCGGTATTCCGAATGGAAAATCTACTTTGAAAAGATATTGCCATTCTTGGGCGATGATGTACAGCTCATTGGTAGTAGCCTTGGGGCAATATTCTTAGCAAAGTATTTGCACGAAAATCCTCTCAGCACGCCAGTTACTCGACTAATCTTAATTGCTGCTCCATATGATGATGCAACTCACGAAGACTTGGGCGATTTTATATTACCAAGTGCAACTGAGCTCGAAAAATCCGCCAAAGAAATTCACCTATTCCACAGTAAAGACGATGCCGTGGTGCCGTTTACTGAGCTAGCAAAGTTTCAGTCTGATCTACCAAGCGCAAAAAGCCATATATTTGTTGACCGAGGCCACTTCCAACAGCCAACCTTCCCTGAGCTAAAAGAACTACTAGAGCAAAAATAGCCCCAGATCTGGAGCTATCATAATTCTGGAGGCACGTACGAGAGTCGAACTCGTCTAAAAGGTTTTGCAGACCTCTGCGTAACCGCTCCGCCAACGCGCCACTTCACTCATTATATCAAATTACAGCTGCTCTTTGAACATCTCGTAAAATTCGCCGCGTTTAGCAATCAATTCGTTGCACGCTCCCTGCTCGACAATTCGACCATCTTTCATAAAGTAAATTACATCAGCTTTTTTCACGGTGCTCAGGCGATGGCTGATAGCGATGATGGTTTTGTCTTTTTGCTTAAACAAGTGGCGAAAAATTCGTGCCTCAGCTGCCGCATCAACAGCGCTCGTCGGTTCGTCCAAAATAACGATTGGCGCATCACGGTAAAAATTACGCGCCAGAGCCAGCCTCTGCCATTGTCCGCCCGACAGATCCACGCCCTTGTTATCGCTATCATCCGTCATCCATTTGTCAATATAGCTATCCCCGCCCTTTGGCAATTTCTTGACGAAATCATCAGCCTCCGCCTGTTTGAGTGCATCCATCAGCCTGTCTTGATCTAGCTCACGAGAAACATCGCCATACCACACATTTTCGTGAGCTGTCGCAAAATCATAGCGAATAAAACTCTGGCTCAAAACAGCCAATTGTCGGTGCCAAGCCGTCGCATCTACCTCGCCGATATCCTGTCCATCAATCAAAATCTCGCCACTAGTCGGCTGATACAGCCCCGTCAATAATTTCACCAGCGTGGTTTTACCTGCACCGTTCTCACCGACGATCGCCACATGCTGGCCGTGCTTAATCTCCAGCGACAAGCCCTTGAGCACCAGAGTTTCGCTACCTGGATATTGGAACTTGACATTACCCACCGTAATTGACTTGCTCATGTTAAGCGTTAGGCTTGGCTTAGCATCAGCTACTGGCAACTCCATGAACCGCTGATAATCGACCATATTTGCCACCTCCTCGTCAATAGAATTATACGTCGAAATCAAGCTATCGACGCTGCCGAGTACTCGGCTCACCATTTGTTGCACCAACACAAACTGGCCGATTGGCTGACGATGCGCGATAATTTCTAGCGTTACCCACACCAGCGCCGCCACTTCTGCGGCCGCCTGCAGCATCTCGCCACCAAAGCGCTTAGCCATAAAGCGGCGCTCATATTTAATCATCTGTAATTGGTCTTTGTCGCGCAAAGTAGCCCGCTCCGTTAACAGATGCTTGATAAGGCCATAAAGTCTCATTTCGGCGATATTCTCAGGTTTACTAATCGCATATTCAATCCACCACATTCGCCGTCTAACATTAGTATTTTTGCGCCAATACTTTGACGTCAAACGAGACAACCGAAATTGGACAACACCGCTAGGAATGATAGCCACGACAAGTAACAGCCCCAGCCACCAACTGACTGACGAGATGATCCATAACCCAACCACTAACGAGACGATATTCGTCACAATGCTAGTCAACCGCGAAAACAGATATGAAAACGAGCCAGCAAACCGCCTCGCTCGATCAAACATATCGATTGTCGCTGGGTCGTCATAACGCCAAAAATCTAGACCGTGCAGCCGAGCAAACATCTGGTCGTTAATGCTTGATTCCAGCTGGTAGCGCATCAACTGCTCAAAATAGGCCTGCACAATTCCCCAAAAACTCATCATCACACCCAGCACCACCGTAATAATCACATACAGGAGTAGTTGGCGTGAGTCGCCGCTGCCAGTATATGCCTCTGTCAGTGCGGTGGTCGTTAACGCTGCAAAATATGTTGTTGCAAGCGGCAAGGATGCCGTTAACACCGCACCGATCGCTTGAATAATAATAGTCCGTGGCGATGTCCGCCAAACTGTTACGAGAACGCTGGCAAGTGTCTTAACAATATGGCGAACTTGAGGTTTATCATTTTGTGACAAATTTGTCATAGTAAAAATCAAATAATTCCATTTGGTGCGAGCGAGAAGACTTGAACTTCCACGAACCTAAGTTCACTAGCCCCTCAAGCTAGCGCGTCTACCAATTCCGCCACGCCCGCACGACTGTCATCATTATACCTGACACTACGGTGTTTTGTAAACTGAATCTTGGCGAACTGTCCAATATATCACGTCAGCAAATCGATCAGTTGGCGAAACCAGTCGAGTATTTTGCGTTACAGCCTGGACTGATGGTAGTTTGATGTATTCAACTGTTGGACGATAGAGCGGCAGTGACGCAGCAGATGCTTGCCAGCGTCGTACGAATGATTGATAATAATCCGCGCGTTGTTTTGGAGAACGCTTACCACGGCCGCCGACCAATGCGTCATCTGAAATAGCGTCATTGTAGTTTGCAAAATTCAGACCTCGTTGATCGCGTTGGTCTTGTGACGAGTGCCAATACGCATAGACGTCTGGGTCACCGCCAAGCACCAACTCATATATCAAGACATCAAAATTACGTGGTTGCAGCACTGATCTGAGAACATCCTGATTAGCATCTGTTGCATCAACAATCTTGACTTCCACCTCAGCATTGAGCTCATTTCGCCATGTCTCAGCCAACGAATTAGCTGCATTTTCATATTTAGAACCCTGCAAGGAAACAACTGACAGTTTCAGTGACTGATCGCCCTTTTTACGCACACCGCCAGACACCGTCCAACCTTCTGCGTCCAGTAGCTTTTTGGCAGCTTCTACATCACGAGCCAACGGCCTTTCCAGTTCTGCTTCCGTGTGTTCCGGCAAAATCGGTCCTGTCAATTCGCCTGTTTGTTGTGGCATCTTTTTGCGAAGCGCGGTGATGTCGACTGACTGCACCAAAGCTTTGCGAATGGATGGAGATTGAAGAATCGGACTCTTGCTGTTGAACAATGCATACACCCCGTTATGGGTTTCATAAGCTTTCATGTCATACATTTTCTTGACGTTTTCTGGCTGAGAAGCATAGGTCAGCTCTGGCGTGGCCATAATTTCACTGGTTCTCAAGCCCTTTGTGATCTCATCCAGTGAGGCATATGCGTACAGCTGGAAACGGTCTAGCTTTGGCTTACCAAAGTGATATGCCTCATTTGCCGTCATATGGACAGCTTTTCTGCCACTTTCCCGGTTATCTGTCTGCAAAAGTCGGAATTTGAATGGTCCGCTCGTGACAGGTGAACGTCCAAATGAGTGATCACGCAGAGCAGCTGGCGCTACATGTTCCAATACGTGTTTTGGAACAACTGGGAACGTCAATGTATGCAAAAATGGCGCATAGGTGGATGGTGTTACAAATGTTACAGTATTGTCGGCAGTTTTCCGAACTTTGATAGATGCCCAACCGTCAGTTGAAGCGCCAACCTTGGAGTTTTTTAGAAGATTAACCGTAAATATGACGTCATCGACCGTCAATGAGTGGCCATCAGACCAGTGAAGATTGTCTTTTAGGGTAATCGTATATTCGGTTTCCGTGCCATTAATGGCGATTGATTTTGCTAGATCCCCCTTGAGGTGTCCAGTATTGTCGTATTGATAGAGGCTGGCGAACATTAGCCTCGCAGCAGACCGTTCTGCATTAGAACGTGCAAACAAGGGGTTGAGGGTTTCCAGCGATCCTAAAACTCCCTCTGAATATGTGCCACCTCCCTGAGGCGCATCCTTCGTGTAGGCTGCACGAAAAATAGTCCATTGCCCTGCACTCAGGCCAACCAATATCATCAATAGCACTGCCCAACCGATAACTTCTCGGCGGACCTCTGTCAATCTGTCGAGACGGGATGTCACGAACTTATGTGCGTGCTTGATGACGCCCTTTTCGATCTTCACAGCTCGACGATTTAAGCTTTTCCCAGAAGCGCTCATTTTTTGGAACCGCTTCCAAGACGGCTTGCCTCCAGCCTCTGTCATGACGACAACCTAGCCTTTAAGCCCCGGCAAGACCAAACTAGCCAAGATTGATAGCACAAAAACTACAGCCAGAACGATGGTAACGTCAAACAAATTCTTGTCAAAACCACGGCGTGTCGTAAACAATTCACCAGAAGATCCGAACCCTGCGCCAAGTGAGGCGCCACGCTGTTGCAACAAAATGGTAATAATCATCAAAAATGCTGATCCTAATGTGATATATGGTAAAAGTTGTTCCAAATTCATCTAACTCTCCTGTTCTTTTTGCGCAGTCCGTAAATCAACCACACTACTTACTATATAGTTTACCAAACTAAGGATGATGCCGGCAATAATTGCGTCACCAAATGTGATGGAAACGTTTGGAGCGAGTACAATGGCAAGATAGACCATGAGACCATTGATGATCAGTGTAAATAAACCAAGGGTCAACAGAATTGCCGGCAGCGACAAGATGATAATGATCGGTTTAAGCATACTGTTGATGACGGAAAATATCAAACCAGCCAACAGAAACGTCAACAAGCCACCATCCGACATGGTGCCTAAAAGTCGCAACGATATCCAGATGCCAAATGAGTTCATAGCCCATCTGAATAGAAATACAAAAAATTGCCGTTTCATCACACTGCTACTTATTATAATAATCTGTTTGCATTTTCACAATAGCTAGACGTCACGAACAGCCGCCATCGCTCACACCCGAACTCTTGCTGGTGATGTGCATTTTCTGAGAGCCACGCGTCGCTTCAATACAAAATTCTTTACCGTCAGCGCCCTGAATATACACATGAACAGGGCCGCCGTTATAATTTGGTATTGATGCGCCAGCGGGTAGTGTTGGATAGACATTGTGAAAATTGCGGTATTGCTCCATAGCCTGCGCTGCACTTTTGAGGTCAGCCGTGATAGCATCGCGCAATGACTTCTGGCGCCAATTGCCGTAGCTGATAATTCCGATAGTGGTCAAAATGGCTATGACCGATATCATAACAAGCACTTCTATAATGGTAAAACCGCGTTTCATATTGTTAGTATAGCACAAGCGTTTTAGTTATTGGTACGCTGTGCTGCAATATATTTGTGGACGATTTGAGCACGCGACCGGCCAATCACCGACGCTAGGTCATCTTCTGTGGCACTGACAACATTACGGAAGCTACCAAATTTTTTCAGCAATTTAGCGCGGGTTTTTGGCCCAATGCCAGGAATTTCCTCTAGCTGATTTTTCGTTTGCTGCTGACGCTTCAGTGCCGTGTGGTAGCTCACCGCAAAACGATGCGACTCGTCGCGGATGCGCTGAAACAGTTTGACGATGTCAGTTGTCGCAAGGGTATTCTCGTCCGCTGTCGGACGTTCGTTGCGAGTTTGTTCCATGCTAGCTCGTAAGTTTTTTGAGTGCGAGCCGGCATTACGCTGGTCTGGGTGTAAATTCACCATGTAGACGTCACCATCTTCATGAATAGCGATGTCCGCCCACGGCTGCGACTGAGCCTGCTCAATAAACGTGATATCAATCTGCGAATTAGTCTTGTGCACTAATAATTCTTCCTCGCGCTTGGCGATGCTGATGATCGGCACGGTAATGCCACGCTCATCACGCGCTCTGATGGCCGCCACTAGCTGACCTTTGCCGCCGTCAATCAGCAGCAGGTCAGGACGACCCCAGCTTTTTAGATGACGCTCGCTCAGCCGGCGAAAAATCGTCTGATAGATATTGCCGGTATCATCATTTTTCTCACTAACTTTGAATTTGCGGTACTCCGCCCGGTCGCTGACACCATTGGTAAACACCACCATGCTAGAGACAACCTGCCGCCCACTCATATGCGAAATGTCATAGCCCTCGATGCGCGCTGGGATATCCTTTAGGCCCAACAATTTTGCCAAATCAGCCAACGCCTTGTCTTTAGAAATATCCAAGAATTCTTTGTCGCCGAAACAAACTCGCCGCTGCAACTCCCGCATGGCGCGTAGCTTATTGCGAAGATCAGCCGCCCGCTCAAAATCATGCAGTCCAGCCGCCGTTTTCATGTCGCGTTCCAGCTCGGCGGCGATGGCTTTACGATTACCCTTGATGTAGCTGATGAGTTTGCGTAGATTAGCTTTGTAGACAGCTGACCCATCGCTTAGTCGTGGACTCAAACCTAAATCTTCATCCAACTTCGACTGCCCTGGTCGCCGCTGCCTGGTCAAATAGGGGAACACTCGCCGCAAATATCGCAAGGCTTTTTTCAAAGCAAAGCCATTATAAAACGGGCCAATATATTCCGCGCCGTCATCAGCTGGATTGCGCGTAAAACTGACGGTCGGCCACTCACTTTTCATGTCGATTCGCACATACATCTGCGATTTATCATCGCGTAGCAGCACGTTGTATCGCGGCATATAGCGCTTGACCATCTCGCTTTCCAGAAACAAGGCATCAACTTCGCTTTCAGTCTCAATCCAATCCGTATCAGCGATTTCCGCCACCAAGGCCATGGTTTTATTATCCCGCCCGCGCGAATCCTGAAAATACTGACGCACACGGTTTTTCAGCACCGCCGCCTTGCCCACATAAATAATCTCGCCACTGGCTGACTTGTGAAAATAAACGCCAGGAGTGCGCGGTAGGGTTTTGAGCTTGGCTTGCAATGGTTGATTCACCTTTTTATTATACATTTTTCTAGGCTAGTAATGTTACAATTAGTAATATGTCGCAGACGAAAAACCCACACCACTCCATCAAAGCCATCGTCTTTGATCTTGATGGCGTGTATTTTAACAAGGGCAAGGCTGAGTTTCTGAGCAGCCTCGCTCACTATGGAGTTAAGGAGGCGAACGCCAAGTCAGTCTTTCTGACGAGCCAGCACATGGCTGATTATAAACTGGGTAAAATCGATGACAATGAATTCTGGACGTGGGCAGAATCGCAGTGGAACACAGGCTTGTCTAATCATGAGCTGATAGAGCTAATGCTTGATGGCTATGCGATCGATGAACGCGTTGCGCAACTGGCGACAAGGGTTCAACACGCGGGCTATAACACATTAATCTGCTCCAATAATTTTCCAGCTCGCGTCAACGGCCTGGAGAGAAAATTTGGTTTTCTGCAGCAATTTGATACAGCAGTTTTCTCATACCAAGTTCATGCCGCTAAACCGTCAACCGAGATTTTCGCCGAATTGCTGCGTCGCTCTGGTCGCCAACCACAAGAGATAGTCTACGCTGATGACAAGCCAACTGCACTCACTGGTGCGAAGGATCTTGGCATTAACACACTGGTTTATACTGATTTTGATACATACCGTGACGACCTCCAAGAGCTGGGAATTATTTTATGATATCGCGACCGGGTTTAATGCCAGCCTAGCAGTTCAGTGAACGACTTCTGCGCGCTAACACATTCACCCAACTCAATACTCGTAACTGGCAAAGTAATATTATGCGCACGCAACAATCTGCGTACTTCTTTCTGCTTGTTATATGGCACCTCTATATGCGAAATATCAGTGATAGCTATTCGCTTGTCGGCACGCGCTTCGTAGTAACGCATTGGTTTTTCTAACTCTACTTGTGAAGCAAGGTGCTTGACACCAATGAGTATTGGATAGTTGCTAGGAATATCACTACCCAAACAAAAGATATCCCACACATCACGCGCCTGTCTATTCACCTTCTTACCCCATGTGTTGTCACCATGTTCATCATGCGACAAGCTGCGCCAAGTTTTCCAGCGACGCAGCATTGTGATGCCGCTGATTGTGAACAAACGCACATAAAATAGACTATAGTAATATGACGTCCAAGTCAGCGCATCGCCATAACGATTTTTCTCTTTCCAACCAAGGCCGTGCATGTCAGCGTATGATCGCGCTACCATGCGGCTCCGACATAACGAAATTGAGTGTATGATATGCTGGTCGCTACCGCCAAAAACTGCATATACATCACGCGCTGGTTTGAGTCCACCAGTATCACAAAAGCTCTTCAGAACATCAATTGTACTGCGCTCACCATGTTGCCAACGACCAGTCCCATGCCAAAACTGAGTGTCTCGCGTTAGTTTTTGATATTCGGCTATCTCAGAGCTACTAAACCGGCGTAGTGTTTTTGTTGTAATAATCCGTTTCTGAGCTATGCTACCTAGCAACTTCTCCGCATAGCGCAACCGAACCTTGTGAGTGGTTGCCAGCAAAAGATGGTGCGGCAAATATCGCAAGAGCTTTTTAATAAATAACTTTTGATATCCGTTATCTTTAGTCCTGGCGCGCTGACGAGTAGTCATGATACTATTTTGCTGCAGCTTTTTCCAAAGCATCAATCAGCGTCTGCTTTGGTTTCATACCAATCAGCTCAGCAACTTCCTCGCCATCAGCGATAATCTTCATGTTTGGAATACCCTGCACACGATAGTCCATAGCCAACTGCGCATTTTCCTGGCTGGCTTCAGTATCAACTTTGACGACATCAAACTCAGTTTCTTCAGCAATTTGGTGTAAAATTGGCGCCATCGCTCGGCACGGCGGGCACCATGGCGCCCAAAAATCAACCAGCACTGGCTTGTCGCTTTTTAGCACTTTCTCTTCAAATTCTTGTTTTGTTGTAATCTCATATAACGCCATTATTTTCCTCCTTTACTCATATTCTATTATACAGCAGCTACACGCCAAATGAACAAAATCTTATCACATCAACCACTATATGTGCACCTATGGCCGAACTAACATCGCGCTTTCGTTGCATGACGGCAAACGGCAGACCAAACAATAGCGCCAACGCCAGGACGCTACCCAGCGCAAAATTAGCTGTATTAAAATGAAGCAAGACGTGAGGCAATATCATAACGAGATAGCACAAAAAATTATCTAATTTTGACAGTAATCTATCCTTAATGAAATAGATGCACGTAGCAAAGAAAAAGAAGCGGAAAATAATTTCTTCCGAAATACCAGCACGCATGGCGTTTAAGAACCATTCTGGCTTGAGCGAAAAAGCAATATTCCAAGAAATTTTTGCCAGGAGAATATTGACGGTTCCCAGCGCCAATCCTACCAATAGAGCAAGGCAAATTGTTTTTAGTATTTCTTTTTTGTTGACCATTTTACAGAGGACAATTGCATGCTTACTTTTCTTGAGCACACTAACACCTCCAACATACGCAACAGCAGAGCACACTCCCATGAACATACTGGATGGTGCAGCCAGACAGCCTAAAATTACAGCAATGATAACATCAGTTCTAGAAACATTTTTGTTCCTTACGATAAATAAAACTGCCAATAAAACAACAACCAAAAACCACAGGATGTTAAGCTTTTGTGGATTTAGTAACGTTATCGACCACAGCGCCACAAAAAAAAGGTTGATACCGAGCAGTACTCGTGTTGAAGATCGGTGTAAAACTACAGCATGTTCTTGACTCATGACATAACTATATCATATACTTGTACAACATGTATGAACTCAGCTGGTATGAGTTCCTCTAAAACCTCACGTTCGCAATACTCAACTTCAAAGCGAACCACTGAACACCGAAAAATAACCAAAGGAGTATTTAATTTGAAAAATATATCAAACAAGGAAATTTTAGGTCTGTTCTGGCGCATATCACGCCCCTACAAACATCGGCGAAATTTGACCATCTTTTTTGCAATCATCACCCTGGCTATAACAATTTTTGTCGGCCCACTGATTATTGCTGAATTGCTTAGCATCATCCAAAACGGGCAACTAGACAATGCAGAAAAACTATGGAAATTAGTCGCGCTCTACGGCATGAGCGAATTATGGTCAAATGTTATCGGCTGGCGCTTAGTCCTGTACCTCGCATGGACATTTGAAACCGCCCTGCAACGTGATCTATACGCACGGTGTTTTAGCAAACTAACCAACCAAACGATGTTTTTCCATGCCAATAAATTTGGCGGCTCACTTGTCAGCCAAACCAATAAATTAAACGGCGCAGTTGAACGTTTTTGGGACACGATCATTTGGTCAATTTTGCCGTTGGCAATTTCCCTGGTTGGCTCGATCATAATTTTGTCAACTCTGCTGTGGCAATACGCCGTATTTCTCCTACTATTCTCAATCATATTTAGCATTGTTGTCTACTTTGGCTCTCGACCGATGGCTAAACTGAACGAAAAAGAAGCCAAAGCCAGCAACAAAGTGAGCGGTCAATTGGCCGACGCTGTTTCAAACATTTTGGCAGTAAAATCGTCTGGTGCCGAAGCACTGGAGCAGCAACGCTTTGCAAAAACCGTTACATCTTGGCGTGGCGCTAGTCTGGGCACCATGCGCGGGCTCCTAAAAGTCAGCACTGTGTATTCAACCATCAATATAACGATAAAAATTGGCGCTATCGCCTTTGCGATATACGCTGCCCAGTATAATATCGTATCAGTAGCGGCGGTTTATCTCATCATCACCTACACTGGTAGCGTGGCGCATGAGTTGTGGAATATGAACAGTATTATGCGTAGTTATAACCGTATCCTTGGTGACGCTCACGATATGGTGGAAATTCTTACCACGCCGACGACACTGGTCGATCAAAGTGATACAAAGCTTGCTGTTACGCGCGGTAGCATCAACATGGACAACGTGACCTTTACTCATGATGAGGGCGAGGGTGACACGCTGTTTCATGATTTTTCTCTTCGCATTCAGCCGGGTGAAAAAATTGGTTTGGTTGGATCGAGTGGATCTGGCAAAACTACCCTGACCAAATTATTGCTACGATTTGCCGACATTGACTCAGGAGAGATTGCTATTGACGCACAAAATATTGCCGAAGTTACTCAGGCAAGCCTGCGCGAGCAAATCGCTTACGTGCCGCAAGAGCCACTACTGTTCCACCGTTCGGTCCGTGAGAATATCGCTTACGGTCGACCTAACGCAACTGATGCTGAAATTGAAAAAGCTGCCAAGAAAGCTGGTGCCTATGATTTTATCGTTAAATTACACGATGGCTTTGACACCATGGTCGGTGAGCGTGGCGTGAAGCTATCAGGTGGGCAACGTCAGCGCATCGCTATTGCCAGGGCGATTTTGAAAAATGCACCAATCCTGATTCTTGACGAGGCAACCTCAGCGTTAGATTCAGAGTCGGAAGCGCTTATTCAACAGTCGCTAGAAACCTTGATGAAAGGCCGGACGTCAATTGTCATCGCTCACCGCTTGTCGACCATCGCTAAACTCGACCGTATCATTGTTTTGGAAAATGGACGCATCGTCGAAGACGGTTCGCACGAGCAATTGCTTACCAAAAAACGCGGTGTTTATGCCAAATTGTGGGCGCGGCAGTCTGGCGGATTTATCGAAGATTAACGTAAAGCTAAAGCGGCTAATGAGATAGCCGCTTTATTACTGGGTTACGGTAGCCGATTTAACGTCGACGCTTGATGATAATCCAGGCGCCAGTAGCAACGACCGCGATGGAACCGAGAGCGATCATGATGGCGTTACTACCCGTGTCAGCTAGTGCATTTGATGCTTTCTTCGCAATCTTAGCAACTGGGTTGTTGCCGCCACTATTGGCATTTTGGTTACCATTCTGAGTAGCGTCCTCTTCTTCGTAAACACCAACTGGGTCGATGATAGTGCCGTTTACTGTACCGTCACTGTCACCAAAGCCGCCGTCAGTCAAATCATAAGCAATGGTGGTGTATTTGCCATCTGGCGTATTACCAAAGGTAACTCGGCTGGTGATGTCTTGATATACTCGACCATTCATTATCTTACCAATTGTCAGACGGTTCGTGTTAGCATAGCGACGACTTAATGTTAAGGTTACACGAGCGGTAAAGCCAACTGCAGGAGCTTGATTGTTACAGTTAATGGTGAAATCCACTCCTTCGCGAAGGACACGGTTATTGTAGCGATCCGGCGTTGAAGCTGTCTGTGCTGTCGCCAAGTTGTAACAAGAGTTTCCAGATGTCTCTACTGTCAAAGAACGGTGATGCGGCTGCGCAACAGTCATCTTATTTCTTGGAGATTGAGGCCCTGGGATGACAATTGCATTCAACCGATTTTCCAGTGCAGTTCTCTTAGCGGCATCCTGTACGTTTGCCACCAAAGCTCTTGCGGCATTCACTGCAGCTTGAGTTTTGGTACTTTCAGCCTGAGCGACTGCTTGTTCAGCGGCTGTCTGGGCGTCGGCTTCCTTCTTCTTGGCGTTGGCAACTGCAGTGTTGAGGTCGCTGGCTGCTTTCTGGATGGCAGTAGCAGTTGGGTTTGGTTGCTTCTCTACTTCTTTGGCTTTGGCAAGAGCTTGCTTGACGGTCGCGTCATTGGTAATGTAGGCCGGTTCTTTCTCGGCGTTGGCGATGGCGGTGCGGAGGGCAGATAGGTCAGGACGAAGGGCGTCAAGTTTTGCTTGCAGAGCTGCTTTGGCAGCGTTGAGTTCGGCAACAGAAGCACCGGCGTTGGCGGCGACCTGCTCTGCTTGGGTAGCTTGTGCTGCTACGGCGTCCTTGCTTTCCTGGGACATGCCGGCAGTAGTTGCTGGGTCTTTGGCCTTGGTTATCAGGGCGGAGAGAGCGGTGCGAGCAGCGGTGACGTTAGCGGTTACCTGGTTGAGGCGATCCTGGAAGGCTTGCTTCTTAGCTGGGTCTTGGACGGCAGCTACCTTAGCGTTGGCGCTGGTAACATCGTCTGGATCCTGGTTGTGTTCAGCCTGAGCGACTGCTTGTTCAGCGGCTGTCTGGGCGTCGGCTTCCTTCTTCTTGGCGTTGGCAACTGCAGTGTTGAGGTCGCTGGCTGCTTTCTGGATGGCAGTAGCAGTTGGGTTTGGTTGCTTCTCTACTTCTTTGGCTTTGGCAAGAGCTTGCTTGACGGTCGCGTCATTGGTAATGTAGGCCGGTTCTTTCTCGGCGTTGGCGATGGCGGTGCGGAGGGCAGATAGGTCAGGCTTTGGCAATGTTGCAGTCACGTGTAGTGTTCCAGAGAAAGCAAACGGCTTACCATTGATAGTTATCTGCTTGTTCCAGTTGGCCTGCAACGCATGCGGTTGACCATCATATACTGGTGCCGCCACTTTTAATTTACCAGCTGCTTCATTGACCAAAGTAGCCGTATTCTCAATGGCAATTGGCGCGCCAGCTGCATCCTTCAAAGGCGAGCTGAACACTTCAGACTCAGTCGTCATACTGCCCTGCTGGTTTTCTAGCTTCAAAGAGGTAAGGCGATTTAAGCCTGCCAAAGGCTGTGCATTCATGACCGTACTGTAGTCTAACCGCAGTTCAGTAAGTTGAGTCATTTGCCCAATTGCAGCAATCTCATCCTCGCTCAGCTGCCCCCCAGTCAAGCGCAAAGAGGTCAGAGCTGGCGCACCAACAAGAGATTGAGCATTGACAACTTTAGTATTTCGACCATAGTCATAGAAAGAGATTTTCTTTAATGAGTTCTTACTACCTGCAAATGTTGATAGGTCTAACGTCTGATTGGTACCGCTCATCGAGACTTGCTCGAGCTTGTTCAGAGACGACAAAGGACCATAGTTCGCAACAACATTTTCCGACAAGTTCACACTACGCAGCTCAGACAAGCCAGCCAATGGCTGAATATCAGCAACCTTATTGCCTGACAGCTGCAATGCGCGCAGCTTAGTGAGACCAGCGAGCGGCTGCAAATTAGTAATTGCGTGATTGCCAAGTGATAGTTCAGTCGCATTTTTAGCGTACTCCAGACCAGTCAAATCCTTAATCCTCTGGTCTTCCGTGATATTGCCAGTATTATCGACATACATGCGATCAATGGTTAGCATTTCTTGAGCAGTAATCGCTTGAGTATCGCTACGGGTTTTCCCTGAGATTTCAGCTAACCTCTTGTTCAACAACTGGCGCAACCGAGCATCCGGGATGTTAACACCCTGCGCTGCCGGAGGTTGTGGAGGTGTCGGAGAATTGGTTGAGTCCATGTAGGCATTTACTAAAGCACCTCGGTTCACCGCCACGCCAGGTTTCACGTACTGACCGCTCGGGTCAATTGCTGATGCAACCTCAGCTGACAACGGCTTACCTGAGCTAATCGCCGGACTACCCGCCTTCAAGTTGTAGTTACTCTTGCGATAGTCAGTATTCTGTTCAGCTTCTTTGATGAAGTATGGGTTATTGGCACGCGTACCAAACAGATCAAGAGAATGTGCGTCACGACCATCAATTGATGACCGAACGCGACTGTCCTTGGCGATATCTTTCACGTTGGCAAACAGAATATCAAGACGATTCGGCACATCCGCTAAGTCCCAGGTCATAATCGTGCCTTCATTTTGTAAACTACTGCGGTAGTAGGCGTTGTAGTCAAAACCTTTGAACATGTCATTTGTATAGGTGCCAGGACCAGTATGGTTCGGCCCACCAGTACTTCTGACAGGGTAGGACCAAAGTGGCGCGCCAGTGTCACCAGAGATGACTGCGCGAGAGGAAATGATATTGTTGTACATCTCTAGATCAGTCAGATTCCAACTCAAACCTTTACCAGCAGACCATGATTCAAGCGATTTACAAATTTGCGGGTTGTGAGCATCCCGCTCATTACAGCCGTTGGTACGAGCATCCTCATTTAGCATGATCGGTCGGTTAGTTCGAGAGATAGTGTTGTTGTAAACCTTGGAATTTGAACTACTTGATACGCTAATACCAGCACCCGAGCCTTCAATGATGTTTGACGCGATGATCGTACCGTCTGAAACCTCATCAAAGATCGCGGTAGTTGTGTTGATGAAGAAGTTATTGACGATTTTCGCCTTAATACAACCTTCATCACACCAGACACCTGCTGTACCATTGCGCACATAATAGTCATTGCCGGTTGAAGCAGGATTCTTTGAGTTATCAACCACATTACCTCGGAACGTAAAGTTCTCAATGTGCGTCACTTTTATCTCAGAAACAGTACACCATGCCAAACAGACTGAACCATTGGTCAGATAATTTGCTGCGTTATTCTCTGTAAAGATGTTATTTTCAAATGTTGTATTGTGTGCACGGTTAGCTCCTGCACCATTACCACCATTTCCGATAAATTTGTTATTAACTATGCGCGCACCTTGTGCATCAGTATTGAAACCAACTGAGGAGCTTTGCGTAAAGATGGAGTCTTGGACGACTGAGCCACGACCATTTACCACGATCATACTGGTCCCAACCTGATCTTCGGCCAAGTCACGATCCCAAGACCAACTCTGTACTGGTGAGTACTGTGCAACATTGATAGCTTTCATCGTGAAATTAGAGCCATCATCAGCCTGACGACCACCAACAGAGAAAGCGCGTGCTCGGTTGGTAATCTCTGTAGTACCGCTAGATGGGTCAGAGCCAACATAATATGTCAAATCATCTTCTGTGCCGACGTTAAAGCCTGCGCGATTGTTGGTAGGGTCTTTTAGGGTAGTTGGATTCTTGTCTTCAACATAGAATTTACCAGGGCCAACCTTGCTTTTTGCATCGACTTGTTCCAGTGGTTGATCGTCGATAAACATCTGCTCTGGGTAAGCAGCCATACCTTCTTTGGATGGGTTGGGGTTGACCGTACAAACACGACAGAAATTACGGAATTTACCCGTAGTCTTCCATATGTTGCCTTCTTTAGTCCATCGATCTGCCGATACAATATCGCTACCCTTCATCCAGACTTCAGCATGAGGGGCAGCCTGGAACGTAATATTTTTCTTCGTGACAAAGAAATGAGGCTCTCGGTAAGCGCCGCTCTTGGCTACAACCGTTCCACCATCAGAGACAGCCTGCAGTCCACGTCGAAATGTCGCGAAAGGTCGTGCTTCCGTCCCGTTACCAGAATTGTCATTACCATCTGGAGAAATCCAAGCGACATTAGTTGTCGGTACTGGATAGTTGGTATCCATCGCTTTATATTTTTTATGAACACTAGCCGCTTTTGCCATAAACGGACTTGTTAAAACCAACGCGAAAACCATCACAACCGCAGCTGCTGGTATTGCTAGTTTGGCGACACGTTGATTCCTTCTTGATATACGAAGACGTACCATCCCTATTTTTCTCCCTCTCCTCAGTTGTGTGTATTAAAACTACCTGCCACCAGTGTAGCATGAGCGATTTCGTCCTGTCAAATTGTCAACTACTGTTTTTTGTCCTATAATGATTATCCATGATGCACGCTTTTGTAGACTTTATTATTCACTTTGGCATTATCGCCGTTTTATTTGTTGTATTTGCCGAGTCAGGTCTATTGTTTGGGTTTATTTTCCCTGGCGATAGTCTACTATTCACTGCTGGTTATATGATACAACAACACATTTTGCCAATTGACATTTCGATATTCGTGCTTTTACTTATCATCGCGGCCATTGCCGGAGACTCAGTCGGTTATACCTTCGGTCACAAGGTAGGCCGGAAATTATTTGAGCGAAAGAACTCGCGCTTATTCAAACTTCAATATCTCATCCAGGCTGAGAAGTTTTATGAAAAACATGGTGCTATCACGGTGATTCTGGCGCGATTTGTACCAGTTGTGCGCACGTTTGCTCCGATTGTAGCCGGCGCAGGTAAAATGCATTATCGAACCTTCTTGCTCTTCAACGTCATTGGTGGCATTTTATGGGCTTCGCTGTTCACTTACCTGGGATTCTTTGCTGGCAAGGCACTGACTGAAGCTGGCATTAACGTTGAGGTCGCTGCCCTGATTATCATTTTCCTGTCAGTCCTGCCAATGATCATTCACGCGCTCAAGCAAGAATCCACCAAAGCAGCCCTCAAAAAACAGTTATCTGTCCTGTTTTCAAAAGACAAACAGCCAAAGTCGGCTGCTAAAAAGCGCAAGTAATTCATCTAAACTCGAGAGTCCATCTTATGTAAGCAATGGCTTGAGATATTTGCCCGTGAACGAATCTGCGTTTTTGGTAATGTCTTCTGGCGTTCCGCTAGCAACCACCGTACCACCACCCATACCACCTTCTGGACCCATGTCGATGATCCAGTCTGCTGACTTGATAACATCCAAATTATGCTCAATCACGATCATACTGTTTCCACCTTCAACGAGTTTATGCAAAATCCCCAACAGCCGCTTAACATCAGCCGAATGCAGCCCGGTGGTTGGTTCATCCAAAATATACATAGTTTTGCCTGTTGATCGTTTTGATAATTCAGTCGCTAATTTGATGCGCTGCGCTTCCCCGCCAGAGAAGGTAGTGGCTGGCTGACCCAGACGAATATAACCCAAGCCAACTTCCACCAACGTCTCAAGTTTTCGATGAATAGATGGAATACTGTCAAAGAATTCGGCCGCTTGCTCTACTGTCATTTCCAACACATCAGAAATAGTGCGTCCTTTGTAGGTAATTTCCAACGCTTCACGGTTATACCGCTTACCTTTACACTCGTCACACATCACATACACATCTGGCAAAAAGTGCATTTCAATTTTTATCACACCATCACCCTGACAATTCTCACATCGGCCACCCTTGACATTAAAACTAAATCGGCCTGCCTTGTAGCCACGAACGTTAGCTTCTGGCGTGGCAGCAAATAATTCACGAATTGGCGTAAAAATACCCGTGTAGGTGGCTGGGTTGGAACGCGGTGTGCGACCAATTGGCGACTGGTCAATCACAATCGCTTTATCTAACAGTTTAATGCCGTCAATGCGGTCGTGCTTGCCTGGCACCGCTTGAGACCGGTTGAGGCGAGCTGCCAGCTCCCTCGCCACAATGTCATTAACCAAGGTTGACTTACCACTACCAGACACACCAGACACCACCGTCATTAATCCCAAAGGAAACGCCACGTCAATATTTTTCAAATTATTTTCCTGAGCACCACGCACTATGAGCTGCTGATCTTGATTTGGCTTCCTGCGCTTTTTTGGTACTGCAATTTTCTCTGCACCACTCAAGTACCGACCGGTGATGCTGTCTGGATTTTTCGCTACTTCCTCAGGCGCTCCCATGGCGACGATTTGCCCACCCTTTGAGCCAGCCCCTGGCCCCATGTCGACCAAAAAGTCACTTTGACGAATGGTATCTTCATCATGCTCCACTACCAGCACCGTATTACCAAGATCACGCAAGCGCTTCAGAGTATCAATCAATCTATCATTATCTCGCTGGTGCAACCCAATGGATGGCTCGTCCAGAACATACAGCACCCCCTGCAAACCGGAACCAATTTGCGTAGCCAGCCGAATGCGCTGAGCTTCTCCACCGCTCAAGGTGTTAGCTGCTCGGCCCAGCTCCAGATAGTTCAAACCAACATTGCTCATAAATCCAAGCCGTGCCTTGATCTCCTTTAATATCAGCCGTGCAATCGTCGTTTCCTGTTCCGTCAACTTGAGCTTGTGTGTAAATAAGTCCAACGCATCATCAACGCCCAAATCACAAATATCAACAATATTCAGCCCATGAACCGTCACCGCCAAGACCACTGGCTTGAGACGAGCGCCTTTACAAAGATAACAGGCTCGTTCGCGCATAAATCGTTCAATGTCTTTACGCATAAATTCGCTGTCAGTCTCACGATGTCGACGCTCCAGATTCGGAATAACTCCCTCGTAAGTCGTATCATAATGCCGGCCATTACCAAGCTCAATGCGATATTTCTGCGCCCCCGTGCCGTACAAAATTTTCTGTTTAGCCTCATTTGACAGTTTCTTAACAGGAGTTCGCATACTAAAATCATGAGCTTCTGCAACAGCTATGATTTTTTTCATATAGAAATTGTCGACATTGACGCGGTTGTACGGTCTGATGGCGCCTTCGGCGATGGTCAAATTGTCATTAAACACCAACTCTGGGTCAATTTCCATGCGACTACCCAAACCAGTGCAGCTTGGACAGGCTCCCTGTGGTGCATTAAAACTAAACAACCGCGGTTCCAGCTCTGGAATATCTTCTTCAGGGTGATCAACACACGCATATCTCTGAGAAAACGTCCGCACCTGATCATCATCAGCGTCCAATACTTCGACAATTCCCTGGCCCAATTCTAACGCTTGCTCAACACTCTGAGACAAGCGACCAGCCAATTCACTGGTTAATGCCAAACGGTCAACTACCAGCTCAATTGAGTGCTTATAGCTCTTTTGCAATTCCGGAAACTCATCCAGGGCATACACCACACCATCAACCCTGACGCGAGCATAACCCAATCGACGGTATTGCTCAGGAATGTGCGCAAATTCACCTTTTTTATTTTTGACGATTGGCGCCAATAGTAAAATCCGGCGTCCGTCGTACTGCTTGATGATTTCTTGAATAATGGTTTCAGTGGTACGTCGCGAGACTTCTTTGCCACAAATTGGGCAGTGTGGCACACCAATGCGCGCAAACAACAGTCGCAAATAGTCGTAAATCTCAGTCACCGTCGCTACCGTTGAGCGTGGATTGCGGCTGGTTGATTTTTGGTCAATCGAAATAGCTGGACTCAAGCCATCGATGCTATCAACATCGGGTTTATCCATCGTTCCCAAAAACTGCCGAGCATACGAGTTCAAGCTCTCCATATAACGGCGCTGGCCCTCAGCATAAATCGTATCAAACGCCAGACTTGATTTGCCTGAACCACTCAGGCCAGTAATGACCACGAACTTATCGCGCGGCAATTCCACGCTAACATTTTTCAGATTGTGCTCGCGAGCACCTTTAACTCGAATAACCTCCGGCATAGCCGCTCTATTATACCGGTTTTTTATCTTTTTTTCCAGACATTGCCTAAATATTGTATTATACATCACCACATATTGCTTATGATTGCAAGTCGAGCTTTTATCTGTTACAGTTACTATATATGCGAAGGCTGAGTGTTTACTTACTACTACTTGTTGGTGTGGTTTTCATCACACCAGTGCTATTTGACCAGCTTTGCATGTTCGTGTTTCTTGGCAAGCTTCCGTTTCTGAACGTTAATTTGTCAGCTACCTCCATGATCATTTTCTGGCTCGCCCTTGTGCCAATCTACCGCATTTTGCGAGCAGCCATTCCGGTATCATTTGACGATATCAAAGAACTCATCCAATACATTTCCCGAAAACACATAAACAACAGCGTGTTGTATCAAGACCATGACCTAACCTTGTTGTTTATCTATCTGGCGCATGAAGCCAAGAAGACCGAAATCAGCGAGCCAAACGCCCACGTAAGCGCCCAAAAGCTCGCTCCATCTTTAACCTAAACGATAGGCAGCACCGCTTCTGCCCACAACTGTAGTTCCTGTAAAATGAACTGCTGTTCGTCGGTCGCTGTCGGCGCCAAACGCTGCAAGGCTGCCATGAATTGTGGTAGTTGCGTCTGCAGGCGCTGCGCCCGCCATGCTTCCCACTGCGCCAAATCATCTTCGCTGAGTGACCGCGGAAAGTTACGGGCTTTGTAGTGCAGCAGTAGTGGCGCCAACCGTTCGTCCTGAAACTCTGGATGAAAATCCGCCAGTTCACGCTCATCAGCATTGCGCACCGCTTCCACTCGCAAGCGATCACGGTCATTCAAAAAGCCATCGTACAGCTGTGCTTCTGGGTCAGGCAATTTCTTAAATGCTGGCTTGTTTTCAAAAATAGTCCGTAATTTTTCAGCAAAGTCTGGGTTGTCTAGCAATATATTTTGGTGCTTTTGCACCGTCTCTAGATCAAGCGAAATTTTCTGCCAGCCATCGCCCTGCTCCAGTACACCCAGCGGTGCCACTGCTGGACAACGATTGTACTGTAATTCTTTGACTGGTAGTTTAACGAAATCCTCAGCTTGCCGCTCCTCCCAGGAAGCAAAGATTTTCTTGGCCAACTCCTCTTGGCTCAGCCCAACAAACGGCGTTGGATCGTACCGCAGGTCATAGACAACCACGCCGCCGTTTCGACTGGTTGTCAGTGGAAAAGCCACCGTGGTTTTAGCAAATTCTTTATCGTAGCGCCCGCTGGCATAGACAAACGGTTTTTTGTCATCCACATTGACCAGCTGTTGGACTACTTTTTTGTCGCGCATTTTTAGTAAATAATCATACAACTGCGGCTGCTTTTGCTTAATCAATTTCGTCACGGCAATCAGCGCCGTTACGTCCGCCAAGGCGTCATGGGCATTTTCGTGCGCAATACCGTTGGCGCTGGTGATCAATTCCAAGCGGTTACTTGGCTCACCTTTAGCATCAAGTGGCCACTTGATCCCCTCTGGCCTGAGTGCCCTGGTCAGTCGCACCACATCCAGCATATCCCAACGCGATCGACCTTCCTTCCAGCTCCATTCATACGGGTCATGAAAATTACGCCACAACAAATGGCGAATGAACTCATCGTCAAATCGAATATTATTAAAGCCAACCGCAATAGTATCCGGCGTGAAAATCTCCTCGCTGAGCATCCGCGTAAACTGCGCCTCGCTGTAGCCTTCCTCGACCGTTTTTTGCGGCGTGATGCCGGTTACCATCAGTGCGTCAGGACTCGGCAAAGTATCATCGTTCAGCGCCACCAGCAGATTATACGGCTCGCCAATCGGTTCGAGATTCATATCTGTTCGCTGCCCAGCAAACTGCATGATACGGTCTTGTCGCGGGTTTAGTCCGCTGGTTTCGAGGTCGTAGAAGAAAAATGTTTGCGCCATGATTATTAATCGTTGTTAATCGCCGCTATCGCTTCTCGAGCAAGGAACCGTTTAGCACGCTTAGGACCAGGCATGAGATCTTTTTCTCCGTGCCACAAATCGTACACATCCATTTTCAACGCCTTTGCAGCGTCCGAGCACGTATCATCTCTCCATTCCCTAATGATAGGTGAGCGAAGAGCCTCGTCCACTGACGCCTGAGGGTCAACCCACGCTTCTTTCAGCACCTCTTCTGGCACATGAATCCTACCGCCTTTCCAGCGCGATTCCAGATGGTTTAATGCAATCAACTGTTCAACGTTCTCCCCAAAATCATCAGATACATCAGGAGTGCGCAGCTCAGCACCCGCCAGGGTCAAATGCACATTGTACGCCCCGCCCAGTTTACGATAAATTTTCTTCAATTCTTCCGCGCTCAACGCAGGTTGTTCCTCTGGCCTCACATAGTCGGCCTTCGTTGCGTCAAGCCAGTCAGCATAATATCCTGCCGCTTTTTCAGAACCAACCTGTTTCTCTTTCAGGTCAGCCAATACATACTGTGTCAATTTGCCAACTGGCCCATCGAGCAGTGATGTAATTTCCCCCTTACGAACTTCTACCGCTAGGCGCCCGACGTATTCTCTAGGCTGATCTTTCAAATAATGATCACCGCTGAGCGGCTCCGCACCCCCCAACGCTCTGAGAACATCGTTCTGTGCGTCCTTAAAAGCCACATGTCTCCGGACGTTGGGACCAAAATGATAACGACGCACTGCAGGACCAAGCGCACGTTCCACTAAGGTCAACCCGACAGCCCCAACTGTCCCTACGGTATCCTCTCGATTTGATTTATATGCAATTTTGTTTTCCAGTCGCCCGATCTCCCAATAGCTCGGTACAGTCATCTGCCGCTCTGTGTTACTACTACCCATGATACCTCCTCGTCTGATTAGCGATTTATATCTAATTATACCACTATTGACAATGTCAAGCTATTGCTCGACCAGCGTAAATGGCATCGATTCGCCAATCTGCACTACGGTCTCACCGACTGCGCCCTGACGGATGAGTTCGTGAGCGATGCCCATTTTTCGCATGATGTCGCGCAGGCGATTGACCGATTCAAATTGGTCAAAGTTTGTCCGGCGAGCAAACTTTTCAATTTTAGCCCCGTGGATAATGAAACTAACCGCATCTTCATCGTTGACATTACCAGGTTCCACGCCAACCACCCGCTCTACCGTCCAGGAGTCAGACGCTGCTTGTGCATCCAAAGCAATGACTGGCAACTCATCGCCTTCTTCTTCAATCAACTCAGCTTCCCGCGCTCGATAGTCTGTGACCTCACGACGCAGTAGGCGTAGTAGTTCCGTTACGCCGGCATGTGTCTGCGACGAAATCGCCAGCACTGGTGAACCGTTGGCTACATTTTGGAGTGCCGTTGATTGCATGGCAATGATTTCATCATCCAATCCTTCACATTTCGTCAAAGCGATAATCTCTGGACGCGCCGCCAATTCTTCGGAATATTTTTCCAACTCGCGGCGAATGGTCTGGTATTTTTCTGCCGGGTCGTCGCTATACGCGTCAATCATATGCAGCAACACGGCTGTACGCTCAACGTGGCGCAGGAACTGGTCGCCCAAGCCTTTACCCTCCGAAGCGCCTTCAATCAGCCCCGGAATATCGGCAATCAAAATTGAGCCATCATCAACATCCGCCACACCCAGATTTGGCGTCAAGGTCGTAAATTCATAATTGGCAATTTCTGGTCGGGCGTTGGAAACCACGCTCAAAAATGTCGACTTACCAGCGTTAGGGAAGCCAACCAAACCGACGTCGGCCAATAATTTCAACTCCAACTCCGCTTCAAACTCTTCACCCGCCTCACCAAGTTCAGCAATCTTTGGTGCTTGGCGCGTACTGGACGTAAAGTGCGCGTTACCAAAACCACCGTCACCGCCGTGAGCAACGACTGCCTGCTGCTGGTCTGCTATCAAATCTGCCACCACCCTGCCGTCACGCTTGACCAACGTGCCCATTGGCACTTTGACGATCAGTGGCGAACCACTTTTGCCACGCTTGTTGCGCTTGCTGCCGTCACCGCCATGTTCCGCTTTCAGCTCTGGTTTATAGCGAAAGTTCAGCAGTGTATTTAAGTCTTTGGTCGCTAAAAATACCACATCACCGCCACGTCCGCCGTCACCACCATCAGGACCACCCTTGTCAACATATTTCTCATGCCGAAAACTGACCGCGCCGTTACCGCCTTTGCCAGCTCGTACTAACACTTTCGCTGTATCTACAAACATATCTTTATTATAACAAAACGCCCCTGAATATACAGGAGCGTTTGTGATTATCTCAATACTTATATTAATGGATGTAGTTGTAAGCACCTGGGTTGGTCAATTCACGATGGGTAATGACGTTATACCCAGCAAAGTTCATGTCGCTGACGAACACCCGACCGTTCTCAACCCGATCGACAATTCCAACGTGTCCGTAATAGCCACCTGAGCTCTGGAAGATAGCACCCGGAGCTGGTGTCTTATTGACCGTAAAGCCAGCAGCGCGCGCACTTGCTGCCCAGGTATTGGCGTTACCCCAGAAGCTACCGATTGGACGACCAAGTGCCAAGCGTCGCTCATATGAGTACCACGTACAGTTACCTGGTGCGTATCGGTTACCAACAGATGCAGCAACATTGCCGTAGCTCACGCCACTATAACCAGAATGACTATTACTGCTTCGTCCACCGCGCGGTGCGACATACCCTGGGCGCTCATTTTCTGGCAGTTCACCACCAGGCAAGACGATGCGCGTATTGACCGTTGGCTGTGCCACGCGATCTAGTGAGTTGTACAATAAGACTCGCTCGGCATCAACTTTATACTTTGAAGCGATAGCTGCGATGGTATCGCCTTCCTTGACAGTGTAAACCACACCATCAACTTGTGGCACCAACAGTGTCCTACCCGGTTCAACAGCGTCAGAGGTCATATTGTTCGCCCAACGCAGTGTCTGGGCTGAGATTTTGAATTTAGCAGCAATTTTAGCTAAATCATCACCCGGCTTAGTAACATATTCGGTAATACCACGCTGAGACGACGTCTCTGGCTGGATAAGCTGCGGCTTAGAGATAACCTCTGCGTCAGTTTGAGCTAACTGCTTCTGGATTTGCAAAGAAGTAGTTGCTTCGCGCAAGTCACCAGCAGATGGTAAATCAGTAGCCTCTGCTAAACTAGCGACGGCGTCAGCCACCTCTAATTGATCGACTGACATTTTTTCCTTACTTGTGGTTGTAGACTTTGGATTTGGGTTAGCAACCTGAGACTCTTGGGCGGAGACCTCCACTCCAGTAACCCCGGTCCCCTGATGATAATTATTAATAGTCAAAAATGAAACAATAAGTGCAAATAGGGCTACATAGATAGAAGCTGACCGTACTCGCGCTAGACGACTCTGTCGAGTCTTTGATGTGTTACGAATAATCGTTCTCCTGCATTGACGTTACCGCCAGTGCTACTACCATAATGAGTCTTTCTTCTCGCAATAGAACAGGATACGTTGTCGACCTAATAATTAGTGATATTTCATAAACGATTAGTTTTGTGCTGTATCCGTACGACCGTTCTGGCAGGCTCAACCCTCGACAGTTAAAAACAGAGTTAACTGTTCACGGTTAAGCTGACATCTATTATAGTCTATATTGACATTTAAGTCAAAACATTTTTAGAAAATACATTTTGTCAAGATTGCTGACACTTCTGATGACAATGCGCCTTGGTATTAGCAGTGTGCTCGGCATCTGTTTTAGCAAAATAGGTTACATTATCATCGCCACTGAGGAAAAAGAGGTAATCTGTCTGTGCCGGGTCAGCAACCGCATTCAGTGCACTTAGCCCAGGAGTAGCTATCGGCCCTGGTGGCAGCCCTTTGTGCACGCGAGTATTGTATGGAGAGTCAAGCTGCGTATCACGAGTGACACCCATCTTGTCAGCAGCATACTGATAGGTCACATCCGACCCTAAGTTCATGCCGGCTTTCATCCTGTTATAAAATACGCTAGCAATCTTTCGCTGATCTTCACAGACTTCAGTGCCTACACCGCAGCCAATTGACTCTTTTTGGACGATGGAAGCGAGCGTTATACCCTGATAGAGCGTCAATCCGCGTTTTTTGAACTTTTCTTCCAAATTATTTTTTCTGGCTACTTGATCAAACTCTGCTAATGCTCGCTGAATTGCTGATTTGGCGGTTGCATCACCGCTCATAAAATACGTATCACCATAAACAAAACCTTCAAGATCAGCTCCTGCCGGGCGTGATTTGAAGACATAGCTATCGTAGTCAGCCTTAAAGGCGGATTCAATATCGGCGTCGTTATATCCAGCTTTTTTGAGAGCGCTTTCGACTGAGCGGTAATCTTTTCCGCGTAACGTACCGTCAGGGTAGAAGCGAACAGCCATCTCATCAGATTGACCGTCGATCAGATGTTTGATGATCTCAGGTGTTGACTGCGATGGCTTAACAGCATACACGCCGACGTTAAAACGAGCATCAATTCGCTTCAATTTGATATAGCCCAAAAATGCGTACCGACTGCGGATAAGTTTCTTTTCTTCCAGAGCAGACGCTACTTGAGGAGCTGTCATGCCGCTGGTGATATTGACCCGCGTTACTGTCTGGTCGCCTGTGTTTACCGCCGAAAGATTGTGTATATACCAACCAGCTCCAGCTGAAGCAGATAAACCGAGCACTGCCACCAAGCCAGCTACCACAATCATCCATTTTCTCGACTTACGAATCTGCATAGTGTACCTCCAAATAATCCTGCAAAATAATACTGGCAGCCTCAGCGTCAATCTCACCTTTATCTTTAACGCGACCTAACCGACGTTCAGCTTCAACGCTACTGAGCGACTCATCTTGATAAACCAGCTCAGCATCAAGCTCAATCTCAGAGAAATCATCAACAAACTGCTCTACAAAAGCTGTCTGTTTGGTTGGTTCGCCCGACTGATTGCGCGGATAGCCGACAACGATGATATCAATATCATGTCGTAACACCGTTTCCGCCAGTTTGGTAAAAATCTCATCGTTATTCTCCAGCCAACCAAACGGCACAGCGATTCTGACTGAGGTATCAGCCATAGCCAAACCAATTCGTCGTTCACCGACGTCCAGTGCCAGCAAATTCTTACCGGCCATTATCCAATTTAAATTCTATACTAATATGTTTGTCATTGTTTGGCACGGTGCGCACCCAAAACGGTGAGAATTTCGTGTCAACATCTTGCACGCCTTCGATTGATTCAAGGCTCGACTGAACATCACCATAGTTTCGACCCTTAACCTGTTCTTTGACTTTGTGTTCATCAATTTCTGGGCCAATCTTCGCATTTGCGGTTAATCGAACTTGCACGGCATTATTACGCTCACTGTATTGTGCAAATTTTACCTCATTTGACCCATCATTATAGATCTTTTGGTTTTTCTTGCTGCCAATTTCTTTCTTGAGCGTATCCTCCAAGAATTGTTTCATATCAGAGCGATCAATACCCTGCATACTGGCTGTCACTGTTGTTTTCAACTGAACTGTACCGCTGGCTTCATGGTCAACCGCCACTGAAGGAGTAGGGTTTGAGCGAGCCTCTTGGTAGCTTTCATTGATGACGATGCTTGAAGACGGGAAGAGTGCTTTGACTGCTGATTGCAGTGAAGCGTCTTTTTGGGCGTCAAGCTTAACTTTAGCTTTGGCAACATCATCAGCCGACACCACAGTCACTTCCCGACTCGAGCCGCCACTCATTGCGGTGCCCGCCGCCGAAAAGCCGCTCACATTTGAAGAGTAGCTTCGTGACGATAGATTGTATTCACTACCAACCTGAGTTGCTTGCACCTTGACGGTTGCCACCGATTGGATGACACCGCCAGGACCAATTGAGGTGCCCGACAAGCTGGCTGGCTCTGTGCTGACAAACGTATAATCGCCCGACGAGAAGGACGTTCCAGCCGGAATTGTTAGCGTCAAGCTTGATACCGATGTTCGAACAAGGTGCATCGTACCACTTGCTTTTTCACCAACTTTCTTCTTACCCGTAGGGGTGAAATCGACGGAAATATCTTTCTTTTGTTCTTGACGCAACGACTTGATGATATTGTTAGCAGCATCAACCTTTCCGTCCTGCTTTAATGTAACGGATTTATCAACCGTAGAAGTGGTCGTTTTAGCTGTAATCACGACTGTAGCATGTGGCGCAAACCAAATCGCCCAAACCATGAACAGAACAAATAGAACGATGCCGCCGCCAATCAAGACTAATTTTTTGCGGAAAACATTAAAATCTGGGACTTTTGGCTTGCCTTTACCTGCTGGCTTAGCAGGTTTTGCTGGCTTTGTTGGCTTTTCATCCTCGGCTATGGCTGCATCGATAGCATCATCAGCCTTATTTCGTGCTTTTGGCGTCGCCTTATCAGCCAATTCACCGACCGGTATCTCACTACCGTCAATCACATCATCGCCATCATCAACATCGATGGCTGGAATTTCCGCAATCTCTGGGCGAGACTGCAATGTCTTGGCCACTGGGATACGGGCTGCGGCTGCCAAACCACTGAGCGCCTGGTCACTGGTAATCAACACGATGCGCTTCTCGGCATTCTCCGCCGCACGATTTAACAATCTCATATTGACCGCGCTCTGCAATATACCAACCCGTTTAGGAGGCACCAATGCAACGATGCGCGCCTTTGAATCTTTTATCTTGCTGACGATGTTGGTGATATCGTCTTCAACATCGATATAGATAACGTCTTTGTTCATTTATATTTTAAGTAATCGATTAATTTTATCCATTAAGCCATGAGCATCTTGGCCACTTACCATTGTATCATATCCTACGCGTAGCAAGCCCATAGCAGTTACAAATGTGTGGTCGGTGATATCACCTGTTGTATCAGTAATACCAACCACCTCGGACGGTTTGATGCGCTGCACCACTGGTTTTTTCGTGAATGGTAACTCTTTGTACCATGGTTCATTGCCCAGGGCGTCAACCAATTTTTCTAAGCTGGCGCCTCCACCACACAGTAAAATCCTATTTGGCAAATGATCAACACTATCAAATTCGCTCAACGCCAATTCTACTCCAGATAGCCACACATCAAGCGTCTTATCAATCGCACTATCAAGTCGTTTCTTAACTGACGGTTTAACGTACTCGTGACCGAGGTTGAGCTTGAGTTTTTCAGCGTCTTTATAGCTGAGATCAAGCTCCGTGGCAATTGTTCTAGTGAAACTGCGACCACCGATGCCAAACATCCTGGTGCCTTCCACGCCACCGTCATTGACCACGGCAATGTCGGTCGTTCCACCACCAACGTCTGCTAAAATTGCAGTGAATGAACTATTGGCATCTGTTCCCAGCACGCTTCTACTGACCGCAAATGGCTCAGCCGCTACCGCTATCAGCTCTAGCGCCAACTCATCAGCCACCTTTTCCAGCGCACCGATATGCACCATTGGCGCAAACGCCGTATAGATCTGCACTGCCACGTCTTTGCCCTGAAAACCGATTGGATTTGACACCTTATAGCCATCAATGTGCAAGCTCACCAGGGCCGAGTTGACCAATTTCACTTCGACGTCTTCATTGCCAGTTTCCAGCGCGATCTGTGCTTGAGCTTTGCCTTGTGCTCGCTCCTGAACTTTTTCGATGATAAATTCCATCTCGGCAACGTCCAACGCTCGTTCTGGCTGCGGACGACGATAGCGGATGGTGTTCGTCATACCTTTGACCAATTCTCCAGCGATGCCAATCACGACGCGTCGCGCTTGGACACCCGCCTTTTCCTCAGCTTCCGCCAAGGCTGCTTCACAGTTGGCAACTACGCCAGATATGTCGGCGATCGCTCCAGAGTGCATATCACCCAATTCTTGCTGCTTGCGACCAACACCAATAACTTCAATGGCATCATTTCGCACTTCAGCGATCAAAGCCTTAACAGCTTCTGTACCAATATCTAGACTAACTAGTAGATCTCGTTCTTCTTTGTCGGTTTTTTTGAGCAAGTCTTTTAGTACCATACCCTAAATTATATACTGCTGATGCTTTTTGAGCAAACTTTATAGCCTATTTTAGTACGGCTTTTACGCGTCGCACACCGGCAGAGCTGGATTCTTCTTTGATTATCTTAAATCGTTTACCGTTTGGTGTGCCGTCATCATCCTGAGCCAATTGACCAGTGTGGTCCACGTGCGGACCACCGCAAATTTCGAAGCTGACTCGCTGGTCACCCTCTCCCATCTGATAAACCTTGACAGTATCGCCGTAGCGGTCACCAAAGGCACCAACCGCGCCCATGTTGAAAGCTTCCTCGGTTGGGTATTCAGTATAGCTAACAGGCAAGTCAGCGTCAATCCAAGTGTTAACTAGTCTCTCCACCTCGTCCAGCTGTTCACGCGTAACTTTGGCATCATTGTTAAAGTCAAACCGCAGACGTTCAGCAGTGATATTACTGCCGCGTTGCATGACGTGGTCGCCCAATACTCGCCTTAGTGCTGCGTACATCAGATGATTCGCCGTATGCAGTCGACGGTGTGCCATAGTCTGACCTTCCAGCCCACCTTTAAATGTACCTTTGGCAGCAGTTTGAGAACGCTTACGCTGCTCCGCCATACAGGCATCAAATTCCGCCTTCCAATCTGCCGCGAGCTGAATATGATGACGCTTGGCAATCTCGACACTCAGTTCATATGGGAAGCCATACGTATCATGCATGGTGAATATTTCTTGACCCGTCAATCCATCAGCAATAAAGCTCAACAAATGCTTCGTACCCTTAAGTAACGTACGAGCAAAGGCTTTTTCTTCTTTCATCAGTGTAATGATAATCTTGTCACGCTGTTCGGCCACCTCTGGGAAATCTTGAATATACAAATCAGCGATGACCGGCACAATTTCCTCGAAAAATGCATCCTGAATGCCCAACTCGTGCGCAAAACGAATCGCCCGGCGTAATAAGCGGCGCATCACATAGCCTTGCTCTTTGTTGCTCGGCACGCAGCCATCAACCGCCAGAAACGTCGCCGCTCGCAAATGGTCAGCGATCACCCGCATAGCCTCAGTATGCTCTTCGTATTGTTTGCCGCTCAGGTCTTGTAATTTTTCAATGATCGGCCACATCAAGCTAATCTTGAAAACGTCTGGATCATCGATAGCCGCCGCCGCGATACGCTCCAAACCCGAGCCATGGTCGATATTTGGTTTTTCTAATGGCTCAAACACGCCATCAGCCACCTTTTTGTAGGCCATAAAGACGTTATTGCCAATCTCCATAAAGCGTCCACAATCACAGTTTGGATGGCAATGCTCGCCAAAACGCGCGTCATGCTCAACCGAGGTGAACTCATAAAACATTTCGCTATCCGGCCCGCATGGATCCCCAATTGGCGTAGTTTCCGGCCCGCCATTGCGACTCCACCAGTTTTTGCTGCCATCATAGTAAAAAATCCGCTCACCTGGTTTAATACCGCGTGCATAGCCAGCTTCTTCTGAACCAATATCAGCCTGGCCGCTACTCAAGCCTGCTTTTTCGTATAGCTCCGCCCAAATTTCCGCCGCCTCAGTGTCTTTAGGGATATTATAGCGTTCATCGCCGATGTAACACGTAACATAAACGCGGTTCATGTCTAGTCCAACCTCTTCCGACAAGAATTGCCACATCCAATTGATCTGCTCTTTTTTGAAATAATCACCCAAACTCCAGTTACCGAGCATCTCAAAAAAGGTCGTGTGGCGATTGTCGCCAATGTCATCGATATCTTGGGCGCGCAAACATGTCTGGCTGTCAACGATACGATTACCCTCAGGATGTTTGGCCTCGCCCAACAGATAACTAATCATCGGCTGCATGCCAGAACCAGTAAACAGTGTAGTTGGGTCGTTATGCAGCACCAATGGCGCCCGATTCACAACAGCATGACCATTACTCTTATAAAAATCGAGGTATTTTTTGCGGATATCTTGAGCTTTCATATCTGTTAATTATAGCACAACATAAAATCGCCCCAAAACGAGGCGATTTCAAATAACTCAAATGATTATTCAGCTGGTTCTTCTACTGGCTCTTCAGCTGGAGCTTCTTCTTTTGGCTGGTTTTTGCGCAATTTTTCTGGGTTACGGATGGCTTTGTGCTTGTCAGCAGCCGGCTCTTTGACCCACTTTGGTAATGTAACGCCAGCTTCTTTCAACAACTTAACAACACGTGGCGTTGGCTGAGCGCCATTGTCCAAATATTTTTGTGCTAATTCAACCTGAATATTTGCTACTTTAGTGTGTGGGTTGTAGCTACCAACATAGGCGACGACGCGACCGCTTGATGGGTGGCGCTGCGCTTCCTGTACAGCTAGACGGTAAACTGGGTAGCCCTTGCGACCCAAACGTTGCAAACGAATTGCTAACATATACTTATCTTATTCCTTCTCTTACACTCTTAGGTTAATTCTTATTCTGTACCAGTGTACACTATTTTACCGCATGCGTCAATCTGCTTGGATAATCCCACCGCCCAAGCATTCCTCGCCATCATATATCACAGCTGATTGACCTGGCGCGACGGCACGCTGTGGCTCAACCAGCTTCACTGCCACTTTCTCGCCAGCATCGTTCATGTGCGCAACTTCCGCATCAATCAACGGCGCCCGGTGTCGCACCCGAACCTGATAGGTGCCGTCTTTTGGCGGCTGACCAATCCAATGGACGTCGGTCAACGTCAATTCTTTGCGCCACAGGTTCGCATTATCAATTGAGCGCGATACGTAAACTTCGTTCTTTGCCATGTCTTTACCAATGACATAGTACGGCAAGCCGCCGCCAAGAGCCAACCCATGCCGCTGCCCCAAAGTGTAAAATATAGCCCCGTCGTGCCGACCAACAACCACGCCCGTTTGCTGATCGATGATATCGCCCGGACTCGTCTCGACATATTCTGACAAAAACTCACGAATTCCCACTTGCCCAACAAAGCAAATACCCATCGACTCCTTTTTGCTAGCAGTCCACAACCCCCGCTCTTTGGCCATCTGGCGCACCTCAGCCTTGGTAAAATCACCCAGCGGGAACATGGTCTTTGCGAGTGCCTCCGACGTCACCCGGTAGAGGAAATAGGTTTGGTCTTTGTTGTCATCGTGCGCCCGAAGCAAACGCCCCTCGCTCGTCCTGGCATAATGCCCCGTCGCGATATACTCCGCACCCGCTGCCATCGCCGCCTCTAAAAACAACTTAAACTTCACCTCTTGATTACACATCACATCAGGATTTGGTGTGCGACCCGCTTGGTATTCGCGGATCATATAGTCAACGACATTTTGCTTGTACTCTTTTTGAAAATCGAACACCTGAAAATCGATCCCCAGCCCCACCGCCACGCGCTTGGCATCAGCCACATCCTCAGCCCATGGACAGTGCATACCCGGCAAATCTTCCGACCAGTTTTTCATATACACGCCAGTTACCTCGTGGCCTTGCTCGACTAGTAGCGCAGCCGCTACCGACGAATCAACACCGCCCGACATACCGACGAACACCCGAGCCATCAGCGTGTTCCCCCAATGGTAAACAAGCCAATTTTGATCAATTCACCAACTGCCAACCACCAACCCCACGGCGTCAGCCACCAGAGATCACCCCAATGTTTATCACGGCTGACGGGGTGTGACAGCACCTCCACACCAGGTACTTGCGCCGCAAACTCAGACCGGGCTCGTTGCATATGATAACCGCTAGTCACCAAAATGATACGCTTCATTTTGCGAGCAGTGATGACTGATTTTACCTCAACTGCATTTTGTTTTGTCGTCTCAGAATGATCTTCGATGATGATATTTTTATCTGGCACACCCTGCGACAATGCACGACGTTTCATAGCCTCAGCATTGGACAAGCCCGTCTTATCAGCTGCCGCACCCGACATGATGAGTAATGACGACCATTTCTGCTTATACAAACGAATTGCTTCGTCAGTCCGCGCATCAGTGTCTCCGCCAGAAACTGCCACGATAGCATCAGCCGTCGCACACTCACCAGAGCCAGGGCCAGAACACTTCGCCAAATCGTCTGGCGCTAAATACATTGTCAAGCCAATGATAATCACCACCACAACAACAGCCAGTCCAATCAATCGATGAATCATTTCATCCTCTCCTGCTCTTTTCGGACTGCCTGGATGATGAGCTCAGCTGCTCGAACAACCATTGCTTCATCATTCAACCTTCCGAGGGTGATGCGTAAACTGCCATCAATATCTGAGTCGCTCAAACCAATAGCCGACAGCACATGCGAACGCGTGCCAGAGTTAGCAGCACAGGCACTACCCGTCGCCACCATTACACCATGCATTTCCAACAAAAAGACCAGTCGTTCAGCGTCCAAACCCGGAAAAGAAATATTCAAAAAATTCGCCAACGATTTTTTACGATCAGACGAGATAATCATTTCCGGTAGTTCAGCCTTGAGTTTCTGAATCATACCATCACGTAGTCCCTGTAGCCGCTTGACTTCAGCCTTGCGCCGTTTGGCAGCCAATTCCAAAGCCTCAGCAAAACCAACCACCCCAGCCACATTTTCCGTGCCACTGCGAAGACCCAGCTCCTGTCCACCTCCTACAATGGTCGGCGCAACATGTACGCCCGGGCGCACCCACAGCAGGCCAACCTGTTTTGGTCCGTAAACTTTTGCCGCACTGAGCGTCAGCAAGTCAACGCCCAATCGTTTTACTTTTATGTCCAACAACGCTGCCGCCTGAGATGCATCAGTATGGAAATAGAGCGGCGTATCCTCGCCAGCAGACCAACGCCGTTCCCGCTCTGTTTGAATGACGCGAGCAATCTCTTCAATTGGTTGCACATACCCCAGCTCATGATTTGCCAGGGCGATTGACACAAAACCAACCTCTGGCGTAAGAGCTTGCTTCACTGCTTCTGAAGTAATTCTCCCTTTACGATCCGGCCGAATCAATACTGGTTCTGTGTAGCGTCCAGCCGCTGACAAAACTGATGCGTGTTCGATGGCTGCAACTGCGCAGGTTGTCTGCTGTGCCGCCTGAAACGCCAAATTGACTGACTCCGTGGCGCCAGCTGTCATCACCAATTCATCCGCAACAACGCCCAGAACCTGGGCGATGCGCGCTTTAGCAGCTTGATAGTCACGCTTCACTGCAACACCAGCAGCATATGGGCTGGATGGATTGAAAAATTTCTCAGAAAAATAGGGCTGCATCGCCTCAACCACCAACGGGTCCATCGGCGTTGCCGCCGCATGATCAAGATATATCAAATTATCATTCACTGTTATCTATTATACCATCTGCAAAGGTTTGCCAGTGTCTGGATCTTGTTTATATAATTTGCGCGAAACACGCTCATAATATTCTTTCACCGCCAAGACAAAGTTGTGTAATTCCTCGCCTTCCAAGTAGCTGTACTGATAGTTTGGCTGAACCTTCAACACGCCCTTTTCCTGGATCTCATATTTGGTTGTCAATTCTTGCACTTTGCCGTCAGCATCAACCACTTCTTCGTACCAAATCCACGTTTTCTCATCCAAGTTGAAAAATTCTCGGCGCTGCACATGCTCGGGCTTGTCACCAAAAATCGTTGCACCAATTTGGCTTTCCATCTGAATCAATTGCCGCTCGGTCAGCGGTTTAGCTGGTCGGTCTTTGCGGCGAACTCGCATCAATGGCTTGACTGATTCGTCTGCAAAAACGAGGCTTGCAGCTTTTTTAAGAATCTTACTCATATATCGAACCTCCTTATGCCGCTAACTCAAAATCGGTCTTAGTTATAGCATCGCTCTGTCGCATTTCAGTCAGGCGCTTACCAATATCGCTTGAATATTGTACTGCTTCGACGGGGTCTTTGGGATGTTTAGGAAATTCAATCAATAATAGGCGTGGAGCTTCCATCGACTCGGCTAAGCTTGATGCCTCACTTTCACCGGTACTGCCACGCATGGCGGCACTTGATAGTGAACGAGTGTCAGCATTTTGATGCGTAGTAAGCTCGTCAGCAGTTTGATACGTAGCAAGCTTGTCAGCACGACCGACAGGAGTAGTCTCAAAATTCAGCGTCTTTGCCTCTTTTGAGATAGCTTCCAACGCCGCATTAACTTCTTTGTCGTACGTACCCGTATTGTTTTCTCGCATATTTCTCCACTGTTACAAGCCAAAAAGTTTTACCGTGTTATCGGTCGCTACTTTTTCGAGGTCGTGAAGCGCTAGCTTGCGCTCCGCCGCCCAATACTTTGCCACCAACTCCACATATTCTGGCTTATTCATCTTACCACGAAATGGCTTTGGTGTCAAGAATGGTGCATCAGTTTCTAATAATAATCGCTCCAGCGGGATGGAAGCAAATAATTCTCGCTGTGTTTGGTCTTTAGTGAAGGTGCTAATGCCGTTCAAACCAACGTATAATCCGCGAGCAAATCCCTTCTCTAAATTGGCGCGTGTATCAGTAAAACTATGTAGTACGCCGCGCAGCCCATGAAAATTATCAAAAATTGGCCAAAAATCATCCCACACCGACGGCTGGTCGGGCGCGCCATCGCGAATATGAAAGCTCACTGGCAAATCATGATCCACCGCCAGCTGCAGCTGCGCCTCCAGCGCCTGAATTTGCACCTCGCGCGGACTGTGATTGTAATAATAATCAAGACCAATCTCACCAATCGCCACAATCGGCGAATTCTCTGACCTAGCTTTGAGTAGTTGCTCTACCTCACTCCAGCCATCTTTGCTATCATGCGGATGAACGCCAACTGCCGCCCACACACAGTCGTGGTTCGCAGCAAATTCCACTGCCTGTTGGCTACTACGCTCGTCAGTGCCAACACAAATCATGCCGATACCCGCTGCGATTGACTGCCGATATAACTCCTCGCGATTGTCCGCGAAAAATTCAGTGTCATGCAGATGACAGTGCGAATCGATCAAACGCAAAGTTGCCGCTGTATTATTCTCCGCCACCGGGCTCATCGTTATTTACCTTGAGTCTCTACTTTTGGCGCACGTGGATCAGGCGTGTGGAGATATTTGCGTGGAAACAGTGGCGTCAACTGTGACGGCACGACACCGCTGGCGAACATGTCGTGAATCTTCTCGGCAGTCTGCGGCATAAATGGTCGTAGCATATCAGACACTTGCAGCAACGTACCACAAGCATACGCCAAAATCTCGCCCAAATGTGCTTCCGCTTCTGGGTCTTTGGCCCGTTTTTTGGCAACCTGCCACGGCTGGACGCGCTCGATGTACTGGTTCAGTGAGCGGACAATTTGCCAAATCTCATCCATGGCTTGGTTGAAAGCAAAACTCTCCATGAAGTGGCGGTATGGACCCATGTCGTGTTCGGCCTGCGGCGCATCGCCAATGACACCTGCCTGATACGACTGCACCATCTTAGCCACGCGCTGCACCAAATTACCGAGATCATTGCCCAGCTCACCGTTGTACGCGGCTTCAAATTTCTCCCACGTAAAATCGCCGTCGTCCTGAGTTGGCACGTGGCGCAGGAAATAATAACGAAACGCCTCAACACCGTAGTGCGGGATGATATCAGCCGGACCGACACCATTACCGAGACTCTTACCCATTTTGGCACCGCCAACGTTGATAAAGCCATGTACCAACAACACTTTCGGTAGCGGCAAGTCCAGTGCCATCAACATCGCTGGCCAAATCCCAGCGTGGAAACGAAGGATATCCTTTCCAATCACCTGCACATTCGCTGGCCAAAATGCCTGCCATTCCTCTGGACGATCAGGATAGCCGATGACCGTGATGTAATTGCTCAGCGCATCCAACCAAACATACATCACCTGCGTGTCATCACCTGGCACCGGCACGCCCCAGCTGAGGTTTTTGCGCGGGCGCGAAATTGACACATCTTTCAGGCCATCTTTCATCAATTCCAAAAACTCTTTTTTACGGAATTCTGGCACAATTTTCATCTTGTTTGACTCAAGAGCCTGACGAATGTTCTCCGAGAATGCGCTGGTTTTGAAATAATAATTCTCTTCGCTTAGTCGTTGGTATGGCGACTGGTGGTCAGGGCAAATGCCATTATTTTCAGCTGCCTCCTTGTCGGTGACGAATGCCTCGCAACCCTGGCAATACCAACCCTCGTAGGTGCCTTTGTAGATATAGCCAGCCGCAGCCAGCTTTCGCCAAATATACTGCACCGCGCCAACATGATGCGGATCAGTGGTGCGGATAAAATCCGTCGCCGAAATATTCAGCTCAGCGATCATGTTCTGGAAATTGCCGTGCATTTGGTCAACATAGGCCTGCGGTGTTTGGTTTTGACTGGCAGCTTTGGCAGCAATTTTATTGCCATGCTCATCCACGCCTGTCTGAAAACGCACCTCGCGGCCATTTTGTCGCTGATACCGTGCCCACACGTCTGCCAACATATAGTCCATGGCGTGTCCGATGTGTGGCAAACCGTTGACATAAGGAATGGCAGTAGTGATATAGGCGTGTTGTTTAGTCATGATACTCATTGTATCATTATCTGGAACAATTTTCACCGATATGCGTTCGCCGAGGGCTCATCCACGCATCATTGCTACCACTGCAATTCGCCCCGCCGTATCACCAGCTGAATGTGAAAAATAGTTCGGATCATCTGCGGTGTCAATTGGTGAGATGACAATATTATCAGCCGGAACGCCCGCCTGGATGGCCAGCGAACGATTAAATCCTTGCATGTCTAGATAAATCCCGTCAGCTGTTTGACGGCAGAAATTTTGCCAATTCGTATCATTTGTATGATCAAAATAATCCATACGATAATTTTTCTGCGTGATGCTTGGCGACATCCAAATTTGCAACTCTTTTGCCTGGCTGCCGCACTCGACAAAATACCGAACTGCCCGAGACATTAACTGCGCAACCGTCGAATGCCGACCCAAATGCACCAACATCAGCGCCCGACGCTTTGGATCATAAATGACGGTGGCGATACAGTCCGCCACTGGCAAGAATAAACCGACACCAACCGCTTCGGTATAGAACGCATCAGTAAAAATCCCCTCACTGTTATGTTGAGTCGTGTCAGCTTCAGTAACATCAGCAATGGTATCAAACGTTTGTCCTTGGTCATATGAAATCACGTGATAGACAACGTCGTCGTAATTAATGCCAATTTGATCGCAAAACCGCCGCCGATTATTCACTATCTCAGCTACGTGGCGACCGCGAATACGGTTGAGCATAGTGCCATCATCTTTCGACGAAACCGCGACCAACAGGTCAGAAGGAAAACAAGTAGGCTGATCTGCCGCAATCATTATGCCCGCCACTCTTTCAGTAGCCGCTGCCAGTCCGCAATCGCCAAATCTTCAGCACGGACATCGGGTGAAATGTTAGCCTTTTTTAGTAACTGCTCGGCGCTAGCTTTACTGACGCCCAGTCCACCACTCAGACTAGAACGCAGTTTTTTACGCTTGGCCGAAAAACCGGCTTTGACGATGCGGAAAAAATCTTTGTGGTCTTCAGCGGCAACGAGCGGTTCGGTGCGAGTTCTCAATATCACCACCTGCGAATCAACTTTTGGCGGTGGCGTGAAAAAATGCCGTGGCACCTCAATATCGAGCTCTGCCTCAGCAAAAGCTTGAACACTAACCGCCAAAATACTCATCTCGCCAGGCTCCGCCGCGATGCGCCGGGCGACTTCTTTTTGCACCAGCAGTACCGCCAAACTCGGGTTATTTTCCGCCGTCATTAGTTTTTCGACAATTTTACTGGTGATGTAGTACGGCACATTGGCGACTACTTTATAGCCCTTCGGCAGCTGATTCAAATTAAACTGCAAAATATCTTCGTTGATAACTTCCAGGTTTTTACCAGGAAACTGCCCCGGCAACTTGCCTGCTAAATCCCTGTCAAATTCTACCGCCACCACGCGCCCGGCTCGCGCCAATAACCGACTGGTCAAGGTGCCAAGCCCCGGCCCAATCTCCAACACTACATCATCTTCATCAAGTTCGGCCGCCTCGGCAATCTCTGCCAATATTTCCGGATCTCGCAGCCAATGCTGGCCTAATTCTTTTTTCGGTCCGCGAGCTGACGCCATCTAACGCCCATCTCCGTTCGTCCAGTCAGTTGCCAGGTCAAATCCATGTGGATGCCGAGCCGCAAAACCGCCAGTGTCGTACACTTTACCAAGCCCCATGCTGGTTTCCACTACCGAACATCGCGGATAATTGCCATAATTTGCCGCTACTAAAATATAGCCATCTTTATCCACCTTGGCGCCATCTGCCCGCACGGTGTAGCCACCGCCGCCGCACGCATTGATGACAATGTTCATCGGCAGATCATAGTAGGTTTCGCGGTGCGATATGCCTTTGGAGTCGGTAAACTGCTGGGCGCTTTTGGCTTTGGTCAAGGCATTCGGTAGCCTGGCACCAACAATCTCTATCTGCGCCACAGGTTGATTGGTGATTTGTTCAGCAACTTTATTTTTCGCAACTTCCGTACCATCACCCTTCACCTTCACACTATGCGTCACTTGCTTAGAACCGACAGCACCCGCCTGCTTCACCTGTTTGAAACCAACGGCGTGGGCGTAACTTTTTGCTGATTGTACTTCAAACTGAACTGGTTCTTCGGTGATAACGGTATATTCGTGAATTGCCTCTCTTTCAGTAGCTTGGGCGAATTTTCTCTGAACTGATGATACCGCCAGAACGACAGTCAACGCGGTTGCAGCCATAAGCCCTGTTATCATCACTGCTACTTTTGGAGTTTTTAGTAAAAACCAATACCGCTTCATGTATTTCCTACAGATTACCTGATATTACCGGTAGATGTCTTGTAGACCCATCCTTACCTTACAGCTTGGCCATGGCTGCCAGCCACGAGCTTTGTATGTCTGCCATGCTTTCTCGTCTTGCACTGATGGTGGAGCGTCAGAAGCTACCGAATAACCACCAAAGCCTCCCCAGGTGCGCTTGTCAAACTGATATGCGCCATAATAACCGTTTCCGGTGTTTGATGTATAACCTCCTTCACAACTTCTCAACCGTGCCAAGGCCTCAGAAAAACTACCAGAGAAGGTGTTAGCACTCTTGGCGCCCACTATCTCAACGCGCTTCTTTGGCTCAACGGTCGTAACACTGGCGATGATACGGCGTGAAACCTCCTGGCCATTTCTCATCTCAATTTCATAGGTAACGTTCTTTTTACCCGGTGCGCCAGCTTCTTTGACCTGTTTGAAGCCAGTCTCTCTGTTGGCATCTTTAACCTGCTCAACAGGGACGGCAATTTCTTCTTCAACAGTAACCGTCTGCTTGCCATTACGCCAAACACTGAGGTGCATGCCAGTGGTGATAGGTGTTGATTCAGGAACAGACATGCCGTCATCTTTACCGAGCGTTATGTTTTTCTCACGCAACAATTCTCCGACCGTACGAGCCATCGTCCTGACCTCAGTGGTTCTGCCATAAAGCGTCAGTTGTAATGGTGTAGCTCGGTGAATTTTCAAAATAACATCAGCACCGTCCAGTAAAAAGTCGCTTGGAGGTTCGATGGTTGTCTTGTCCTCAGGGTAAACAGTCACGCCCGCAGCCTGTGCTATCAACGGTGTCGTCTGCTGGGCGGTCACCACACGAACTCGGTGCGTACCATCCGCCACTGTTACTGGCCGCGCACGATAGACGTTGACATTATATTTCGTGGACACCAGCTGGGTATCAAGGCTCGGCTCGACAACGTCATGCTTTTCATCAACTGAGATATCAGCCGCCTTCAAGGCCTCTTTGACCGTCCCGACAGTGGTGACGATAGATCGTTCCTGACCCCGATCATGAATAGTTACTACCTTTTCACCATTTGGAGCAGCTGTTGTTGACTCCTTGACCTGTTCTCGAGCCAGAGCATTGTCAACTAACTTCACGCTCGCAATCCCAAAGATAGCAATCGCTACGACTATCATCATTCGCGCTGTACTGTGGTGAATTTTCAGTCCAAATTTCATACTCATAGCGAAAAACGCTCTATTGATTATAGCAGAACTCGCTCATATTATCAACTAACTAGCACTTTTCTAATCGAGCAAACTCAACATTCAACTTCTTGGTTTTACCGTTTTCAAAAGCTACTACCACTGCTAAACCATCGACTTCTATGACCTCGCCGACGCCAAATTGCGGACTGCACACCCTATCGCCGACATCCAGACCGATTTCATCACTGTAAAATTCAGCCTCTGGCACAAAGCTTGGCGAAGCAGGTTTGTCCAATCCACCACTCAAAATTCCCATCTCATCCAAAAAGCGCGACGGCAGATTGTACGCTATTTGTCCAAATTGCGTCCTGGAACTCGCGCAAGTGATAAATAATTCCTGGCGAGCACGAGTGATGCCGACATAACAAAGTCGCCGCTCTTCTTCGACGTCCTCAGCTTTACCGCCGTCGAACACGCGGGAGTGCGGTAATATCCCTTCCTCCAGGCCAGTCAGAAACACCACCGGAAACTCCAAACCTTTCGCGGCGTGCAGTGTCATCAGGGTGATTTGCTCTTGTGCTTGATCATCGCTAGCAGACATCAATGCCATTTCCTCCAAAAACGTCGGTACATCAACATAGGCTTTAGCCTCAGCCACCAGGACGCCCAGGTTTTCCATTTTTTCTTCTGATTGCACGCTGCCGTCATTGATGAATGCGCCGTACCCTGTCTGGTCAATAATTTTTTCAATCACGTCAGCCGGCGCCTCGTCAATCGACTTTTGCAAATCACTGAGCAACACCCCGAGCTCATGCAGTGAATGCTTGGCACGTGGCGTCAGCCCCTGCGCCTCGTTCACCGCCAATAACCCATCGATAATAGGCGTCCCTTGCTCATCATTCCACGCCAAAAATTTAGCCACACTCACCGCGCCAATACCTCGTTTCGGCACGTTGACAATGCGTGAAAAACTCATCCTGTCGCTCGGCTGATAGAGCAGCCGCAAATACGCCAAAACATCTTTGACGACCGCTCGATCCAAAAATCGCAATCCGCCCACAATTTTGTATGGCAAATAGTTTTGGCGCAGCGCCCGCTCAATTGCGTAACTTTGGGCATTGGTCCGATACAACACAGCGATGTCATCTGGTGAGCGTCCGACATTCAACTGACGACGAATCTCATTGGCAATCACCTGAGCCTCTTCAGCTTCAGAGTACAGCTGCCACAGCTGCGGCTCCGCACCATCACCACTGTTGGTCCATAGATTTTTGTCAGTCCGATTGACGTTATGTTGGATGAGACTATTTGCCAAATGCAAAATTGAGCCAGTCGAACGATAATTTTGTTCCAGTTTGATGACTACCGCCCCAGGAAAATCCCGTTCAAAATTGAGGATATTGGTATAGTCAGCGCCACGAAAACTGTAGATCGACTGGGCGTCATCACCAACCACTGACAAATTGCGCTCCGGCCCAACCAATAATTTAATCAACGTGTATTGCACCGTGTTGGTGTCTTGATACTCGTCGATCAGAATATGCTGAAATTGCTGCTGCCATTTTTGACGAATGTCAGGATGCGTCTTAAACAATTCAACAACCTTCAGTAGTAAATCATCAAAATCAAGGGCCGCCGCCTGACGAAGCGCCTTCTCGTATGCCTGAAATAGCGCAGCGATGCGCTGCTGCACAGGGCTTGACGCTGACGCCGCATACGCCTCCGGATCTATCATGTCATTTTTAGCGTGAGAGATGGCGGACAATACCGAACGCGGCTTGATGTCACGGTCGGTCATATTGTGCGTTTTCATGATTTGCTTGATCAAGCTCAATTGGTCATCTGTGTCATAAATCACAAATCGCTTATCCAGCCCCAAAGCCATCCCATCCATGCGCAATATACGAACACAAATGCTGTGAAATGTTCCCATCCACGGCATAAACCGACGGTCGTCGGGATTCTCGTGTAGCAACACGGCTAGCCGCTGCCTCATCTCTTTGGCGGCCTTGTTCGTAAACGTCACTGCCAAAATACGGCTTGGCCAAACATTCTTCTGTGACACCAAATACGCTATGCGGTGCGTCAGCGTCTTCGTTTTGCCACTACCAGCACCAGCCAAAATCAACAATGGCCCAGATTCATGCTTAACTGCCCGGAGTTGCTCTGGATTCAGTTCCGTCAATATATCCATTGTACTATTGTACCAGCAAGAAGTAATATGCGGCAGCTCCGCCACCCGCACCCAGCAGCAACAAGATCAAAATGATGATAAAGCTCATCACTCCAGATGGTTTCTTCTCTTCAATAGGCTGCGGTTGAGCTGCAGCCGCTTCAAACATTGGAGCAGGCTCTGGTGTTGATGACTCCGCTGGCTCATGTGCGTTCATTGCCACTGCTGCCTGTTGATTAAACGTTGGCGTTGGCTGAGAAGCGCTGTCGCTCGCTAACTCCGCCGCAGGCTGGTCATTTTCCATAGCGCCCTCTTCAGACATTTCCGCCTCAGCAGCGCTAGATTCATTGGTCAATGAGTCTAGCTCAGCAACCGTAGCAGCCACCTCTGGCGTTTGCTCTTCTTCAGAGGCGTCAGCATCGCCGTCGGCCAATTCGCTCTTGATCCCCATCTCCAGAGCCATGAGCTCTCGATCGAGGTCAGAATTCATGCCAACTGACTCTTCAGCTGCGACCTCTGAGCTTGGCTCAAGGCTCAGTCGTGGTTTACCGCCAAGATCATTTTTCTCTGGCGCTGGCTGTGCATCATCCGTCGCTTCAGTGCCCATCAAGTCTGGGCTCACCATGGAGACTTCGCTATTTTCATCAGAAGCATTACCGACACCATATGAACCCAGTGGACGCTTTTCGATGGTTACACTAGCGTTATTCACAAACGGCGAAGCTAATGATGACGAGGCTGGCTGTTCTGCCGCTGTTTCGCCAAAGCTCGACGTATCCGCTGGCTGCTCAGTTGATGACAATGACTGAGAAATAGCATTTGCCAAGTCTGTAGTATCTAAGGTTGGCGCTGCCGTCTCAACTGGCGTGTTGCTTGATACTGACTCGTGACCGCCAGACATATCCATGCGTGGTGCCCGCACTGGGTTAACCATTGGATCAGCCACCACCGTATTGGTACGAACTGCTGACGCTGGGCGCGTGCTCATGGCAGCTGTACTCATTGACGACGGTGGTACCACATCCATAACACGACCCGTGTGCCGTGGAGTGACTGGTGGAGCAAACACTGATTTCTCTGGCTTATCTTCAGCTTCGGGCGCCGGGGTTTTATCAGTAGCCTGATCTGTCACAGCTACCTCTGATGGTTCCGGCTGAGCTGGCTCTTCTACAACAAACCCTGGCTGGGTGTTGGTAACTTCAGGACTGTGAGTAGCTTCTGATTCAGGTGTGATCTCAGGCTTCGCTTCAGGCACAACCTCAGGCCTTGTCTCAGGCGCAATGAAAACGTGGCCAGATGTTGACGCTGGCGCCGTCGGTTCTTCAGCTGGCGCTGGCTCTTTAGGCTCATTACTCTCAGATATAGGTTTAATCTCAGTTTTCTCAACCTCAGCCGTAGGAGCAGCATCAGCCGCCTGGCTGTCAGCTACCGAAGTTGCTTCAGGTTTTTTATCATCAGCCACGGAAGCTGCTTCGGTCTTTTTGTCATCAGCCGCTGGACTATCTGAAGCACGGTCGCTGTCCTGCCGGCGCTGATTCATCAGTGAATTCACCGCCCTGTCCAGTTCCTCAAAGTCAATATCTGTCATTTCCCCTCCCGATTGCTGTTATGTGCTTTTTCTATAATATCGATAAATTGATAGGCGTCCAAACTAGCACCACCGATCAATAAACCATCGATTCCATCAATACGCAAATAATCACTTGCCTTTTCAACCGTTATACTACCGCCGTACAAGATTCTCACCTCAGTTGCAGCTTTTTTGCCAAATAGCTGCTGTATCTGACGACGAATCGTTTTAATGGCTCGTCGCACATCAGCTGGGTTGGCACTTTCTCCAGTACCAATTGCCCAAACTGGCTCATAGGCGATCACGATGCGGTCAAACTCATCAGCTGTCACATTCGCCAAACCGCTCAGCAGTTGATCGTGCAGCGCATCAGCTGTCTCACCAAGGGTTTTTTCTTGTAGCGTTTCGCCGATACACAGGATTGGTTGCAAATGATTACGCAGCGCGGCTTGAACTTTTAATCTGATGTCGCGGTCACGCTCCTGGAAAACATAGCGCCGCTCCGAATGTCCAACAATGACGTAGTCGACCAGCCCGCGCAGATGAGCCGCTGGCACTTCGCCAGTATAATTACCATAATCACGCCAGTAACAATTCTGAGCCGCCAGTTTGATGAGTCGGCGATTCACTTGCAGACTTAGGCTCTGAAGCGTCAAAATCGTTGGCGCGACTACCGTTTCTACATCACGATGCGACGAAATCATCTTCATCAACTTATGCAGATAAAGACTTGCTTCTTGCATAGCTAGGTGCATTTTCCAGTTGCCAACGATTAACTTTTTGCCCATATATTCCCCTTATGCTTTTTAGTGTACCACTCCAAGCCCATATGCGTCTAGTAAACTCTCGATTCCTGGCAGTTTTTTTCCAGCCATCAGCGCCAAACTAGCTCCACCACCTGTGGAAACATGGCTAAACGCTGCGCCGTCATGACCATCCCATTTCAATACAAAGTCAGCTGTATCACCGCCACCGACTACTGAAAGCGCCTGCTTGTTTTGGGCAATCGCTAAACTGAGACGAGCAGAACCAATGGCAAAGGTCGATTTCTCAGCCAAACCAACTGGACCATTCCAGATGATCGTTCCCGCGTGTGCTAGCACTGCAGTATAGCGTTCAATGGTTTGCATACCTATGTCGAGCGCCATGTCAGTGGCGCCAACATGCGTCACACTAACTTCACGCCGCTTTTGGCTATCAGGATGTTCAGCCACCGCAACATCGGTTGGCAGCAACAGAAATTCATCCACATGTTCACGACCAACTTTTTGCTCCACCGCTTGATAAATCTGATAGATGACATCGTGCTGACCTGGCTCAACGCGGCTCTTGCCCAGGCTCAATCCTTTATACTCCAAAAAGGTATTTGCCATAGCGCCGCCGATCAAGATCTGATCAGCCTTGTCGATAAACTCATGAATCATGCCAATTTTGTCAGACACTTTGGCACCGCCGACGATGGCAACTAGTGGTCGCTTAGGCTTAAGCATAGCGTGAGTGATGGCGTTATATTCAGCACAAACTAAATCACCCGCTAGCCCAGGCACATACATGGTAATTTCATGCGTACTGGCGTGTTTTCGGTGCACCACTGCAAAGCCGTCTTGCACAAAATAATCAGCCTGGCTGGCCCGAGCAATTGAGCGCGCAAACTGAGTATTGTCAGCTTCTTCTTCAGGATAAAACCGCAAATTTTCTAACAAAATGATTGCACCAGAAGATCGCCGCACTGTTTGACGAACTTTGTCACCCACACAATCATCAACAAATTTCACTGGATACTGCAGCAACTCTGACAAGCGCACAGCGACTGGTGCTAAACTATATTTTTCGTCTCGACCTTGCGGGCGCCCCAAGTGACTGATCAGCACAATCTTACAATGCTGCGACAACAGATATTTCAAAGTGGGCAAACTGGCACGAATTCGTAAATCATCAGAAATCTCGCCATTTTCAAGCAATGGCACATTGTAGTCAACGCGCACCAACACTGTTTTATGGCGCAAGTCAACGTCATGAATAGTCTGTTTGAAAAATCGTTTGCCCACCCTTTGATATCCTATGTACTAATCATTTACTCCAGTGTCAAAACACGTATCGTATCAGTTTTTCCAGCGCCCGGACGGTGGCCATTAACCAACACCAATGTTGCCACACCGTCACCAAAGTAGCCTTCATTTTTCAGATCGCGCGCTAGGTCAATACCATGACAGCTCTCTGGTGGACGCATGTACACACGAGTGGCGTAGTTCAGCGCCAACTTCTGAGCTGTTTTGCAGTTGTCCGTCAAGCTGATGATCGGCATATTTGGACGAAATGCGCCAATATTGACCGCTGTAGCACCCGTGTCGGTCTCTGCCACGATGGCGTCCGCATTGAGGTCACGCGCCAAACGAGCGGCTGTGTAGCTGATGACAGCGTCATTTTTCTGGCGAGATTCGCTCTTTGTCACCGACATGACATCACTGTGTTCCTGGGTGTAGAGAATGGTTTTTCGCATGGAATCAACCGCTTCAATTGGGTATTTACCATTGGCAGTCTCATCAGACAACATCACCACGTCAGCACCCTGGATGACCGCATTTGCCACGTCGCTCACTTCAGCACGGCTTGGCTCAGGATTATCAACCATACTACCCATCATCTGAGTTGCCACGATCACCATCTTGCCGTGCTTACGACACAGCGTGATAACCCGGCGCTGCACAACTGGCACAATTTCAGCACCAGCTTCCACCGCCAGGTCTCCTCGGGCAACCATGACACCATCACTCAACTGCACAATTTTTTCCAGGTTTTCTGGAGAGATGGCAGATTTTGTCTCAATCTTGGCAATGATCTGCGCTTCAGAACCAAACGTCAACAAACGCTGCCGCAAGTCAACGATGTCAGATGCTGACTGCACGAAGCTCAAAGAAACATAATCAAAGTCTCGGCTAGCCCCCCACTCAATGTCTTCTAGGTCTTTCTGGGTCAAAATATCACCGCCAAAATCAGTGTCAGGCAAGTTCAAACCTTTTCGGCTCATCAAAAAGCCGTCATTCTGAATCTCAACCTTGATGGCAGTTTCGCTGACGATTTCGCGCACAATTGAACGAATTTTACCGTCAAACATGTACAGTGGTTCGCCAACTTTCATCTTGCTGGCCAAGTTGTACTGCACTGGAAGATTAAAGCTTCCATCATGTTCAGCAATTTCTGAATCCAGAACCAGCATATCACCAGTCTTCACTTCCAACATGTTGTCTTTCAGGATTCCTAAACGAATCTTTGGACCTTGCAAATCTTGCAAAATTGCGACTGGCTTGTCTTGCTCACGGCTGGCGGTACGAATCCACTCGATTTGCTGCGTGCGCTCTTCGTAGCTACCGTGGCTAAAGTTCAGACGAAAACCATTGGCACCAGCGGCCATTAGTTCCGATATTTTTTCCTGGCTCATGGTTGCAGGACCAATTGTTGCCAAAATCTTGGTACGTTTAAAAATAGGTTTACTCATTTTTTAAATTATATCACGAAATAACAGTGATGGAAAATGGTTGTACTATGCAAGAAAATTTCTCTCATATTCATGATAAGCAGTTCTACTGAGCCTAGGCTGGGTAACAGTATGCTTATAAATAACAGGCGGCGATCAGATTTTTTAAATCAACGTAAGCCAAGGCTGATAAGCTTAAGTAATCAATCGTTCTTACCATCTATCGCCCTCCTCTACTGGCATATTTTTTGACGTATCAATACAACCTTTTATCTCATTAATTGATGACAACTTATCTCTATTACAATATTTTCTTGAAATAAGCTTGCCATTCTTCGATAAGTATATGTTTACAGATATATCTTTAGGACTCACTCCCACGTTTTTCGTATACTCCATCATCTCGTGTATGCCACTAGCAAAGCGACTCTCGTCTTTAATGTCACCGTCATATTTAAAATTTAATCCATAAGCTAAATTACCACGCTGCCTAACTTTATTTTCAACTAAAAATACCTCCTCGAAAGTTGGTTTTTTCAGAGTGAAAGTACGCTCTATCTCTGGATCTATTACGCCTAGTCTAACTTTGATATCAACGGGCATGTCCTTAAATACTTCTTTAGCCTTAGGCTGAATTTTGGCAGTTTGTTCTTTTTGCCAAGTTCTTACAACATAGTCGTCGCTATATTTTGTCTGATTGTCTACTCGAGAAACATATATCTTTATGCTTTTATCTGATTTAGGATAAGCATCAGCAGACCATACGCAAGAAACGCCAAGACCACCGCCGTTGCAGCTGGGTTTTTTCACCTCAAAATCTTGGTCATATTTGTTTCTTAGATAGTTAGTTATGTTGGCCTGTTCTGTCTTATCGCTAACCGAACGTTTATTAATTTCTCTATCTACTATAATTCCACCTATAATGTACAATACAATCACTACCACAACTATTGACGACAGAATAATCAAGATAACTTGCCAGGCTTTTTTATTATTTACGCGCGATTTGTTCGTCCTTTTGCTTTTACTCTTCGCCATACAATACAACCTCTTTATCACTTATTATTTTATCTTAAGGATAAGCGCAATACAACAAGCTATCACAGACATACCTGTACTATAATACAACCATGGAGCACAAAAGACGCCGCAATAACTTGTATATCGGCGAGGCGTTTTACCTGGATGCCGAGAGTAAAGAAATAATCGCTTCTGGCTATGGTCAGTTTGACACCACAACCTCCGAACTAACCGCATCAATGACATTTCTGGCGTCTGGAAAATTTGACAAAGTACTGATTATTATCAAATCCAGAAATGACTGCATCGCGCCGTTCGTATTTTACAATAAGACTCTCATCCAAGGCGCGCCAGAAAATATCGCGTACAATATCCGCGCCTATTTGCACTGGCAATCTACTGAAGCGGATAGCTTAACTATGCCTCTGCGCAAATATTCGAGCGCTCATATCACCACGCTCGCTCAACACGCGCCAGACAACTTAGGTTTTCAGTCGCACGCTACTGGCATGTCCAGCCAGTTCATCAAACGCGCCGTCTCGACGAAGTTGGGCTCCTCCATTCACTGCGATATACGCGCGTCAATCTTCGCTGGATACGCTACCAAAATTAATTCCAGCCAAGTCCGTGATGAACCGCCCATCCAGCTCGAATCGCAGTTGCGATACAGCTTTGCTTACCAAAAACACGCCTTTTCGTTTAATAATTTAGATAAATATTTTGCTAGATTTTCAGCTGTACCAGTTCCAATGCTGTACATATGAATATTACCAGTTTAATTTTCGCGCTACAAAGTTTCGTCGAAGCGGTTGCCGAACGTGAAATTCGCCGGCAAAATCGTAGCGCCAAACAGCAGACTCTTCATGACATCCAAAAAGTTTTAGCGGCAATTAAATCAATTGAGCCTGAATTAGCGGACGACGTCCGCGATTTTTATTTGCGTCCGGAAAATGATATTTATAAGTTAATTGCTCGCCCGACATTTATGCAATCACTGCAAATCGCCCTGGCTAAGTTTAATATTGATATCGCCGACTACCAGCCAATGTTAAAATCAATCGACAGCGCCCGCCGCCAAATTGTTCACAGCGAAGGATACAGCGTTGAATTTTTACTCAATCTACTGACTTATACCATCATCCAGATGGAGTCAGACAATAAGCTTTCGCGTCCAGGCGGCATTATTCGTAAAGATAGCGACGTTGATAAATTATATCAGCTACTGCGTCTCATGACGGTGCGTTATTTTAATAGCGCGTCAAAAATATAAATAAGTTGCGTTATTCATGCCGCGCGCCAAACATTATTTCACCTCACCTTCAAACTCTCATCCGCCTTAGTCATTAGCGGGTCGAGGAAGAATTCAATGATGCGGCGCTGGCCGGTGGCGATTTCGGCGGAGACGCTCATGCCTGGCAGCAATTTGAGTTGGTTTTGCTTGGAGCTTTTCTCGTCATTCAATTTAATTTTAGCTTTATAAATGAGACCTTTCTTATCATCCTGAATAGAATCGGGACTAATATTTTCAACTGTCCCCTCCAAGTAACCATAACGTTGAAATGGATACGTGGCAACTTTAACGACCACGCGTTGGCCAGGTTTAACGAAACCGATATCTTGATTATCTAGCGCTGCATCAACATAAAGCGGTACTTTTTCTGGCACAATTTGCGCCAGCTGCTGCCCAGCATTCACCACGCCGCCAATCGTTTTCACCGTCAGCGACAGTACCGTACCATCGACAGGCGCAGTGATGGTGGTTTGCGCCAACATTTGCCTAGCTTTGACTAGATTATTTTCCAGTTCAATAATTCTTTTTTCCGACGCTATAATTTGATTGTTAAAGGCGCTGTTGGTTTCGGCAGTTTGGGTTTGCGATTGATTTTGCGCCTGAGTGAGCGCCGACTGCGATTGCAGCAGTTGCTGATTCTGACCAAGGACAGCACTGTCAGCGCTAGTGATTCGCTGATCAATATTGCTCAGTTCATTCTGCAGGCGCAGCTTATCGACAGGATTGGCATTTGGTAATTGTTTTTCAATCTCGGCCTTGCGATTTTTAAGATTTTGCGCGTTGGTTTCCAGCTGGTTTTTCGCTTGCTGATTAAATTGTAATTGTTGCTGGTAGTTAGAAATCGTACCATTTACAGCTTGCTGCCTGGCCGCAGAAAGTGCGGTTTGCGAACTGGCAAATTGCCGCAACATGGCTTTAGTCTCGTCTGGCAAATCTGCATTGTTGATGATCTCATCAGTGTTGCCACCAACAGCTAGCCGCCGCAAAATATCGCGCTCGACTCGCGCCGCGTTAAGGCTTTGATTGGCGGTAGCAACATCTTTTTCAGCAGTGGTTTTATCAAGCGCCAGCAAGGTTTCACCCTTTTTAACGCGCTGGCCTTCATGCACATTAATATTTGTCACCACGCCAGAAATCGCCGGCTGGATAACCTTGGTACTGCCTTCAGTGGAGATTTTACCGTTAGCTACCGCTACAATATCAATCCTGCCAAAGTATGACCATGCCAACGCCACAATCAGCAACAATGTAACTAGCCAAACCACCAACGCGCCCAGCGGAGCGGCTGGCGTTTCAATAATTTCCTCAGCTGCTGGCAAAAATTCATACTGCAGCCGGTCGCGTTTTAGCCAACTCATGCTTCGTCTCCTGACTGTTGCCTATGCAGGTACGCGTACAAACCATTCTTTTTCAGCAGTACCGCCGGCGTACCATATTCAACCAATTGGCCGCGATCAATTGCCATGATTTTGTCGACCGATTTGAGCGTCGACAAACGATGCGCGATGATAATGACCGTTCGACCAGCCGTAATCTGCTTGAGATTTTTCTGAATGATATTTTCCGACTCATAGTCAAGCGCTGATGTCGCTTCGTCAAAAATCAGGATTTTAGGATTATGTAGCAGCGCCCGGGCGATAGCGATGCGTTGCTTTTGCCCGCCGCTCAAGCCCTCGCCTTTCTCGCCAACTATCGTATCGTAACCGTTAGGCAATTCGGTAATAAACTCATGCGCGCCAGCAATTTTTGCTACCCTCACAATGTCATCCATGCTGCTACTCGGCACATGCACCGCGATATTATCACGCACGCTGGCATTAAACAAAAAGTTTTCCTGCAAAACCACACCAATTTGCCGGCGTAACCAGCTCGGGTCGGTAGTAGCAATATCGACGCCGTCAATCAAAATCTTGCCTGATTCTGGCACGTACAATCGTTGCAATAATTTAGAAATCGTACTTTTGCCCGAACCGCTGCGCCCAACCACTCCGACCACCGTGCCAGGACGAATGCCAAACGACACATCGCGGATGACTTCCGGGCTATCTGGCGCATAGCGAAAACGCACGTGTTCGAACCGCACATCGCCAGTGATACTCGGCAGGCGCGACTTGCTCGGATCAAGTGTCGGCTCCGGCTTGATGTTAAAGATATCACCCAACCGCTTCATCGAAATACCCGTTTGCTGAAAATCCTGCCATGACTGCACGAGGCGTAATACAGGCCCGCTCACCCGGCCGCTCAGCATCCGAAAAGCAATCAGCCCGCCGATAGTCAAGCTGCCCGCCATCACCATATGCGCACCGACCCATAAAATAGCGATGTCAAAAATCTTTTGAATGAGTTGACCGAGCGCGCCAGCATTGCCTGACAGTAAATTAGTTTTATAACTAGCGCGAACATAATTACTCAGCCGACCCTCCCAATTTTTCTGAAGTTGCGGCTCCAGCGCAAACGATTTGATAGTCTGTGCGCCAGTGATAGACTCAACCAAATACGATTGAGATTCAGCGCCAGTGTTAAATTTTTCATCTAAACGCTGGCGAAGCAGCGGCGTGATTATCCAAGACAAAATCGCAAATACCGGCAGACTGCCCAATACCACCCACGTTAATGTCGTGCTATAAAACAACATGACAATGATATAAACAAACATAAAACTAATGTCGATCAGCGCCGTCATCGGCGTACCAGTCAAAAAAGCCCGAATCCGCTCCAATTCCAGCACCCGCGCCGTGGTGTCGCCGACCCGCCGCGTTTCAAAATACCTTAGCGGCAAAGCAAATAAGTGCCGAAACAACCGCGAACTCAAAATTACGTCAATCCGGCTAGTGGTATGAGTGAAAATATAATTACGAGCAATGCCAAGCATCCCCTCAAACAGCGCGATAATCACCAGCCCGCCAACGATGACGTCAAGCGTCGAGACGCTATGATGCGCGAGAGCTTTATCGATGACAACCTGCGTCAAAATTGGCGTAAAAATTCCGATAATCTGCACAACTAACGCTGCCAACAACACCTGAAGCAGCGGCTTTTTGTATTTAATAATCGTCGGAATAAACCATTTGAGGTTAAACTTTCTATCTGCCTCTTTCCAGAAACGCTGCGTAAATAACATCACGCGACCAGTCCATTCATCCTGAAAATCCTCAGCCGACATCACCTGCGGCGGCCCGCCATTTGGCGGTAAAATGAGGAATTTACTGTTGATGATTTTTCCAGAACCTTTGACCTTGCGGCGACTGTCATTCTTAGTATCAGCAAGTTGCGCCGCCATACTATCCTCGGCAATTTGCGCCAACACCGCGAACTTTTCATTTTTCATACCAACGATTAGCGGTAATGGCAACTTTGCTAATTGTTTAGAATTAACCGTAGCCGCCCGCGCCTTCAATTTTAATGAACGCGCCGCTCGTAGCATATCTGACTCGCTCATACCTATCCGCGGATCAATCGCTAACGCGTGAACAATCTGCTCCGGGTCGGCAGGAATACCATGAAACTGAGCGATGGCCGTGAAACAATACAGACCAGGGTCTAACTTACTGCCAGACTTTTTATTTTCCAAATCATCATGTAATTTTTCACGATTCTTTGACGCAGTTTTAACACTAGCACGCTTTTTAACCGGCGGCGCCTGACTATCCTTATCTGATTTTTCTCGCTTACTAACCACTCTTTCCTCTGATTATTGACTATATCAGAGGAAATTATCGACTCAAAGCTTAAACAATTACATCTCGCTCTTAGCAAAACATATCAAACCAGCCACAATGCACGGTATCCCAACACAAAGGAAGGCCAGCGACATAAAGTTAAACATGGCATTGCCGCCAAAACTACTGTCTGGGCCAACCATTATCTGCGATACCGCGAAAGCAATTGCGATAGCTATAGCTAATGGGATGCTAAAAAGGCCAAAACCAATTCGCTGCAGCCGCAAGTCATGTGCCTGATTTTTGTTGTATTTTTTCTATTTATCAGCACTAAAGAACTGGCGCGCTCGTTCAGTCTTCGGGTGGTCCATTACTTGTTTAGGCGGGCCATCTTCAATGATGTCACCTTTGTCAAGGAAAATCATCCGGGTGCCAACTTCACGGGCAAAGCTCATTTCATGCGTGACGATCACCATGGTCATGCCCTGCTTAGCTAAATCGCGCATCACATCAAGCACCTCGCCAATCATTTCTGGGTCAAGCGCGCTAGTTGGCTCATCAAACAGCATAACTTCTGGCTCCATGGCAAGCGCCCGAGCGATAGCCACTCGCTGCCGCTGGCCGCCCGACAGATGCTGCGGATATTCGTTGGCTTTGTTAGCTAAACCAACCTGCTCAAGCAGCTCTTTGGCTCGCCGATTCGCTTTACGATCCGATACTTTGCGTAGTTTCTTAGGCGCTAATTTGATATTATCTAGCACTGTCATATTAGGGAATAGATTAAATTGCTGAAACACCATACCGATACGCTGGCGGATTTTATTAATATTAACGTGCGGTTGAGTAATGTCAACGTCATCAACAAAAACCGATCCGTAAGTGGGTTTTTCAAGTAAATTCAAACATCTTAGCAGCGTCGATTTGCCCGAGCCGCTCGACCCGACGATCACTAGTACTTCGCCGTCCTCGATCGTCAAATCAATCCCGCGCAGCACGTGGTTGGATCCAAAATATTTGCGCAGGTTACGCGTCCTGATCATCAGCTTGCACTCCCTTCTCGAAACGCCGCATCACTTTCGTAAAGATAACCGTCAACGCTAGATACATCACCGCCGCCGCAAACAACGACTGGAATGCTGTCGCTGTCAACGAGCGAATATCGTCAGCGCCGCGCATAATATCGCCCAAGCCAATCCAGCCGACTACCGACGTTTCCTTAAGCATAGCAATACACTCGCTAATTAACGCTGGCAGCGAATTTTTCATCGCTTGCGGCAAAATCACGTAGCGCATCGCCTGCGGATAACTCAAACCTAGCGAACGCGCTGCTTCTAGCTGTCCATTATCAATACTCTCTATGCCGCCGCGAATAATTTCCGCCACATAAGCGCCGCTATTGATACCAAAGGCGATTGCCGCCACGAAAATCTTCGGCATGAAACGGTACGATCCAAACACTACATAATACATAATGAGCAGCTGCACCAACAGTGGTGTACCGCGAATGATTTCAACGTACAAACGTCCAAGACCAGCCACCGGATTCCACCTGGCCAAACGTTTCAGCCGCGGAAAGCGCCCTAGCCAACTAAACGGACGGATTTTTGACACCCGCATCAGCGCGATAATTATGCCGATAATTACACCTAATGCCACCGATAATACTGTCAAAACCAATG
>ERZ772948.53-NODE-53-length-61768-cov-8.003144_pt1 | contig 61768 bp, 55 predicted proteins | sample MGYA00511945_ERZ772948 | MGnify/ENA primary metagenome ERZ772948 (study PRJEB29015, sample SAMEA2737927) | human oral metagenome | biome: human oral; feature: human-associated habitat; material: dental | place: China | collected 2141 ... | reverse complement strand
TTAATTTCTCCAACTATAGTTGGTGTTGCGAAACTTGAAAATTCAAATCCCTTAGAAATATCATATCTATCAATTGCATAGATAAGAGCTAGAGATGCTACTTGATATAAATCTTCATAGTCTACACCCTTATTCATATACTTTCTTGACAGTATCTTTGCCAAGTATAGATGTTTCTCTATAAGTATGTTTCTAACCGCAGCATTAGTCTTATCATCAGAAAAAATTTTGAAAAGTTCTTTTACGTCCATTTCCTCATATTTTTTTTCTGTGATCAAATTCATTTATTCCTCAACTCCAACCAACTTTGTCATCTTAATTATAGTTCCACACTTATTACAAGACTTTATTTCAACCTCATCCATTAGGGTCTTGATTATAAAAATACCTAGACCACTAGTTTTTGGATTTTTTAAGTCTGGTGATGCTAAAGAATCAACGTCATATCCGATACCATCATCTGAAACCTCAATGGTTAACTTATCAGGATAAATATAAAATTTAATTTGAAACTCATCTTTATCACTATGTTTGATGGCATTTGTACAAGCTTCAGATACACAAACTTTCATATCCTCTATGTCATCAAGTGAAAAACCAATTTTACTGGCTATCCCTGACAATGTTAGTCTGATTACAGATACAAAATCTGGATTGACAGACATATTCATGCTTATTAATTCGTACGCCAAATTTATCCCTCCATACTTATGATCTGGTCTAGACCAGTTATCTTAAAAATTCTTTTTACATTATCTTTGGCCTTGGATATCTTTATATCCTTGCCATCAGTCCTCAATTTTTTCATCAAACCTACTAGTACACCTATACCTGTAGAATCTATATATTCAAGATTAGTCATATCAATAACTACATCTGCAAATTTTTCATCTACAGCCTTGTATAACTCTTCTTTGAGCTTGTTGGCACACGATATATCAAGTTCGCCATTAAGTGCAACAACCCACTCATTTGAATCATTTTCATAATTTGATTTTATATTTAGCGACATAAAATCCTCCTTAAAATACTCAAATTTTTATAAAGTTCTTACTCTTCTTCTCCCTTTAATTTAGCTATTGAAACTACTTCAACTTCTTCATCAGTCTTCATCAGCTTGACACCACTAGTTACCCTACCAAAGATAGATATCTCATTTACCCTAATCCTAATCAAAACTCCATTAGAGTTAATCATCATCATTTCATCATCTTCATCTACCAGGGTAGCTCCAACCAATTTACCAGTCTTAGAGTTTATATTGTAGGTCTTTATACCCTTACCAGCCCTAATCTGTGGCCTGTATTCTTCTGTTTCAGTCCTCTTACCAAAACCTTTTTCACTTACTACTAATAGGTCAGTTCCGTTGCTGATAAGGTCCATAGATACTACATGGTCTCCCTTGGATAGGGTAATACCCTTGACTCCAGTAGCAGTTCTCCCCATAGCCCTTACATCATTTTCATTAAATCTGATTGACATACCATTTTCTGTTACTAGGATTATATCTTCTTCACCATTTGTCCTGTTTACACCTATTAATTCATCACCATCTTTTAGGTTTATTGCTATTAGGCCAGACTTATTTATATTCTTGAAGTCTGATATAGGAGTCTTCTTTACTATACCGCTCTTTGTAGCAAATAACAGGTACTTAAGGTCTTCATTTTCCTTACTATCGGTATTAAATGAAATAGTCCTTGCAATCTTTTCACCTGGGTTTAGCTGTAGGAGGTTAACTATAGCCGTTCCCTTAGATGTCCTCTTTCCTTCTGGAACCTCATAGGCATTTAGCTTGTAGACCCTACCCCTATTTGTAAAGAATAGCATCAACGAGTGGGTAGTTGTAGATATCAGGTCTGTTACAAAGTCTTCTTCCCTTGTAGTCAAGGCTGATATACCTCTTCCGCCCCTCTTTTGGCTCTTGTATGTATCGGCAGGCAACCTCTTTATATAACCAAGATGAGTCAAGGTAATTGCTATTTCCTCTTCCTCATAAAGGTCTTTTAGGGCTATTTCCCCCTCTGCTGGCTTAATTTCTGTCCTTCTTGGATCTGCATACTTGTCCTTTATGGCTAACATCTCATCCTTTATTACTCCAAATAGCTTATTTTCATCAGCTAGTATGGATTCTAAGTATGTGATTCTTTCCATTAATTCCTTGTATTCATTGTCTATCTTATCTCTTTCAAGGCCTGTCAACCTCTGAAGTCTCATATCAAGGATGGCCTGGGCCTGTATATCTGATAGGGCAAATTCCTCTATCAACTTTTCCTTGGCTATCTGACCATTTTCAGATCCTCTGATTATTGATATTACCCTATCTATATTGTCTAGGGCTATCTTCAACCCTTCTAATATATGGGCTCTGGCCTGGGCCTTCTTAAGTTCAAACTGAGTTCTTCTTGTTATTACATCCTTCTGGTGGTCTACATAGCACTCTAGGTACTGCTTTAGGTTAAGCACCTTTGGAGTCTTATCCACTATAGCCAGGTTTATTATTGAGAAAGTTTCCTCTAACTGTGAGTGCTTGTATAGGTTGTTTAGTATGATATTGGCATTTACATCCCTCTTTAGCTCTATTACAACCCTTATACCATGTCTGTTAGTCTCATCTCTTAAGTCTGATATTCCTTCAACCTTCTTGTCCCTTACCAGGTCAGCTATTCTTTCTACTAACCTAGACTTGTTTACCTGGAATGGTATTTCTGTTATTACTATCTGCTGCTTCCCCTTTGGTAACTCTTCTATCTCTGCCCTAGCCCTTACTCTGACCTTACCTCTTCCTGTCCTGTAGGCTTCCTTGATCCCCTCTGTACCTATTATCATGGCACCAGTTGGGAAGTCTGGTCCAGCTATATGCTCCATCAAGTCTTCCGTAGTACAATCCCTATTATCTATATAGTGGACCGTAGCATCTATTACTTCACCCAGGTTATGAGGTGGTATAGATGTGGCCATACCAACGGCTATACCATTAGAACCATTTACCAATAGGTTTGGATACCTGGCAGGTAATACTAGTGGCTCCTGAAGTGATTCGTCAAAGTTGGGACCAAAATCTACTGTTTCCTTGTCTATATCCCTTAGTAGCTCTGTAGCCAGTCTAGACATCCTGGCCTCTGTATAACGCATGGCTGCTGGTGGATCACCGTCCATGGAACCATTGTTACCGTGCATCTCAACGAGAATCTCACGGTTTTTCCAATCCTGAGACATACGAACCATGGCATCGTAGATGGAGATGTCACCGTGGGGGTGGAAATTCCCCATGATATTCCCGACTGACTTGGCAGACTTGCGGTAGCCCTTGTCAAAGGTATTACCATCCTTATTCATAGAATAAAGAATACGGCGCTGAACAGGCTTCAAGCCATCGCGAATGTCCGGCAAGGCCCGCTCCTGAATGATATATTTGGAGTAGCGACCAAAGCGCTCTCCCATAATGTCCTCAAGGGACATGTTTTGAATGTTACTCATAAGATACAAAGGGACGTTTCGGCTTGTCAAAAATTTCTGTAGAGAAATAGGAAATCGATGCAGGGTTCGATGAACCCCGAGCGATTTATTTTTTTCCTAAGTCTTAGTCCCGTGTTCAGTTACTATAAGTAACCAAACTATCCTTTCTGTAGTTTAAATACGTTGTTAAATGGTGGGGAAGGAGTTTTCACGCATCATTTAGGGCGTGTTCTACTCCTTTCAAAGAATGTAGAGTAGATTTTTACATTAAAATTGATACTTAATAAAAATATTTTTAGGTACTATTTAAGTCATTCGAAAACACTTGTTTAGATTAAACAAAAGCAACTATTCCCTATGAATTGTTCTTTCTTCTTTGAAGTATGTACAAATATAGACAAGGTAAATAAGAAATTATAGCAGTTGATATCAGCAAGATATCAAATACAAACTTTTGCCCTTGAAATAGCTCCTCCCAATGCATTGTATTAAGATAATGAAAAATTAAACCGAATAAATAACAGATACTTATAGGGAAGACTCTCCACTTGATTGATTTGTATAAATAATATAAGCGTATTGAGTGATAAAGCGTAGAAGAAATAAGCATAGGTAAACCGAAATCAATTAGAAAAAAATAAAACCTTAAAGCATCATCAAACATATCTGTCCGATCTATGGAAAATAACCAAATATTCCATATAGTGATAATTACAGGAAAAAATAAACCATAAAATCTTTTGCCAAGTTTGTTATTTTGTAAGGCAATATATATTGATAAGATTATGGACACAATCTGAAGAAATGGGAATAACATAGAAAATATTCCAAACATAAAATCCAACATACTATTTCACCTCAATAGCTATTATAAACCAAAGCATTTGTTCATCTTGTAAGTGTCTCTGAAACTATTTCAACCTCTCCTCAGCATACTCCATCATCTTCTCTGCAGTTGCTTTGTCATAGTGGAAGCTGGTTTTGAGAGAGAAGACTTGTGCTTCTTTGTGGAAAAAGTGCATGGTAGCTAAGAGAGACTTGGTGATTTTTTTCTGGTCGGAAAAGTCAAGCAAGGCTGTAAATTCTTTTTCTTTCTCATCAGGCAAATGCTGAAAGAGGTACTTGTAGTTCTTGCCAACATCGACAGTTCCTTTATCTGCTGCCACTTGCCAAGCTAAAAGCTTGAGCAATTCTTGCTGGCAGATTCCATACAGATGATCTGTTGCATAAACCAGCTGGTTCCGATAAATGCCCTTGACTACATAGGCTGACACCCACCAAAATTCATTGCAAGATTTATCAAAATCAATCGCGCTGGCTGGTGCCGTCCAATAGCGCTTAGTCGTCGGTGCATAAGGGGCAAAAAGCCCCTGCGGGTCATCCAGCACCGTAAAATCCGCTTCGCTATCCACCCACTCTTTGATGTGTTCCTTGGGACAAAGGGTCAAATCGATCCGATTGCCATCTTCAAAGAGCATGAGATAGAGGCGGCGATGGTCTACTAGGACATGCTGCTCAATCATGCGCTTGCCAAACTTTTCCAACCAAGCAAGGTCAGCCACCAGAGCATCCAAATCTTCCACAATGTAGACTACATCATAGTCTTGGAACTCGTCCTTGGGAGCATTTGGGCTTGTCCGCGAACCGGACATGGCGACAGCGTTGACTTGTAGCGCTTTTGCAGTTTGCAAAATTAAATCTAACATTTCAGGTTCAGTTCTCATGGGAATCACACCTTTCACGAAAACACTTAAATTATATAAGTTATGAAACATTAGTAATTAAATGCTAATGAATTCAGAAAATAGTATATAGGGATAGAGTATTACTAAAACGCCGTCGTTTCTTCCAACGTAAACTTGACATTATCCTCAATCCACTTGCGGCGTGGTTCGACCTTGTCGCCCATGAGGACATTGACACGGCGTTCGGCGCGGGCCAGGTCCTCGATAGTGACACGGATGAGGGTGCGGGTGTCGGGATTCATGGTCGTCTCCCAGAGTTGATCAGCGTTCATTTCACCGAGCCCCTTGTAGCGCTGAAGAGTAGCTCCTTTGCCAAACTTGCGGTGCAGGTCGTCCAGCTCGCCATCAGTCCAAGCATACTCGACAACTTCGCTCTTGCCCTTGCCCTTGGACATCTTGTAGAGAGGCGGCAGGGCGATATAGACGCGGCCAGCCTCGACCAGCGGGCGCATATAGCGATAGAAAAAGGTCAGCAGCAAGGTCTGGATATGGGCACCGTCGGTGTCCGCATCGGTCATGATGATGATCTTGTCGTAGTTGGCATCCTCAAGGGTAAAGTCTGACCCAACACCCGCTCCAATCGTGTAGATCATAGTGTTGATTTCTTCGTTCTTGAGAATGTCAGCCATCTTAGCCTTAGCAGTATTGATAACCTTACCGCGCAGGGGCAGGATGGCTTGGAACTTACGGTCACGGCCTTGCTTGGCAGAGCCACCGGCAGAATCTCCCTCGACCAGATAGAGTTCGTTCTTGGCTGGATTCTTAGACTGGGCCGGAGTCAGCTTACCAGACAGCAAACCCTTGTCTTTTTTATTTTTCTTTCCATTCCGGCTTTCGTCACGCGCCTTGCGGGCCGCTTCCCTAGCATCTCTGGCCTTGATAGCCTTGCGGATCAGATTGGACGCCAGTTCGCCATTTTCCAAGAGGAAGAAGGTCAGCTTGTCAGAGACGATGGAGTCCACGGCCGGACGAGCCAAAGGACTGCCCAGCTTGTCCTTGGTCTGACCTTCAAACTGGAGGTGTTCTTCTGGTACGAGGATGGACAGGACAGCAGCCAGACCCTCACGGTAGTCCGAACCTTCCAGATTCTTGTCCTTTTCCTTGAGCAGGCCGGTCTTTCTAGCATAGTCGTTCATAGCCTTGGTAATAGCGGTCTTGAGCCCCGTCTCGTGGGTACCGCCGTCCTTGGTGCGGACGTTATTGACAAAGGACAGGATATTGTCCGAGTAGCCGTCGTTGTACTGGAGGGCCACCTGAACTTGAAAGCTGCTCTCCTCGCCCTCGAAATAGAGGACAGGCGTCAGGGTTTCCTTGTCTTCGTTGAGATAGCTGACAAAGTCTTCAACCCCATTCTCATAGTGGAACTCTACTTCTTCGCCAGTCCGCGCATCACTCAGCGACAGACGGACATTCTTAAGCAGAAAGGCTGATTCCTTAAGCCGCTCGGCAATAGTGTTGTACTTGAAATCTATCGTTGAAAAAATCGTATCGTCTGGCATGAAGGTCACCTTGGTCCCAGACTTAGACTTAGGCGCAGTGCCGATTTTCTTGAGCGTGGTGACTGGTTTTCCGCCATTTTCAAAGCGCTGCTTGTAAACAGCCCCGTCGCGCGTGATTTCCACTTCCAGCCAGCTAGAAAGGGCATTGACAACAGAGGAACCAACACCGTGGAGACCGCCCGAGGTCTTATAACCACCTTGACCAAACTTCCCTCCAGCATGGAGAACAGTGAAAATGACCTCAACCGTGGGAATGCCCATCGCGTGCATGCCGACCGGCATTCCGCGTCCATGGTCAGCGACGGTTAGACTGCCGTCTTTGTTGATGGTCACATCGATCCGGTCACCGAAGCCTGACAGGGCTTCATCGACTGCATTGTCTACAATTTCCCAGACCAGATGGTGAAGTCCCGCTCCGTCGGTCGATCCGATATACATACCCGGACGTTTTCGGACCGCATCCAACCCTTCTAATACCTGAATGGCATCGTCATTATAATTGTTAATATTGATTTCCTTTTTTGCCACAAGGAACCTCCTGCATGATAGTCATCCTTATTATCTTACAAGTTTTTGGTAAATTTTGCAAAGTTTTTTTCTACAAAATACCCTTTAAAGGCTGATAGAATCTGGATTTCAAGTGATTTTAGAGAAAGGCAGCCTAGCTGCAGGCGTCAGACTAGACAATTCTCTAAAAATATTCTTATCATAGTCCTTTGTCCAAGTTCCAAATCATGGTATAATAAAATCATGATGAACACGATACTTGGATTATTACTAGCATATTTATTGGGCTCCATTCCGACAGGTTTGTGGATTGGACAGATTTTCTTTAAAAAGAACCTACGGGAATACGGCAGTGGCAATACTGGCACGACCAATACTTTCCGGATTTTAGGTAAGACGGCCGGCACCGCCACTTTTGCTATCGACTTTTTCAAGGGTACACTAGCGACGCTGCTGCCGCTTTTCCTGCATATTGAAGGGATTTCACCACTGATTTTTGGTCTCTTGGCCGTGATTGGCCATACCTTTCCAATCTTTGCTGGCTTCAAGGGCGGCAAAGCCGTGGCGACCAGTGCAGGAGCTGTTCTGGGCTTCTCGCCAGCTTTCTTTATCTACCTGATATTTGTCTTTGTGACAACTCTCTATCTGGGAAGTATGATTTCTCTAGCCAGCGTGGTTTCTGCAAGCGTGGCTATCCTGTCTGTCTTGATTTTTCCTGCTTTAGGCTTTATCCTACCTAGCTATGATTTCCTCTTTACCCTGATTATCATTCTCTTAGCGGCTATTATCATCCTTCGTCATCGGGACAATATCCAGCGAATTCGAAATAAAACTGAAAACCTAATCCCTTGGGGCATCAACCTAACCAAGCAAAATCCAAAAAAATGAGAGTGGGACAGAAATCGGTAATTCGTTAGAATTCGATTTCGTCGTCCCACCTCCGCACAGTTGAGTAGGGCTGTAAAAGCTGATGAAATCAGCGTAGTATAGCCCACTCAACCACTGCGTCTTGCTCGACAATCAAAAAAACAATTGAGAGGCTAGGACTTTTGTCCCAGCCTCATTTTTTTAATCTTTTTGAGTTTTTTTCAGGCCTGCTGCACCCAGCATTCCGAATACCAAGCCAAACATAGAAAGAAGGAAAGGATTCTTGCTTCCTGTTTTCGGAAGAGTTCCTTGTTTGCTTACTACTTCTGTCGGACGAACCTGTGCTGGAGCTTGATAAGTTGCCTTATTTACTGCTGGCTGAGCTGTACTTGGCTTTTCAACAGAAGGTTGTTCTTGTGGTTTTGTCTCAGGCACAACTGGATGATTAGGTTGGCTAGGAACTACTGGATTGCTTGGTCTTGTTGGGACTGTTGGATTAGTTGGGTTGGTAGGGTTTGCTGGATTGCTTTGTCCAGGCTTAGAAGCGGCATCTTTTGGATCAGTGCCCTGCTGGATTTCCTCGATATCTGTGTACCCATCTCCATCTGTATCCTTGCTAGCAGACATAGAAATCGTGCGAGAATTTGGATTAATTGCTGCATAGGCTGTCAAATCTGCACTTTCCAGATATTCTGCAAAGGCCACGTCCATAGATGGACCTTCCTCACGTGCACCACCCAGCATGGTATAACCATCACCACCTGCTGCTAGGAAGTCATTGGTTGTCAGGTAATAGGTCTTAGCCAAGTCAAGGGCTTCATAAGCACCTGTTTCTTTGTTTTTGATTTCGATGCGAAGGATCCGTTTCTCTGCTGGCAGCGTTGTGTCATAGTAAACTTTGGCACCAGAGACTTGCAAGAAACCGCCGCTTGGCTCTAGCAATGGTTGGCCGTTTTCATCCAAGACAGGTTTTCCATCTTTTTCTTGCAGGATTGAGCCCAAAGATTTGGCAAACATATCTGCGATATTCTGACCAGTTACCTTGATTTGTGAAATGGTATTTCCAAATGGCAATACAGCGATGACATTTCCCTTTGTGATGGGTCTGTCTTTGGCAATGGTTTCCCGTAGGCCGCCACCGTTGGTCACAGCCAAGTCTGTTTTGTTAGCAAAGCCTGTTTGGCCGTATTTGTAAAGGGCATCGGCTACCACATTCCCCAGATTGGTTTCTCGAACGCGGACATTTTCACGGTCACCGTTAAGCTCAACAGGGCTATTAGCTACGATTTCCTTGGCATTTTCTGCATCGTATTTTTCCTTAATTTTCTTAACCATCTCTGCTACAACTGGGTCTGGACTAGCTTTTTTAGCTGTTGCAGCTGGGATTTGTTGAGGATCGCCCAGAAGTTGGTTGGCCTTGAAAGTAACTTTACCGATATTATGCAAATAACTACCAGTCTGGTTGTAGGTTACATTTTCACCATAAGTAGTGGACTCTACGGTGTGAGAATGGCCGTCAATCACTGTTACGCGCTTGCCCTTTAGCTTAGCATTTTTAGAAAGGGCTTCAGCCAAGGTAGAACCGCGCCATTCAACTGGTGTCGTAGTATCCACACCCAAGTGAGCCAGAACAACATAGTTTTTGTAAGTCTTGCCTTCAGCTGCTGCACGCGCTTCAACTTCGTCAATCACCCGATTAACCTCTGTGATTGGATCCGCGAAAGTCACACCTTGAATATTTTTAGGGTGAGTTTTTGTAGCTGTCTCAGGAGTGGTCACCCCAATCACGACAAACTCATCACCTTCTACATTCTTATCCTTGTCCACAATAGTTGATGCTTGGAACACACGGGCATTGTTGGCATAGGTATTAGCACTGAGAAGTGGGAAGTTGAGGATTTCTTTGTATTTTTTAGCCTCATCCAAACCGAAGTCAAATTCATGGTTACCGACCGCCATAGCGTCATAGCCGATTTCATTGAGGATCTTCGCGCGTTCTTCCCCTTTGGAGCTGTTAGAAATTGGTAAACCTTGGAAAGCATCTCCTGCATCTACGACCAGCGTTTGAGGATTTTTCGAACGTTCTTCCTTGATAACTGTTGCAAGTTTGGCATCTCCGATAACACCTTTTTCTTCGACGATACGACCGTGCACATCGTTTGTATGAAGAATGGTAGCTTCAGGCAAGCTTGCGTCAGACACTCCTGATACATCTTGAGCATTAGCTGCGATGGCCGCATTTACGCTAGCTTCATCAGCAGAAACTCCACCTGCTTGTGCCAAATCTGTTTCAGCTGGTTTTTGAGCTGGTTCGTTCACATTTGCCACAGCAGTTGCTGGCTGAACCTCATCCGCAGCAACTTGATGATCCAAAAAGGCAGGTGCCAACAGAACCGTCGACAAAACAGGTAAAATAAGATGCTTCTTTTTCATAAATAAAAGCTCCAGTCTATGTTTTTTCTACTATTATACTGTTTTTATTGTAAAAAGGGAATGCCTTTTCAAGAAATCCTTCTTCTTAATACGAAAAACGTTCCAAGATGAAATGGAACGTTGACTTTCTATGAATATCTGCTAGGCTTGGAAGACGATTTCTCCATCGCAGATGGTATATTTGACTTGGCCTTTCAGCTCTTCGCCAACAAAAGGTGAATTGGCTGCCTTAGAGGCAAAATGATCGGAGACCAGACGGTCAGCCTTAGGATCGAAAATAGTGATGTCAGCTGGGCCTTCTTCGGCTAGAAAACCAGCATCAAAACCATACAGCTGAGCTGGATTGACTGTCATTTTCTCCAAAAGCTCCATCAAGCTCAGATGACCAGCCTCCACCAAGTAGGTCAGGCCTAGAGAAAGCGAGGTCTCAAGGCCAGTCATACCAGAAGGCGCTTTAGTGATGTCTTCAACATTTTTCTCATCAGCGTGATGTGGAGCATGGTCCGTTGCAATGACAGAAATAACACCAGATTTGAGCCCCTCGATAACGGCCAGACGGTCCGATTCTAAGCGCAGAGGCGGATTCATCTTAGCATTACTGCCCTTGGTCAATAGCAGAGCTTCTGTCTTCGAGAAGTGCTGAGGTGCTGCTTCAGCGGTGACTTGAGCACCTAGCTTCTGAGCGAATTCCACTACCTTTACACTCTCAGCCTTGGACAAATGCTGGATATGCACATGAGCCTTGGCATCATAAGCAATCATAACATCACGGGCAATCATACTGTATTCTGCCACACCTGTCGCGCCACAGATATGAAAATGCTCTTTGGCGATATGCTCATTGAAACCGAGGATGCCGTTAAGATTAGGATCTTCCTCGTGCAAGCTAATAAAAGTATCGTTTTTACGTGCTTCTATCAGAGCTTGGCGGACAATGCCAGCGTTGGTCAGCGGAATACCATCATCTGAGAAGCCAACCGCACCAGCTGCCAAGAGAGCTTTGAAGTCTGTCAAATGCTGACCATCGAAATTCTCAGTAATCGTCGCGACCGACTTGATATGAATATTTTCACGACTAGCTGACTCCAGCACTTCTCTCAAGGTTTCAACTGTAGAAATGGTCGGATTGGTATTGGCCATCATAACGACCGTTGTAAAGCCGCCCGCTGCCGCTGCCAAGGCTCCCGTGTGAATGTCTTCTTTATGAGTCTGGCCCGGCTCCCGGAAGTGAACGTGAATGTCAACCAGACCGGGGGCAACGACCAAACCACTAGCATCTAGGACTTGGGCATCAGCCGCTTCCAGATTTTGGCCGATTTTGACAATTTTCTTGCCCTCCACCAGCACATCGCACACTTGATCCAGACCAGACTTAGGGTCCATAACACGGCCATTCTTGATTAGTAGCATTTTTTATCTCCTTTATTCGTAAAAATCGACCTGCGTGTCGAGCAGTTTATCACCATCATAAACAAATTTGGCTGAAAAGAAGGGCTTATCCTCCAGCAGCCATTCAACAAAGGTATGATCTCCTTCCCAAGTCGGCTTTGAAAGCACCTGATCGTAAGGCACCCATTCCAGCGTCCCTTCATTGCAATCAATCAACTCTCCTTCAAACTCCGTCACCTTGAAGACATAGGTGTACCAGTCCAAATTGGGAGTAAACTCCGGAAAAGTGATGATGCCCTTGAGGACAGGCTTGGCCTTTAGGCCCGTCTCCTCTAGAATCTCGCGCGCAGCGCATTCCTGTGGGGTTTCTCCTCGCTCTAGCTTGCCACCGACTCCAATCCACTTCCCAGCATGAACATCGTTGGGCTTTTTGTTGCGGTGCAACATAAGAAGCTCCCGGCCATTATCGAGATAACAAATCGTTGCTAACTGAACCATACTACCTCCTATGCTAACCAATCGATAGGTTCCAAGCCTTTAGCCACCAGAAAATCATTAGTCCGTGAAAAAGGTTTACTACCAAAGAAACCACGATACGCAGACAGTGGACTTGGGTGAGCCGACTCGATAATCAAATGTTGGGAATTGCTAATCAGGGCTTTTTTCTTGCGGGCGTAAGACCCCCATAGTATAAAGACAACTGGATCTGACTTTGCATTGACAACCTTGATAATCGCATCTGTAAAAGGCTCCCAGATTAAGCCAGCATGCGCATTGGCCTGACCAGCAGGCACTGTCAGACCAGAATTTAGCAAAAGAACACCTTGCTGAGCCCAAGAAGTCAAATCATGCGACTCTTTCACTTCAATATCATCAGCCAGTTCTTTGAGAATATTCTGCAAAGAAGGCGGAGCTGGAATGTCATCAGGAACCGAAAAACTCAAGCCCTGCGCCTGTCTCGGTCCGTGGTAGGGATCCTGCCCCAAAATAACCACCTTAACATCCGCTAAATCTGTCGTCTGAATCGCATTAAACACCTTTTCCCGAGGTGGGTAAATGGTTCCCGAAGCATACACTTCGTCTAAAAAATGATTGATTTTTGCAAAATAACCTTCTGGCAACTGCTCCTTAATCAAAGCGTGCCAAGCTGAATGCTGCATATCTGTCTCCTTTTTATTTTACATTCCATACCTATGGGCAACTAAGCTGACAAGTCTAGTTAGACCTTCTTTTCCCAAAATTTCATGCGAGTCAAGTCGAGCGGATATTGAGTCAATCCCACAGCTGACAGAATCAAAATCTGTGGCAAAAACTGAATCAGATAACGGGTCTTGCCTCCTTCGAAAATCTGCAGAAAGAGCAGGCCGCCGAAAACTGCCAAGCTTAAGAAATTCAAGAAATCGTTTGGTCGGTATTTCCAAAGGGCAAAGACAAGACCCAAAGCCATAATAATCCAAACCGCCTGCTTGAGCAGCGAATAAAATCGAAAACTATTCTTATCAGAATTGAGGAAAAAGTCACGGATAAACTGGGCGAATGCATTGTCTTTTGTGAACTCATAAAGCGGTGAAATATAAGGTGTCTTTTCATTTTCAACACTACGATAGAGCCAACCCAAGTTTCCTTCAGCAACTGTCAAAGAGTGTTTATAATACAGATGCTGTAGAAAGGTCAGCGGAGTGTATTCTTTCAGACGACGCTTGATTTCTTTGATGACATTTTCCTTGGCAAACATGCCGTTATTGTAGTCAGCTCGCTTGTCAGGTTCGACGTATTGCAAGAGCCCTTCCTTCATGTCCTCCTGATCATGACCGATGTTGGTTAGACCCAGATTGATGAAAAGCAGTGGCCCTTTGGCCAGCCCTTCACCTTGGATGATCGGCACTTCTGTCTGGTGAGCCAGACTATAATGAAGTGGAAGATAGGCTGCTGAAAAGCTCAGGGCAAAGACCGCAGCAGTCAAGAAAAACTTTTTCCAGTTTTGTCTCAAAAACAAAACTCCAAAAACAGCAATCAACAGAATCATCACTGTTGGACGAATCAAAAAGGCAAGACTGGTCAGAATTCCTAATAAAAGGCTTCTAGAAATGATTTGGCGCCCATCTCCCTTATTTTCCAACAGACTGAGAGCCAGAAAAATCTGTAGACTAATCAAAGGCAAGGGAGGAATGTCCGTGTACATAGACATGTAGTAAGGCGAAAATCCGACCAAGGTCACATAAAGGCTAAAAACCGCATCTGCTGTAGCCTGCGAAAAGTATCGCTGACAGCCTTTGTAGAGGATCCAAGACGCAATATTGACGTAAAAAAGATTGAGTCCCTGCATAATCCAAAGAGCTGCTTCGCCAAAGAGATTAAAGAAGAAACGCTCATAGAGAAAGAGGGGCAGATTATTGGGATTGCGCGTCAGGTAGCTGGAAATAGAGGACTCCTTCAGGTACTTGAAAGCCCCTGTGAAAACCACCGCTGCGTCCCGTCGAATCAAAAGCTCAGCCGATAAGAGCATGATGAGCTGAAAAAGAAGAGCTGCTAAAGCAATGGCCAGCTTGTGCCTCATGAGAAAATGATAAAACTTTTTAAGCTGAAACCGATAGCGATCTGCTAGAAAGGCCAAGACTCCAAACAAAATCAGAGCCAAGCTACTTAACTGCGACACATGAAAAATAGCTGTAAACAGCCAATGAAGACTCAATACCAGCATGATTTTTTGTAGAATCAAAAAAGTGATATGATAAATCTTAGACATGGCTTTATTATAACAAAATCAGGCACTTTTTGCTATTTTAAAAAGTGAGCAGAGGCCAAGTAAATCCTAAAAAGGAGACAGGATTCTCCTCATCCCGCCTCCTTGCACCATCTTAATTTTGCCAGTTTTCTTGATCGTCTTTGAATTTCTTCAGCAAAGCCAATCCTTCTGCATTGATGTAGCCTTCTTGCTCAGCCAAGTGGATAAGTTCTGTGTAGTTTGATAAAGTCACCAACTTCACGCCTGCATCCGCAAAGTTCTTATCCGCCTTGGGCAATTCGTAGGTGAAAATGGCTGCAGCACCGATCACATCCGCTCCTTCACGCTTAGCTGCCGCAATAGCATCCAAAACAGAACCGCCAGTGGAAATCAAATCTTCAATCACAACCATCTTTTGACCAGGAGCCACTCGACCTTCAATCTGATTGCCCGCCCCGTGATCTTTTGGTTTGCTGCGGATATAAGCAAAAGGTAGATTCATCTTGTCGGCGATGATAGCACCGTGAGGAATACCCGCCGTTGCCGTGCCCGCAATCACTTCCACATCAGGAAATTCCGCGCGAATTTTTTCGACAAAGCCATTTTCAATCAAAGTCCGAGTTTCTGGGTAGGCCAAAGTCACTCGGTTATCTGTGTAAATCGGTGATTTAATCCCAGAAGCCCAAGTAAAAGGCTCCTCTGGTTTCAAGTAAACCGCTTTGATTTTCAACAAGTCGCGTGCAATATCGTTGGCTAAAGTCATTTTTTACTCCTTATACATCTGTTTTTAAGCTATTCGTTTCCTATGACGGTTTCATTTGAAATTCTTACTTAGCTGTTCCACTGTTTCTTAATCTCGTGATAAGCATCCCAAGGATTTTCAGCCTGAATAATCGGACGACCAACCACAATATAATTGCTGCCAATCTGATGAGCTTCCTGCGGCGTCATGACCCGTTTTTGGTCACCGATTTCAGCACCTGCCGGCCGGATACCCGGTGTCACGCAAAGAAAATCGTCCGCCGTAGCTTCCTTGATCAGCTCAACTTCCAAGGCTGAACAAACAACCCCATCCAGCCCAGCTTCCTTGGCCTTGCGGGCATAATTGACAACGGATTCTTGCACGGTTGTTTGGATATTTTGGCAGTCGCGCATGTCTTCTTCACTGGTCGAAGTCAACTGGGTTACCGCTACTAGCTTCGCATTGTCACCGAGAACTTTTTTAGCCTCCCGCATCATCTCAACGCCACCAGCCGCATGAACCGTCACCATATCAATGCCAAATGTTCCCAAAACAGACATGGCTGAACGCACGGTATTAGGAATGTCGTGCAATTTCAAATCAAGGAAAATACTATGTCCCAAGCCTTTCAAATAATGCACAATTTCTGGACCAATGGCATAAAAGAATTCCATGCCGATTTTGACATACAGTTTTTCATCTTCAGGGAAATGTTCCAGAAAGTTCTTGACATCATCAAAAGATGGAAAGTCTAGGGCGATAATAGGACGTTCTTCACGCATGCAGTTCTTCTCCTTGCTTGTTACTTACTATAATCATAGAAAAAACCTTGCCCGAGAGCAAGGTTACACGAAAATGTGGCAGAATCTGCCATTTTAAACGTATGCGCCTTAGAGCCTCTCTGGACTTCTTTAAAGGTTTTATCTTAAACATTCTATAATTTACTGGGAAGTTTGTCAAGAGAAAATCGAGCTTAAAGTAAATTTTCTCTGACTTCTTTTCTCAAGCTTTCTAAGCTTTCAATACCGTATTGATCCATGACTTGCGGCAGCTTTTCTATGATGTTGGGGCAGGCATACGGGTCGGTAAAATTCGCCGTTCCGACGCCAATAGCTGACGCACCAGCGATAAACATCTCCAGAGCCGCCTCTGCCGAGTCGACTCCCCCCATACCAATAATTGGCAGTTTGGTGAACTGAGCGACCTGACGAATCAGCTTGAGCGCCACAGGAAAGACAGCTGGACCAGACATACCTCCCGTTCCATTGGCAATGATTGGCCGCTTCGTTTTCAAATCGAAACGCATGCCCACCAAGGTATTGATCATGGTCAGTCCGCTCGCGCCCGCATCTTCTGCCGCCTTGGCCACTTGGGTAATATCTGCTACGCTGGGGGTCAATTTGACATAGACTGGGACTTGGGAGGCAGCAACTGCTGATTTTACTGCTTCATAGGCTAGCTCAGGGACTTGCCCGATTAAAAGCCCCGCATTGCCGTGGTCTACATTGGGGCAGGAAATATTGAGCTCAATCGCTTTGACATTGGGAGCTTGGGAGATTTTTCCAGATACATAAGCATATTCTTCGTTGGAGAAACCAGCCACATTGGCAATAATCGGCAAGTCTGGATAGTGCTGAGCCAGCCAAGGAAGTTTTCCGGCCAAAACTGCATCTACACCTGGATTTTGGAGGCCGATAGCATTGAGCATACCAGCTGGCGTTTCGGCCACACGGGGCGTTGGATTGCCAAAGCGGGGATGTTGCGTCGTCGCCTTGATCATGATAGAGCCCAATAGATCCAAGTCATAGTATTTGGCATACTCCTGACCAAAACCAAAACAACCTGAAGCTGGAATGATTGGATTTTTCAGCTCTAATCCTGGCAGAGAAATTTTTAAACGATTTTCAGTCATTTCTTTATCCTCCTACAGCACGATGCTTCCAGTCTCAAAAACTGGTCCGTCTTCGCAGACCCGCTTATTAACCGCTTCATCCTGACCTGCTACATGAACGACGCAGGCATAGCAGGCGCCCATGCCACAAGCCATCCGAGACTCCATTGATAGATAGGCATGGGGATGATCATGAAATTTCCGATCCACATACTGGAGCATACCGGGTGCGCCACAAGAATAGACCGCAGCAAAATCCTCAGTCAGCTCATCGACAATGGTTGATACATAGCCTTTTCGTCCGTAACTGCCATCATCTGTAGTGATAAACAACTGACTACACTCACGAAATTCTTCTTCCAAAATAACCGCAGATTGATTGGCAAAGCCTAATACTGCTGTAACGTGGGCACCCTTAGCATGGAGTTCTTTCGCCGTTTGCAAGAGAGGAGGTACACCGATACCACCACCAATAATCAAGACCTTGTCGCCCTTTGCTACCGGAGACAAATCAAAGCCATTTCCCTGAGGCCCCATAACATCAAGAAAAGACCCAACTGGAAGTTGAGAAAAAATAGCCGTCCCGCCACCTTCGACCCGATAGATAATCCGGCAGATACGTTGCTCTCGGTCAATCTCCGATATAGAAATCGGACGCCGCAGCAGCTTGCTATCATCTGGCACTCGAATATGCAGGAATTGCCCGACCTGCATCTGGCTCACCATCTGGCCTTTCAGGCGCATCGAAAAAATCTGAGGCGCAATTTCTACTTGCTCCAGCAGCTCCATCTGCTCCAGCATAATCTTGCCAAATCTCTTTTTACAACTGTCACTAACCATGACATCCTCACTTTCTACAAGAAAAAACCTCGCCGCAGCAAGGTTTCGCAAAAAACAAGGCAGTCAAATTGCCCCTTATACCGTTTTTCCTACCTTGCAGCCTCACTGGACTTGATTAAAGGTTAAATTGTAAACATTATATCGTTAGCGATAAGGATTGTCAAGATAGAAAAAACATTAGAACTTTCAAATTTTCTCCAAGGAATCACAGTCTTACCAGCTCTTGTCAAATTCACTATTTGCATTTGCCAGATAAAAACGGCCATCTTCCTGCCTCTTGAAAGTCAAGGTTACTGAATCATATTTTCGTTCTATATTTCGAAAGTTTCTATAATTGGCCTGTAGTGATAAGGGGCTATCGCTCATGCCACTTCCATAAATATTAAGTTCTGAAGGAAGTCCAAAACGCTCAACAACCTCTTGATAAGTCATCCCGCCTTTGCCATGCTGGCTATCACCTATTTTTAATGTATCCATATCTTCTTGCTTCCACTTAAAGACAAATTCATCTTTCGTCGCTGAAGGATATCTACTGTCATCTAAATATACTGCACTTTTATTTATCAAATAGTAGGTCTTTCCATTTGAATCAGGATCATAAAAGCTCAAACGAATCTCCTGAGGATGTCCCGATGAGCCATATCTAGGAACATCTATAATTCTTGTCTTATAAGTTAGTGTCAATCCTTTTGTAGCAAAACTCACAGCTGAACCCTTACCATATTTCGCAATGACTTCTTCTAAAGTTGGGCTATTAGTCCCCCCATTTTCCACCTTGAGCTCTACAAAATTATCCAATGTCCAATTAAAAGCAAACTTCTCTTCATCTTCCTCAACAATTTTCTGTTTCAGCTCCTTTTGTTCTTGGGTCAATGTTGATTCATCATCATTTTGCTGACTAGCCGAGCTGTCTCCACTAACTGACGAGGATTTATCGTCATATTTGTACTTCAGTTCGGCTTTGTTAGGAACCTGTTGCGATAAATAATAGAAGCCAAAGAACAAAGCAAAAGAGATTGCCAAACAAAGAAGGGTAAAAGCCAAGCCAATTCTTTTTTTCTCCTCCTTCATCGTCATCATTCTGAGCTCTTCTCGTTTTAGCTTTTGTTGACGATAAAGGTCTCTTTTGATCTCTCTAAACGAATGAAGATCACGTTTTTTCTTGCTACTTCTCCTCATTTTCCTCCTCTTTCTTATCGATTTAGTTTACTCACTTTCTTTAGACACCAAACGCCATCTATCATCTCCTTGCTTGTAGAATTCTAAATGAACTCTTTTCAATTGTTCTGGATTTTGCCAAGAATCTGGATTAACATAATCAACCCGCATCTTCAGTTGATTGTCGTCTCCAGAAATCGTCTGATATAGAGGTAAGCCGACTTTTAAAACAATCTCATCATATGGTGTACCTTTAGCTGTTCCTTCTCTAGCACCAATAACAAGACTATCGATGTATGCCTGCGTCCATAAAAAGGATCTTTTAGGATTGTTATCCACCTGAATTTTATCACTTGAAAGGCTAAAATGGTATTTTGAAATAAGCTTATAGACACCATCAAATTGAGCAAAGGTTAAAGATACATAGCCCATACTACCATTTTTCGATTTCCAGATAAGGCGAATATGTTTTTGAACTTTATGATTTGGCAAAAAATCAATCCAGGCCCCACCTTGAACTGGTTTCCCAAATTCCTTTAAAACATCTTCCAAGACGGCTCCGCCCTTGTATTTGTTTATGGGAAGTGCGACTGCCTTTTCAACTGTCCAAAGAAAGGGACCGCTTTTTTCTGGAGAAACAATAAGACTTTTAGCGAATTGTTCTGCTTCAGCTTTCTCATCTTCCAAACTATTTGATGACGAACTAATCTGGCTAGACGGAGTTGGCGTCTGATTGGCTTTGCTTTTTCCTGACAGAGAAAGCGTCAAAAAAACTGTTCCAATGATAGAAAATACAACAATAGCTACTACCATGAATGGCAAAAGCTTAGATTTATAGGTTTGCTTTTCTAACTCGAAAGCAAGATCTTCAAACGAATCTTCTTGTCTCTTCATAACTACTCCTTATCAGTCTAAAAACTCATCATATCATGAATAGGTTAAGATTGCAAAAGGTGCTTGAGTCTGTTTGTATATACTTGAGAAAGTGCCAGACTCTCCACCATTCAGAATATCCTGTCGGCTTACTTGGGCTACCAAAGGAGGGCATCAATCTCCCTAGCTTTTTGTTCTATCGATATGACTAGTAACTGTCGTCAACCGAAAGACGCCATCTTCTTGACGGTGTAAAGTTAAATGAACCCATTCATTATCATAGACTTGATCTGATGTTAAGTATTTGAGTTCCAAGCCAATATGCTGGCTATCTGCCGCATCCAAGCGCGAAATAAATACTTCTGATTCTCGAGGCAGACCAAATAATTGAACGATCTCTTCGTAGGACATACCAGTATGGCCTGTGCTCTCGTCACGGACTTGTAAACTGGCTATTTCATCCTTTGTCCAAAGATGAGGACTATCTCCTTTAGGCAAACTTGGATAGGCCTCATCAAGAATATTCGCTCTCTTACCAATGAGATGATAGCCTGCTCCATCTTTTTCAAATGTCAACCTTAAACTACTATGACGGCCTTGAATAATCTCACTTATATAGCTTAATTCAATATTCCCATTGCTCTCAGTATAAAGAAAGCTTGAAGCTTTGCCATGCTTTTCAAGGACTTGGTCCAGAGAAGATCCGTTTTGACCAGCAGCGGTATCCTTTATTTGCAGATTGATGATTTCATCCGTTGTCCATTTAAAACGATGGCTTCCTCTCTCTAAAACTTTCTCTTCTAGATCAAGCTCCTCTGGTGACTTTTGATAAACAGACGAGGACATACTCTTTCGCTCCAAATCCTTATAAACAGCGTGAGCTCCCCACATAATCATTAGTTTCCCAAGAGGAAGCATGATACAAACTGTCATAAAGACTATAAAAATAGTAATTGGTCCAACTACTGAACGCTTCTTATAGTCAGCATCTTTGGCCATATCTCCCTCCTTATTTCTTTCATTTTATCACAGGCAAGTTTGGCAAGCAAACATTTGCTAATCTTCCTGATTTGTCAAGAAAAAATCCCCAATTTGTGATAAAATAGACCTATGAGAATTCAACAATTACACTACATTATCAAAATCGTCGAGACCGGAAGCATGAACGAAGCTGCCAAGCAACTTTTTATCACCCAGCCTAGTCTATCCAACGCCGTGCGGGATTTGGAAAATGAAATGGGGATTGACATCTTCATCCGCAATCCCAAGGGCATTACCCTGACCAAGGACGGTATGGAGTTTCTTTCCTATGCCCGCCAAGTGGTAGAGCAGACACAGCTTCTGGAGGAACGCTATAAGAACCCCGTCGCCAATCGCGAGCTTTTCAGCGTTTCGTCCCAGCACTATGCCTTTGTGGTCAACGCTTTCGTGTCACTCCTCAAAAAGAGCGACATGGAAAAATACGAGCTCTTCCTGCGGGAGACTCGGACTTGGGAAATCATCGACGATGTGAAAAACTTCCGCAGCGAAATCGGCGTCCTCTTTCTCAATAGCTACAACCGCGATGTCCTATCCAAGATGCTGGATGACAATCATTTGATTGCCACTCATCTTTTCACAGCTCAACCCCATATCTTTGTCAGCAAGTCCAACCCACTGGCAAAGAAAAAGCTGGTGCAACTGTCGGACTTGGAGGATTTCCCCTATCTCAGCTATGACCAAGGTACCCATAACTCCTTTTACTTTTCTGAGGAAATTCTCTCTCAGGAGCACCATAAAAAATCTATCGTCGTCAGCGACCGCGCGACCCTCTTTAACCTTTTAATCGGTCTGGATGGCTACACGATTGCGACCGGTATTCTCAACAGCAACCTCAATGGCGACAATATCGTCTCTATCCCACTGGACATCGATGACCCGATCGAGCTGATCTATATCCAGCACGAAAAAGCCAGTCTGTCCAAGATGGGCGAGCGCTTTATCGAGTACCTGATTGAGGAAGTACAGTTTGATAAGTAAAAATCTTTATAAAAGAATAACTCCAAATTGCATACTGCAATCTGGAGTTATTTTACTTCTTATTAAGAATTTCAGTTACATATTGATCCTTATTTTCATTTGTATAAGTTTTCGACCTAGACTGAACTCTAATTTCTTTTTTATTATCGCCTTTACCATCAATCACATAGGTCTCCGTTATTGTCGTTTTGAAGTTATCTCCAGTCATACTAAGATCAATTGGTAAATTAGCAAATTGTTCAGAATAAAATAATTGATACGGATATTCATCAAGCTCAATATTTAACCTATTATTCAATAGACTATCATAACCACTATATATTCTGTTAGAGTTACGTATCCAATAATTCACCATACCATCAGATTGATAGTCATCAAAAAAATCTTGCCGTTCAGCTACTGAATGTGACTTATCTTGTAAAAAGTAAATTGGTTGAAAAAAATTAAATTCGGGTACAACTCCATATTCATAGTAAGTTTGTAGTTTGTGAGATTTTGGATTTTTTAACTGGAAACTAGTTACTACATATCGATCATCTGAATTTTGGTATAATGTATCACCTTGATAAATCATCAGATAGTTTCTATATCCGCTACCATCACGTCCTTCAATCCCAGGGAAACGACGTGATAATTTATTAAACAGTCGATAATTAAAACTATCCGATTTAAACAGTGAACCACTATTTAAAGTGTCAAATAAAATATCCAACTTCGTTTTATCAGTGAATGATAAATGTAAAATGGTATGATCCCTATCAGATTTTAAATCTGTTCTGGTTGATTCTGTCCATTGACCATCAGAAGGTTTCTCTTCGTGTTTATCATGAATAAATTCGATATTAATATCCCGAATAGTCTTTTTAGGATTCTTTCTATAAGTAACTTTTAAATTATAAACTTTGTGATAGATGTGTTCTGAATCAAACCAATCCGGCCTGATATAATATCGAAGACTGATATACCCAATAAACAAACTAATTAAAGCGAGAAAGATATATTTCTTCTTAATCTTCAACTTCTTCATACTCACCTCCTGGGAAATTAATTTCATAAAATGATAGCTTATTTTTTATTTTTATATCTTTTTGTTAAAGCGTCATCATTGGATTTTACAAAAGTATCAAGATCACCTAGAACTTCTTTGATGTATTCGTCTTTATTTTCTTCTGAATATAACTTGGTCGCCTTTCGTACTTTTACTTTACCATAACCATAATCCAGTAGTTGAGTCCTTGTAACAGAGATTTTAAATTTTGAACCCGTCAGTTTGACACTCACAGGAAGATTAGTTAAAGCATCGGAATAATACCATTTAGCATATAGAAAAGTAAAATCATGACTAAGCATTTTTCTAGAGATGTCAGAGCTCTTATCCCAATAACCAAGACTACTGGTGTTATAATCATCATAAAATTCTTGCAATCCGTCCTGATTCGCTCTTCTTTCAACTTTCAAATAAATCGGAAATATTGTTTTTCCTGGAGGATTTCCATACTCATAATAGGTCTGTAACTTACCTGTTCTAGGATTTTTGAGGTTAAAACGAGTTACATCGGATGCTCTTGGAATTTGGTATAATGTATCCCCAGTATATAGCATCCCAGAGAGAAAGACGAGCCTATAACCAGAAATATATGCCTTATTTAAGCCTGGAAATCTTTGGGTCATGTCTAGAAAAAGTTTATCATCAATGTAAAATTTATCGCTAAAAGCTGGACCCGTTTCAGAAAATTTTTTTAGCGGAATCCAAACACTTGTCCCATCATCCAATTTAGCATTCAAAATGACCCTACTTTCATAATAGCGATCAGCATTTGTCAAAGTCATTTCTGACCAAGTTAGTCCCTCAGGAACTTCAGCCTCTTTCTCATAAATAAATTCTAGATTTATTTCTTTTATGGTTGACTGTCTAGCTTTTATCGAACTAGTTTGATAATTATATACTTTGATGTATTGATTTTTGCTATCAAATAAGCCAGGAGCAACATAATATCGAAGCAAAATATAAAGTCCAATAGCAAAACAAACTAAAACTTTAATAGTAAGTGGAATTTTACGCTTCACTTTTTTTACCTTTTTCAACTCCTCACCTCCTAGGAAATTAATTTCATTATATCATAATCACCATCATTATTATAGACTTCCTAATGAGAGAACATTCAATCAAAAACCACCTGAAAGCAGTCCTCTACTCCTTTCAGGTGTTCTTTTATTGGCGTAATTTGCCCAAAACTTCCCCTATCTTGCCTTCGATGACGAGATCAGCTTGCTTATCCTGTGGAATGCTGGTCTTGTTGATAACGACCAGATGCTTGCCAGTAAAATACTGGATGAGACTGGCTGCGGGATAGACGACCAAGGAGGTACCTCCGATGATCAGCAGGTCGGCTTGATGAATGGCCTGCGCAGCTTGCTGGAAAGTCTCCATATCCAAGGGCTCTTCATAGAGGGTCACATCGGGCTTGATCACGCCGCCGCAATCAAGGCAGTAAGGCACCGTCCCAGGCAGAGCCAGAAAAGCCTCCAAGTCGTAAAAACGCTGACAGCCTTGACAGTAATTTCTATCTGCACTGCCATGAAGCTTGAGAACCTTTTTCGAACCGGCCATTTCATGCAAGCTATCGATATTTTGGGTCACTACAACCTTAAGCTTGCCTGCTTTCTCCAAATCCGCCAAGTAGACATGAGCCGCATTGGGCTTAGCATCCGGATAAAGCAGATACTTCTTGTAAAAGTCAAAAAACTCCTGCGGATAGCGCTCAAACATAGTGTGAGAAACCAGCTGCTCTGCTGTAAAATGCCTTCCTAGCTTAACGCTGTATATCCCATCTGAACTTCGAAAGTCAGGGATATTAGACTCGGTCGAGACACCCGCCCCACCGAAAAAGACGATATTCTGACTTTGGTCAATTATGTCTTGCAACTGCTGTGTTTTATCCATTTTCCTCTCCTGTCAATAAAGCTCTAACCAAGCGATTTGCCTCATCAAAATAAAAATGTTCCCGATCGTAGACAATCCCTGTGAAACGTGCCAAGTCCACCAAAATCTCCATAAAATACTGGGATGAAAAGCCAGTTGTCCGATACAATTCCGTCTCATCAAAAGGCTTAATCAAATGAGCCAGCGGATTTCGGACTGACTTTTCCAACTCGCGCAGCTGTTTGACCTCTTCTTTGACAGAGTCTGGCAAATCCAAATGCAGAATCAGCTCTGTCAGACTGGACGAATTGACCGTGCTTTCCGCATGGAAAAGCTGTAAGACGGTATAGTCCGACTCCCGCATCCGCTCAAACTCCCAACGGTCATAGCTAGCCTCACGAGAATTATGGATAAAGTGCTCAATATCAGGAATTTCCAGCTTGATCAAGCGCATGAAAATCCGATAAATCGCTGGACTGACCGCCCGAACGAAGTCAATAATCTGCTCATTGCGCAGCTTGGCTTCCAAATCATAGAGATAGTTGGCCAGCTGCTCATCAGCCAAATCAGTATGACAAAAAGGCTGAAAACCGCTTTGCGTCTGCAAGGCAGTCTTCAACTCTTCATCCATGGCTGGCAGAATATTGAGCTCTCTGCGTTCTGCCAGAATAGCCAATAGGCTGGTTACAATCGAGGAACTTCCCATCAACTTCTGCGCCAGTTTATAGGCATAAGCATAGTCATAACGGGAAATCGCAAAGAGAATTTCCTCTTTTAAATCTAGATTCATTCTTAATCAATCAAGGTTTCCAGACCAACCTTCATCATATCGGTGAAGGTATTTTGCCGTTCCTCAGCCGTCGTATCCTCGTCTGGATTGACCAAGCTATCAGAAATAGTCATGATGGCAAGCGAATCTACTTGGTGCTGGGCAGCCAGATAGTAAAGGGCTGCAGCTTCCATTTCGACCGCTTTCACACCCCATTTGCCTAGCTCGATATTTTTCTCAAAATAGTTGGAATAGAAAACATCTGACGACAAAACATTTCCGACATGAGTCGTCATGCCCAAGTCTTTGGCAATATGATAAGCCTTGTCCAGCAAGTCAAAGCTAGCAATCTGCGGAAAATCATACTGAGGCCAGTCATTGCGGATAATGTTTGAGTTGGTCGCAGCCGCTTGAGCCAAAACCAATTCACGAACGTGCACATCCGCATTGAGCGAGCCAGCTGTTCCCACACGAATCAGCTTTTTCACTCCGTAGTCCACAATCAACTCACGCGCATAGATAGAGATTGACGGCATTCCCATCCCAGTTCCCATGACAGAAACCCGCTGACCCTTATAGGTACCAGTGTAGCCAAACATGTTCCGCACTTCGTTAAAACAAACGGCATCTTCTAGGAAATTTTCCGCAATAAATTTAGCACGAAGCGGATCGCCTGGCAAGAGAATTTTATCAGCAATCTCACCTTGTTTAGCAGCAATATGGATAGACATAATTTATGATACAAAGAGCGACAAGAAAACGACTGAAAATTAGGAATCTGACGAGAAATCCTGATTTTTCAGACAGATTATCTATTTTCCGAGTTTTCCGCTCGTGTTCAAATCAAAACACACGCTCTACCTTTCTTTCGTTTAATATTTTATTTTCTTACAATTCAGCAAGAATGGCTTTAAGTAGTCGTTTGAAATCACCTTTGACACGCTCTGTTACTTCAACCACTTCCTCATGATTGAGTTCTTCTTGGAAACCGGCAGCATGATTGGTAATGCATGAAATTCCGAGAACTTTCAAGCCTGAGTGGGCAGCCACGATGACTTCTGGAACAGTAGACATGCCAACTGCATCTGCTCCGAGTGTCTTATAAGCACGGATTTCTGCTGGCGTTTCGTAAGTTGGACCAGTAACACCAATATAGACACCGTCATCCAGCTTAATGCCAAGCTTATCAGCGACTTGATGAGCAGTTGCGCGATATTCTGGTGTATAAGATTTAGACATATCAGGGAAACGTGGGCCAAATTCATCCAAGTTTTCACCAATCAAAGGATTTTGACCCGTCATATTGATGTGGTCAGTAATCGCCATAAGCGTACCAGGACCATAGCCGATACCACCGGCAGCATTAGTCACAATAACACCTGTCGCACCAAGAGCCTTCATCACGCGCACTGGGAAAGTAACGACTTCGAGAGGATTTCCTTCGTAGAAATGGAAACGACCTTGCAGTGCCAAGACTTTGCGGCCTGCCAAGTCTCCATAGACTAATTTTCCAGCATGACCAACGACAGTTGAACGACCCCAGTTTGGAATATCCGCATAGTCAAGACTAACGGCATTTTCGATTTCAGAAGCCAATTCTCCCAAACCAGATCCCAGGATCAAGCCGAATTCAGGCTCTGTCATACCTTTTTCTTTCAGAAAGGCTGCCGTTGCTTTGATTTTCTCAGATAATGTTGTCATAAAATATATTCCTCACTCTCTTATGCTTATACCAATTTGTCCAAGAAGCTTTCACCAATCATGGCCTTGTCCACACCGAAGTTGTCAGCGATGGTTGCTGAAATATCCGCAAAATGTCCAACAGGCAAGTGACCATTCCCCTTGAGTGATTTACCAAAAACCAAGAGCGGAATGTACTCACGAGTATGGTCCGTTCCGGCATAGGTCGGATCGTTACCGTGGTCAGCGGTAATCATGAGCAAGTCGTCTTCACGCATGTTTTCAATGATTTCTGGCAAGCGAGCGTCAAATTCCTGCAGACAATCACGATAGCCATGCGGATCACGACGGTGACCATAAAGAGCATCGAAGTCTACCAAGTTGGTAAATGAGAAGCCATACTTGAAGTCATCAGACTGGATAGCCTTAACCAGATTGTCTACACCATGATTATTGGACTGGTTGTGGCCCATGTCGTGGTTGATCCCAGCGCCGTTGAAAATATCGTTAATCTTACCAACTGAATATGTATCAATACCAGCTTCATTGAGCTTGTCCAAAACAGTTGGCTCAAATGGAGAAACTGCATAGTCATGGCGATTAGCTGTACGAGTGAAGTTACCAGGCTCACCTACATAAGGGCGAGCGATGATACGGCCCAAAAGTGCTGGCCGATCTAAAGTGATAGAGCGAGCGTATTCGCAGATACGATAGAGCTCGTCCAAAGGAATCACTTCTTCGTGTGCCGCGATTTGAAGCACCGGATCAGCAGAAGTGTAGATAATCAGCTCGCCTGTTTCCATCTGGCGAGGACCGAAGTCATCAATAACAGCCGTTCCAGAATAAGGTTTGTTTGCCTCACGAATAACTTTGCGACCAGAAAATTCTTCAATTTTAGTCAAGATTTCCTCTGGGAAGCCATTCCAGAAAGTATCAAAAGGCTCAGTAATGTTCAGGCCCATGATTTCCCAGTGGCCTGTCATGGTATCTTTACCTAAAGAAACTTCTTCTAATTTAGTATAGTAACCACTTGGATTTTCCTCAGCTGGCACAGTTTTCAAGGCTTGCTCACGCTCGATATTGCCCAAGCCCAGCTTAGCCATGTTTGGCACATCTAGACCGACTGCTTTGGAAATATGTCCCAAAGTATCAGAAGCACCATCTGGCACCCCTGCATTAACAAAATTGTTAGCATCTGGTGCTGCCCCAATGCCGACTGAGTCCATAACGACTAAGTGAATACGATTAAATTTTGACATGAAAACCTCTTTTCTAGTTATTTGCTTCTAAAATGTTTACGCCACCTTGACCAGCGACGATCACCTTGTTGACCATTTGGGTGAAAAGACCGTGCTCAACAACACCCACGATATGATCTAATTCTCGGCCAAATTCGACTGGATTTTCGATTACACCTAGATCCAAATCGATAATGAAGTTCTGCATATCCGTGATAAAACGTTGACCATTTTTTTCACGGAAACTTGGCTTGTAGCCTGCCTCAGCAAAGCGACGGAAAACTTGCTCTGCACCATATTGCACTACTTCGACTGGCAGCTTGAAAGCACCTAGCTTTTGAACCAATTTGCTTTCATCAACCACCCAGATGTAGTCCTTGGTAGGTGTCGCGACAACTTTCTCCATCAGCAAGGCTCCGCCTCCGCCTTTGATGCCGTTGAACTGAGGATCCACTTCATCAGCTCCATCAACGGTCACATCGACCTGATCCACTTCATCAATGGATTTCAGCGGAATGCCCAAGCCTTCTGCTTGCTTGCTAGTCACGCTAGAGGTGGTGACTGCAGTAATCTGCAAGCCTTCCTCTTTGATACGTCGACCAATTTCCTTGACAAAATAGTAAGCAGTCGAACCTGTTCCCAGACCGACCACCATCCCGTCTTCGACAAATTCAGCAGCCTTGATGCCTGCTAGTTTCTTTAGAGTTTCCATAGCACCTCCTCAAATCAACTATGTTTAGTATATCACAATTCTTTGAAATTTGAAAGTGTTTTCAGCTCTTTAAACGGTTCATCGCACTTTAACAGTGCTCCATTTCACGAAAATCTCCTTAAAATCTTGCTCCTAGTTCTATTTTACGCTACAATGAAGATAGGCAAATTACTAAAAGAAATACATATTTCAAGTAGTAAGCTATAGAAAATCTGAGGAGGTTGTTATGATGCAGCAAGAAAATAAAGTTTTAGGTATTTTAGCCATTGTCTTTGGAGCAATCGCTTTACTTGGCTCCTGGATACCAATCATCAATTATCTATCTTTTTTTATCGGTACTATTGCTCTTATCCTTGCTATTATCGGTCTCATTGTTAACCAAAAGAAACCGAAAACTTTGGCTATAATTGGCTCTGTCATTTCCTTTTTCTCCTTAATCATCGCACTGGTCACTCTATCATTCTATTCCCGTATGTTCAATGAAATGGGAAAAAGGTTTGATACTCTTTCGAGCTCTTATCGTTCCTATATTGATTCGTCTGAAAGAGAAGAAGAAAAGGAAAAGGAAAAAGAAAAAGAGGAAAAGACCAAGTTTGCATGGACAAAAGCAGAATTTGATGCACTCAAAGAGGGCGATATTTTGAAAAAAGGTGCAGGCGGAACAAAATACGAAGACGTCATTCGCGACCACGGCAAACCAACTGACGAAACCACTTCCACTGTCAGCGGCTCTGAAATAAAAACCATCACCTACTTACCAGAAGGAAGCAAATATCAAGCCGTCATCCTAACTTTTTCAAAAAACGAAGACGGTTCTTTCCTACTGACTAGCAAGATAGGAACAGGTTTAGAATAAAATAAATTTCCTACCCGACAGCTATTTATCTTCTACCAATATTGGAAAGAACTCTAGCCGTCAGTCGCATTTTCTAAGACACAAGGATTTAACTACCACTTTCCCATTATACTTATCAATTATGCAAAGCAAGAACAAAATGATGCACAAATCTCAAAAACTTTTTGGATGAATTTGGGACAGATGTTTGCAAAATAGATTTTCAGAAAGGATATACATGATAACACGAGAATTTGATACCATCGCTGCGATTTCTACCCCTCTTGGGGAAGGAGCCATCGGTATCGTCAGACTAAGCGGGACTGACAGCTTTGCTATTGCCAAAAAAATCTTTAAAGGCAAGGACCTAAGCAAAGTGGCCAGCCACACACTCAACTACGGCCATATCATCGACCCTCAAAATCAGGAGATTCTGGATGAGGTCATGGTCGGCGCTATGCGTTCTCCCAAGACTTTCACCCGTGAGGATATCATCGAGATCAACACCCACGGCGGGATTGCGGTGACCAATGAAATCCTACAGCTGGCTATCCGAGAAGGGGCTAGAATGGCGGAGCCTGGAGAATTTACCAAGCGAGCCTTTCTCAACGGGCGCGTGGATTTGACTCAAGCTGAGGCCGTCATGGATATCATCCGGGCCAAGACCGATAAAGCCATGAACAATGCTGTCAAGCAGCTGGACGGCTCTCTTTCCGACCTTATCACTAGCACCCGTCAGGAAATCCTCAACACACTGGCTCAGGTCGAGGTCAATATCGACTATCCTGAGTACGACGATGTTGAGGAAGCAACGACAGAAATCATTCGTGAAAAAACACTTGAATTCGAGCAACTTCTGACACAGCTTCTCAAAACTGCGCGACGAGGCAAGATTCTGCGCGAAGGGATTTCTACCGCTATCATCGGTCGACCTAATGTTGGCAAATCCAGCCTCCTCAACAATCTTTTGCGTGAGGACAAGGCCATTGTGACCGATATCGAGGGGACGACTCGTGATGTTATCGAGGAGTATGTCAATATTAACGGCGTACCGCTCAAGCTCATCGATACCGCAGGGATTCGGGAAACGGATGACCTTGTGGAGCAGATTGGCGTTGAGCGCTCTAAAAAAGCCTTACAGGAAGCTGATTTGGTTCTCTTGGTTCTCAATGCCAGCGAGCAACTAACTGACCAAGACAAACAATTGCTTGAAATTAGCCAAGACAGCAATCGCATCGTCCTACTTAACAAAACTGACCTTGAAGAGAAGATTGAACTAGACCAGCTGCCGACTGATGCAATCAAGATTTCCGTCCTCCACAACCAAAATATTGATAAAATCGAGGATCGCATCAATCAGCTCTTCTTTGAGAATGCTGGAATTGTCGAGCAAGACGCCACCTATCTGTCCAATGCCCGCCACATCTCTCTCATCGAAAAGGCTGTCGAAAGCCTGCAAGCCGTCAATCAGGGACTGGAACTAGGCATGCCTGTGGATCTCCTCCAAGTCGATCTGACCCGCACTTGGGAAATTCTTGGTGAAATCACTGGTGACGCTGCACCAGACGAGCTTATCACCCAGCTCTTCAGCCAATTCTGCCTAGGAAAATAATATGGGAATCACAGAGTTTATCAAAGCAAAAAATTTGGGCGAATACCTAGAAAGTCGAAAGAATGGACAAGTCAGAGAGCGCATCCAAAAACGTAGCTGGCTGGAGGTTCTCCTCCACAAAGCCCGTACTACCAAAATAAATCCTGAAAATCATCAAAAAATGAAGAATACGAAACACGGTTCTTGAAAAACAGAACCGTGTTTGTTTGTCTATTCAATCTAACTGAATATTTGCCTAATCATGAAGCGAGGCACTCTCCTTGTCCCAAACTATTTTTTTGTTTGGCTACATCTTCATCGGACTTGAGTCAGCACTCCGTCTTGCATTTCATAAACCTTGTCAACCTCGTCCAGTAGGCGGGTATCATGGGTAATCATGACTACGCTCTTGTTGAATTTTTGAGTCACTTCTTTGAGCAGATGGACCACGCGCTTAGCCCGTTCTGTATCCAGACTAGCTGTTGGCTCATCAGCCAAGATAATATCTGGGCTATTGTAAAGCGCTCTGGCGATAGCAGCTCGCTGCCGTTCCCCACCGGACAATTCTTTCGGATACTGTTTGAGCGTGTCTTTTAGATCTAGCAGCTCAATCAAACTGTCCAGATCTGTCCTTTCTTTTTTAGACAAACGATCAATTAGCTGAAACTGGTCTTCGATTTTCAAAAAAGGTATGAGATTGGAAGCCTGCAAAATAAAGCCGAAATCATTGAAGCGTAGAGCGGCCCGTTCCTTTTCCTTGAGCTGGGAGGTATCTTTCCCATGTAGGAGAATCTGCCCTTTTGAAGGAGTTTGCAAATGCCCCAGCAAGGTCAGAAAGGTTGTTTTACCCGACCCTGACGGCCCAATAATAGCTACAAACTGCCCCGCTTCCAGTTGGAAATCAGTTGGTTTCAAGGCTTGGACCAGTGTATGCCCCTGACCATATTCTTTTGTAACACCTTTTAGTTCTATGATTGGCATTTACTCACCTCCAATCGCTGTGATAGGGTCAATTTTCAGAACTCGGTGAATGGACAAAAGTCCGCCAGCCAGTGACATGAAAACAATCAGGACAATCAATCCAGCATAAGCTCTCCAGTCACTGTAAAAAGGCATAGAAGCCGGCAAGACTAGCTGGGTTCCCAAAAGAGCCAAGACAGCTAAGCTGATTCCCAGAGTGGATAGGATGAAAATCTGCCAGAAAATAGAAGCAATAATCTTCCCACTGGCAATCCCTTGGGCGCGCATAATACCGTAAAGTTGGGTCTTCTGAATGGTGATAATGTACATGAAAATCCCCAATACTAAAAAGGTAATCAGAACCATGGCCCCAATCATAAAGGAAAAAGTCAGAACCTGAGGCTGATAACCAGGGATATTTTCTATAAAATCACTCATAGAAAGCTGACTAAGCCCAGTTTCTTCAATCTTTTGACTATCTTTGACCACAAGTGCGCTGATATTCTTAACCTGACTAGAGCCGTACTTTAATTCCCTGAAATCATCTAGATCCATAAAAATTACAGGTTGCGTAAAGAAGCTATTATCCTCTGTGAAACCAACAACCTGATAGAGGCGCTCACTGCCATTGAGCTGAAGCTGGTCGCCTAGTTTGACACCTTTTTGCTGCAGACGCTTATCCGCAATGACTTCATAAGCAGTTTCAGCAGGACGTCCCTCAATAATGTCAGGCGCTAGAAAACTATCCCAAGAGAGACCAAAAACCTGAGCATTGAGTTTATCAGTCCCATCTTCATAATTGGCCACTGCTGACGTTTGTCCCAAAGCAGCGACTGAGTCCCCTTGAAGCAAGCTACTATACTCCTCTTCCTTGATAGTCGAAGCAACCAGATTCTTATTTGCGTACTCCGACAAGACAATTGACTCAGCCTGCCATTGGTCCAGAGCCAAGCGATTGAGCCTAGCCAAACCGACAGAAAGACTAGACAAAAAGAAAACCATATAGGTAATGAGAAAGACCACAGCAACCACTAAACGATAGCGTCCACGGCTGTAGATAATCTCTTTAAAAGCTAAAAACAAAGCTATCCTCCTTTGAGATGTTAAAGATCATTATATCATAAAGAAGCAAGCTAGAAAAACATATGAGACTAATGGCAACCAGATTCACACGAAAATCACTAAGTCGTATAGCGGTTCCCTAAGTAAGAAACTTTCCTTAAAAGAAATTCATAAAATAAAAAGAAACAAGGGCTTCAGTTCATATACTGAAACCGTTCTTGTTTCTTTTTCTTTACGCTTCGCACACACTTTTTCTGAGCAGATTAAGAAACACTTTACTGCTTGGTAAAGGTCAGAGTGTCTGGATCATCATCCAATTCGTTCACAATCAGCTGATTGCCATTTTGTCGGTAACTTTTGACATCGTCACCGACAATTAGTCTCTGCTTCGCTGCATCTACTTGTACCTGTTTGATTTCCTTACTGCCATCGACCTCGGTCTCAGTCCAAGTGCCAGTCTTACCGTTGATTTCTAGGACATGCTGGTCACCATCATGGTCGGTTGCTTGGTAGCGTCCGTTTATATTGCTGGTCTGACCTGCATTGGATGAAGAAGCCTGTTCTTGCGCAGGCTGTGATGTTTGGCTTTGGGTATTTTGTGATGAGTTAGCATTTCCTCCCTGATTAGCATTGCCTGAGCAAGCAGTCAATAGAACTGCGACTGTCAATGATAAGATTCCAGTAAAGGCTTTTTTCGAAATAGTCATATTGCTTTCTCCTTTTTCTACACTTGTAGTTTATAATTGTATTCTACAATTGTCTGTTTTGTTTGTCAATCATATAGCATTTTTTATCTAAAAATAGAAAATTCTCCAGCCTAACTTGACTGGAGATGTAAAATCTATTGCTTCTTCTAGAGGATCAAAGCTAGTCATCCTTGATGGCCGAGCCTTATGCCTTATCACCAAATAACAGAGTAGAATTCTGCAGATAGGGATTGGGGTACTTTCGAAGCAAATCTTTTACAGCTTCTACCAAAACCTTCTGCTCCATCTGACCTACTTGGTATCGTTCTAAAAGCAGCATAAAGTTTTCTTTTTCAGCTGGGAGGGCTTTTTTCTTAAAATAGCCCCAAACATGCTGAAAAGCATTACAGACCTGACCTCGGTTTTCTGGTAGGGCTATCGCCTGATCAATTAAATCTTGGACATGTGCTGCTTCCACTGAGTCGCTTTTTAGATATTGGCGGATTTCCAGATAAATCTTACTGGAATGACTGAGAACCAGATATTTATTTCTAGCCCAAAGAGTCTGACATTGGGATATTTGGCTTACATTTTCCATAATTACTTTTCTTACAATCTTTCCTTTTATTCCGGAAAAATCCATTCAATATGTGGAGCTCGCTTACTGATTTCTTTATAAATAGTATTGAAATCAGCATCAACAAGATCATTCAAGTCAATCTCTTCCAGTATTTTTCCTTCTTCGTCTTTAAAATAAAGTATGCGATAAGTTGATCTCGAATTTTTAGAATAAGCACGTCTAATTTCATACTCGATTTGCTTAATATTTGTTAAATTAATGTGATTTATATCTTGGAAAACAGAGGGTTTAACATCAATCTTATCATCAGAAATAGTAAAAGCTGCAGGCTCATGAGCTTTCTTATAAGCCGAAACACCTAAAATAGTAACTATAACACCTGCACCAATTAGAATTGGACCCACATATTCATTATTTTGATTGAGAATTTCTTGCTCAGATTCCTTTTCTCTTCGGATAGAAGCTTGTTCGGACTCTAATTGTTTATTATAGGTCTCTACAAAAGCTTGCAGTCTTTTTTGCTCTTCTTCTGGTGTTTCATTCTCAGGTGCAAAATCCGAATTAACCAAAGTTTTGGCTTTTTCAATAGTCATCGGGCTTTCATTCAACTTTGCATCTTTTCGTTCAGACTCTAGCTGTTCTAAGCGATCATTATAGCTATCACCAGTTCTGGGGGGAGATTGAATTGTAGCGATTGCAATAATTGCTCCGATGATAATGACAATAATGCCAATAACCTCACCAGCATAACTCCTCTTATATTCCACACAAATCTCCTTTACACCACATTATTTAATAGAACAAGAATACCATAATTTAGGCATTTTATAAAGTATCATTTTATTAAAGAAGCAGCCCTTAAGGACTGCTTCTCTTTGTATATACTAGCGCACTTCTGCGCCGACATTTTCTTCCAAGGATTTTTGGATTTTTTCCATGTATTTAGCCACTTCATCGTCAGTCAGGCTGTCTTCTGGATTTTGGAAGGTCAGTGTGTAGGCCATAGACTTAAGGCCAACACCTAATTTGTCACCAGAGAAGATATCGAAGAGCTTGATATCCGTCAAACGTTTCACTCCGGCAGCTTGAATCGCTTCCACCACCTGTCTGTGGCTGATCACTGCTTTGAGCAACAAGGCCACATCGCGAGTAACAGCTGGGAATTTGGTGATTTCTACAAAAGGCTGTTCTGGCTCAAGATTTGCCTCAATAGCTGTCAGATTGAGCTCTGCCACATAGGTTTCTGGGATGTCATAAGCCTTGGCCGTCACTGGATGAACCTGCCCAACATAGCCCACTGGCTGACCCTTGATCGAAATCAGCGCTGTCCGACCTGGATGCAGACTCTTAAGCTGGTCAGTTGCTTGATAATCAGCTTCTAATCCCAAGCGGTCAAAGAGCGCTTCAACCACTCCCTTAGCGTAGAAGAAGTCCACAGGAGTCGCTGGCGTTTGGAAATCTTTTTCACTTACCAAGCCAGTTAGGGCAAAGGCAAAGCTATTGATTTCGTTAGGCAATTCTTCCTTTGGATTACCTGTTTGTTCAAAGATTTTCCCAATTTCATAAAGAGCCAAATCCTTATTTTTACGAGCAACATTGTAGCTGACAGTATCCAACATGCCTGAGAGCATATTTTGTCGGAGAACACTGCGCTCCCTTGTCATAGGCCACATAAGCTCCGTTAGATTTGTAGGATTAAGCGTAAATTCAACAGCTTTTTCTGGCGTAGTCAAAGCATAAGAAATAATCTCGGTCAGCCCTGCTCCTTCAGCCACCGTCCGAACCTTGCGACGTAGCTTCTGAGTAGCCGTCAATTCACCAGCTGTTCCAGCATCTTGAGGTAGGGAAACTGGCAAGCGGTCATAGCCATAAATACGAGCAATTTCCTCGTAAAGATCTGCTGGAATACGAATATCCCAACGACGAGCAGGCACGCTGACTGTGAACAAGTCCGCAGATCCGCTAAGACCAAAGCCTAGACGACGGAAAATATCTTCAATATCCGCATAAGTCAAATCTGTTCCCAGGACTCGGTTGACATCAGAAAGGCTAGTCGAAACCTGCTTGTCAGTCGTATCTAACTGTCCTGCTTGGACAATACCAGCATGAACAGTTGCACCTGCCAAGTCAGCAATCATGCTTGCAGCAGCATCTAGAGCTTCGGTTACTGTTGCAAGGTTAATCCCTTTTTCAAAGCGTGAAGAAGACTCAGAACGCAATCCCAGACGACTGCTTGTCTTACGGATTGACTTGCCATCAAAGACAGCCGCTTCCAGAACGACACGAGTCGACTTGCCAGAGATTTCGGTGGCTGCTCCGCCCATAACACCTGCAAGGGCTACTGGCTTATCTGCCACAGTGATAACTAAATCGCCGACTTCCAGCTCCCGCTCTTCGCCGTCCAGCGTCACTAGTTTTTCACCAGCACGCGCTTCTCGGACGACAATCTGGTCGCCCTCAAATGTATCCAGATCAAAGGCATGCATGGGCTGACCAAAATAGAGCAAGATGTAGTTAGTCACGTCCACTACATTGTTAATCGGACGGATTCCTTCGTTCATGAGGAGATTTTGCAGCCACTGAGGACTCGGAGCAATGGTCACATTGTCCAAAATACGAGCGGCATAAAACGGTGCTTTTTCAGTCTCAAGGGCTACAGATAAGCTAGCCGCAGCCTCTTTATCCCCTTCAGTCAAAGGAAATTCTTTGAAATGAACGGGCTTATCGTAAATAGCTGCTACTTCATGCGCTACCCCACGCATAGACAGCGCATCTGCTCGGTTGGGTGTGATGGAAAGCTCGATAATTTCATCATCCAAGTCTAGATAAGGGAAGACCTCATCTCCTGGTACAGCACTATCTGGCAAAATTTGAATGCCATCCGCAAATTCCTTTGGCACGACAGAATCCGAAATGCCCAGCTCGCCAAGAGAACAAATCATACCTAGTGACTCCAAGCCACGGATTTTCCCTTTTTTAATCTTATAATTATCCGCAATACGAGCACCTGGCAAAGCCACCATAACCTTGATACCCGCACGAACATTCGGTGCACCACAGACAATCTGGCGAGGCTCCTCTTCTCCGACATTGACCTGACAGAGGTGCAGGTGAGTTTCAGGTACATCCTCGTAGCTTAAAACTTCTCCGACAACAATTTTCGAAAGACCTTCGGCTGGCGAGCTGACTCCTTCTACTTCAATACCAGTTGTGGACATTTTCTCCGCCAGCTCGGCGCTCGTCACATCCAAATCAACCAGTTCTTTTAACCATTTATAACTAACTAACATATGTATGATTTTACGACCGACCAGACTTAACCCTGACTTTATAGACAAAGCCAGTCTATTCAATTTTCGGTCGTATTTGATTCCTCTCTATAAATTTCTGTTTTTACTAAAAGTCCAATAAACAGCGATGTTATCGTCTTTTTAGTTTAATTTCTTCCTTAAAAGCCAGTCAATATCGACCGTATCACCAGTGATATATTCGTGCTGGCTAAACCTTTCAAAGCCATATTTAAAGTAAAAGTTCTGCGCCTTAAAGTTTCTTTCCCAAACGCCTAGCCAAGCCCAGCTAAAGCCACGTTTCTCAGCTTCTGCTAAGGCAAATTCAAACATTTCCTTGCCAAAACCGAGGCCCTGATGGGAGGCAAGCACATAAATCCGTTGAATTTCAAAGGAATCTTCCAACTCTTGCTCTGTCTGAGCCTGCCCCCAGTTACACTTGAGAAAACCAGCGATCTTTTGCTCCTTGTCCAGTACAAAATAATGCTCAGACTCAGAATTGGCCAGCTCCAGCTCCAGCCTTTCACGCGCCAGCTCATGGGCAAAATAATGCTCTAAATCTTCCTGCTTGATGAAAGGACCAAAAGTTTCTTGGTAGGTCTGCACTTCCAAGTCCCGCAAAATATCCAGATCCTCTGGCCGAACTCTAACTAACATAGGGCACTCCTTTCCCAGAAATAGCTGTAAGCGATATTCCCAGCTAAAATTGTCTTATAGGTAGCTAAACTGATGAACACCATTTCCGCGCATTTCAAGTCCGCAAACATTGCTAATCAGGCTTGTCGTGATGGGATTGTTCAAATCAAATCCTATTTCTAATCTTCTTACTTAAATTGCTCTGAAAAACGTACATCGCCTTGGTAAAAGCCACGAATATCATTGATACCGTAGCGAAGCATAGCTACCCGCTCCTGACCGAGACCAAAGGCAAAGCCAGAATATTTCTCTGAATCGATGCCACTCATTTCCAAGACACTTGGGTGCACCATTCCAGCTCCCATGATTTCGATCCAGCCAGTCTTCTTGCAGACATTACAGCCAGCACCACCACACTTAAAGCAAGATACATCCACTTCGACAGATGGCTCTGTAAATGGGAAGTAAGATGGACGCAGACGAATCTTACGATCCGCACCAAACATTTTTTGCACGATCAGCTGCAAGGTTCCCTGCAAATCAGCCATAGAGATATTTTCCCCTACGACCAGACCTTCAATCTGGTGAAACTGGTGAGAGTGAGTCGCATCGTCTGTATCGCGACGGAAGACACGTCCCGGAGAGATCATCTTAAGTGGCCCTTGGCTAAAATCATGGGCATCCATGGCACGAGCCTGAACAGGAGAAGTGTGAGTACGCAAGAGGATCTCTTCTGTGATGTAGAAGGTATCCTGCATATCCCGCGCAGGGTGGTCTTTAGGCAGGTTCATGCGCTCAAAGTTGTAGTAGTCTGACTCAACTTCGAAACCATCCACAACCTGATAGCCCATACCGATAAAGATATCTTCAATTTCTTCACTCGTTTGGGTCAAAATATGGCGATTTCCAGCTGGAATCTTACGGCCTGGCAGGGTCACATCCAAGGCATCATTAGCCAGCTGGGCTGCGACTTTCTGTTCTTCCAAGATTTGAGCTGCTTCTTCAAAGGCTGCATTCAGCACATCTCGTGCTTCATTGACGTGCTTCCCGATAATAGGGCGCATCTCAGCAGAAACATCCTTCATCCCTTTGAGAATCTCAGTCAGACTTCCTTTTTTCCCTAGGACAGATACTTTCAGCTCCTGCATATCCTTAGCATTTTCCAGAGTAATGGTCTGCAATTGGGCTAAAGTTTCCTCACGCAGACTCTGCAATCGTTCTTCAATTGTTGACATAGTTCCTCCAAAATAAAAACCGCGGCCTCACTCACACCGAAGCGGAGCGTTGACACGCGGTACCATCCGTTTTTTATCTGGCAAGCCAGACCTTAATTACCAACCCCAAAGCAAGTGAATTCGCCTAGCTTTCATCTAAAGAGCTCTCAGTCGCTGGCTCCCCTCCCTGTCAAACTTCCCCTAGGTTACTGGTCTTGCGGATTGCTATTCAATTATAATTCATTCTAACAGATTTCTAAACATTTCGCAAGCTCAGTTATAGAATTTACAAGAAGGAAAAGAAGTCCGTTGAGCAACAGACTTCCTTTCTTTCTATTTAATCACTTGTCCTGCTTCTTTGAGAGCATCTTCTGGTACAGTGATACCCAGTTCTTTGGCATTTTTAGTATTGATAACAGATTTACCTTTATCAAAAATATCTACTGCAGTATCAGCAGGCTTGGCACCTTTAAGGACTTTAGCAGCCATTTTACCTGTCGCAACACCGAGGTCATACTGGTCTACAACGACAGAGGCAAGGCCGCCTTCTTCTACCATGGCTGTCGCACTTGGATAAATCGGTTTCTTAGCTTCTTTATTGCTGGATACAACTGTCGCAAATGCTGACGCAATGGTATTGTCAATTGGAATCCAGATAGCATCAACCTTACCAGTCATGATATTCATGGTTGATGCAATTTCATTGGTTGAAGGAACAGAGTATTCCTCTACCTTGAAGCCTGCCTCTTCAGCCAATTTTTTAAACTCTTCTACCTGAGCTTTAGAGTTGTCTTCACTGCTAGAATAGAGGGCACCAATCGTTTTCACATTTGGCGTCAATTTTTTAATCAACTCTAGTTGTTGCTTAGCTGGATTGTGGTCAGAAACACCTGTGATATTACCACCTGGCTTTTCCAGATTTTTCACTAGGTTTGCTCCGACTGGATCTGTGATAGCTCCCATGACGATAGGCTTGTCCTTAGTAGCCGCAGCTAGTCCTTGCGCAGATGGAGTCGCAATCCCAATCAGCACATCATTGTCATTGGACACCAGCTGCTTACTCATGGTAGAGACTTTGCTCTGATCTCCCTCGGCATTCATAAAGTCAATCTTAATCTTGTTGCCCTTGTAGCCTTCCTCAGCTAGACCGTCCTGAATCCCCTTGTAAATCAAATCAAGCGAAGGGTGGCTGACATACTGCAAGACACCAACCTTGACTGTCTTACTATCGTCGCCAGTCTTAGATCCGTTGCTCTTTCCACTCAAGCTGGAATAAGCCATCCCACCGATTACCAAAATAGCCAAGAGGCCTAAAATAGTCATTAAACGTTTATTTTTCATATTTTTTCTCCATTTCTTTATTTCATTTTTTCTATTCAATCCCTAGGGACGCCATCGTTTAAACATGGACATTTCTCCTTATTCTTTATAATAAGCAACAAAAAAACCTCACACAGGTATTCTGTGTGAGGGCGTAAATCGCGGTGCCACCTCAATTATGGAAAAATAGCTAGTATTCCCCCATATCTCTGTCTTGTCATCAAACAAGCTGCACTGTAAGGTGTGCCTACCGAATTCTTATTGTTTCAAATTCATTTTATCCATTAGCCCAATTTCGTAAAGATTTGCTGCTCATTTCCACCAACCACAAGCTCGCTAAAAACAAATGCATCTACTACTTTTCTAATTTCCTATATTTTAAGTTTTTCCTGAAAGGATGTCAAGACCTTTTTGAAAATTTTTATAAAATGTTCGGATTTGATTTATAGAGGCAGTTATAGGAAAAAATTAAATTGCTTTTTGCCGAGACTTTAGAAGCTTTTAGCTTGGTTTTTTGTTATAATTTTCTGTAGCAACTTTCAAGGAGAAAAACATGTCTTTCGACGGATTTTTTTTACACCACATGACAGAGGAGCTCCGCCGCGAATTGCTGGGCGGCCGTATTCAGAAGATTAATCAGCCCTTTGAGCAAGAGCTGGTTTTACAGATTCGAAGCAACCGCCAAAGCCACAAGCTGCTCCTGTCAGCCCACTCGGTTTTTGGGCGTGTCCAGCTGACAGATACCACGTTTGAAAATCCAGCTGTTCCCAATACCTTTATCATGGTCATGCGCAAATACCTGCAGGGCGCTGTTATTGAAGCAATCCAGCAGGTAGAGAATGACCGGATTTTGGAAATCAGCGTCTCCAATAAGAACGAAATCGGAGATAGCGTTGCTGTGACTCTGGTTATTGAAATCATGGGCAAGCACAGCAATATCATTCTCTTGGACAAGGCTAGCTGTAAGATTATTGAAGCCATCAAACACGTCGGATTTTCGCAAAATAGCTATCGAACGATCCTGCCGGGCTCAACTTATGTCGCACCACCTCAGACCGGCAGTCTCAATCCTTTCACTGTGGGTGATGAAAAGCTCTTTGAAATCTTACATACTGAAGACTTAGAGCCCAAACGCCTGCAGCAGATTTTTCAGGGATTGGGTCGGGATACAGCTACTGAACTCAGTGGCCGTCTGACAGCTGACAAGCTCAAAAACTTTCGAGCATTTTTTGCCAGTCCGACTCAGCCTAGCCTGACCGAAAAATCCTTCTCTGCTCTGCTATTTTCTGACAGCAAGACCCAAATGTCCACGCTATCCGAGCTTTTGGACACTTTCTATAAGGACAAGGCCGAGCGAGATCGGGTCAACCAGCAGGCCAGCGAATTGATTCGCCGAGTAGAAAATGAGTTGGAAAAGAACCGGAAAAAACTGGGCAAGCAAGAGGAAGAGCTCCTAGCAACGGAGAATGCAGAAGAATTTCGCCAAAAAGGGGAACTCTTGACCACCTTTCTCCATCAGGTGCCCAATGATCAGGACCAAGTGGAACTGGATAACTACTACACAGGTGAGAAGATTATCATCTCACTTGACAAGGCCCTGACCCCCAATCAAAATGCCCAACGCTATTTCAAACGCTACCAGAAGCTCAAGGAAGCCGTCAAACATCTGACCAGTTTGATTGAGGAGACAAGGAATACGATTCTCTACCTAGAGAGCGTGGAAACTGCCCTTGCTCAGGCCAGCCTGACTGAGATTGCAGAAATTCGGGAGGAACTAATCCAGACTGGCTTTATCCGCCGACGCCAAAGAGAGAAAATCCAGAAAAGGCAGAAACCGGAGAAATATTTGGCAACTGACGGTCAAACCATTATCCTCGTTGGGCGTAACAACCTACAAAATGACGAACTGACGTTTAAGATGGCTAAGAAGGACGAGCTTTGGTTCCACGCTAAGGATATTCCAGGCAGTCATGTGGTCATCACAGGCAATCTTCAGCCCAGCGATGAGGTAAAGACAGACGCTGCCGAGCTAGCGGCCTACTTCTCCAAGGCCAGACTCTCCAATCTGGTCCAAGTGGACATGATTGAAGTTAGAAAACTCAACAAACCAACTGGCGGCAAGCCCGGATTTGTCACCTATACGGGCCAGAAAACCCTGCGCGTCACACCAGATGAAGAAAAGATTAAAAGCATGAAAATGTAAACTAATCAGTTTCTAAAATATGGATTTGGCGGATATTGAAAAACAAAAGAGGAGCCTCGGCTCCTCAAACTTACTGAATTTAAAAATCTAGTTATCTTTCAGAGGTTGGGACAGCAGAGTCCTAGCCTCTTTTTTTATCAGAAGTAGACAATTATCACAGCAATTGGCTACTCAACCTTGTCCATGTCCGATCTTACTTCATCGACATTGAATTTTGCAAAGAGGAACTTACGGTCTTGAACTGGGAAACGTTGATCCAACTGATCCACAGCACCTAGCTCCACAATCCCTTCCTTGATAACAAAGTCCATAACGTGACCACCAAAGGTATGGTCGTCTGAAATAAAGTGAAGATGATAGCCGGCTACACTGACACCGTGGAAAATTTCGGGTGTCCAAAAGCCAACAATGGTGCCGGAGACATTATCAGCATGGTACTCTGGCTGACTCACGGCCACCTCAGCAAACTTCTTCTCTGAGGTTGATTTTGGAATCATTCGCACATGCATGTGGGAAAATTCTCCATGAATCTTGATGGAGCGGAATAGATTTTCCCCATCGTAATAGGATTCAATCCGCTTTTCCAGCTCTTCATCTGTCATTTCGAAGCGTTGGCGGAAAATAACCTCTGCTTGGTGGGGAACAACCGCAGCGTAGGGCACTGTCACATCATCTGAAACTTCAACGACTTCAGGCACATTGCCAGATCCCTTGGCCTGATAAGCCTTGCCATCAAGAACAATCAGCTCCCCATCAATGGAATCCAGTGTACCAATCCCCAAATCGCCGTATTTCAGGAGCTCCCCAATCGTCATACTCCCACCATAAAGTCCAGCCATCAAGGCTCCTAGGGTATTATACTGAAATAATTTCACTGGCTCTGCCATTTTTTCTCCTATATCAATAAACTTCTGTATTTTCTAAGATAATTAAGTATATCATATTCTGGTCGAAATTCAAAAAAATCGTTTAATAGAAGTTCGAAAAACCGCAAGGAATGGCTTAAATCAGCTGACTTTCCTCAATACCGGCATCAGCGAGGATTTGAGCCACACGGTCAAACTTCAAGCGGAAATGTTCTAGTTTGTGGCCGTCGGAGCCAACTGAAAAGCGCTGACCACCCAGCTCCTTGACCAGACCAAGAGCGTAGATATAGAGATCTTCATGACCGTAGAGATACATAGACTTGCAGTTGAGTTCAAAAGCCAGACAATGATCAATCATCTTTTGAAAAAGCTGTCGCAGCTGCGGTTCAAAAGTTTTCAACTCCTCCACGGTGAGGTCGAATTTGCGGAAACCATAGTCGAAGTGGGCTAGGGCATCCGCCGGAACAGCCTCAATAGCCTCTTCTAACTCTCTCAGGTAGCGGGGAATTAACTCCATCTTGTCCAGCTGCAAGACAGGCTCTTCCAGATAGTCAAAACTACCATTGTGGTGAACAGATAGGAGTTTCAAGTCGTATTCCTTGTCAGATAGGAAAGATAGGATATCGTCCTTACGTGGAGCGTAATAGCCAATTTCAATCCCCTTTTTGATGCGGTTACCATATTGCTGGTTCAGCTCTGCAATTTTTGCCGAATAGGCCGCATAATCAGGCACATCATCATGGGATGAGGCAGCTTGGTAAGGGTAGGGATTGGACAGGTCATAGTGCTCGGTGGTGACAATCTCGCCCTCGTAATGGTCCAGATAGTCAGAAAAATCCGCCTCAGAATCATAGGAAAAATAGGTATGAAGATGGTTGTCGCGCATGCTTGCCGCCTTTCTGCAAATCTTATGTTCCTTTAATAATGTCAACGGTTGGTCGGCCTTTGTTTTAGATTTTCCACATTCCGATCCTTTCGTTGACGTTATCCATGCTTTATCTTTTCGACAGCAGTCATTTTATTTCACGAATCTTCCTAGGCTGCTACCTTTCTTTCAACATGACACTGGATAGGTCTAGCAGCTGCAACGCCGTCTCAAAGTGCTCTCCCATCAGGTCATAAACAGCATCTTCGCTCAGAACGCCACAGGTCACATCCTCAGGAAAGTCTGGTCGATTGGAAAATTCCAAATCGTCAAAGAAAACTTGGCTGGTGTAATAATCTCGGAGCTGGATATAATTCTTCTGGCTGGCCTCCAGCTCAGCCAAAGCAGATTGAGCTGCAGCCAGCGTCTGAGCGTATTTATTCAAATGCTCTTCCATTTCTTGGATTCGTTTCAGTTGGGACAATATCTCTACTCCTTCTCTAACCAAACTATCGTGTCCATAAGAAAATCTTCTTGCTAATTACCCCAAAACTAGCAAGGCAAGAGATTTTCCAAGAATACTTTACAAACTTTCGTACAGATCTGCCATAGCAGTATCATCTGGAACCAAACGCAGGTACTTATCAGCCTGTATTTTCGCTTCTTCCACACACCCTAATTCGCGCAAGAGATAAGCATATTCTTCCAGAAATTCAGGATTTTCCTGCAAGTCAACTGCCAGCTCCTGATACAGCTCCCCAGCTTTTTCCAGATTTTCCAAGGCCTGATAAGCACGTGCCAGATTCCAGCGAGTCAAGACATTGTCTAGATCTTGTTCCTCAAAAGCTAAAACCTCATCGTAGCGTTCCTGCTCCAGATAGAGATTGGTCAGGCGTAGAGCAATTTCCTCTAAATCATCTGCATTTTCCTGAGCTGCCAGCAGGTAGTTTTCAGATTTTTCCACATCATGCAGTTCGTAAGATAGTTGCGAAGCCAGAAGCAAGAGGCGAGTCTCGAAAGGATTTTTGGTCAAACCTTGCTCTGCCATCGCCAAAGCTTCCTCCGTCTTATGCTCCGCGTGGAGAGACTGCGCATAGGCATACTCATAGCCTTCAAAATCCGGCGAAATCGTATCCAGCTGCTTGAAGTACAAATTAGCTTTTTGGTACTCCTCTTGCTCATACAAGATAGCTGCTAATTCATAGACCGTCTCTTCGTCGTACTCCAGCTCCACAGCTTTTTCCAAAAATTCAATGGCTGCTTCGATTTTCCCCATACTGGCATAGCAAAGGCCGATACGCTGATAGGTAGATACGCCTGTCTGCTCATAGATAGAGCGATTATCTAGCTGGGCATATTCCTTGATGGCTTGGGCAAAATTTTCCAATTCAAACTCAATTTCTGCTAAACCAAAAGTCACCAAAGGGTCGTCCGACAGTTTGGCAGCTTCCAGCAATTTCTCCCGTGCCACATCTGGCAATCCCTCTAGCTGATAGAGGTCAGCTTTGGCCAAGAGAGCGGCCACATACCATTCACTTTCTGAGTCAATTTCCTCTAAATAGGCAAAAGCCTCTTCCAAGTCACCATTGTCAGCAGCAATCGTTGCCAGACTGATATAGGACTCGGGGAAAAGCGGAGCTAATTTTTCATAAATTCGCTTGGCTTGAGGGAAAAAGCCGATACTTTCTAAGTAATCGGCTAATTCTAACAACTCTTGATCGGTATCTTGGCTTAAAGCCTCTTCAAAATACTTCTCAGCCTGCGCTAAATCTTGATTTTGCAGAGCTGTTAACATTTGTTCACTCTTACTCACTGCCTTCTCCTAATTCTTGAACACTTTCTTCATACAAACCGCTAACCTTCTTGTACCACTTAAAGAGCGCTGTGATGGCAACTTTGGCTGATGCATAAGCTGGAATTCCCAGCAAGACGCCCCAGATACCAAACATGGTTCCTGAAGTCAGCAAAACAAATAAAATCGTAATCGGATGGATGCTTAATTGGCTTCCCAAAATCAATGGAGACACGAATCGCCCCTCAATAGTCTGCTCCACAATAAAGACGATAATGACTTTCAACAGCATGATCGGACCAGCAATCAAACCAAGAACCAAGGCTGGCAACATAGCAAGGAAGCTTCCCAGATAAGGCACCAAGTTCAAAACTCCTGCCACAACCGCTAGAGTCACACCGTAACGCAAGCCGATAATCTTGAAAAGAATCATAAACATAAAGGCCACAATAATCGCTACAGTCACCTGACCGCGAACATAATTGGCCAGCTGGGTATTAACATCCGTCATGACCTGACCAAATGACTCGCGGAATTTCGTTGGCAAGAACTGAACCACATAGCCTTTGAGATTTTTCCCATCGCGCAGCAAATAGAAAAGAATAAAAGGCATGATGATGATAGCCACAATGATTTGTGAAGCCGTACTAATCAAATTGCTAGCCCAATTAACTGCCTTAGATGAAAAATTGCTGGCCCATGAAGTGATCTGAGTCGATAGCTTATTCGTAACTTGCTCGATTTGTGGCTTCAAATCATCTGAAATATGATTGGCCAAAACATCTTCAATCATTTTATTGGCTTGCTTGAGATAGGCGGGAACATTTTTTGAAAAACTCACTATCTGATGCTGCAAGTTAGGAATAGCAACCGCCAAGCCCCACACAATCAAAACACCAATCAAGACAAAGACAATTGTAATCCCAGCCACACGGTTAATCTTGCGCTTTTCCATCCAGTCGACAATGGGATTGAGCAGATAGTAAAGCAGCCCAGCCAAAATCACTGGCAACATAATGACACCAATAAACTCAATCACCGGTGTAAAAATAAAGCTAATTTTGCTAAGAATAAAAATATTCAAACCGATGAGCAAGGTCACCAAAAATACGGTAATGGCCTTATTATCCAAGAACCATCTAAAAAACCAGGACAAACTAAAATCTTTTTCTTTGTGTTCCATATTCGACTCCTTTGGATATTCCTTTTCATTGTACCATTTTTCAAAAAAAAATTCTTCAAGCAACCATGATGAAATGCCTCATTTATCGGACTTTTTCACTGATTGAAGTTAAAGTCCTGTTTTCTCTATCAATTCTACAAAAATAAAGAAAAATAGACCGAGATGGTCACTCGGTCTATGTATTTTTTCACTATGGATGGCTGACAATTAGTTGCAAGTCGCCAGACAAGGTCCATTCTGTAACATCGCTCGTTAGGATGAAATGAGAGCCTTTTTCGATAGGATACACCGATTCATCTACTGTCAGCTCACCAGCACCTTCCAAAACGCTAAACAGACTGTAATCTGCTGTCTTTTTAAATTCAACAGAACCAGCAATATCCCACTTGTAAACAGCAAAGAAGTCATTGGCCACCAAAAGAGTAGAAGTCAAATCATCTGCCTGAATGGTAACGGGACGGCTATTGGCTGGCTCACCGATAGTCAGAACGTCAATCGATTGCTCCAAATGCAGCTCACGCAGATTGCCAGCATCGTCCTTGCGATCAAAGTCATAGACCCGATAAGTTGTGTCGCTAGACTGCTGAGTCTCCAAAATCAGAATCCCTGAGCCAATGGCATGCATGGTGCCACTTGGTACATAGAAGAAGTCACCAGCCTTGACTGGGATTTTGGTCAGAAGATGGTCCCAGTCCTTGCTCTCAATCTGCTGGCGCAGCTCTTCTTTGCTCTTGGCATTGTGACCGTAGATAATCTCTGCTCCTTCGTCTGCAGCGATGACATACCAGCATTCTGTCTTGCCAAGCTCTCCTTCGTGCTCTAATCCATAGGCATCATCTGGATGGACTTGAACGCTGAGCCAGTCATTGGCATCTAAAATCTTCGTCAAAAGCGGAAAGACTGGCTCGGGGCGATTGCCAAAAAGCTCTCGGTGCTCGGCATAGAGAACATCTAACTTCTGGCCTGCAAAGCGTCCATTCTTGACAGTTGACACACCATTAGGATGAGCCGAGATAGCCCAGTACTCCCCTACATGGTCGCTGGGAATCTCATAGCCAAAGACATCGCGCAGCTTGGTCCCACCCCAAATCTTCTCCTGCATCACAGACTTTAGAAATAATGGTTCTGACATAATAGTCTCCTTACATATTTTTCATCATCCAAAATCAGGCATTCCTTGATGATAAAAGTTTGGTACTGCTTACATTATAATATAGACTCGGGTACTTTGTCTACTCCTACCTTACTTTACAAGGAGAAATCTGGCTCTCGCCAGACATTTATAATAAAAAGATTAAAGCTCCCCAGCAAATGCCGCAAAGATAGCCGACTAGCACATCCTTTGGATAGTGCACTCCGCCAATCACGCGCACTGCGGCCAACCCTGCCGAAAGCAAGAGGCAGATAAGCCCCGGCAGCCAGAAAAAGTAGAGCAAGCACATAGAAATCACTGTCGCCGAAAAAACATGGCGACTGGGCATAGACCTGCCTGATGTATCCTTGGCCAGCAAAGGCTGAATAGCCCATTTTTCGTAAGGGCGTGCTTGATTCAGCCGTTTACGAATCGCTGATAAGAGACCAAATCCAATAGCTGGTAAGAAGAAAAAAGTAAGCAAGCCTTTCCAACCCTCCATCAGAAAGGCATCAATCAAGACCAATCCATACACTAGAGGTATAAAAACAGTCATCCCCCTATTAAAATAGGCCATCCCTTTCACTATCCTAGGACGACTGCGAAAGGGAGCCGTTAATTGTTGATAAAAAATCGTGTAGTCTTTCATGCTTGCTTACCCTGCTTTTTAAAAAGTTGAATTCTCATACTTTCTCTACTATAGCATATTTCTAGACAAGATGGTAGATGGATAGCAAAAGAGACTGAGACCCAAACCCCAATCTCTTAGTGTTCATGTTTTCTGAAACGTATTATTTCTCCAAGTTCCAGATTTCCTTGGCATATTGCTCAATGGTATCATCTGAGGTGAACTTGTCAGATGTAGCGATGTTGATCAAGCTCATGCGGGCCCATTTTTCTTTGTCACGATAGAGGGCATCAATCTTCTCTTGAGCTTCCACGTAGGCATGGAAGTCTTCCAAGAGGAAGTATTCATCATTGTGGGTGATGAGGACTTCGTAGATTTCAGAGCCTTCTTCACGAACGTTTGGAATGGTACCGTTGACAAAGGTATCGACCACTCGGCGAATGTCTGGATTACTTTCATAGATACCACGTGAGTAGTAATCGTGGCGGGCATAATGCTCGTAAACTTGGTCCTTGTCCATCCCAAAGATGACAATGTTGTCGTCACCGACCTCGTCCTTGATTTCGATATTGGCTCCATCCAGTGTAGCTAGGGTAATAGCACCTGTCATCATGAACTTCATGTTGGAAGTACCAGAAGCTTCCTTGGAAGCCAGAGAAATCTGCTCAGATACATCTGCTGCTGGAATGATGAGCTCAGCCAGGCTGACCCGGTAGTTTTCTAGGAAAACAACCTTGAGTTTGCCTTGCAGGCTTTCATCCTTGTTGACCAGATTGGCCACTTCATTGATCAGCTTGATAACAGACTTAGCAAAGTGGTAGCCTGGAGCAGCCTTGGCACCGAAGATAAAGACGCGCGGAACCATATCCTTGTCAGGATTGTCCTTGAGGTCCCAGTAAAGCTTGATGATATGAAGCAGGTTGAGCAGCTGACGCTTATAAGCGTGGAGGCGTTTCACCTGGACATCAAAGATAGCTTCTGTAGAAACTTCTACTCCTGTTGATTCCTTGATGAAGTCAGCCAGACGAGCCTTGGCTTCTTGCTTCACTCGGTAGAAATCGCCCAGCACTTGCTGATTGTCCTTGAATTCCAAAAGCTTGCGCAGCTCATGGATATCACTTCTCCAGCCCTTACCAATCAGCTTATCAATCTTAGCCGATAAAGGCTCATCCGCAATTTGCAGCCAGCGACGCTGGATAATCCCATTGGTCTTGTTATTAAACTTCTCTGGATAAATGCTGTAGAAATCACGCAATGTATCTTCTTTGAGCAATTCGGTGTGGAGTTTAGCAACACCATTGATTGAATGCCCACCGATGATAGCCAAGTGGGCCATGTGGACTTGATTGTCCTTGACAATCCGAGTGTTTTCGATGACTTGCGGATCAAGTCCACGTCCAGCCATTTCAGCCACATAGCGATTATCGATTTCTAGGATGATTTGATAAACCCGTGGCAGGACATTCTTGAAGAGCTCCGCATCCCATTTTTCCAAGGCTTCTGACAAAATGGTATGGTTGGTGTAGCTCATGGTCTTGACCGTTGCATTCCAAGCATCAGCCCACTCGAGACCATAGTCATCCAGCAAAAGGCGCATAAACTCAGCTGGCGCAACTGCTGGGTGGGTATCGTTGATATGGACGGAAATCTTCTCATGGATATCCTTGAGCAGTCGACCTTGCTTGAGATAAGATTTGATAATGGTTTGCAGCCCTGCGCTGGTCATGAAGTATTCCTGAATTAGGCGCAGTTCTTTTCCTTCGTAACTAGAATCGTCTGGATAGAGAATGGCTGTAATATCCTGCACCCGCCGACGGGCTTCAATAGTCGGATAGTCCAATTCATACTCTTCTGGAATTTCAACATCCCAAAGACGGAGATTATTGATATTGTCATTGCCAAAGCCAATCTGAGGCACATCGTAAGGAACGGCACGCAAGGTTTTAGAATTCTCATAAACTGGAACAATGCGACCTTCTTCATTGGCACGGAGGTAAACATTGCCAAAGATCTTGACATCCACAATGCCGTGATCCTTACGGGTTTCCCAGACATTGCCTAGACTACCAAACCAATCATCTGGAATCTCGACCTGATAGCCATCTACGATTCTCTGCTTGAAAAGACCGTAGCGGTAGCGAATCCCATTGCCAAATCCTGGATAGCCCGTTGTAGCTAGCGAGTCCATGAAGGCTGCGGCCAAGCGGCCAAGGCCTCCATTTCCAAGCGCCATGTCGTGCTCAGCATTTTTTACATCCTCAAAGTCAACTCCTAACTCAGCAAAGCTTTCCTTGACCGTATCGAGAATGCCCAAATTGAGCAGGTTGGTTTCCAGCATACGTCCCGGTAGAAACTCAATTGAGAAATAATAAGCTGTTTTTTGCTGCTGTTCCACGAGTTTATTGCGGCGCTCCAGCCACAGTGGCGTAATATATTTACGAATGGTACTAGCGAGGGCTTGAAAAAGCTCGGCAGGTGTAGCATCCGCAATCTTAATCAGCTGTCTTTCGTGCAAAGTATCCTTGAAATCTCGGATAAACGGTTCTTTATTTAATTCCATTTTTACGAATTAACTTCCTTTCTTTTAGGGAAAAGCATCCGTCTGGATAAGATGTCAACATAAGAAAGACCACTTACCCGACAAATCCTCTCTTGTCAAAAACAAGAGAGGATTGCTGTTCTAATGCAACATACTAGAGTAGTGACTCATATAAATCACTGTATGCTCGACTGGCTGTATCCCAAGAGAAATCTCTTTCCATCGCCTGTATTTGCAGACTATGCCAAGCTTCTTGGTCATGCCAGTAAAGATTGAGGGCTTCTTTGAAAGTCCATGTTAGCCAATAACCAGAGAAGTTATTGAAGCTAAACCCTGTTCCCTGTCCACTATAGACATTGAAAGGTTCAACCGTATCGCGCAAACCACCAACTTCGTGAACAAGTGGCAGTGTCCCGTAGCGCATGGACATCATCTGAGACAGACCGCAAGGTTCAAAGCGGCTCGGCATAAGGAAAATATCACTAGCCGCATAGATTTCCTGAGCCAAAGTAACATCAAAAAGGATATTAGCGGATAGTTTTTCAGGATAAGCCTGGCCAAACCAAGCGAAGGCCCGTTCAAATGCAGGGTCACCTGTTCCAAGTAGCACAATTTGCACATCTTCCTGAAGCAGATTATGCAACTCTTCCACCACCAAATCAAAACCTTTTTGACGTGTCAATCGAGAGACGATACCAACGACAGGAACATCATCCCGAACTGGCAAGCCTACTTTTGCTTGAAGTGCTCGTTTGTTTTCTAATTTCCCAGTCAAATCATTTTTATTAAAGTGGTAAGCCAGCAATTTATCTGTTTCTGGATTGTAGATATCTGTATCGATACCATTGACAATACCGACCAGCTTGCCTGACTCCATCCGAAGCACCTGATCCAGACCGCAGCCAAACTCAGCTGTCCGAATTTCATTGGCATAGCTCGGTGAAACAGTTGTCACGCGATCCGCATAGAGAATGCCCGCTTTCATCCAGTTGAGGCAGTCATTCCAGCGGAGAGTTCCATCCGCATAACGTTCATAGCCGACACCAAAGAGTTCCCAAAGCATACTATCCGGAAATTGTCCCTGAAACTCTAAGTTGTGAATCGTCAGCACTGTCTTGATATTGTTATAGGCTTGAATCCAGCGATATTTTTCCTTGACCAAGAAAGGAATCATGGCCGTATGGTAGTCGTGCGCATGGAGAACATCTGGAATAAAGTCAATACGCTCCATCAGCTCGATTGCTGCTAATTGGAAATAAGCAAAGCGTTCACCGTCATCAAAGTCGCCATAGACATGTCCACGGAAGAAATAATGCTGATTATCGATAAAGTAGAAGTTCACACCTTCCAACTCAATCTTTTTGACACCGACATACTCCCGACGCCAGCCAACACTGACTTCAAAGAAGAAGAGGTCTTCAACTTGATCACCAAATTTAGCATCCGTCATGTCATAGTATGGCAGAATGACTCCAACTTCATGGCCAGCTTTGACCAAGGATTTGGGGAGGGCGCCGATAACATCCCCCAAACCACCCGTCTTGGAAAAAGGTGCCCCTTCTGCTGCTACAAATAAAATTTTCATGAAACGATGTCCTCTGTAACTTTTTGACCCTTCTTCAGTACAACTGGATGTTCAGCTGTACCTCGAACGACTACTCCTTCAGCAATCTCAACGCCCTTGTCCGCAATTGCATATTCTAGCACTGCATTTTTTCCAACGACAACACGTGGGAAGAGGAGACTGTCTTTGACACTACTACCTGCTAAAATTCTTGTATTCCGCGAAATAACAGAGTTTACAACTTCACCTTCTACAATACTACCTGACGCAAACTGAGAGCGATTTACTTTTGATGTAGTTGCATAGTAAGTCGGCTCTTCGTTTTTCACCTTGGTATAAACCTTTTGATTTGGTGAGAAGAGAGAATAGAATTTCTGCCGTTCAAGCATGTCAATGTTAGCTTTATAGTAGGAACCAACAGAGTGGATATTTGCCAAATAGCCTGTGTACTCATAAGCAAAAGCCCCAACTTCAGCTGCCAAGTCTCGAAGAACATAGCGTAGCTTTTGTGGGAATTCTTTTTGCGCTTCTTCTTCCAATTTTTCAATCAACCAAGGCGTATTTACTACAAAAATATCAGTAGACATATTGAAGAGTTCGCCCTCGTCTTTTTCACTATGTAGCTTATGACCTATGACATGGTCCGTTTCACTGATTTGTAGGACCGCATTCACATCGGAAATTTCCTTAGATGGCAATTTCTTGTAAACCACTGTCATCGGTTGTTTGGTCGTATTATGCAAGTGGAAGACTTGATTAAGGTCAATGTTGATCAACACATCACAGTTGAGTGCTACAGTTTGGTTAGAGCCTGAACGCTTCAAGTAAGTCAGTAACTGTTCATAATATTCCTTACCAACTGTGCTGCTTTCTACACGAGTATTGTAAATGCCTAGATAGTAGTGGCTCAAAAGCGTGGATAAGCCCCACTCACGACCTGAACGAATATGGTCAAATACAGAGCTGATATTGTCTTGCTGGAAGATACCAAAGACGCTACGAACACCAGCATTAGCAAGGCTAGAAAGTGGGAAATCAATCAAACGGTATTTCCCACCAAATGGCAAACTGGCAACTGGACGATGCTCTGTTAAGGTTGACATGTCGTGGAAACCGACCGTATTTCCTAAAATCGCTGAATATTTATCAATCTTCATCTGTTGGTACCCCCACTTTTTCATTATATCCGACTACTTGCACTTCATCTGTTCCGTCAATCTCTACACCATCAGAAATAACAGCGCCCTCACCAATGATTGCACGTTTAATCTTAGCTCCCTGCCCGATAATAGCGCCACTCATAATGACAGAATCAGTGACTTCTGCACCTTCACGAACTTGAGCGCCTGTTGAAAGAATAGAATGCTTAACAGTTCCATCCACAAAACAGCCGTCAACTACCAAAGAATCTTCAACATGAGCATTCGCACCAAGGTAGTTTGGTGGTGAAATCAAGTTGCGTGAGTAAATTTTCCACTGACGATCACGACTGTCTAAAGCATTTTCTGGACTAATGTATTCCATGTTCGCTTCCCAAAGTGACTCAATCGTACCAACGTCTTTCCAGTAGCCGTTAAATTCATAAGCATAAACACTTTCGCCAGATTCAAGATAGTTAGGGATAACATTCTTACCAAAGTCGGACATATCTACATTGCTCTTTTCAGCAGCAATCAGCATATTACGGAGACGTTGCCAGTCAAAGATATAGATTCCCATAGAAGCCTTGGTTGATTTAGGATTTTCTGGTTTTTCTTCAAATTCAACGATCCGATTATTAGCATCGGTATTCATAATACCAAAACGGCTGGCCTCCTTGAGAGGCACATCCAAGACTGCAACCGTCAAACTAGCGCTATTATCCTTGTGGGATTGGAGCATATCATCATAGTCCATCTTGTAAATATGGTCACCAGATAGGATTAAAACATATTCAGGATTGATGCTGTCGATATAGTCAATATTTTGGAAAATAGCGTGGCTAGTTCCCTCAAACCAACGATTTCCTTCACTGGCAGAGTAAGGCTGAAGAATGGATACACCTGTGTTGATACCATCCAAGCCCCAGCTTGAACCGTTCCCGATGTGACTGTTCAAAGCAAGTGGTTGGTACTGGGTAATCACACCGACATTATTAATCCCAGAGTTGGCACAGTTTGACAGCGCGAAATCAATAATACGATAACGACCACCAAACTGTACTGCTGGTTTTGCAATACTTTGTGTGAGCTTTCCAAGACGAGTTCCTTGCCCACCGGCAAGAATCAAAGCTAGCATTTCATTCTTCATATCCTACTCCTTTGTGGAATCTTTTTTAGCATTTTTACGAACATTCACACGACGCTTGATTTTCCAAATACTTGCTCCCAAAGCTGGTAGCGTAAAGGTCAAGGTCTGCGGATAATCTTTCCATAGTCCCTCTTGAGACTGAACTGTTTCGTTGTGTTCTTTCCAAACACCTCCCCATTTCTCTAATTCAGTATTCCATACTTCTTCATAAACAGCTGCCACTGGCACACCAATGGTAAAGTTTTTGCGCTCTACTGGCACCATGTTGAATACACAGACCAGCATATCTCCTTTTTCCGTCTTACGAATAAAGGAAAGGACGCTCTGATCGGTATTGTCTGCATCGATGATTTCGATGCCATCGTAGCTAAGATCAATCTCCCAAAGCGGACGATTATCTCGATAAAAGGCGTTGAGGGCAGAAGTGAAGGTTTGCATCTGCTTATTCATATGATCGTCCAGATTTGACCATTCCAGCTGCTCTTCTGACTTCCACTCTAGGAATTGACCAAATTCTGAACCCATAAAGAGCAATTTCTTGCCTGGATGGCAGATTTGATAGGTCAAGAGGTTGCGGAGACCAGCAAATTGATTATAGCGGTCACCCCACATCTTATGCATCATGCTCTTCTTGCCATGAACGACTTCGTCGTGAGAGAAAGGCAAGAGGAAGTTTTCAGAAAAAGCATACATAAAGCTGAAGGTTACCAGATTAAAATCGTACTTGCGGTAAATCGGGTCTTCTTCGTAGAACCGGAGAATATCATTCATCCAACCCATATTCCACTTGAAGTCAAAGCCCAAACCGCCCATTTCTCTCATACCCGTAATCTTGGTTTCGGACGAGCTCTCTTCAGCAATCATCATAACATCTGGATGAAATAGCTTGATGACTGTGTTCAAACGTTGCAAGAAATAGTAGCCTTCATAGTTACGATTACCGCCGTCCTTGTTTGGCTGCCAAGGACCACTATCGTAGTCTAGATAGAGCATGTTGCTAACCGCATCCACACGAACCCCATCTAGATGGTAGAAATCAATCCAGAACTTGATACTAGAGATCAAGAAGGACTGCACTTCATTTTTTCCTAGGTCAAAATTCAAGGCACCCCAGCCATAGTTATGAGCTCGGTCATGGTCCTGGTACTCAAAGGTTGGTGTTCCATCATAGTAGGCCAAGGCATCGTCATTGATGGTAAAGTGACCCGGAACCCAGTCCACAATGACACCAATATTATTCAAGTGACATTCTTCGACAAAGTCCTGAAATTCCTCTGGCGTTCCATAAGTATGTTCAAAGGCAAAGTAACCCATGAGCTGGTAGCCCCAGCTGAGTCCCAAAGGATGGGCCATGAGCGGCATGAACTCAACGTGTGTATAGTTCATTTCGACCAGATAAGGAATCAACTCCTCCTTAAGCTGAGCCATAGAGTATGGACTACCGTCAGGATTTCGTTTCCAAGATCCAGCGTGTACTTCATAGATATTGACCGGTCTTGAGAAAAAGCCCCAACGCTTTCTCCGAGCCAGCCAAAGTCCATCTTGCCACTTCTTCTCTGGAATAGTCCGAACAATAGCCCCCGTACCTGGGCGCTCTTCCAAATAGATAGCCAGCGGATCAATTTTCAAGATTTCCTGACCGCTACTGCGTTTGATATTGTACTTGTAAATATCTCCTTTCTTAGGCAAATCCGTGAAGACTTCCCAGACACCGCCTTCATTGCGAGTCATAGGAATCTGCTCTCCATACCAATTGGTGAAATCTCCAATCAGATGCACATTCTGCGCATTTGGAGCCCAGACTCTAAAGGTGTAGCCAGCCTTGCCATCCACCACATCCTGATGCACTCCCAAATAATGCTGCAAATGGAAGTTTTCACCTGTTGTAAAGGTTCTTAATGCTTCTTTTTTATCCATTTAGTCACCTTTCTATTTGTAAGCGTTTTCTATGTTTCTATTTTACCCCATTTTCTTATATTTTTCAAGTAAATTTCCAAAAACTATCTCAAAAATTTCAAAAGCCCAATTTCTTCAAAAGAATGAGTTGCTATATCAAGGTTTTTGTGGAAAATATCTGATAAAATACTGATTTCAAAGAGTTTGAGGCTAATATCTGTACTTAAAAATCAATCCCTGTACTAGGATTCCTAAAATAATTTATCTAGACCAATATGTAAATTTACATTTTAAAATGATAAGCAATCAAAAATATCAACGCCTACTTATTTTTATATTGTTCGAACACTTGTTAGAATTACAAGTTCATAAAGGTAAGAAAAAAGGCCGCACAAAGCCGCCTTTCTCATTATTTCACATCAAACACGATGGATTTCACTTGTGTCATCGCTTCGATACTGTAACGAATCCCTTGCACTCCGGCTCCAGATCCCTTAACACCAAGGAATGGGAAGTTATCTGGACCACGTTGGGTCTTATTATTGATGTGTACAGTACCCACTTCCAGTTTCTCAGCAATTTCAAATGCTTTCGGGAAATCATTTGTAAAGACTGAAGATTGAAGACCAAATTCTGACTGGTTACAGATCTGAATAGCCTCTTCAACGGAAGTCACACGAATAATCGGAAGAACAGGACCAAATGGCTCTTCCCAAGCTAATTTCATATCCAGTGTCACATGGTCAAACAAGGCAGGCCAGATGAGATTTGCTTCACGTTTGATTTCTGTCAAGGCTGACGCTCCCTTTTCTTGAGCATCTTCAATCAAGCCCCAGATGAAATCTGCTGATGCGTTATCAATGACTGGTGTGATATCCGCATTATCAAAGGGATCACCAACCGTCAGTTTTTCTACCTCTGCCTTTATCAGCGCCGCTAATTTGTCTGCCACGCTCTCCATGACAATGACACGTTTAATAGCCGTACAGCGCTGACCGGAATAACTGTATGCCCCGCCAACAATCTGCTTAGCCGCATGCTCCAAGTCAGCATCTTCCAGCACGAGTGCAGCATCCTTACCACCCAATTCTAACATAATTGGACGCATACCAGCCAACTTACCGATGCGTTCGCCGATTGGAGTCGAACCAGTAAAGTTAATGTAGTTTACTTCCTTATGCTCAATGATGTAGTCTCCGATTTCTGAACCACGTCCTGTGATGGTATTGAAAACACCAGCAGGCAGACCAGCCTCAGCAAAAGCCTGAGCCAAGAGCAAACCAGAGATGGAGCCTTGAGTAGGTGGCTTAAACATCACGACATTTCCGCCGATAAGGGCAGGAGCAATCTTAGAACCAGACAGGTTGACTGGGTAGTTAAATGGTGCGATAGCCAAGACAACTCCTACAGGCTCACGACGGACCACAGCCAGTTTTTTCTTGCTGGCTGCTTCAAAGCCTCCACCTTCCATAACCTGGCCATGAATACGGATGCCCTCTTCAGCCGCATAGCGAATCAAGTCTGCTGTCCGAACAACTTCTCCAATCGCCGCTTTAATACCCTTGGCAACTTCTTTTGCAAGGATTTCGCCAATCTTCTCCTGATCGCGCTCCAAAATATCCGCAGCCTTATGCAGATAAGCTGCACGTTCGACTGCTGAAAGAGCGCGCCAAGCTGGCAAAGCCGCACGAGAGCTCGCCATCGCATAATCAACCTCTGCCTGACTCATCGCAGGAACAGTTCCTAAAATCTCATTATTGATAGGAGATGAGATGGTGATTTCATTTTCAGAAGCTCTCCACTCTCCATTTATATAGTTCTTATATTGTGTCACGTGTCCCCTCCAAAATGTTATTAAGTATCATTTTATCAAATTTTCTGAAAATTTCAACTAAATTTTATAAATTTAAAGAAATTTTTCACAAATTTCATGAATCATCTTCTTTTGTTCATATGAACTCGCTATATTTCTCGATTTTTTATCAATTCTCACTTTCTACACTAGGTCTACTATGACGCTGAAAAAACTAAAAAAGACCAGGAAAATTTCCTGATCTTAATTTTCAGATTAATCGAAGTCAAGATATTCTTTTTCAAGTTCAAGAACTTCTTCCATCGTTGCACATTCAGTCAATGCGCGCTGTGCAAGTTCTTCCATCTTCTTCGTATCCAATTTCTTCATGAGGCTACGAGTCCGAAGAACTGAAGTTGCACTCATAGAGAACTCATCCAAGCCCATACCGACAAGGAGTGGCACAGCTGTTTGGTCACCGGCCATTTCTCCACACATACCTGCCCACTTGCCTTCAGCGTGAGCTGCCTTGATAACGTTGTTGATCAAGCGAAGGATAGATGGGTTGTATGGTTGGTAGAGGTATGAAACTTGTTCGTTCATACGGTCAGCAGCCATTGTGTATTGGATCAAGTCGTTAGTACCGATAGAGAAGAAGTCAACTTCTTTGGCAAATTGATCCGCCAACATTGCTGCCGCTGGAATTTCAATCATGATACCCACTTGGATATTATCCGCTACAGCAACGCCTTCAGCTTGCAATTTCGCTTTTTCTTCTTCGTAAACTGCTTTAGCTTTACGGAATTCTGTCAAGAGAGCAACCATCGGGAACATGATACGCAATTGTCCATGGACAGAAGCACGCAAGAGAGCGCGGATCTGTGTACGGAACATAGCGTCACCAGTTTCAGAGATAGAGATACGCAATGCACGGAAACCAAGGAATGGGTTCATTTCATGCGGCATATCGAAGTAAGGAAGTTCCTTATCTCCACCGATGTCCATGGTACGGACAACCACTGGTTTTCCATTCATGCCTTCCAAGACAGCCTTGTAAGCTTCGTATTGCTCATCTTCTGTTGGGAAGTCTTGTGAATCCATGTAAAGGAATTCTGTACGGTAAAGACCTACGGCTTCAGCACCATTTGTATTGACACCTTCAACGTCTTTTGGAGTACCGATGTTGGCAGCCAATTCAAAGTGTTTGCCATCAGCAGTCACTGTTTGAGCATCTTTCAAGAGAGCCCATTCAGCTTTTTGCTTCGCATAAGCTTCACCAGCTGCCTTGAATGCTGCTGCCTGCTCTTCAGTTGGGTTAATGATAACTTCACCAGTGATACCATTTGCTGCAATGATATCGCCGTCTTTAACGAGTTCAG
>ERZ772948.50-NODE-50-length-62489-cov-5.450828_pt1 | contig 62489 bp, 60 predicted proteins | sample MGYA00511945_ERZ772948 | MGnify/ENA primary metagenome ERZ772948 (study PRJEB29015, sample SAMEA2737927) | human oral metagenome | biome: human oral; feature: human-associated habitat; material: dental | place: China | collected 2141 ... | reverse complement strand
TTGTAAAAGCTATCGAAGAAGAATTTGGTGTAACTGCAGCTGCTCCTGTAGCTGTAGCTGCTGCTGGCGCTGGTGAAGCTGCCGCTGCAAAAGATTCATTTGACGTTGAATTGACTGCAGCAGGCGACAAGAAAGTCGGCGTTATCAAAGCTGTTCGTGAAATCACGGGTCTTGGTCTTAAAGAAGCTAAAGAACTTGTTGACGGAGCACCAACTGTTGTTAAAGAAGGTGTTGCAACTGCAGAAGCTGAAGAAATCAAAACTAAATTGGAAGAAGCTGGAGCTTCAGTTACTCTTAAATAATCGTTCATTGATTGTTTAAGGGGGAAAGCCGAGTTTAAAAGCCTTTAGTTAATAGTAAAGGCGATAGAATAGGAAATGTTTCTTTAGAAACTTCCCCACAAACACCCCCACAATTTTTTGTGGGGGTGTTTTCTAAATTTTATTAAGGATTTAAACTTATGATTGATGTATTATTTTATAATACTGTTAATAATTATATTAATAAGAAAGTTAATATAAAAAAACAATTCCTCTTTCAAAAAAGGATTTTATAAGATATCTTATAAATGCTGGTGGTTTTAGGAATAAAGGTGTATCCTTTAGTGGACAAAGATTTTATTTTCATTTAGTTAATATGGCTTTAACAGAGAGTAATCAGAAGTTTTATATAACAGGTGATTATTCTAATTCGGAAACATCTATTAAATCAGCTATCTCCTATTTTATTGGCATACTATCAGCATATGCAATTGCAGAAAAAGAATATAAAATTCCTTATTTATATCATCTAAAGGATCCTGCTATCTCCAGGGTAGTAAACACTACTAAATATTTTCCTGATTTCTTTGGTTTAGGATATGGTAGTATAAATAATGCTTATTTAATTGAAGCTAAAGGTAGTGTGAAGAATAGTATAGATAAGCGTACTATTACCAAAGCAAAAAAACAGGTTAACTCAATTGGTCAATTGAGATTTAAGGAGTCTTCTGGTAATTACCATTATATAACTCGCTTTGAGAGACATATAACAGGTTCATATTTCCAAGATGATGAATTAAAATTTTGTGATGTTGATCCTGAATATGATGGGGAATTAGAATACTCTTTAGACGCTAATGTTGCAATTTTACGCTATTATAAAAATATTATCGAATTATTGTCGTCTAATAATAAAAAAATAGAAATCAAAAATTTAAATGGAATAGAATATACTTTAGTAGAATTTGAAGGTTATCAGATTGGAATTAATAAAGAAATATTCTATCTGTTAGAAGAATACTCAAATTATAATTATGAATTACCAGATGATTGTGACCTTTATAATTCAATATCCAAAATTTCAATGAACAGTTATGAGGAAACTTTTTTACTAAATAAAGAAGATTCAATTTCCCTTGGAAGAGATGGTATAATTGTTATCTAGTTAGTATTTTAGTAATTGTTAGAACTATTCCTAAATAATTAATTATTAATTTTTTAAGGCTGTAATCCGAGTTTTATAGCTTTTTGTTAATAGTAAAAGTGATATAAAAAGTGAAGTTTTCTTTTAGAACTTCTCTACAAACATCCCCATAATTTTTGTGGGGGGTTATTTTTTATAAAATTGATGTATAATTATATTGTGTTATTTACTAATCTATTTAAGAATTTATAGATTTTATTTTCTTAATTAAAATTTAAGGAGTTAGGATCTTAATTGCAAGAATTCCAGTAAAGTCAAACTATATTATCAGAGCGACATTAGTAGAAGAGAATTTTATACATGAACAAAGTATTGAAGCAATAAATGAAATTACCGTAAACCCAAGATTTTTAATTGGAGTTTTAAATTCTAAGGTGCTTTCTTACTATGCTATTAATGAATTTGATTTTTTGCAACGAAATACTTTCCTTAAAATGCGATTAACTCAAATTAAGAAATTCCCAATACCAAATTCGACAAAAGAACAACAAGATTCAATAGCGATACTGGTAGAGCAATTGATGGATGAAATGAATGAACCGTTCGTTTAAATTCGTTGAAATAAATCAGTATTTTGAAAGATGGCTTGAAAATGATTTATCTGATTCTTCCTCTCATTCTCATGGCTGTGAGAGTGATTGTCTTGATTCTTTGGTGACTCCTAATCCTAGACAGTGGTGTGTTTTTTATAGGACTGGCTTGTGCTATTCTTTTTACAGAGGTTTATGGATTCTATCTTCTCTTTACAGAACCTGAACTTTATACAGCAGACCTGACACAAAATGGATTTCTGAGTTTTACTTGAATCATTATTTTAATAGATGTATAATGCATTTAAAGAAAAACAAAGAACTTCCTAAGAGATCAGAAACTGTAACCAATACCTGTAATATTTGCAGTTAGTAGATTAGAAACGGTAATATGGAGAGGAGTGCTAGCCTTTCTATTTTTCCAGGAGGACATTATGAATAAAATTTTTCACTATCTGGATAAGAAAACGAAATTTTATACTGTCATCGGGGCACTGGCAAATGGAGGATTGGCTCTTGCTCAACCTTTAGTAGTATCTCGAGCTTTGTCCTTAAACCAAGGAGAACTAACCTATTTTAAGATAGTGCAATTTGCTCTTTTTGGTTTTACAGTCTACTTTGTCTTGTATAGCTTGATGCTCTTTTGCAATCACACGCATAACGTATTTCGACGTGAGATTCAGATGAATATGAGAGCAGATTTATTTGGTAAGTTAATGACAAATAAGGATTATAGTGAAGATGAAAAAATCACCATGCTCACACAGGATATGGAGTATTTGGGGGATAATTATTTAGAAAAGTACATTAACATAATTTGCTGGGGATTTGTTGCTTTACTAACAGCAATTTATATTATTACGCAAAATCTGTTACTGGGGAGTATTTTTGTCTTCTTTACTATCTTACGCCCTATTCCTCAATATTTAATGAACAAAAGGCTCAAACATACTGGTGACGATATGGCTCAAGGCAGAGTGGAGGTTCATAATCAGGTATCTGACAGCATCCGAGGGGCGCAGACTCTGCTCATGAATCAAGCGATTCTGGAAAATAGACAAAAATTATGGAATGTGAATTGGAAATATCAACGAGCTATCCAAAAATTTTGCTTCACCCATAATATCGTCTTCTTTTGTAATGGCTTTATGGTATTTCTGAGTCAGGTTTTACCGCTTGTGTTAGGTTTCTTCTTTTCCATGAATGGTCATAGGGTATCTGTCGCTAGTCTTGTCGCCATGTATATCGCAGCTGGTCAGTTGGTGAGTCCTATCCAGACAATCATGTATGATACAGTAGATATCCAAGGGGCAAAAACGACTGCGGACAAGATTTATGGAGTATTAGACAGTAAAGATGATAAACAACTGGCGAAAGATGATATGCAAGAACTTCGTGCCCTGCACATCCAAAATTTAAGTAAATCTTATGGTAGCAGCCAGCTTTTTACCCATCTGAATTTGGACATCCAAAATGGTCAGAAAGTTTTAATCAAGGGACCGAGTGGCTGTGGGAAATCGACCTTGTTTCGGATAATTATTGGTGAGGAGCAGGCTGATGAAGGTCAGATTACTGGTGTGACAACAACTAATAAATATACATCTCATTTTGTATCTAGTGTTGGTATCATTAGCCAGCATCCATTCCTTTTTAATGACACGGTTCGATATAATTTGACTTTGGGACAAGTCTTTTCTGATGAAGATTTGTGGTTTGTTTTAAAACAAGTCAAGCTCGACAATGAATTAACAGAAGGGTTGGACTTTGTTGTCAGTAACAATGGTGACAATATTTCGGGTGGTCAGAGGGTTCGGATTGAACTGGCAAGATTTCTTCTGCGTAAAAAGGATGTTTTACTAGTAGATGAGGTAACTGCTGCCTTGGACGAGGAAAACAGCAAGATGGTGCGTGATCTACTGTTTTCTCTACCTGTTATGATGCTAGAAATTGCTCACCATATTGAGGATGAAAGTAGATATAATCAAATTTTAGACTTAGGAAAATATTGAGCTATTTTTGATAGCTCTTTTTTTGTGATAGAAGCTCCAAGCTATATATAATACGCTTGAGCTAATTTATAGAAAGTATAGGAAAACTCCCCTTATAGTTTTAGTGAATTTTTGTTTTTTCATTGTCCACTATAAGGGGAGTATATCACATCATGGCGTGGGTGGGTCTTTGTTTTCTTGAGAATTCCCTTTATTCATGATAAAATAAATAGGAGAATACTAGTACTTGGAGAGAAAATGAACTATTATAATGTTGGAAAGATTGTGAATACGCAAGGTTTGCAAGGGGAAATGCGTGTACTATCGGTGACGGATTTTGCAGAGGAACGTTTTAAAAAGGGAAGTATGTTGGCCCTTTTTGATAAGAAAGATAATTTTGTCATGAATGTGGAAATTGCTAGTCATCGTAAGATGAAAAATTTTGATATTATCAAATTCAAAGGAATGTACCATATCAATGACATTGAGAAATATCGTGATTTTACTTTGAAAGTGGCTGAAGAAGATTTATCGGATTTAGATGAGGGCGAATTTTATTATCATGAAATTATTGGCTTGAATGTTTATGAACAGGATATTTTGATTGGAACAATTAAAGAAATTTTGCAGCCCGGTGCCAATGATGTCTGGGTGGTAAAGCGCAAAGGCAAGCGTGATTTACTATTGCCTTATATTCCGCCTGTTGTGCTGAATATTGATCTTGAAAATAGTCGAGTAGATGTGGAAATTCCGGAAGGGCTGGATGATGAAGATTGATATTTTAACATTATTTCCGGAGATGTTTGCCCCGCTGGAGCATTCAATAGTTGGCAAGGCGCGTGAAAAAGGATTACTAGAGATTCACTATCATAATTTTCGAGAAAATGCGGAGAAATCACGACATGTTGATGATGAGCCTTATGGAGGCGGTCAAGGAATGTTGCTCAGAGCGCAACCAATTTTTGATGCTTATGATGCGATTGAAAAAAAGCAGCCACGAGTCGTTTTGTTGGATCCTGCTGGTCGAACATTTAATCAAGCCTATGCGGAAGAACTTTCTCAAGAAGAAGAATTAATCTTTATCTGCGGACATTATGAAGGTTATGATGAGCGGATTAAAAGTTTGGTGACAGACGAAATCTCGCTTGGAGACTATGTTTTGACCGGTGGAGAATTGGCTGCCATGACGATGATCGATGCGACGGTACGGCTGATTCCTGAAGTTCTTGGTAAGGAAGCCAGTCATACTGATGATAGTTTTTCATCAGGGCTTTTAGAATATCCTCAATATACTCGCCCGTATGATTTTCGTGGAATGGTTGTGCCAGATATTTTGATGAGTGGTCATCATGAAAATATCCGAAAATGGCGTCTGTATGAGAGTTTGAAAAAGACTTATGAACGTCGTCCAGATTTATTAGAAAAATATGAATTAACAGCCGAAGAGGCTGAAATGCTGGAAGAGATTCGTAAAGAAAAAAGCGATTGGTAAGAGTAAAAGTTTTCTAATGTTATTTAGAAAGCTTTTTTATTATTGTTAAAAAACAGATAAAAAATTCTTGACAGCTAATTTCTATCATGGTATCATATTAACCAGTTAATAAACTGGTTAAACACTAGTTAAGGAGTGATATATGAAATTAAGGAAATATCTATTTTCTATTTTTGTGGTAGGATTGACTTTGTTGTTGACAGCGTGTGGAACAAGTACAAAAAAACAGAGTAAAGATCTGAAAATTGTAACAAGTTTTTATCCGATTTATGCTATGGTCAAAGAAGTATCAGGCGATTTAAATGATGTTCGGATGATTCAATCAAGTAGCGGTATTCATTCTTTTGAACCATCAGCCAACGATGTAGCAGCTATCTATGATGCAGATGTCTTTGTTTACCATTCTCATACACTAGAGTCATGGGCAGGAAAATTGGATCCAAATCTAAAAAAATCTAAAGTGAAGGTACTTGAAGCTTCAGAAGGGATGAAGCTGGAGCGTGTGCCGGGATTAGAAGATGTAGCTGCTGGTGAAGGAGTGGATGAAAAGACTCTTTACGATCCACATACGTGGTTAGATCCAGAAAAAGTGGCAGAAGAAGCGCAAATCATCGCTGATAAACTTTCGAAGATTGATAGTAAAAATAAAGAGACCTATCAAAAAAACGCGAAAGAGCTGGCAGGTAAGGCAAAAGAGTTGACTAAAAAATATCAACCGATTTTCAAGGCTGCGAAACAAAAAACATTTGTGACGCAGCATACGGCCTTTTCCTACTTAGCGAAACGATTTGGATTGACTCAATTGGGGATTGCTGGAATTTCACCAGAGCAAGAGCCTAGTCCGCGTCAGCTGACAGAAATTGAAGAGTTTGTGAAACAATACAAAGTCAAAACAATTTTCGTGGAAAGCAATGCGTCTTCAAAGGTTGCTAAAACCTTAGTCAAATCCACAGGGGTGAAATTAAAAGAATTGAATCCTTTGGAAGCTGATCCGCAAAATAATCATACTTATCTTGAAAATCTAGAAGCCAATCTAGCGACATTGGCAAAAGAATTGAAAAAATGAGGAGAATCATGAAGAAAAAATATCTTATCGGTTCTGTTGCAGTTGTTGTCTTAAGTTTGTGTAGCTATGAGCTAGGGCGTCATCAGACAGTATCTAGCAAGGAAAATAACCGTGTTGCTTATGTAAATGGAAAATCTAAAGCAAACAAGGGCAAGCAAGCAGAGAATTTGTCGCCTGATGAAGTGAGCGCAAAAGAAGGAATCAATGCGGAACAGATTGTTGTCAAAATTACAGACCAAGGTTACGTAACTTCTCACGGTGATCATTATCACTATTATAATGGAAAAGTTCCTTATGATGCCATTATCAGTGAAGAACTGATCATGCGCGATCCAAACTACACTTTGCAGCAGTCTGATATTGTCAACGAAGTAAAAGACGGCTACATTATTAAGGTGAATGGCAAGTATTATCTTTATCTGAAAGATCCAAATCACACCAGCAATGTTCGGACAAAAGAAGAAATTGCTCGTCAAAGGGAAGAATACAGTGGGAAAGGGCATAAGGGCGCAAAAGGAACTGTAACAACAGCTGTCAAAGAAGCTCGTGCGCAAGGTCGTTATACGACAGATGATGGCTATGTCTTCAATCCAACTGATGTGATAGAAGATACTGGAGATGGCTTCATCGTACCGCATGGTAATCATTTCCATTATATTCCAAAGAAAGATTTGTCTCCTAGTGAGTTAGCTGCTGCTCAGAGCTATTGGGACAACAAACACAAATCTGGCGGTACGACATCAACTCCGAGTACAAGTCCAACGCCATCAAGACCATCAAATGGCGGAACTACACTACCTTCTATTCATTACCAACCATCAACGCCGGGAACACAGACCCATCAGGGCAATAATCATCATGCGCAGCCATCACAACCAAGTCATCAGAATACTCCATCTGCTCATCAAGAAATCATCAATCTGTTAAAACAACTGTACTTGATGCCGTTAAACCAACGTCATGTGGAATCTGATGGTTTGGTATTTGACCCGGCACAGATTACTAAAAAATCTTCTAGTGGGGTGGCAGTGCCACATGGTAATCATTATCATTTCATTTACTATAGTCAAATGTCGCCACTAGAAGAAAAAATTTCGCGGATGATTGTTCCTGGTACGGACTATTCAGAAGCGAAAAAGCTAGCTGGTCAAAGTAATCAACAGACAAACCCAAGTAAACCGAACCAAGATACGGGCAAGGATCAAACACAGCCAAACAAACCTAATGATGGCAAGCAAACTGAGCCAAGCAAAGAGCCTGAAAAGCCAAAAGAAGAACCATCTGAGACAGAAGTGACGGATGAACAGATTCAAACCTTTATCAATAAGGCTGAAAGTTTGATGAGTAAGGTGACAAATGCTAGTCAAAAGGCAAACTTTGAAGAGCAACTCGCTGGTATCAAATCTGGCTTCACTCTTGGAACAGAAGAAAAAGCAACAGTGCTTCAAAAAGTGAAAGATTTGTTGTCTGAAATCGTCAAGGCGGTTGATCCGGAAACACAAGCGGGACTGACAAAGAAAAATGCTGAAATCGTTGCTGCTTTCAAGAAAGTCTTAACACCAATTCGTCAAACGATGGAAAGCAAAGGGGATAAAGCACAACTGGCAATGGTTGAAGACCTCATGCAACAGGCTGCCAATCCGAATGTGGATAAGCTTGCCTTATTGGATAAGGTTTTGAAATTGTCAAGTGAGGTACAGCACCCTGAACGCGCAGGAAAAGCAAATTCGCAAATTGCTTATACGGCTGATGAAGTTGCGCTAGCTAAAGCTGTAGGTCGTTATGCAACATCGGACGGTTATATCTTTGATCCACATGATGTGATTAAAGATGAAGGAGATGGCTATACTGCTCCACACATGACACACAGCCACTATATTCCTAAGAATGATTTGTCAGAATCTGAGCGTAAAGCGACGGAAGAGTATCTGAAAACGAAAACTCCGAAAAAGAAAGAGGAGAAGCCAAGTACGGATCCAAAACAACCTCAAAAAGAGACTGCACAAGCAATCTATGAGCGTGTGACACCGGCTAAAAAGGTACCTGTTGAGGCAATGCCATATAATACAGCTTATGTCGTTGATTATAAAAATGGTCAATTGATTATTCCGCATTATGACCATTATCATAATATCTCTCTTTCTTGGTTTGATCAAGGACTTTACAAAGCACCTGACGGCTATAGCATGGAAGATTTCCTTGCTACGGTGAAATATTATGTGCAAAATCCAAATGATCGTCCTCACTCTGATGATGGTTTTGGTAATGACAGCGACCATGGCAAGCAAAACCAATCAGATGATGGCAAGAATTATGCACCAAATGAAGAGCCAGAGGATAAGAAAGACGACTCTGCAAGTAAAGAGGCAGATGATGAAAAGGAAAATTCAGAAGAGACTGAAAAACCGACGGTTAATGCTGAAGAAGAAGCTGAAAAGGCACGCGCAGCAAGCTATGGATTGTCTCTGCAAGATTTCCGATCAAAAATGATTAAAATTGCTTTTAAATATGGTTTGAGCTTAGAAAACTTCACCTATCATCCTGAAAACAAGACGGTCAGCTATACTGATTCGATAGGAACTGTCAAGTCTATCAATGTACTCACAGGAGAAATGGTTTCTTAACAACGCACCCCTCAAGAGTTGGAAATTTATTTTCCAGCTCTTTTGTTGTTCTATGTTTATAAAGGGAAGTTTATCTTGTCCGCCGGGCGGATAAGATAAACTAAAAGAGATTCACACCGTCCGCCGAGCGGACAAGCCAAACCAAAACTAATTTATCCTGTCCGAGGGTCGGATTGCTTCAACAAAAAGAGATTTGCTCCGTCTGAGGGTCAGTTAGCCTTAATCACAATTGATTTGCTCCGTCTGAGGGTCAGTTAGCCTTAATCACAATTGATTTGCTCCGTCCGAGGGTCAGCTAGCCTTAATCACAATTGATTTGCTTCGTCCGAGGGTCGGCTTGTCTCAACCAAAATTGATTCACTTCGTCCGACCCTCGAACGACTTTTTATAAACTAACAAATCTATCATTTTTGAGGAATGACTTTATTGGTGGTATAATAGGTTATGAAAAAGAGGGAAGGGAAACACATCATGTGGGATAGACCGGATTTTACAACGATAAAGACTTATCAAGAGTTTTCTCAATATTATTGGTATCGTGCAGAATTGGCAGACATTTGCAAACGATTGGGGAAGGAGCATTCAGGGGTCAAAAAAGAGCTAGAAGCACAAATCAAACAATATTTTGCAGGGAATGTTGCTCAAAAGAAAGTCCGTTTAAAGACTAAGAAAGAGAAAGATGTAGAGCTTACTTTATACACGCCCGTACTTACTTGTGGTTTTGCCTTTAATACCCGATTTCGGGAGTTTTTCGCTCAGCAGACGGGTAGCAGTTCATTCAAGTTTACAGCGGACATGGCGGCAGCTTGGCGAAAGGTAAAAGCTGAGGGAAATGACCGATTTACTCTGCGAGACATGTTAGCCATTTATCAGGGACAATCAACTTACGCAAAATACGATAATGCTAGTTGCCAATGGAATCAATTTCTCAAAGACTTTTGTGCTGATGAGAATAATGCTGCTTTCCAGCCAAAACTAAAAGTTGCTGCTATTCTTTGGCAGAAAGTGAAACATTCAACCGCTCCTAAAGTCTATCACCAGCAGCTAGTAAAGAACTTTTGGGATGATATTTCTATGTATTGGAAAGGGAAATAAGAAGAATGATTTGTCCACTTGCGAAAAAACAGTCACGAGGCTGTTTTTTTGATATAATAGAGAGTATGAATCAATCAGAAAAAATTTCAAATTATCAATTACTTTTAGCGCAGCTTGAAGCATTACTAGAGGGCGAAAGCAATGCGTTGGCGAATCTCTCAAACAGCTCTGCTCTGCTAAACCAAGCCTTGCCTCATTCTGTCTTTACTGGCTTTTATCTTTATGACGGAAACGAGTTGATTTTAGGACCTTTTCAAGGTGGTGTCTCCTGTGTACATATTGCGCTAGGAAAAGGAGTCTGCGGTGAAGCAGCAGCCAAACGGCAGACGATGATTGTAGAAGATGTGACCCAACATGGCAATTACATTTCCTGTGATAGCAGAGCTCGCAGCGAGATTGTAGTACCAATGGTCAAAAACGACCGCTTAGTAGGGGTGTTGGATTTGGATTCTCATCTGGTGGCAGATTATGATGAGATTGACCGAGAATATCTGGAAATTTTTGTGGCTCTCTTACTAGAGAAAACAAGTTGGAATTTTGAAATGTTTGGAGAAAAAGCCTAATGTATCAAGCTTTATATCGAAAGTACCGCAGTCAGACCTTTGGTCAGCTAGTGGGGCAGCAGGTAGTAGCCACCACCCTGCGTCAGGCTGTGGAGCAAGGCAAAATCAGCCATGCCTATCTCTTTTCTGGTCCGCGTGGAACAGGGAAGACTAGTGTTGCCAAGATTTTTGCCAAGGCTATGAACTGTCCGAATCAAAAGGACGGTGAGCCCTGCAATGACTGCTATATCTGTCAGGCTATTACTGAGGGAAGTCTTGAAGACGTCATCGAAATCGACGCGGCTTCTAATAATGGTGTCGATGAGATTCGTGATATTCGGGACAAGTCTACCTATGCGCCTAGTCTCGCCAAGCACAAGGTCTATATCATTGACGAGGTGCACATGCTCTCGACTGGAGCTTTTAACGCCTTGCTCAAGACCTTGGAAGAGCCAACGGAAAATGTGGTTTTTATCCTAGCGACGACAGAGCTGCATAAGATTCCGGCAACTATTCTTTCTCGTGTTCAGCGATTTGAGTTTAAGTCTATCAAGACGCAGGACATCATTGGTCATATTGAGTGGATTTTGGAGCAGGAAGGCATTGATTTTGAGCAAGAAGGTGTGCAGATTATTGCTCGTCGAGCTGAGGGCGGGATGCGAGATGCCTTGTCTATCCTCGATCAGGCTCTTAGCTTAACTCAAGAAAATCGTTTGACTACTGACATTGCCGAAGAAATTACAGGCTCTATCAGCTTAGGAGCCTTGGATGCTTATGTAGCTGCCTTGATTGCTCATGATGCAGTTGCAGCCTTGGATAATCTCAATCTGATTTTTGATAGCGGTAAAAACATGGCTCGTTTTGTGACGGACCTCCTGCAATATCTGCGTGATCTGATTATTGTCAAAACTGGCGGGGAGAATACTCATGCCAGCGAGCTCTTTCTGGAAAATCTCAAGACACCGCAGGAAACTCTATTTGCCATGATTGAGATAGCGACCAAGAGTTTAGCAGACATCAAAAATACCCTGCAGCCTAAGATTTATACAGAAATGATGACTATTCGACTGGCTGAGGAAAAAGCAGGCTTGGACCAGATTCCTGACAACTTGGCAGAAGAACTGTCTAATCTCAAGCAGGAAATCCAAGAGCTCAAGCAGCAGTTGGCCAATGTCGGTAGTCAGCCAGCTCCAGCAGCTAAGAAATCAGAGGCACGACCTCAGAAGGCTAAGACCTATCGAGTAGACCGCAATAAGGTCAATGCCATCTTGGAAGAGGCAGTGGAAAATCCTGACTTGGCTCGCAGCAATTTGACGAAGCTGCAAAATGCTTGGGGTGAAATCATCGAGAGTCTGGCGGGCGCGGACAAGGCGCTGCTCATTGGTTCGCAGCCAGTTGCAGCCAATGAAAATCATGCTATTTTGGCCTTTGAGTCTCATTTCAATGCTGAGCAAACCATGAAAAGAGAAAATCTCAATACCATGTTTGGGAATCTGCTCAGCAATGCTGCTGGCTTTTCACCAGATATTCTGGCTATTTCTCTCGAGGACTGGACTCAGATTCGGGCAGAATTTTCAGCTAGAAGTCGTAGTAATAAAGCAGAAGCAGCTGAAAAGCAGGAAGAAAGTTTGATACCAGAAGGCTTTGATTTTCTAGCAGAAAAAATCACTGTTCAAGATGATTGAATTTAGATTTTTATGATTTTTCATGCTATAATGGAAGAATGAATAGACGACAATTTATAGTAATGGCGGCTTTTACAGCCTTAGAAACGTACTTTTTTAATAAAGCAATCATGTCTGAAGACTATCTGCTGGCTATTTTCTGGGCTATCTTGATTGGTCGTAATCTGCAGATTAGCTATGTGATGGGGCGGATTATGGATGAGATTGATAAGCATTTAGGACACAAATAATGGCTAAATCAGAGAATGACTAGAGTAAAAATCTAGCCCTCTCGTGGTTTTGACAAGGAATAAAGGGAGGCTGAGAGACGATTGTCGCAGCCTCTTTTATCATGTAGGAAAGACAAAAAAGACTAAGAAGTGGCAATGAATACAATAAATTTTTAGAAAATTGCTATTTTTATGATAAAATAGAAGTTAGTAGCAAATTGAAAGGGGCATCTATGAAGTTAAGAACAAAGGCAAGAGGTTTGAATGGTCGTATCCGTGTACCAGGCGACAAATCTATTAGTCATCGTTCGATTATGTTCGGGAGCTTGGCCAAGGGCCTTACAGTGGTTCACGATATTTTGCGAGGTGAAGATGTCCTTTCTACGATGCAGGTCTTTCGCGATTTAGGAGTTAAGATAGAGGATGATGGAAAGACTGTCAAGATCCACGGTGTTGGTTTTGATGGCCTCAAGGCGCCGCACAATAAATTAGATATGGGCAATTCAGGTACCTCCATCCGCTTGATCTCAGGTGTCTTGGCAGGTCAGGATTTTGCAGCAGAGATGTTTGGGGATGATAGTTTGTCCAAACGTCCGATGGATCGGGTAACCCTGCCTCTTAGTCAAATGGGTGTGGATATTTGGGGTCAGACAGAACGAGCTTTACCGCCACTTCACATCCATGGCCGAAAAGATTTAAAGCCTATCCATTATCAGCTGCCAGTAGCTTCTGCTCAGGTCAAATCAGCCTTGATTTTTGCGGCCTTGCAGGCTCAAGGTGAGTCGGTCATCATTGAAAAGGAAATCACCCGTAACCATACAGAAGATATGATTGTCCAATTTGGTGGTCAAATTGAGGTCAAGGATAAAGAAATCCGTGTGCAGGGTGGTCAGACCTTTACAGGGCAAGAAGTGAGAGTGCCTGGTGATATTTCCAGCGCAGCCTTCTGGCTGGTTGCAGGCTTGATTCTGCCCCAGTCCAAAATCGTCCTTGAAAATGTAGGAATCAATGAAACTCGGACAGGGATTCTTGATGTTATCAAGGCAATGGGCGGTAAGATGACCCTTTCTAATATAGATGAGGTGGCCAAATCCGCTACGATTACCGTTGAGACTTCTGAGCTGAAGGGAACGGAGATTGGTGGAGAAATTATTCCGCGCTTGATAGACGAGCTTCCGATTATTGCCCTTTTAGCCACCCAAGCTGAGGGCAGAACGGTGATCCGAGATGCCGAGGAGTTAAAGGTCAAAGAAACCGATCGGATTCAGGTTGTCGCAGATGCTTTAAATAGCATGGGAGCAGCTATAACTCCCACAGCAGATGGCATGATTATCGATGGAAAAACGCCTCTTCATGGTGCAACCATCAATACATTCGGCGATCATCGTATTGGAATGATGGCAGCCATTGCGGCTCTATTAGTTTCGGATGGAGAGGTGGAGCTGGAGCGGGCAGAGGCTATCAATACCAGCTATCCAAGCTTCTTTTCAGACTTGGAGGACTTGGTGAATGGCTAAGATTTTACTTGGCTTCATGGGAGCGGGAAAATCAACGATTGCGAGAGCCTTGTCAGCAGATTTTCTGGATATGGATGAGCTGATTGTCCAAAAAATCGGCATGTCCATCCAAGAGTATTTTGCTCAATATGGTGAACCAGCCTTTCGGAAAATTGAAGCTGAAGTCTTGGCTGAGTGTATACAGCAGGATGTCGTGCTTTCTACGGGAGGCGGCGTTGTCTTGAGCTCCCAAAATCGTGACTTATTGGCTCGAAATTCCCAAAATATTTATTTGAGAGCTGACTTTGAGACCCTCTTTCATCGGATTGAGCAAGATCAGGAAAATCAGCGTCCCTTGTATCTGACCCAAAGCAAGGCAGACTTGCAGGAGATTTTTGAACAACGGCAGGCTCTCTATGAGGCGGTTGCGACACAAACAATTGACGTGGTAGGAAAAACGCCACAAGAAATTATTGAGGAAATTCAATGAAAGTAGCTTTTTTAGGACCCAAGGGATCTTTTTCCCACCATGTTGCCCAAGAAGCCTTTCCCCAAGCAGACTTGGTGCCCTACCAAAATATCACAGAAGTGATGAAGGCCTATGAAGGGAAAGAGGTGGATTATTCAGTCGTTCCCGTGGAAAATTCGATTGAAGGAAGTGTCCATGAGACCTTGGATTATCTTTTCCATCAAGCTGAGATTCAAGCGGTAGCAGAGATTGTTCAGCCCATTAAGCAGCAGTTATTGGCAACTAGCTTAGATAAGCCCATTGAAAAAGTATTTTCTCATCCTCAGGCGCTTGCTCAGGGAAAAGGCTATATTCGCCAGCATTATCCAGAAGCAGCAATTGAAATTACAGCTAGTACAGCTTATGCGGCTCGCTTTGTGGCAGAGCATCCTGACCAACCTTTTGCCGCTATTGCGCCACGGACTGCGGCAGTTGAGTATGGTCTGCAAGTGGTGGCTCAAGATATTCAGGAAATGGAGGAAAATTTCACTCGTTTCTGGATTTTGGGACAAACCACCCCTGCTCTTAAGCTTGTAAAGCAAGAGGAAAAGCAGAGTTTGGCTCTGACTTTACCAGATAATCTGCCCGGTGCATTGTATAAGGCTCTATCAACCTTTGCTTGGCGTGGAATTGATCTGACAAAGATTGAAAGTCGCCCTCTTAAAACAGCCCTAGGGGAATATTTCTTTATTATTGATATTGATAATGAACGGAGAGAATTAGTAGATTTTGCTTACCAAGAGCTTACCGCACTTGGTATCACCTTTAAAATTCTAGGCAGTTATCCCGTTTTTCAAATTCAGGATTATAGATTGGAGCAGAGATGAGAGAAACAGAAAATCTGAGTCGACACGAGCAGTTAAGGCTGGATTATCTCCATACAAACTATTACTATCTTAACGAACATGAAAAAGAGGAGTATAATTACCTCCGCCAAAAGTCGAAAAGACGGTCAGATGTTGCGCAAAAGCCGACTACCAAGCAGACCGTGCAGGCTTCGCCAGAGGATCCGAAGACGGATTCATCCGGCTTGTTGCCCAAATACCCGAGTAAAGGTACTCTCAGCAGAAGCCAAAAGAATTCCCGCGCTTCTTTAAAGCAAGAAGCGAAAAAATCAACTCAGAAACCTCCGAGAACCTACAAAAAGATTCGTCCTAAGCGCGTACTGATGTGGCTCCTGATTTTTGTACTTCTGGTCGTTTCTGGCATGCTCTTTATGTTTTTCAAAGGCTTAAATACAGCGAGACCAGGAAATCTCAAAGCGGCTGATGTTGAGTACTTTGATGGTCATGATGCTCGAGATGGAATCAATATTCTTGTTTTAGGGACGGATGGCCGAATTGGAGAAAATTCAACGGAGACTCGGACCGATTCAATTATGGTCTTGAACGTTGGCAATAAAGATCATAAGATGAAGTTGGTCAGCTTTATGCGTGATACCTTGATTCATATTGACGGCGTCAGCAATTCCTACACGGAGCCGACGGATGATGATTATTATGATCAAAAATTGAACTCCGCCTATACTTTTGGTGAACAAGACAATCATCGTGGAGCTGAGGCAGTTCGTCAAGCTTTGAAAGATAACTTCGATATTGACATTAAATACTATGCTCTAGTAGACTTTAACACCTTTGCGACTGCAATTGACACCCTCTTTCCAAATGGTGTATTTATGGATGCTAAATTTTCGACCATTGATGGCGAAAAGGTCACAGAAGTGGAAGTTCCAGATGATTTGAACATGAAGGATGGAGTGGTTCCTACTCAAACCATCAAGGTTGGTCGTCAGCACATGGATGGTCGGACGCTCTTAAACTATGCCCGCTTCCGTAAGGATGATGAGGGTGACTTTGGACGTACGCGCCGCCAGCAAGAAGTCTTGACTGCTATCATGCAGCAGATAAAAGACCCTACGAAGCTTTTTACAGGATCTGAAGCCTTAGGAAAAGTTTTTGCCTTGACCTCGACCAATGTACCTCAGAGTTTTATCTGGTCACAAGGCTTATCCCTGGTGCTTGATTCACGCAATGGGATAGAGCGCCTCACTATACCAGAACTAGGTGACTGGACGGATACCTATGATATGTATGGTGGACAAGGACTCTTGATTGATTTTGAAGCCTATAAAGAAAGATTGAAACAAATGGGCTTAAGATAGGGCTCTTATGATATAATGGGAAGTGGCAGATTTTGTCTCTTCCCTTTCTTTTTGGAAAATAGCAGAGCAGAAATGTGAACATATTTCCAGTAGGAAGAAAGAAATAAACAGTAGAAAATCCTGTGATTTTTCTGCAGAGTCTAGTTGCAGTTGAGCACAAGATGGATTAGAAAGTAAAGAAATGTTAAAAAAGAACGATATTATTGAAGTAGAAATTGTAGATCTGAGTCATGAGGGAGCGGGTGTGGCCAAGGTAGACGGTCGCGTCTTTTTCGTTGAAAATGCCTTGCCGAGTGAAGTGATTCGCATGCGTGTCCTCAAGGTCAATAAAAAAATCGGCTTTGGCCGTGTTGAGGAATTTGTGAAAAAGTCTGACCAGCGCAATGAGCATGTTAATTTAGCCTATCTGCGGACTGGGATTGCTGATTTAGGGCACTTAGCCTACCCAGCCCAGTTAGCTTTTAAAGGCAAGCAAGTGCAGGACTGCCTTTATAAAATTGCTGGCATTTCGGACGTAGAAGTGATGGAGACACTGGGCATGGATCAGCCACTGGCCTACCGTAATAAAGCACAGGTGCCAGTTCGCCGTGTCAATGGACAGCTGGAAACTGGCTTTTTCCGGAAAAATTCCCATGACCTCCTACCGATTGAGGACTTTTATATTCAGGATCCAGTTATTGACCAAGTCATCGTTTTTGTACGCGACTTGCTGCGTCGCTTCGACCTCAAGCCCTACGATGAGAAGGAGGGCACTGGTTTGATCCGTAATCTGGTTGTCCGCCGTGGCCATTATTCTGGTGAAATCATGGTGATTTTGGTGACCAGTCGGCCTAAGATCTTCCGAGTGGAGCAGTTAATAGAGAGTTTGACAGAGGCTTTCCCAGCTATCAAGTCCATCATGCAAAATATCAATGACCAGCCAGGCAATGCCATTTTCGGTCGGGAATTTCGAACACTATACGGCCAAGACTTTATCACTGACAGCATGCTGGGCAAGCAGTTCCAGATTGCTGCGCCAGCCTTTTACCAAGTCAATACCGAGATGGCAGAGCAGCTGTATCAGACGGCCTTTGACTTTGCTGATTTTAAAAAAGAGGATATTGTGCTGGATGCCTACTCAGGCATTGGCACCATTGGCCTGTCGCTGGCTGACCGAGTCCAGCAGGTCTATGGAGTCGAGGTCATTCCTGAGGCCGTGGAAAATAGTCAGCGAAACGCAGAGCTCAACGGTATCACCAATGCCAGCTATGTTTGCGCCCCTGCAGAAAAAGCCATCCAAACTTGGCTGGATCAGGGAATCAAGGCAGATGTCATCCTAGTCGATCCGCCGCGCAAGGGCTTGACAGAAAGCTTTATCACTTCCAGTGTCAGCATGGAGCCCCAGCGGATCGTCTACATTTCCTGCAATCCTGCTACCATGTCGCGTGATATCAAACTCTATCAAGAGCTAGGCTACGAACTGAAGAAAGTCCAGCCAGTTGACTTATTTCCGCAGACGCATCACGTGGAGTGCGTAGTGTTGCTACAACGAAGAAAAGGGTAAAAATCCTTTATTTTAAGCACTTTTTCAAGCATTTTGTCTTTATTGAAAAGAGTGATTTTGACATAAAAAAGGTGCAAAAAAAGTATATTGATGTGAACGTCTGTTTGGATGTCGATTGCGTAGACAAAAAAGAGATACGTCAGTAATAAATTAACTCAACGAGAACATTTTAATAAGTGTTCTCGCCTTTTTATTTTCAGGAGGAAAAGCATGCAAAAGGAAGAACAGTCATCACGGCAAATCGTGATGTGCCATCTCATGGCTGTCATGGGAATAAATATTGAGAAAGCAACTCAATTAATTGCTGAAATGGAAGAGTCAGGGCTAATTCAATTTGATGAGTTAGGAGATGTTGGTTTATTAGTGTTGGAGGGACAATCATGAAACGTATCACCGCAAATCATTACCAAACATCAGAGCGTTACTATAAGCTCCCAAAACTCTTATTTGAAAGTGACCGATATAAGGACATGAAACTTGAAGTTAAAGTAGCTTATGCTGTCTTAAAAGACCGTTTGGAGTTATCTTTGAGTAGAGGTTGGATAGATGAGGATGGGGCTATCTATTTGGTTTATTCCAACTCAAAACTTATGACACTTCTTGGTTGTTCCAAGTCAAAGTTGCTGACGATAAAGAAAACATTACGTGAGTATGGCTTGATAGATGAAGTCCAACAGTCTTCCAGTGAAAAAGGACGCTTGGCTAATAAGATTTACTTAGGGGAGCTAGAACATGAACCTACCCCCGTCTTAAATTCAGACGGGGCTAGTGTTCAAAAAACACTAGGGGGGTGTCAAAATCAGCCGGGGCTGGTCTTAAATTCAGCCACTAGTGAGACTGAAGTTAGTGAGACTAATAATAGTGAAACTAAAGGGAGTGAGTCTGTCATTGAGGACGAGGAGGAGACAGAAAATCTAACAAGTAAGAAAAGCGAAAATGAACATTTTCATCGTAAGGTGGAGCAAGTCACAAGATATGACAGAGATTACATTTGGGAACTGGTTCATGACCAGTTGAGACAAGCTGGATTATCACAGGCAGCTAGTGACTATGCCATGAATCATTTTGACCACCGCTACAAATATGCTTTGGAACACATGAGGTTTGCGGCTAGGGCAGAAACGATAGCGGAATACGTTTTTAATGGCATATTAGCCGAATGGACCAAGGGACAACGCTTAAACGAACTAAAAGGAGGTGAGTAGATGTTTTGGTGGATTTTATTAGGGATTTTGAGACTAGGAATGATTTGGCTCATTATTGAGGTCATCACTGCCCCAGAAATGGAAGATCATTATTAAGCAAGGGCGTTACAGAAGAAGTAATGTCCTTTTATTTTTGGCAGAAAGGAATGAGAGACATGAAGTTTTTAGATTTGTTTGCAGGAATTGGAGGCTTTCGATTGGGTTTAACTAATCAGGGCCATGAGTGTATAGGCTTTTGTGAAATTGACAAGTTTGCGTGGAAATCTTACAAGGCCATCTATAAGACCGAAGGAGAAATAGAATTTCATGATATTAGACAAGTTACAGACCAAGACTTTAGACAACTTAGAGGGCAAGTGGACATCATCTGTGGGGGCTTCCCTTGCCAAGCATTTTCACTCGCAGGCAGACGATTGGGATTTGAGGATACTAGAGGAACTCTGTTCTTTGAGATTGCTCGAGCGGCCAAACAGATCCAACCACGTTTTCTATTTTTGGAAAACGTCAAAGGCTTACTCAGTCACGACAAGGGAGAGACATTTCGAACAATCCTCACCACATTGGATGAGTTGGGGTATGATGTCGAATGGCAGGTGCTTAACAGTAAAGATTTCCAAGTGCCACAAAACCGTGAAAGAATTTTTATTATCGGACATTCTAGAAGATACCGTTCCCGATTCTTATTTCCTCTCAGAAGAGAAAGTAGCTCAACTGGTCTTGAGCGATTAGGTAATATCAATCCGTCAGGAAAAGGCATGAATGGGGAGATTTATCTAACCAGCGGTTTAGCACCAACCCTAACAAGAGGAAAAGGTGAAGGGACTAAAATTGCCATTCCAGTATTAACCCCAGATAGGTTAGAAAAACGCCAACATGGCAGACGCTTTAAGGACAATCAAGAGCCTATGTTTACCTTAACTAGCCAAGATATTCATGGAGTGGTCGTCGCAGGAACCTTACCAACGTCTTTTGTGCAAACTGGACGAGTCTATGACCTTTCAGGGATTTCCCCAACACTGACTACCATGCAGGGAAGTGATAAAGTTCCTAAGATTCTTTATCGTGAAGAAGCACCGCATTTAAAAATTAGGGAAGCCACCAAACTAGGCCATGCCAAGGCAACCATTGGAGATTCTGTCAACCTTGCTTACACAGAGTCTACCAAACGTAGAGGGCGAGTAGGAAAGGGAATATCAAATACCTTGACCACCTCTGATAACATGGGAGTGATCGTAGCTGCTTTAGAGTACCGTATGGACAAGTGGTATGAAGTGACTGGGCTTGTCTTAGACGGAAAACTTTATCGTTTGAGAATCAGACGCCTAACACCTAGAGAGTGTTTTAGGCTTCAAGGATTTCCTGATTGGGCTTATGAAAGGGCAGAGACTGTATCCAGTAAAAGTCAGTTATACAAACAGGCCGGAAATAGCGTGACCGTCACCGTTATTGAAGCTATTGCTAGAGAATTTAGAAAGATTGAAGAGGAAGAAGAACATGAATTTATTACACACGAAGAGTATTAGGGAGTGCACAGAACTGGAAGAAGCCATTCATCAAGCAGAAGTGGATAACATCATGAATTTAGTTTTTGCGTTACCAGATTATGACTGTGAGCTTTCAATAACCTATATTGACGACTATCATAAAAATCATTGGTCGCCTTACTTTTTAGAGTCTAACTTACATCGTGTAGAAGAGTTACTCCAAAATGAAGACCTTAAAAATGGAGTGGATATCTTTGTAACTGAAGAGAACGACCTTGCCTTTAAAGCCTATGGTCAAAGCTACACCTATCAGGAGAGTGGTGGTGTCTTAACGGCTCTAGTGACTGTGACATGTTTTGGTGAAGGTAGGTCAGCCATTGATATGAGTAAGGTCTTTACCCCACCAACTCAAGCATTACAGAAGGATTTATCCATGTAGGAGGGGAGCGATGTTAGAGATCTATTTAAGCCGAAACACCAGTCGGAATCAGAAGCTCCAGTCTTTCTGTGACTCACATGGTATCTCCTACACATGTAAAGCAGTAAGTCATCTGTCACGTGAAGAATTATTGGGGTTGTTTACTAAAAGCAGTGATTGTTTTGAGTTACTAGTTCCGTCCTTTCAACGCTTTAAGCGCCACAGGGAAATGACATTGAGTGAATTGATCACGTTGGTTCTACGGAAACCTGACCAGAACTTGCGATTACCTCTCGTAGTTTCTCATCAGAAAGTCTACCCTGATATCACACTAGACGAAGCGAGAACCTTTCTACCAAGAACGCATAAGGTGGTGTCTTTCCGAGAATGCCTCTATAAGCAACTAGAGGAGTAAGGAGGAGCTATGAACGAACGCTTTTGGGAAAATTTAGAAAGCCTTGTTTTGGAAAAGGGTATGACATGGGCTGACCTTGCTCGAAAGATGTTTAAGGAACAATACATCTACCCTAGTGAGTTTAACCGTCTCTACCAAACCTTTCGTCACTACAAATCTCATCGCCTGATGCCACAAGTGAAATGGGTGGAGAGAATAGTGAGTGTTTTAGAGATTGACTATGAAGATTTGTTTAGGAGGTAGAGATGAAACGTTTAGTAGTCATGTACGGAGCCATTCATGTCAATGTACTCCTAGTGAGTTTGTACCTAGTTGGTTGGCTAAATGGGGCATGGTTAACGGTTTTACAAGTGACGTTTTTAGCCTTGTTATTGTGGAGTTGGAAAAGGTTTAAGATACCTGAAAGAAACCTATCCTTGAAAGAGCGGGTGTTTTGGATTATTGGAGGTCTTGCTGTGATGGTAAGTATTGCTCTTGTCATGAGTGCTATATTTTCAGAGAGTGAGACGAATCAGGAAATGTTAGTGACTGTTCAAAATCAAGTACCAATGTTACCTTTTGTCCTCTTTCTCCTTAACGCCAGTGTGGTGGAAGAGGTTTTCTATCGTGAGCTTTTGTGGGGAGTCTTGTCTAAACCAATAACTCAAGTTGTGTTAACGAGTTTCCTCTTTGCTTTGGCTCATCACCCATCTAGCCTATTCACCTGGGGGCTTTATGGGAGTTTAGGCTTGGTATTAGGCTTGGTTAGATGGCAAACAGATTGTGTAACGTCTACTCTTGTTCATCTATTCTGGAATGGCATTGTCTTTATCCTGTCTTTGGTGTGATACCAAAATCAAGGGTTCTTTCGTATCATGAAAGCACCCTATTGTTTTTATGGGGAATCACATAAAGGAGGGAATTATGTCATCCGAACAACAGGAACGCCAGGCCGTTCAATACGCTGAGCGTAGTAGCATGTTTACGGTAAAGGTTCTTCTCAAATTCTTAGAGTGGTCTGCTAGACATGCTCTAGCACAAGACTCAGCTTATAAGATTGGGGTTCAAAAGTTAGAAGAACTCCTTCAAAGTCCCTATGCTATTGAGTCGCTTAATATTGCTAAAGACATCTTGGATAAACCCGTTGATGTGGCGAAATTTAAGGAGTTGGTGGAATCAGAAAACCTTCCGATTGCTATTAGTTGGCAGGGCGATTACCTCCATTTCTATGCCAAGGATAAATCCTTGTTAGACAAGCACTTAGAGGTGTTGCTTCAGAAATTGGTTTCCAATCCAGAAAAACTGCAAGGCTTAACCCTTGATAAAACGCTTGATGAGGAAATCGCTAAAGCCAAGGAACAGATTGTGATGCTAGAGGCGTCTGCCGTTAAGGCCAAGGAGGTGACCCTCTAATGTACTCTGGGAAAAAAGCCATTAGCTTTGGCGTCCTAGGGCTTGCTTTAGGCTATTTCTGTCATCGTCTAGTCTTGCTTTATGACAGTCTCCCCAATCAACCGCCCTTAGAACGCTTTGCCTATCTCTTAGGAGAAGGGCAGAATCAGGTCTTAAATCCCCTGTGGAATGGCAACTTCACTGGAAGATCGGTTTTGGGCTTTTGTTTTGGGTTTGTGACTATGGGGTTTGTTTATCTTTACGTTTCAACTGGTCAAAAGGTTTACCGGGAGGGAACTGAGTATGGCTCTGCTCGCTTTGGCAATAGCCATGAGCGTAAAGCCTTTATCAGTAAGAATCCTTTTAACGATACCATCTTGTCACGAAACGTTAGGCTAAGCCTGTTAGAAAAGAAAGCCCCACAATTTGACCGAAACAAGAACCTTGTGGTTATTGGTGGGTCAGGGGCAGGAAAGACTTTTCGTTTTGTAAAACCCAACCTGATTCAGCTCAACTGTTCCAATATTGTTGTTGACCCTAAAGACCATTTAGCAGAAAAGACAGGGAAGCTCTTTTTAGAGAATGGCTATCAGGTTAAGGTCTTAGACCTTGTAAACATGACCAACTCTGATGGCTTTAACCCCTTTCGCTATGTGGAAACGGAGAATGATTTGAACCGTATGCTTACGGTCTATTTCAATAACACTAGGGGCAATGGTAGCCGCAGTGACCCTTTTTGGGATGAAGCTTCTATGACCTTAGTCAGAGCGATTTCCTCTTACTTGGTGGACTTTTATAATCCTCCAGGTAGTACCAAGGAAGAAACAGACAGACGCCGCAAGCGTGGCCGTTACCCAGCTTTTTCAGAAATTGGAAAATTGATCAAGCTTTTATCCAAAGGGGATAATCAAGATAAGAGTGTCTTAGAGGTTATGTTTGAGAACTATGCTAAGACATATGGGACAGAAAATTTTACCATGCGTAACTGGGCAGATTTTCAGAACTACAAGGACAAGACCTTGGATTCGGTCATTGCTGTGACGACTGCTAAATTCACCCTCTTTAATATCCAATCTGTCATTGATTTAACCAAAAGTGACACTTTGGACTTGAAAACATGGGGGACGCAGAAAACCATGGTCTATCTCGTTATTCCAGATAATGACACTACCTTTAGGTTTCTCTCAGCCCTCTTTTTCTCTACGGTCTTTTCAACCTTAACAAGACAAGCTGACGTGGACTTTAAGGGACAACTGCCTATCCATGTCAGAAGTTACCTAGATGAGTTTGCGAATGTCGGCGAAATCCCAGACTTTGCGGAACAAACCTCAACAGTTCGTTCACGGAACATGAGCCTCGTTCCTATTCTTCAAAATATCGCCCAACTTCAAGGACTCTATAAGGAGAAGGACGCATGGAAAACTATTCTTGGGAACTGTGACAGTTTGCTTTATCTTGGTGGCAACGATGAAGAGACCTTCAAGTTCATGAGTGGTCTCCTAGGCAAACAAACCATTGATGTGAGAAACACGAGTCGGTCGTATGGCCAGACAGGGTCTGGCTCAACCTCCCATCAAAGAATCGCAAGGGATCTCATGACCCCTGACGAAGTGGGAAACATGAAACGAGATGAGTGCTTGGTGAGAATTGCAGGTGTTCCAGTCTTTAAGGAGAAGAAGTATTTCCCATTGAAACATAAGAACTGGAAATACCTTGCGAACAAGGAAACAGATGAGCGTTGGTGGCATTATCAGATTGACCCACTGGAAACACAAGAGCCTCCGTTTGAACCATCAGAACATAAGGTTAGGGATTTAAACACAGAAAGCACACTATACTAATAGAAATGAGGAATCATATGAATCAAAAACTAACAGGCTTTGTTTATGGCGTGGACGCTAGTTCCATGTTTTCTCAAGCCATGGCACTTTTACAAAAAGGAATGATCGCGACAGGAGCATTTCTTGTTGTAATGGGCATTATTAACTTGTCGACCAATATCAAAGATGGTGGACCAGGTGTTCGCAATGCCATCTTAGAAATTGTGGGTGGTGTCATGGTAGGTGCCGCGGGTGCCTTCATCACCCAAATTACCATTTAGGAGGGCTAGGTATGACATGATCAACACATTACCTTCAGCTCTTGTCTTTCTAGCCTCGGAGAAAATTTCAAGCGATAGTCTTTTTGAAGGCTTTAACGTGGACTTGGAATCGACCGCTAACTTGGTTAAATCCCTTGCGGATTATAACCCTACGGTGTGGTCTTATATGTCAGCCATCACAAAGGGTATCATGCAGCCCTTGGGAGTGGCTATTTTAGCAGTCGTTCTCATTCTTGAGTTTTCTAAGATGGCTAAGAAAATCGCCAACTCAGGTGGAGCCATGACTTTTGAAGCCATTGCCCCTATGATCGTCTCTTATATTATGGTGGCTGTGGTGATTACCAACACCACCGTGATTGTGGAAGCCATCTTAGCTGTTGCTTCTCATATCATTGAAGGGGTGGCAGGAGTCGTTTCCAAAGGGGGAACGGTTTATGAGACCATTTCAGGGCTAAAAGGCTCAGGAATTATTGGAAAACTCATTGTCGGCTTCTTTGCCATTTTGATATGGCTGGTGCGATTGATGAGTGTCATGGTAGTGAATCTCCTTATTACCATTCGGTTTATCCAACTCTACCTCATGATTCCGTTTGCGCCCCTAACGATTCCGACCTTCCTCAGTGATGACTGGCGAAGTGTTGGGATTGGCTACCTGAAAAATATCATGGTCTATGCCCTCCAAGGGGTCTTGATTTTCTTAATCATCTCTCTTGTTCCCCTCTTTGAATCAGCAGGGAAGCTAGCTCTCTCAAATGGAGCAGGAGTGATGGAAACTGTAGCGACCGCCTTTGGTGGCTTAGTTCAGGCTATTTTGTTAATCATTGCCTTGGTGGGCAGTCAACGGACTGCAAGAAGCATTCTAGGCATGTAAGGAGGATTGGGAAGGACGTTCCTCCCAATCTTTTTTCATACTCATATTAGATTGGAGTCTTATGAATACACGTGTTTTTAAGGACATCACAAAAGTCCAACACAGGGCTTGGTTGGGCTTTACCACCCGACAAGTCATCTTTGTTTTGCCAGCTATTGCTATGACCATCCTTATCCTAGGATTAAACCTCTTTTACTGGCAATTTGGGGATTGGTTTGTCTATGGGCTTATCTTTACCTTTACCATTCCCCTCATGTTATTTGGGGTCTATCGTCCAAATGACCTCCCCTTTGAAACGTATCTTAACTACCGATGGCATTATGAAATGACTATCCCAGACCGTACACTAACAGGACAGAAAGGAATGTACCGTGAGAAAAACAAACCGCTCAATGAAACCAAAGACCTCTTCTAAGGATAAGAAGTCAAGTAAACCAAAAGCAGAGGTCTTGCCAACAACCACCAATACCCTTCGCTACCAAGGGCTTTTTCCCAATGGTCTCATGCAAGTCACTCCTGATTATTTTTCCCAATCTTATCTTTTAGGAGATGTTAATTACCAAACAGTGGGACTTGATGATAAAGGTGCTATTATGGAAACCTATTCGGATTTGATTAACAGTTTGGATGACAAGACCAATTTCCAACTCACCATTTTTAACCAAAGGGTCAACTTGGATAAATTTAGAAAAAGTGTCTTATATCCCTTACATGAAGATGGATACGATACCTACCGAGAGGATCTGAACCGTATCATGGAGAAGAACTTAGAAGCCGGTGAAAATAACTTTTCAGCCATTAAGCTAATTTCTTTTGGGAAGTCAGAGCAAAATCCTAAACTGGCTTATCGCTCTCTTTCTCAAATTGGTGAATACTTCAAGAGTGGGTTTTCAGAAATAGACGCAGGATTTAGCTTGTTAAGTGGTGAGCACCGTGTGAACCATTTGGCAGATATGTTGCGAGGGGAACATCATCTGCCCTTTAGCTATCAAGACCTGGTGCGTTCAGGACAAACGACCAAGCACTTCATAGCCCCAACCAGTCTATCCTTCAAACACAAAAATCATATCGAAATCGATGATCACTTATTACAGATTGTTTATGTTCGTGATTATGGGATGGAGTTGGGAGATAAATTCCTTCGTGAACTCATGCAGTCGGATTTGGAAGTGATGATTAGCCTCCATGCCAAAGGCTCAGCCAAGTCAGAAGCCATGAGCAAGCTCCGTACCAAGAAGACCTTAATGGAATCGCAAAAAATTGGGGAGCAACAAAAGATGGCACGATCTGGTGTTTATCTTGAAAAGGTTAGTCAGGTTATAGAAAGCAACATTGATGAAGCCGATGAGCTGATTAAAACCATGACCCAAACAGGGGACAAGCTCTTTGATACCCTCTTTTTGATTGGGGTCTTTGCGGATAATGAAGACCAGTTGAAGCACTCGCTTGACATCATCAAACAGGTGGCAGGTTCTAATGACCTCGTTATTGACAATCTTTCCTACATGCAAGAAGCCGCCTTTAATAGCTTGTTGCCACTTGGAAAGAACTATCTTGAGGGGGTATCTCGGTCTCTCTTGACCTCAAACATTGCCGTGAATTCCCCATGGACCTCTGTTGACCTGCAAGATAAGGGTGGGAAGTTTTATGGCATTAACCAAATTTCAAGTAATATTATCACGATTGATCGAGGAAAACTCAATACCCCATCAGGTCTTATTTTAGGGACATCAGGTGCTGGTAAGGGGATGGCGACGAAGCATGAAATCATCTCAACCAAGTTAAAAGAAGCAGAGAGTGATACTGAAATCATCATTGTCGATCCTGAAAATGAATACAGTATTATTGGCCAAGCCTTTGGTGGGGAAAGCATTGACATTGCGCCTGACTCTACCACCTTCTTAAATGTCTTAGACTTATCCGATGACAACATGGATGAAGACCCTATTAAGGTCAAATCTGAATTTCTTCTTTCTTGGATTGGGAAGCTCTTGGACCGAAAAATGGATGGTCGAGAGAAATCGCTGATTGACCGTGTAACACGGCTTACCTATAAGCATTTTGACACACCGTCCTTGGTGGAATGGGTCTTTGTCCTTTCTAAACAACCTGAACAGGAAGCCAAGGATTTGGCTCTTGATATGGAACTCTATGTGGAAGGGTCACTAGACATCTTTTCACACCGCACCAACATCAAAGCCGATAGCCATTTTCTCATTTACAATGTCAAAAAATTAGGAGATGAATTAAAGCAAATTGCCCTTATGGTCATCTTTGACCAGATTTGGAATCGTGTAGTTAAAAACCAAAAACGTGGCAAGAAAACTTGGATTTACTTTGATGAAATGCAGCTTCTGTTGTTGGATAAGTACGCTTCTGACTTCTTCTTTAAGCTCTGGAGCCGTGTCCGTAAGTATGGGGCAACCCCAACAGGGATTACTCAGAACGTGGAAACCTTACTTCTTGATGCCAATGGTAGACGCATTATCGGTAATAGCGAGTTCATGATTCTTCTAAAACAAGCAAAAAGTGACCGAGAAGAATTGGTTCATCTTTTGGGCTTATCTAAAGAGCTTGAGAAATACTTGGTCAATCCTGAAAAGGGTGCTGGGCTGATTAAGGCAGGATCAACCGTTGTTCCGTTTAGGAACAAAATCCCACATCACACCAAACTCTTTGACATCATGAGTACCGATCCAGAAAAGATGAGGGTTGAACAATGACACGAGAACAACAGAATGTCAAGGAAGCCCGTAAAACCTTTCAGAGTAGTTTAAAAGTTAGCCGTATCCATTACCGTAGGGAGAAGAAGGGGTTGAAACGCTTCCTTCCTAAACGACGCTTTATCATACGCCGAGCTGAAAAAGCTGAAACTAGAGAGCAACGACAGGCCTTAAAACAGACCTACCAAGAGGAGAAAGACCTAGCGACAGATACCTTTAAGGAAGACATTTCCTATGTGTCTCCCAGATGGCTAAAACGTAGGGAAATCAAGAAGCATCGACTTCCTCAAGCCAGACAGCGTCTAGCAGTCGCGAGAAAACACTTGGCTGAAGTCAAGGTGGCAGAAAAAGAGGAGAAAGCCACTTCTAAGTTTACCTATCAGAAAGAGCCAGGAGAACCAAAAACATCACGTTTCCAATTTCAGAAAGAGAAATCTCTTGAACACCTTCAGGCAGAAAAAGAGGTTAGATCAGCTAAACGTGACGTGAAGCAACTGAAAAGAGCCTATCAGGCCAAGAAACCCTCAACCAAGGTCAAACGAGGGTTACGCTATGTTGCTTCGGAATCACTGGATTTAGTTGCTCAAGATGATGACTTAGAGGGTATCCGAACTGTCAAGGATTTGAGCATAAAAAGCAGACGTTACGGAAGATTTACTTATCAGTCAGGAAAACTGCTGGTGAATAGTGGACAGACTGGTGTGCGTTTCACAAAGGCTAAAATCTCCCATGGGAAGGAACGGTATCAGAACTTCAAAAAGGGGAAAGGCTTCACTCGTCAGAAACCCCTAAAACCAAGAAGACGTTACCACACTTTTATTAAACGAGCTAGAAAACACAGTGTGTCGGGACTAAAGGGGCTTATTCAAGCGATTAAGAGTAGCTTGAATTTCTTTTCAACGATTGTTCTTAATCCTATGACTTGGGTAGTGTCTGGTCTCTTGTTTGTCTTTCTTCTTATGATGAGTTTTGTCATAGGAATCTCAGGAACTACTCTTATTCAACAGGACGAGAGTGAGCTGACAAAAGCTTATACACACATGACGTGGGAAGATGCGGAGAATACTCGGACCAACGCCACTGGCATTACCTACTACACGAAGATTGATGAGGTCATGGCCTTTATGAACCTTAAGTATCAGGATTATGCTTTGGAAGAAGTCATGGAAGAGGGGAATAAGACCTATGAAGCCTATCTCAGTCAGCTTTGGCAGGACTTAAACGGTGGGGAGTCTTTGAAAGCCATGCTTGAGTTGACCAAAGAACCTACCTATAAACTCTCTGATGACGATAGGGAAGATTTAAAAGAATTAAGTGAAGAAGGCACCTATCTTGCCCTCCAAGAATTAGATAACCCATTTCAAGGCCAGACTGAAAATGATACGCTTACCATGACGGTTCGCTATGGCTATGAGGTGATTGATGACAAGCCCACGCTTCATCACCATATCATTCTAGAAGCTAAAGGAAATCAAGTGATTGTAGCTCCCATGGATGGCAAGGTTTCCCTAGATGGAGAGAACATTATTCTGACATCAGGTAAAGGTCTAAACAAATCTCAACTTACCTTATTTAATGTCCATACCGGTCGAGTGACAGATGGTCAGAAAGTTCAAGTAGGAGATGTTATTGGGCAAACTAAGGATGGTGCTGGTCTTAAAGTGACCTATCAAAAGGTTGACGATGATTCAGAGAAACTGGTTTACGTCAATCCAGCCTTTTACTTCCCAAAGGTCATTCAGCTGCAAACGACCATTCTCCCTACTATCGGTCAATTTGGTGGAGACGAGTTTGCGAGGGCTAAAGTCATCTATGAGTATTTGAAGAGTCAAGGAGCGACCAATCAAGCTATTGCGGCTATTTTAGGGAACTGGTCGGTAGAATCGTCCATCAACCCGAAACGAGCAGAAGGCGACTATTTGTCTCCTCCTGTTGGAGCGAGTGCTAGCTCTTGGGATGATGAGGGGTGGCTATCCCTTAATGGACCAGCTATCTATAATGGACGATACCCCAATATCCTAAGACGTGGCTTAGGCTTAGGACAGTGGACAGATACAGCAGATGGGTCACGGAGACACACCTTATTATTAGCATATGCCAAACAAAAGAATCAGAAGTGGTATGACTTAGGCTTACAACTGGATTTTATGCTCCATGGGGATAATCCTTACTATACCAATTGGTTAAAAGACTTTTTTAAAAATTCAGGAAGCCCAGCCAGCCTCGCTCAACTCTTTCTCATTTACTGGGAAGGCAATAGTGGGGATAAACTCTTAGAACGTCAAACAAGAGCCACCGAGTGGTATTATCAGATTGAGAAAGGCTTTAGCCACCCCAGTGGTGGAACCGCCCAAAGTGATCCAAAAGCTTTGGCAGCTGTTCGAGGAGACCTTTATGACAACTCTATCCCAGGTGGTGGTGACGGAATGGGGTATGCTTATGGGCAATGTACGTGGGGAGTGGCAGCACGTATCAACCAACTGGGCTTGAAACTCAAAGGCAGAAATGGTGAGAAAATCCCAATCATTAGTACCATGGGCAATGGTCAAGACTGGGTAGCCACAGCAGCACGCCTTGGTGGTGAAACAGGCAAGGTCCCAAAAGCAGGAGCGATTGTTTCCTTTGCGGGGGGTTCTCATGGAACACCTGCCGCTTATGGTCACGTGTCGTTTGTCGAGAAGGTTTACCCAGATGGCTCTTTCCTTGTCTCAGAGACCAACTACAATGGCAATCCCAACTATACCTTCCGTAAATTATCAGGAGTGGATAGCACGATTAGCTTTGCCTATACGACAAAATAGAAAGAATAAGTTAACAAGTATATTTTTGTTAGCTTATTCTGTTTTATAAATATTGTGATAAAAATTCTATCTTTCAATTTTAAATATACGCTTAGTGATATGGTATAATAATTGTGAAAGGTGACTGAAGATTATCAAATGGAAACAAATGTTGAAAAAATTAAAAAAGAGTCAAAAACTGGTTTGACTTCTTCGGGTTTAGTTGACCATATTTTGAAAAATCATAAAATAGATATTCATGATGTCGACTCTATCTCACTCTTAAATATGGGCTATTATCATGGATATAAGCGATATAGATTTGTTAAGAAAGCTAATTCAGGTGGTATGCTATCAATTACTTCATTTAAGGAAATTGTAGCAATCTACCAGTTTGATATGGAGCTAAAAGGCCTATTTTATCCTATTGTAATGCTAGTTGAAACAGCATTAAAAAATAGAACGATTGATTCATTAGTTGCAGAATCTAGTAGTGGGATAGAAGATGTATTAGATAATCAATTAGCTTGCTACATAGATTATTCTGGTGACACTGAGAAATATGCTAAGAAATTCCTACAGTATAATGAAACAAAGCAAAATATACTGGATACAATTGAATATTACTCGGACAAGAATAAAGTCATAAAACATTATTTAGATAGTGACTATCAAATTCCTCTTTGGGCGTATTTTGAAGTTATTACTTTAGGACAATTTAGTAGATTTTTAGGATGTTTAGTCAAATCAAGTCGTGAAAAATTGAATCAAGATTTTACGATTATCCCTAAAAGGTCGAATTCACTTGAGTTAGTTGTTAATTCTCTGATTGAATTAAGGAATGCTACTATGCACAATAGTGCCATTTTTGATGCCAATTTCTCAAGTGGTGTATCTAGAGCACTAAAAGAACAGATAAAACAAGATTTAGGGTTATCAACATTCACTTGTGTATTTATTGAGGATTATTTTATTTTACTTATTTGGATTTTGAACCTTCTAAAATTTGACTCAGGGATTCTTATTGAATACATCAATCAATTTAATGAGATTGTTGAAAGATTCGATAAATCCCTAGATAATCGTGATATTTTCTTTAAAATTATCAGTACAAATAGAAAAACGTCGATTCAACAATTAAGTAAATTTATTGACAAAAAATGAATTTAGTGGTATTATGATACTATCGAATTGGGGCGTGCTAGTCATGTCTGGGAGGGTCTGATGCGTCAGTCCTCCCATTTTTTATTTATAAGCAATTTTCAGAGGTTATCGGTAGTGCTGCCGATAGCTTTTTTCTTTGTCCTTTTTTGATGTGATACCAAAATCAAGCCGTCTTTTTTATGATGGGGAGAGAGTGACAGATTGTTACTACTTATCAAAAGAAAAGAAGGACTTTTTTATGACCAAACAATGTCATCATCACTTTTTAGTCAATCAGGAAAAGGCAGAAAAGCATGTCTTCCGTAAAAGTAAGAAGTATCGGACACTTTGTTCGGTAGCTCTTGGAACCATGGTGACAGCTGTTGTCGCTTGGGGTGGCCAAGTAGCACAAGCTGACGAAGTGGTAACACCTTCGCTAGATAAAACCGTTCAGTTAACGGAAAATCCTGCGACCAATTTACCCGAAGCTCAACCCACACCAGTTGCTGAACAGACCGCTAGTCTTGCCTCAACTGGTCAATCAGATGGCGCTATCACAGTTACTGTTCCTCATGATGTTGTGACAAAGGCGGTCAATCAAGCTACTGCTGAAGGGGTTACGACCATTCAGGATAAGCCTATGGATTTGGGAAACACAACTTCTGCGAGTGAGACCAGTAAGCAATTGGATAAGGCAGAAGCAGACGCTGCGAAACAGGCTGAGAACATCACTCAGGTGACCAATACCTATAAAGCAGATAAAGCTGCTTATGAACAAGATAAAACTCGTGTTGAACAAGGGAACGCTACATTGGCTGCTAGTCATAAAGACGCCACTAAAGCAGGAGAGGCCTTGAACAGTTCAGTAGATACTGCTGTTTCAGAAGTGAAGACTCAAGACAAGTCTGCGAACGTGACTGTTACAACTCAAACCGTATCATCAGGGGATGGTTCAACGGTTTCAGGCTATCAGGATTATCGTTCTTTCGTAACAGCTATTGATAAGCAAAATAAGGACAATCTTGCAGAATATAAATTAAAGAAAAACGCCGCAGATGCCATTGTCGCAAAGAACTTAGCGACACAAAAGGAAAATGAAGCGGGTCTTGCTAAAGCAAAGGCTGATAATGAAGCTATTACTAAACGCAATCAAGCAGGGCAACAAGCGATAGATGATGAAAATAAGGTCGGTCAAGCTGCTGTGGATACTTACAATAAGAACCAACAGAAATTGGTGACAGACCGTGAAGCTGAGATTGCTGCTATCACGAAAAGCAATAAGGAAAAGGAAGAAGCTGCTAAGACAGAAAATGAAGCCACTGATGCCTACAACGCCAAGGAAATGGATCGCTATAAACGTGATTTAGCTGAGATTTCAAAGGGAGAAGAGGGCTACATCTCTCAAGCTCTTGCTCAGACTCTCAATTTGAACAATGGAGAACCGCAAGCACGTCATTCAGCGGATACTAGAAACCCTAATCGTATCATTGCGAAGGGTGACGCTATGCTTGGAGGCTATTCTAAAATCCTAGATTCAACTGGTTTCTTCGTCTATGACACCTTCAAAACTGGAGAAACCCTATCCTTTACCTATCAGAATTTAAAAAATGCTAGCTATGATGGTAAGAAAATCACAAAGGTTGCTTATGACATCACCAATCTCATATCCCCAACTGGTACAAATGCTGTTCAGTTAGTTGTACCAAATGACCCGACAGAAGGTTTTATTGCCTATCGTAATGATGGAACAGGTAATTGGCGAACAGACAAGATGGAGTTTCGTGTCAAAGCTAGATATTTCTTGGAAGATGGCTCTCAAGTCAGCTTCACCAAGGAGAAACCTGGTGTCTTTACTCACTCCTCACTCAACCACAATGACATTGGATTAGAGTATGTGAAAGACACATCAGGCAAGTTTGTCCCTATCAATGGTTCAACCATTCAAGTGACAGACGAAGGTCTAGCTCGTTCACTTGCCTCAAACCGTGCCAGTGATTTGAAGCTCCCTGAAGAGTGGGATACCTCTTATAGTAAGTATGCCTATAAGGGAGCAATTGTGTCAACGGTCACATCAGGAAATATCTACACAGTGACCTTTGGTCAGGGCGATATGCCTCAAAATGTTGGGCTCTCTTATTGGTTTGCCTTAAACACCTTACCTGTGGCACGAACCGTCAAGCCTTATAGTCCAAAACCACATGTGACACCAAAACTTGACCCTATTCCAGAACCGATTAAGGTCGTTCCAAAAACCTTTACGCCAAAGACCTTTACCCCAGAACCACCTGTGAGCTTTAAGGAAAAACCATTAGAAAAAGTGACACAAGCTCATCTGAACCTCACTAAGGTGACCTTGCCTAAAGAACCTGCGCCAGAACCGTTGCCAAAAGCACCACAAGTGCTAACGGTTCATTACCATGACTATCGTCTAACAACAACTCCTGATATTATGAAAAAAGTGGTCAATACCGACCAAGTGAACCTTCATGACAAAACCGTCGCAAAGGATTCTACGGTCATTTACCCTTTAACGGTAGACGCTTTTTCTCCCAATCGTGCGAAAACTACCAGCCTTACCTTTGAAGATTACCTTCCAGCAGGTTATGCCTTTGACAAAGCAAAATCACAAGAAGAAAACAGAAACTATACCCTTACTTTTGACCAAGATAAGAACTTTGTGACCCTAACTGCCAAAGAAACCTTACTTCAAGAGATCAATCAAGACCTTACCATGTCTTACCAACTAGTAGCACCTAAACTCTATGGTAGTCTTCAAAATGATGGGGCAACTTATTCCAACAGTTATCAGCTTCTCATCAATAAAGGAACGCCAAACGCCTATACGGTGACTTCTAATGTTGTGACGGTGCGTACGCCTGGTGCTGGGACAACCACTAGCCGTATTGTTCCTCAAAAACGCAATGACAATGAAGATGGCGTGGTCATTAACGATACTGTGGTGGCTTTAGGCACAATCAACCATTACCACTTAACGTGGGATTTAGACCAATACAAGGACGATACTTCTTCTAAAGAAACGATTGCACGCGGTTTCTTCTTTGTGGATGACTATCCAGAAGAAGTTCTTGACTTGGTAGATAAGGGAACAAGTATCACTACTCCTGATGGCAAAGCTGTATCAGGGATTGCCGTTAAGACTTATGCGTCACTGTCAGAAGCTCCGAAAGATCTTCAAGACAAATTTGCACATGCTAAGATTTCTCCAAAAGGGGCTTTCCAAGTCTTTATGCCTAATGATAATCAAGCCTTCTATGACCAGTATGTCAAAACAGGAACCTCTTTAACCCTTGTCACCAAAATGACGGTCAAAGACAGCCTCTATGGTCAAACGAAAACTTATCGAAACAAGGCCTACCAAGTGGATTTTGGCAATGGCTATGAAACCGACGAGGTGACCAATATCCTTGTAAGCCCATCACCTAAGAAACAAAACCTGAATAAGGATAAGGTGGATATTAACGGAAAACCGATGGTGGTCGGTTCACAAAACCACTATACCTTGTCATGGGACTTAGACCAATATCGAGGCATTAAGGCTGATAAAGATCAGATTGCACAAGGGTTTTATTTTGTGGACGATTATCCTGAAGAAGCCGTATTACCAGATGACACAGCGATTCAACTCACGACATCTGATGGCAAAGCTGTCACAGGTATTACGGTAAAAACTTATACGAGCTTATCAGAAGCTCCTAAAGCACTACAAGTAGCTCTTTCAAAAAGAAAGATTACGCCTAAAGGAACCTTCCAAGTCTTTATGGCAGAAGATCCACAATCCTTCTATGATTCTTATGTGACCAAAGGTCAAAATATTACTATTGTCACCCCTATGACTGTTAGTGAATCTATGCTCAATTCTGGGAAGTCTTATGACAACGTGGCTTATCAAGTAGATTTTGGACAAGCCTACGAAACCAATACGGTAACTAATCATGTGCCAAAAGTAAGCCCTCATAAGTCCAATACCAATAAAGAGGGTATCTCTATTGATGGGAAGACTGTTCTTCCTAATACCGTCAATTACTATAAGATTGTTCTAGATTACAGTCAGTATAAGGACTTGGTAGTGACAGATGATGTCCTTACGAAAGGTTTTTATATGGTAGATGACTATCCTGAAGAGGCACTTACCCTAAACGCAGACGGCGTTCAAGTGATGGATAAGGCAGGAAAACTCGTCAAAGGGATTTCTATCAAAGCCTATGCGTCATTGTCAGAAGCGCCTAAAGTTGTTCAAGATGCCATGGCGAAACGCCAGCTTACACCAAAAGGAGCTATTCAAGTTCTAAGCACCGATGATCCAAAAGCCTTTTACGAAACCTATGTTAAAACTGGTCAAACCTTAGTGGTGACACTTCCAATGACCATTAAGAATGAGCTGACAAAGACTGGTGGAAAGTATGAAAATACAGCTTATCAGATTGACTTTGGCTTAGCTTATGTGACGGAAACCGTGGTCAATAATGTGCCAAAACTGGATCCACAAAAAGATGTGGTCATTGACTTGTCGCAAAAGGAGAAGAGCCTTGATGGGAAAGAGGTTGCTTTGAATCAGGTCTTTAACTACCGTTTGATGGGAGCCCTCATTCCAGCTAAACGTGCAACACCACTCATTGAGTACCGTTTTGATGATGATTATGATGAAAGCCATGACGACTATAATGGTGTTTACAAGGCTTATACCTTGGTAGATGTGACTCTAAAAGATGGAACCGTTCTACCTAAAGGGACAGAAGTGACCAAGTACACGCTACAACACGTCGACACATCAAAAGGAACAGTGACTATCAGCTTTAATATGGAGTTCTTAGAGAAACTGGCAGAAGAATCAGAGTTTCAAGCAGATGTTTACTTACAGATGAAACGGATTATTTCAGGAGAGGTAGAAAATACGGTTTTACATACTGTCAATGGTTACACCATCAGTTCAAATACGGTTAAGACAACTACTCCAGAACCAGAGCTACCTACTCCAAATCAACCAACGCCACCACAACCACCTATTTCAACGCAAGAAGCACCAGTTCCTGCTAGCCTTCTTCCAAATACAGGGGAGAGTCAATCGCTCTTGGCACTGGTTGGTGGAGGTCTTCTTCTAGGCTTAGCTTACGGCCTTGCTAAACGCAAAATGGAGGACAACTAGATGGAACCAAAAAGCATATATACGAGAGACTCAGACCAGGATGGTTTAACGGATGCTCAAGAGTTAGCACTAGGGATTAACCCTTTTAGTAGCGATAGTGATAGCGATGGACTAACAGACCTTGAAGAAGTCCAACGAGGCTTGGTACCATGTCAACATCAACGGAAGGAGAGCAGTTATGACTTGGACCTATGAGACCATCTCAAACCTACTGTCTGAGATGTCACGAGAAAACTATGAAGACATGGTCAAAGCCTTTCTATCTATGGAATTAAATATTAAAAATAAGTCACTCCTTGATACGCTCTATCAAGACTTTATGGCCATTGATGACTTGTCTTTAGTCAGTGATGACTTACGCCTAAGAGCAGATGGTTATCAGGAACAGCTTCAAGAAGAACTGACAGACTTGTTAGATAAACTCTACCGAACAGGGGAGGGAACTAGTTTCATCATGGAAGTGATAGCGTCCAACAACATTTTGGACACTCTTACTCAATATGAGGTGTTGGATGAGGACGACTATTCGTCTCTCACCTTAGAAACCATGCAAGACATTATTCAAAAGGATCTGTCTTTAACGAGTCAAGATTATTTTGGAGATGTGACCTACCTTGCCTTGCAGAAAGATTTGTTATACCAGAAAAGCCATTTCTTACAACAGTATGTGACGACTTTAATGGATAAGTTGCCACAAGGAAAAGACCAAAGTACCTTGGTCCTAGACTAAAGCAGTGGGCTGAGAACTTTTCTCAGCCCTTTTTTGTTTGGAGGAAACAATGAATCAAGAATACTTATTACAGATGTTGCGAGCGACCATTCCTCGTGACAACAATCTATTAGAAACATTCTTACGCTATCAGTCGGAACACTTTGATGAACCATGGGAGAATTTACTCCTTAATTTTATGACTCAAAAGGACAAGCGACAATCGCCTGTTCAGGTGGTAATTTTTGAAACTGAAGTTTCTGCTTTTGTACAAGCCAGTACCTCTGAGGAAGTGAGTGATTTAATAACGTACACCCAGACCTTTGGACAAGCTGGTCTCAAAAAACTTACTCAATTAACGGATGAGGAAAAAGCCTTGGTGGTTGAAGTCGCCCTCTTTAACCTAGCTACTCGCTTTCAGCTCTTAGACCAAGAAGGAGCCTATCAGTCCATTTCAGTAGCTTCTCTTTTGGATAAAGGAAATGCTGCTAACTTAGTCAATGTCTACCGAGTCGCCAATAATTTGTCTGACCGTATTAGCCGTGACATTGAACAATTTCTCCTCACCTATAACCCTGAAATAATAAGCACTGAGGATCATGTTGAGGAAAAAGAGGAGTCTATTGAAGAAATAGTCATTCCAGAACCTTATCAGGACATCGCCTTTCGTGAAGAAGAGGGGATCATCATTGCAAATCTTGAGGAAGAGTTATCACAACTAGATTTGCGGACAGGGCAAACCAAACATCTACCAGCCTATCAGAATTTGAACTTAGCTCAGAAGTTTGAGATACTGAATCATTTTGACCAAGTGCGAAATAGTCGTCCAAAACTGCCAAACCTGAGACGTGGGGAATTTGACCATGAAATGGAAAGGACCCCAATCTATGAGAACGATGAACTATTAACCTATTTAGAATCAGATGGGACGGTCTATGACCTACAACGTCCCCTAACACCTCAAGAAGAAGTGTTCTTAACTGAAATGGGTCAAGCGATTTTAGCAGAAAATACTGAAAAATTGACCAGTCTAGGGATAGATTTTGCTGATTTTGAAGAACATCAACGTAGGGTGCTGATTGATGCAGCAGGGCGTTTCCATTTGAAGAATGCAGACCTCGCCTTATTGGGTGGCTATCCCAAAGCAACCGTCACTCAATTAGCCCTTGTGACAGAATTGCTTCAAATGGGACTACCGCATGATAAGGCAGAGTTTTTCTTGACCAGTCAACTAGACTTAGAAGAAGCAAGACCCATTGCCTACGCCTTCTTACATGAAGAACTCACTCTTGAAGAAGCTAGAACCTTTGAAAGGGACAAACAGTCCCAACCAGCCGTATCCTTTAGAGACTGGAGAGAGCGGTTAACAAAAACAGAATCTGAAATCATCATGTCTCAAAAAACACCTCAAAATCCTATTGTAGAAGAAGTCCTTAAACGCTATCCAATTGACTCCATAGTGACTTACAAAGGACAGGACTTTAAGGTAATTGCCATAGAAGAGTCAGGTGTTAATAACCTGATTCGGATTGAACTACGAAATGATTTCACGAATCTGATTGAACAAAATCCAGTTCTTTTCCTACGGACATTAGAGGAGATCACTCAGACTCTCCATCTTCCTTCTGTCGAAGAAAAAGAAGAAGTGGAACAACCTAGCCAAGAATTAGACCTCTTTTCCTTTATGGAAGATGATGAGAACCAAGAAGACGTTTTTCAAGAACTAATCATAGAAAGGGAAGTGGAAAAATCTGAAACTCTTGAAGAAGAGATTGATTCAGAGCTTTCTGAAGTCATTGAGATAACACCAACCACTGATTTTCACTTTCCAGAAGATCTGACAAACTTTTACCCTAAGACAACTAGAGATAAGGTTAAAACGAACGTGGCTGCCATTCGTTTGGTAAAAGCTCTTGAAGTTGAACAACGCAAAGCAACCCCAAGTGAACAAGAACTCCTTGCCAAATACGTGGGCTGGGGAGGACTAGCCAATGAGGTCTTTGATGAGTATAATCCTAGGTTTTCTAAGGAACGTGAGGAATTAAAGACGCTAGTCACAGATAAAGAATACTCAGACATGAAACAGTCCTCTTTAACTGCCTACTACACAGACCCACTCTTAATTCGTGAGATGTGGAATAAACTAGAGTGTGATGGCTTTACAGGTGGAAGAGTGCTAGACCCTTCTATGGGGACTGGGAATTTTTTTGCGGCAATGCCCGAACACTTGAGAAAAAATAGTGAGTTGTATGGTGTTGAATTAGACACGATTACAGGAGCTATTGCCAAACACCTTCATCCGAATAGCCACATTGAGGTGAGAGGCTTTGAAGCAGTCAATTTTAATGAGAATAGTTTTGACTTGGTTCTTTCAAATGTACCCTTTGCCAATATCCGTATTGCGGATAATCGCTATGATAAACCCTATATGATTCATGATTACTTTGTCAAAAAATCATTAGATTTGGTGCATGATGGTGGGCAAGTCGCTATAATTTCCTCCACTGGAACCATGGACAAACGGACAGAAAACATTCTCCAAGATATTCGTGAAACAACTGATTTTCTTGGTGGCGTCCGTTTACCAGATACTGCCTTTAAGGCTATTGCAGGAACGAGTGTCACAACGGATATGTTGTTCTTCCAGAAACATGTGGACAAGGGCTATCAAGCAGATGACATTGCTTTTTCAGGTGCCATTCGTTATGACAAGGATGACCGTATTTGGCTCAATCCTTACTTTGATGGGGAGTATAATCCTCAGGTTCTTGGAAGCTATGAGGTTAGAAACTTTAACGGTGGGACACTTTCTGTGAAAGGCAATTCTGATAGCTTAATAGGAGATGTTCGAACTGCTCTTGAACAGGTTAAACCTCCTAGGGAAGTTGACCTTTCTGACATCTTCATCAATCCAGATGTACTGGCAAGACAAAACATTGATATCTCGATTCCGTCTGATATCAGAGAAACCTTAGACCGTTATAGCTTTGGCTATAAGGATTCGACGATTTACTACCGAGATAGTAAGGGAATCCGTGTTGGGACTAAGACAGAGGAGATCAGCTATTATGTGGATGAAGAGGGGAACTTTCAGGCTTGGGATACCAAGCATTCGCAAAAGCAGATTGACCGTTTTAATGACCTCAAAGTCACAGATAGCACCGCTCTTGATGTTTATGTGACTGAGGAAGCCACCAAACGTGGGCAGTTTAAGGGCTATTTCAAAAAGACGGTCTTCTATGAAGCCCCCTTATCTGAGAAAGAAGTGGCACGGATTAAAGGCATGGTCGATATTCGTAATGCTTACCAAGATGTTATTGCCATTCAGCGCTACTATGATTACGACAGAGATGACTTTAATCACTTGCTAGGAAAACTCAACCGTAACTATGATAGCTTTGTCAAACGCTTTGGATATGTGAATAGTGCTGTGAACCGTAACCTCTTTGATAGTGATGATAAGTATTCACTGCTTGCAAGTTTAGAGGATGAAAGTCTTGACCCAGCTGGTAAAACAGTTATCTATACTAAGTCCCTTGCCTTTGAAAAAGCCCTAGTTCGTCCTGAAAAGGAAGTGACGGCAGTAGCATCTGCTCTTGATGCACTCAATTCTAGTCTTGCAGATGGGCGTGGAGTAGATTTAGATTACATGATGTCTATTTATCAGATAGACTCAAAAGCGACTTTGATTGAAGAATTAGGAGATACCATTATTCCAGACCCAGAACGCTATTTAAAAGATAGAGAAGTGGTTTATGTTTCTCGTCAGGATTTCTTATCAGGTGATGTAATCACCAAGTTAGAGGTTGTGGATTTGCTTATCAAAGAAAATAATTCAGATTTTCCATGGCAGCACTATCAAAACCTCTTAGAAGACGTGAAGCCGCCACGTGTCACCCTAGCTGATATTGATTATCGGATTGGCTCACGATGGATTCCTTTAGCCGTCTATGGGAAATTTGCCCAAGAAACCTTTATGGGGAAAACCTTTGACCTCACAGACCAAGAAGTAGCGACCGTTCTTGAAGTTAGCCCAATTGATGGTACAATGTCCTACCAGTCCCCATTTGCTTTCAGATATTCTACCGCAACGGATAGAAGTTTAGGTGTTCCTGGGTCTCGGTATGATAGTGGTCGTAAAATCTTTGAAAACCTCCTTAATTCCAATCAACCAACGATCACAAAACAAGTAGAAGATGGGGATAAGAAAAAGCATGTGACTGACGTTGAAAAAACAACTGTTCTTCGGGCTAAGGAAACTGAACTTCAAGAACTCTTCCAAGACTTTGTGGCAAGATACCCAGACGTGCAACAGATGATTGAAGAAACCTATAATAGCCTCTATAACCGTACGGTCTCAAAAGTCTATGATGGTGGTCATTTAACCATTGATGGCCTTGCTCAGAACATTTCCTTACGCCCTCACCAAAAGAACGCTATTCAACGGATTGTGGAAGAAAAACGAGCCCTACTTGCCCATGAAGTCGGTTCAGGTAAGACCTTAACCATGCTTGGGGCAGGCTTCAAGCTGAAAGAACTCGGTATGGTACATAAACCTCTATATGTGGTGCCGTCTAGTTTAACCGCTCAGTTTGGTCAAGAAATCATGAAGTTCTTCCCAACCAAGAAGGTTTACGTAACGACCAAGAAAGATTTTGCGAAAGCCAAACGCAAACAATTTGTGTCACGCATTATCACAGGGGACTACGATGCCATTGTCATTGGGGATTCCCAATTTGAAAAAATCCCCATGAGTCAGGAAAAACAGGTCACCTATATCCAAGATAAGCTAGACCAATTGCGAGAAATCAAACAAGGCAGTGATAGTGATTATACGGTTAAAGAAGCAGAGCGTTCTATTAAGGGATTGGAGCATCAACTAGAAGAACTCCAAAAATTGGAACGTGATACCTTTATTGAATTTGAAAATCTAGGCATTGACTTTCTCTTTGTGGACGAGGCTCACCATTTTAAGAATATCAGACCCATTACAGGCCTTGGGAATGTGGCGGGAATTACCAACACAACTTCTAAAAAGAACGTGGATATGGAAATGAAGGTCAGACAGGTTCAAGGAGAACATGATTATCGTAACGTGGTTTTTGCGACAGGAACTCCTGTTTCAAACTCTATTAGCGAACTCTATACCATGATGAGCTATATTCAACCAGATGTCTTAGAACGGTATCAAGTCTCAAACTTTGACTCGTGGGTGGGAGCTTTTGGGAATATTGAGAATTCTATGGAACTTGCCCCTACAGGGGATAAATACCAACCCAAGAAACGCTTTAAGAAGTTTGTGAACCTTCCTGAACTCATGCGGATTTATAAGGAAACAACAGATATTCAAACGTCAGATATGTTGGATTTACCTATACCTGAAGCCAAAGTCATTGCGGTGGAGAGCGAACTCACTGAAGCTCAGAAATACTACCTTGAAGAGTTGGTTGACCGTTCAGACGCCATCAAGTCAGGCAACGTTGACCCTAGTGAGGATAACATGTTAAAGATTACTGGGGAAGCTAGAAAATTAGCCATTGATATGCGTCTCATTGACCCAGCCTATACCTTATCTGACAATCAGAAGATTATGCAAGTGGTGGATAACGTGGAACGGATTTACCGTGAGGGTAATGGAGATAAGGCTACACAGATGATTTTCTCAGATATTGGAACCCCTAAAAGTAAGGAAGAAGGGTTTGACGTTTACAATGAACTGAAGAACCTCTTAGTGGATAGAGGGATTCCCAAAGAAGAAATTGCCTTTGTCCATGACGCTAATACCGATGAGAAGAAAAACTCTCTGTCTCGTAAGGTCAACAGTGGAGAGGTACGAATTCTCATGGCTTCTACGGAAAAAGGTGGAACAGGCTTAAACGTCCAATCACGTATGAAAGCTGTCCATCATTTGGACGTTCCCTGGAGACCAAGCGATATTGTCCAACGCAACGGTAGGTTGATTCGTCAGGGTAATATGCACCAAGAGGTAGATATTTACCATTACATTACCAAAGGGAGCTTCGACAACTACCTCTGGCAGACTCAGGAGAATAAGCTCAAATACATCACGCAAATCATGACCTCTAAAGACCCCGTACGGTCGGCAGAAGACATTGATGAACAGACCATGACTGCTTCAGACTTTAAGGCTTTGGCAACAGGTAATCCTTATCTCAAACTGAAAATGGAGCTAGAAAATGAGTTGACCGTTTTAGGCAATCAAAAGCGTGCCTTTCATCGCACCAAAGACGAGTATCGTCATACCATTGCTTACTGTGAACAGAACCTCCCTATCTTAGAGAAACGTCTCAGTCAGTATGACCGTGATATTGCTCAATCCTTGGCAACTAAATCCCTGGATTTTGTCATGAGATTTGACAATCAGACAATGAATAACCGTGCAGAAGCCGGAGACTATCTACGCAAACTCATTACCTATAACCGTTCTGAAACCAAAGAAGTCAGAACACTTGCGACCTTTAGAGGATTTGAGCTTAAAATGGCAACCAGAAGCCCTAGTGAGCCTTTGCCTGATATAGTGTCCTTAACCATTTCAGGCAGCAACCAGTATTCTGTCTCTTTAGACTTGAAATCAGATGTGGGAACCATCCAACGCATTACTAATTCCATTGACCATATCCTAGAGGATCAAGAAAAGACAGAAGAAATGGCCAATAACCTCAAAGATAAATTAGCAGTTGCAAGGGTTGAAGTGGAAAAGGTCTTTCCTAAAGAAGAGGATTATCAGATGGTTAAAGCCAAATATGACATCCTTGCCCCATTGGTAGAACAAGAAGCAGAGGTTGAGGAAATAGATGTAGCACTAGCTAAGTTCAATGAAACGATCCAACCGCAACACGACCAACAACTTTCTCTTGATTTTTAAGAAAAAGGCTGACAAAATATAGTGAACGCGGTAAAATGAAGTCAAGAAATCACCAAAGGAGAACAAACTCATGACCCAAACAGTAGAAGCGATGCGTTATCAACTAGAAGAATGGCTAGCTCAAGGCTTTACAACCCCTGAAGACCGAGCTAACTACCAAGCCTTAAAGGAACAATACGAAGATGAAACCTTTGATTACAGCTTTTCAAAGCGAGAAATCATTGGTCAATTAGACATTATCATTACCACTCGTGAGAATGATTTTCCAGATTTAGATGAGGTGACAAAAGAAGGCTATCTTGATCTGGTTGCTCAACTTGATAACCTAGACAAGGGACAGGCTGACTACTATCGCAAGCAATTAGTGTAGAAAGAGGTGTAAGACATGATAGAACAAATCATTCAAAGCCTTTTCATCATTGTAGCAATAGGACTGATTTTGATTGTTCTCTACCAGATTGCGAAGATGCTTGGAAGCTTATTTATCATTGGATTAATCGGATTTTTAGCTTTCACAGAAGTCTATGGGATTTACCTCTTTTTTACAGAAAGAACCCTCTATGTGGAAGATTTAGCGGCCAATGGTATTTTGAGTTTTACCACCTTCTATATCATTTTTAATCTTTTACTTGTCCTTGGACTTGTGGCAAAGGTTATTAGAAATCGGTTGGCATAAAACATATTGAGTTAAGGAAAAACTTATAAAGCAGTAAAAGGCATACATTCAGTGTTTTGATAACACGTGAGTATATGCCTTTTTAGAGTACTCATTGTTCGAAAATTAGCACTGAAATTAATATTTTGATTTAACTACAATTTAGTTTTAGGTATGAATAGAAGCAATAGGGTTATAAGAAGTCAATATTTCCTTTTGTTTAGATTGTGATACATGAGTATAAATTTGAGTTATGGAGATGGAACTATGTCCAAGTATCTGCTGAATATATCGAATATCCACATCGTTATCTAACAGCATTGTTGCAAAACTATGCCTAAACATATGAGGAGTGATGGAATTAGCAAGATTCATTTGTTCTCGTACTGTTTTTAAGACGAGACGAACGCTTTGTTCTGTCAGAGGCTTTTGAGAGATTTTTCCTGGAAAAAGATATTTATCTGATTGCTTGCAATAGTTTGCTAGATATGTTTTTAGTAGTAAAACAGTTGTTTCATCGCCTAAAAAAATAATACGTTCTTTTTTCCCTTTTCCTAGAATGTGTAGTGTTTGATTTTGAAGATTGATGTTTTTTATTTGAATGTGACAAAGCTCGGAAATTCGAATGCCAGTGGAAAGCAACAAAGAAACTATTAAGAGATTCCTTTCAGCCTTTTGTCGTTGAAAATTAGTTTTAGAGGTGATGACTCTTTGCTTAAGATAGACATAAAGATTTTTTAAAATATTATGAGGAATTATTTTAGGTAGTGTTTTTTCTGTTCGATATTGAAAACGTAACTGATTAAATGGATTTTCAGTGATGAGATTCTGTGTCATTAGGTAGCTATAAAAGACTTTTAGACTTGCGATTTTTCGCCGTAAAGTATTGGTTTTAATAGTTGAATCTGTCAAATATTCAATATAACTTACTACACAATCGTGGTCTGAATGGTAAAACTGCATAAGATCATTTTTGTAAGCACGAAGTGTATGCGAGCTTAAACGTTTATGAGTTTTGCAATAATCTAAGTATGTAGAAATAATAATGTAATCCATGAATGTCCCCTTTATCAATAATTACGCTATTATAAACTGATTTAGTCATTTTGTATAGTGATAATAAATTGTTATCGGTAGGAGATAGCGAATATGACAAATAAAAAAATAAGAGTATTTTTAAGCAGACCTAATCCATTTACAGAGAATCAAAATTTATTTATTAAAGAATTGATTAAATTTTTAAGACGACACAATATTGAATGTGTAACATTACAAGCTGCTGAGTATACGCCTTACGAAGTCATGAATTCGTTGAGTGAGATGATACAAAGGAGTTACGGAATTATAATTGTTGCATTTGGTCAGACATTTATTTCTAGTGGAACCAGAAAAATGGGAGCTGAGGATAATCCAGACTTCTTTGCATCCAAAGAGATCCACTTAAAGAATAAGTGGGTTACAAGTGTTTATTGTCATATTGAAGGGATTTTAGCGCTAACTTATAATCTTCCAATGCTATCTATTCCTCAAGAAAATTTAACTGAAGAAGGGATTTTAAAAAAGGGAGAATATTCTATAACATCACCTGAATTCTCATTAGAAACAAAAGAAAATATATTAATGTACTTGCAATCAGAAGGGTTTCAAAAAAGTTTTCATGCATGGAAAAACCTTCTTGATGATAAGTATAACTTTATCAAAGGAGGGGAAATAAACTATTAATTACCATTTACAATTGCAGTTTTAATCCTCTCGAGATCCTCGCTTAACATAATACTACCTTCATTAATTGTTTTTTTCTGTCGTTCAGTTAAACCTTCAATATCATTAATAGGTTTTGAAAGAAGGCCTGAAATCAGCATTAGATCCTCTTGATTGGAAAGAAACCAAATGTCATCATATTCACTAGATTTACGATGTATTTTTTCTAAAGATCCTAAAATAGTTTTTGCTGTATAAACAGATGTATAGTAGAACTCCTTTAAAACTTCAACATCTTTCTCAACTAAGGCTATTTTTAACAGGTTAGCACAGTAATTCCTTGCACAATAAATATTTCTATCTTCAAAATTCATGCCTAACCTATAGTAATTAATTGCAGACATTAAGTCACTCCTATTCTTTGTAATATAAAATATACGTAAGAAAATAGCTCCATAAATACCTAATAATTTATGATATGTTGTGGTATTTATATCTATATATTTACTAATCTTTTGCTGTGCCATTTTTAAATTTGCTAGCGAAGATTCATTCTTCTTATAGGATGATAGTAAATAGCCTGCCAAAATTTCTTCATCAATAAATCCACTTTCTAAAATTTGCTGAAATATTTCTTCTGCCTCAGGATACTTTTCTGAATTCTTGAGATCCGTGGCTTGATCATAAAGTTCAGCTATTGACTTGTCTAATGCTTCTTTACTTTGAATTTCAGTTTTATCGATTAAATCGTTAATTATTACACGGTATAAAGCAGATTCAAAGACTGGACTATCAGTAAATGTCTCATCTGACTTTATAGCGGAATCAATATATTCAGAAAGCAGTTTTTTTACCTTGTTAACTTCATTCACTTCGTTTAACTTATCAGAATCATACCTGATTTGAGGTAAGTGTGCAATATCAAAAAAGCTAATCTTAGCTGTGTGATGATCACACATTATAATGGTTGATTTGGGTTTCATAGCATGACGTAGACCTAACTCATAGATAGCATTTTGGTTTAAAGTAGTAATATCTGCAATTACAATATCTGCTTTTAATATACCTTCGATAAATGTTTTCGTTATACTCTGTGTACTGAAAACTTCATCAGCTCTAAAGTGGTTTTTACCATGAACAGAGACTAATTCTTTTTCTAAAATTGTTGGCTTAATTAAATTATTATAGACTTGATTCAAGTCCACTTCTATATTTGTATTAGGAATTTTTTTAGTATTAAACCCCATAACTACAAAACAACTGGTCATTTCTCAACTTTCCTCCCGATAACAATTTATTATCACTAGTATACCACAAATTACTATTAAATATATTTTTCTTGTGATAACTTTTTCAAGTTCATCTTGTTATGATGGTGCTATCTTATGAAAAAAGGAGGTAGCGCTAGTGATGTTAAACAAAATGAAGGCTCGGTTGCTCATTGGCTTCGGTGGTCTAGCAGTCACCAGCTTTATGGTGATGATGGGTTACACCATTGGTTCTCAGTCTGTTACCAATCATACACAGAAACAAATTCAGACTGAGGCTCATAAACTGTTGACCAAAGAGAAAGAAAAGGAAAAAGGAAATGTCCTTTCTGATGAATTGGTCAAGGAATTTCTCACGCAATACTACACCAAGGAAAAGCTGGGAGAGAACAACAACCGTATTAAGCCCTATATGACAGATTCTGCTTATAAGGAAGAAGTTGCTCGTCAAGAAGAATCCATCAACCAAGTCTATAAGGATTATATGTTGGATTATCACTTCGAATCTGCTCAAATCTATGTCAATACAGAAGACAATGAAGCCCTTGCAGAGGTTACTTATCAAGTTGTTTATGTGTCAGATGTCAGCGATAAGGCTCAGAAAAGTATACAGACAGAAACAAGAACTCTTAAACTCTCTTATGCCAAAATGTCAGATAAACTCCTTGTCAATCAGGTAACCATTTGGAATGGGAAACTAGAGGATTTAAAAGAAATTTCTGATGGAGTTAAATCAAGCATTCCAAAGATTCAAGGCACTACTACAGGTGAGACCAACTAGCAGGAGTTACTCTTCTGCTTTTTTTGATAGGAAGATGAGATGACAAGAATTGAAGCAGTGAAACACAAGGCGATTTTAGACGTGGCAGGAAGTCTAGGCTATTCTTTTAGAAGATTATCAGGACAAGTCTATGAACATCCAAAACACGATTCCTTTAAAATTTTTACGGATACCAATACCTTTAAATGGTTTTCACGTGATATACAAGGAGATGTGATTGATTTCGTTCAGTTAATGGCAGGGGTGTCTTTTAAAGAAGCCTTGTCTTACCTTGAAACTGGAGACTTTGAACAGGCTAAGGTGGTCGAAGAGACCTATCAACCCTTTCGTTATTATCTAAGAGAAGAACCATTTGACCAAGCACGAACTTATTTGAAGCAGATCCGTGGTTTGAGTGATGAGACCATCAATGCTTTTGGCAGACAAGGGCTGTTAGCACAGGCTCATTATCAGACAAAGGCCTTTCAGGAATCTGTACTTGTCTTTAAGAGTTATAATCATCAGGGTCAGTTAGAAGGGGCAAGCCTGCAAGGGCTTGTCAAAAATAATGAGAGACATGATCGAGGATACCTCAAGAAAATCATGAAAGCTTCTCATGGTTATATAGGGATGAGCTTTGACATAGAAAAACCTAAACGCCTTATCTTTTGTGAATCGGTGGTTGATATGATGAGCTATTATCAACTTCATGAGAAGCAGTTATCAGATGTTCGTTTGGTTTCTATGGAAGGCTTAAAACTGTCTGTGATTGCTTATCAGAGCCTACGACTAGCCGCTGAGGAACAAGGTAAACTTGAGTTTTTAGATACTGTCAAACCAAGTCGATTAACGCATTACCTTCAGACCATTCAGGAGACGACTACTTTTTTTCAGACACACTCAGGTTTATTGACTTTGGCTGTTGATTATGACGAAGCAGGGCGTGATTTTTGTCAGAAGTTATCTGAGAAAGGACTTCCCATTGAAACAGACCTACCACCATTACAGGAACTGGAAACCAAAGCTGATTGGAACGATGTCGTGAAATTTCAGAGAGATCTTTCTCTAAAGGATGTGATCCAATCGGCTAAGTTACAGATTGTCAGAAGTAATCCTTCACCTAAGCGAAATATGGTTTTAGACTTGTGATAACAAAATCAAGTTTCTTATCATAAGCTAGAAAGGAATAAGGAGGACACCCTATGAGTGTGATTGAACGCTTAGCTGAAAGAGTAGCTAGGCAAGAGGACAAAGTTGCGAAGGAGACGGAAAAACTAGAGACCTATCGCAATCAATTACAAACAGCGATGTATCAAGCCTTTATCAAACGCCAACAAAATAGTCCCTGGACTTTTGATGAAGCATTGACGCAGGCCTTTGGCCAAGAAGAACGACCAACACTATCCGATAATAGAAACGAGGAATAACACATGACAAAAAATTGGACCTTTGACCAACCCCTAGATGATAAAATACCAACGTCTTCATCAGAAGAACGTGCGAAGATTGCGGCACTATTTCATCAGGAAAAACATCAAGAAATTGAAGATGTGGATTATGTAGCAGCCTTTGAGATGGAACAACAAAAGGCTAAAGATCAGTCTGTTTCACAACCAAAGCCACAGGAGAAAATAGAGGCAAGACAAGTTCCATCACCTACCATTACCAGCGACTACAAGCAACATTTAGCCAATGTCATGGCTCAAAATAATGAGGACATTCTTCAAAGTCAGAAGAAAATCGAAGAGTTGCACCAGTTGATTGATGATAAGAATAAGCACAATAAAAAACTACAAGCCATTTCAGAAGCTATTGATGACTTGTAAGTATGAGCAGCCCTTACAAGGGCTGCTTTTTAAAAGGAGAGAAGATGAGGTTATTCAAAAAGCAAAGACACAACCAAGATAGTTTTAAACGGCTCATTCATCGCTTATCAGGAATGTCTGAAGCTGACTTATATAAGGTCAACCAATTATTAGATGTTGTTTTTGATTCGACCAGTCAATCGACCAGTGACGTAAAAAAAGCTCCTCAAGATGTACAAAAGGAGCCGACACTAGATGAGACCATTACTGAAGCTAAGAATATGCTGAAGACTGAGCAACTTGAAAAACGGATAGAGCAGTTTAGGCAGGCGAAGAAACCTAAAAATGAGTAAAAAAATTAGGCGTTAATGTTGGCCTAATCTTTTTGTCTAATACTTGTTGTTCGCTGATAAACATACTTTCTTGTCAATTTACTATCATTTAGATTTTCTATGTCAAAGATAAAATAATGATCACGATTGTCTTTGGCATTTTCTTTATTGAGTTTGAAATAGTTTTTAGCTGATTTCGCCATTGCCAACATAATATCATCTGTTAGAAAAGTCAGTGGAGTATCTAGTGCTGAGTAGCGATAGAAGTCACTTTCAAATTTTCGGTAATGTTCGCTGAAGTAGTCCATCTGTAATTCATTTTTATAAAAATCAAGCTGATTCATGGTAGACCTCCTCAACTAATGTGATAGTTATAATATCTTCTAAAGCGATAGTGATATGTCCGTCACTGGTTTTTAGAATGACCTCATCCGTTGATAGTGTCGGAACGATTCCGATAATAGTTTGATAGTCATTTTTCTGTATTCTAGTCACCTGTATCGTTAATTGATTAGCGTAACTTTGACTGAGTAACAACAACTTTTGATTTAGCGATAGGTCAGAAAGATAGTTGATTTGCTTATCGTCATCTGATAAAGCAGAGGTGTGTTCAGATAAAAAGAACCCCATCCACTTTTGCATTTTAACATCTTGATAGTCTCTTGCAGATTGAAATGGTAAGTATGATCGGTCAATCATTGTAATCCCTCCAAGCCACCTGCTGAGTGGCCTCCTATTAGTTTACTTCTTGCAATGTTCCTGGAACTGTCTAAGAGGGCAGTTCCTTTTTGAACCGCTAAAAAACCGAATTGGTCTCTAATATGATCAATAGTTCGCTGTAAGTTTTCTTCTTTCTCTGTTGCTTCGACATCATCAAATAAGGAGATTAAGGCATAGCTTTCATCAACAAACCCTGAGTAATTGACTGCAATCCCCCGAACAGCTCCTGAAGTGTACTTTTTACGAAAGAGCGTTAGCACGGTATCTGTAAGCAGACGTGTTTGGTTAGTAGGTTCTATCTTCATTTGAGTGTTGATTGGCTGTTTCATTTCCGTTTTAGAATAGGTCACAACAACGGAAACAATAGTCGCTTTCTGATGTTCTCGTCTCATTCGGATAGCCACCTGTTCAGCCATTTCACTCAGGACAACCTCAATATCACGCTGCTTAACGTAGTCACGAGGTAGCACCTGAGAGTTTCCAAGTCCGTGTGATTTTGGTTTATAGGGTTGATGAACATTACTTTCATCAACCCCGTTAGCATGAAACCATAACTGAACCCCAACCTTTCCAAATTCTTTTTTCAATAAATCAGGGTTGCTATTGGCTAGTTCCTTGATAGAGGTAATTCCTAGTTTGTGAAGGCGTTTTTCTGTTCTAGAACCAATACCCCAAAAATCAGATAGTTTAGGGATTGACCAGACTTTTGTTTCCACATCTTCGTAGGACCAATTGGCACGCATGGTTGGTGTTCGTTTGGCTTCATTGTCTAGAGCGAGTTTGGCCAATAATGGGTTAGCATTACTCATACCGATGGTAGAATAGATACCCGTCTTTTTCCAAATGTCATGTTGTATCTTAGCAGAGACGACGTCTAATTTCGCTTTTCTATCCATCTGTTTATCACTCACAAAGTAATTGAGTGAGGAGGTTAAATCAATAAATCCTTCATCAATGGAGTAGGGGAGAATATCTTCAGGAGCAGCATAATCTTGGAAAATGTGCTGAATGTCAATATTCTTTTTGATATAGCGATCCATACGTGGTGGGACAATAAGCGTTCGCTTAGCCCAATGTTCAATATAAGAAACATAACGTGGGGATATGTCTAAGCCTTGACGCTTGGCATTATAGTAGTCAAATTTTCTTGTAGTGATGTCAAAGGGTAAATCGTAGGCACGGCCGACATTATTTTTTCCAAAAACTTTTTTGAACATGGGAGAAGAGGCCAAAATCAATCCACCAGCGTTGTCAGCTCGGCTCATAACACAGAGAGAAGTATGTAAAGGGTTTAATCCTCTGTCTACACACTCTACAGAAGCATAAAAGGATTTCATGTCAATGAAAGCTATATCTGAACGCGGCTCTTTTGTGTAATCAATATAGCCCATGTCTTTAGTTCCTTTTTAGATTTTCTAACTGTTCTATCAGTTCTTGAATATGATCGGTAATATCATACTCTTTGAGATAAGGCGTAAAATAAATACGATTGTTTTTAAGATAAATCATTTCTTTAGCAGTTACTGACATGTTTACGCTCCTATAACAGGCATAAAGTGGCTCACGACAAGTCCTACAATTCGAGGATTATCTTCATAAGGAATCCATTTATCAGGGTAGCTATCGTTGAGTGATACCATTCTATAACCATTTTCTTCTCGATAGAGTTTTTTGATATAGACGGAGTCATTCCAGGATAGGGCGTAGACGGCACCATCATAATCAAAACCGCTAGCACGGATTAGAGCTACTTCACCATCAAGATAGATAGGTTCCATGGAATCTCCTGTAATCCAAGCAGCAATATCATAACCATATTGTTCTTCTTCGGCATAGACGGTTTCTGTTTCATATTCATCAAATAGTGATTCCCCAAGACCAGCAGAAAGAGAAACATCAGATAACACTTCCACCGCAAATAGTGGCACAATCTTATCAATTGATTGTTGTGTTTGAAGCAATCCTTCGGCATACTCATCCACCTTATCTTGATTTTCCGAGGAGAGTTGGAGGTAGGTGTTCACAATCTTGTATTCTGATTCAAAATAGGTTGTTGGAACATCAAGTATTCTTGCAAGAGTAGCAAGATTCTTTTGATTAGGAACGGATTTACCAGCCTCCCATTTATTATATGAAGCTCTATTGATTTTTAACAGATTAGCTAGCTCAGATTGAGAATATTGCTTTTCCATTCTACATTCTTTAAGACGGTTACCAGAAAACATAAATCAAAACTCCTGTTGCTTTATTATGCAACAATTATATCAAAAATTTTTTAAGATGCAAGTAGTAGAGTTTTTTAACACCCAATTTGTAAAATTAAGCTAGACAGAAAAAGCCATCTATGTTAGGCTCAGATAAACACCACATTACCTTTTACTTGAACTGGAATTCTCTCAACTAAATCAATATTTTGCTTTTTTATGTTTTTATAAAAATAGATATGACCGTCCCAGATGGGTTCTCTATCTCCTTCGGAAATTTCTCTGTTAATATGTTTAGATTTTTTTAATGCCAATTTTAAATAATCGACAGCATCTTCTTCAATTTGCTTAGATGATTTAACCATGAATAACCTCTTGAATAAGTAATTTAATACTAACATTATACCAATTTTTGTGATAAATTTTCCAAATCATCCTTGTTATCCTAATATCATTCCTAAGAAAATCAAGTCTTGATTTTTCACTGGGGGTTAGGGGGCATAGCCACCAAGTTATCTTATCGTTAGCTGTCAAAACTGGAAGGTTTTGATCGGCTGGCGATATGATTTTTGGGGTATTGTGACCACAATGCCTGAGCTCGCAAAGACCGAACAAGGGCTTTAGGAAATTTCCCGTATGACACACGGGGTCGGGTCTTAGCCGAGAAAGGATGAAAGTGAGGGAAAGAGATGCCTGAACAGTACCGTGACATTCGAAAAGAGATAAATTTAACTGCAGATGAACTAAAACAGATTGAAAAGATGATGGAGACTGGCAAATATCGTCACTTTTCACCATTTGTCAGAGATAAAATTTTGATGGCAGATGATAAAAAGTCAGCCACTAAAGAATGGTTTTCCCTTTGGCAATCTCAAAAGTTTGAGCAGATTAGTCGAGATGTGCATGAGGTTCTTATTATCGCAAGAGAAAATCACCAAGTGACCGAAGAGCATGTATCAATCTTATTGACCTGCATTCAAGAATTGATTGCTGAAGTCAATCAAGCACAGCCACTCAGTCGTGAGTTTCGTGAAAAGTATGTGGGTTAGGAGGCTGCTATGGTTTATCGTTATCGTACCAATCTCAAAAAAGTATTCTTAACAGATTCAGAATTGAATCAATTGAATGAACGAATTGCTAAGAGCAATTGTCAAAATTTCTCAGTCTATGCTAGAAGAGTTCTGCTTAATCCCAATATGTCATTTGTCACAATTAACACGGATACTTATGACCAGTTAGTGTTTGAATTGAGACGGATTGGAAATAACATTAATCAAATTGCGCGTGCGATCAATCAAAGTCATCTTATTTCTCAGGAACAATTACAAGACTTGAGTAAAGGAGTCGGAGAGTTAATTAAGGAAGTGGATAGAGAATTTCAAGTGGAAGTGAAAAGACTGAAGGAGTTCTATGGTAGTCACTAAACATTTTGCGACGCACGGAAAAAAATATCGTAGGCGTTTGATTAAGTATATCCTCAATCCTGATAAAACGGACAATTTGAAATTGGTATCTGATTTTGGCATGAGCAATTATTTAGACTTTCCTAGCTATGAAGAAATGGTAGAAATGTACAATGTCAACTTTACCAATAACGACAAGTTGTACGAATCTAGAAATGACCAACAAGAAAAACGCCAACAAAATATTCATGCTCATCACCTCATCCAATCATTTTCTCCTGAAGATAATCTGACCCCTGAAGAAATTAACCGCATTGGTTATGAGACCATGATGGAATTAACAGGAGGCCGTTTTCGTTTCATCGTGGTAACTCACACAGACAAAAATCACGTTCATAATCACATCTTAATCAACGCTATTGACCGTAATTCAGATAAAAAGTTGATATGGAATTATGCCTTGGAACGAAATCTTCGTATGATCTCAGACCGTATTTCTAAAATGGCAGGTGCAAAAATCATTGAGAAGCGTTATTCCTACCGAGATTATAAAAAATATAGGGAATCTAGCCATAAGTTTGAATTGAAACAACGTCTCTATTTTTTGATGCAGCAATCTAAATCGTTTGATGATTTTTTAGAGAAAGCAAAGCAGTTACATGTTCATATTGATTTTGGTCAAAAGCATAGTCGATTCATGATGACAGATAGAGCAATGACAAAATCTATTCGAGGACGTCAACTTAGCAAACGAGATTTATATGATGAAGATTTTTTTAGAACGCATTTTGCCAAGCAAGAGATTGAAAGTCGATTAGATTTTCTGTTGAACCGTGTCAATTCTTTAGAAGAGTTACTAACAAAATCGAAAGTGTTAAATCTAACCATTGACTTGAAACAAAAAAATGTGGTCTTTACTCTTGAAGAAAATGGCAAGCAGATAAGTCTGAGTCATAAAAAAATAAGTGAGAAAAAGTTGTATGATGTTGCCTTTTTTAAGAATTATTTTGAAGACAAGGAGTTTGTTTTCTCAGAGGCAGTTGAAAGTCTTCAAGAACAATATCATTCCCTTCAAGGAGAACGTGATAAGGAGAAGGTAGCCACTGAAGAAATTGAGGAAGCCTTTGAAGAATTTAAGAAAAAGAGAGAGGTCGTCCATGAATTTGAAGTGGAACTTGCAGAACACCAAATTGAGAAGTTAGTTGATGAGGGGATTTATATCAAGGTGTCTTTTGGTATTAAGCAGAGTGGCCTTGTTTTTATCCCTAACTATCAACTAGATATTATGGAAGAAGACAATCAGAAAAAATATAAAGTTTATATCCGTGAGACAACGTCATACTTTGTCTATAACAAAGAATACTCGGATAAGAATCAGTACATCAAAGGAAGAACTTTGATTAGACAGTTAACTAACGATAGTCGGATGATACCATATAGAAGACCAACGGTTGAAAGTTTACAGAAAAAGATTACTGAGATTAACCTCTTGATTGAGTTAACTGAGACAGATAAGAAGTATCAGGATATCAAAGACGAACTGGTCGCAGAAATAGCAGAGCTAGACATCAAACTAATTCAAACCAATGAAAAAATCTCCACTTTAAACAAGATGGCGGAAGTTCTTATCAATTTGAAGAGTGATGATCCGAGCAGTCGAAAATTAGCAAAGTATGACTTTTCAAAACTGAATTTAACAGAATCCATTACACTAGAACAAGTGACTGAAGAAATAAGAGTCTTGCAAGAGGAACTGGGTCATTATCTTGATGAGTATGAGGGATTAGTTAGTAAATTAGAAATTTTTATTAAATTATTAAATAATGGAAAAGGTTTGAATAAAAATTACGAGATAATATTTTGATAGAATAAAAAGACTAGTCTGATTATAATAACTGATTAAAAGTTAAGTCAGCTACTACAGTTGATAATGAGCCCGCCAAAAAAATATATTGCTCAAAATGTGAGTAGTAGATTCTTTAACTTAATTACATTGCTAGCGACCACTGCTTTTTATTAAATTGATGGCATATGATTTTCTTGTTATAATTTTGTTGAACATTGTATCGTTGATGTAATGTTTTACGTTTTTTAAGTCTAGCAACAAAAAAACTGAATGAATAAGAGTCATGAGATGACTCGAATACGCTTGGAGCGTGAAAATAAAATTACTAAAAGCCTCTTATTAGATTGTTCAATATTAGAATAGGAGGCTGTTATATGGAAGTCATGATTGAAACCTGCTGTGGGATTGATGTCCACCAAAAATCCATTATTTGTTGTATTTTAGATGGTCCACTTGATACGAACAAACCTAAGAAAATTCAAAAGAAATTCGGAACAACGACTGTCGCTCTTAAAAAGGCCCTATTCTTGTTAGAGGAAAACCGTGTGACCCATGTCTTCTTTGAATCTACTAGTCAGCACTGGCTGCCGCTTTTCAATATCTTCTCTGATTCTAAGTTGACATTGGTTGTAGCGAACCCCTAACACATCAAGAATGTCCCAGGACGTAAGACAGACATGAAAAATGCCGAATGGATTGCACAATTGGGGCGTTGTGGTCTGATTGCACCCTCTTATATCGTGATGCAATTATGCTACTCACTCGTCGGCTACTTTCTTATAAATAGCGTCAAAAACAGGTTAAAAACGAGAATCATAATCTCTTACAATGGGCTAATATCAAACTGACCAGCTATCTTTTCGACGCCTTTTCGAAGACAGGTCGGGCACTTCTAACTCTCTTTATCAATAGTGAGGTCATTGACTCTGAAAGTGCCTCATCTTGCATTCAAGGACGGATTAAAGCTACGTCTGAAGAATTATCTGAAGAATTAGTTGAGGCGATGAGGGAAAAACTATCTGTAGAAGGCCGATTTCTCTTGAATCAGAGTTTAGAAGAATATCAGATGTATCAAGAACTTATTGAAACATTATCTTATGAAATTCAGACCTATATTACAAAGGAGTTCCCCTGAAGAAAATAGACGACTCCAAAAGATTCCTGGAGTGAGTGAAGCGTGGGCTGCCACTGTTTTAGCTGAGATTGGACCAACTGTCAATAGTCTCGATACTGATGGACATCTAGCCTCTTGGGCTGGGCTTTGTCCAGGTTCTTACGAAAGCGCAGGTATTAAAAAATCTTCACACATCACGCAAGGAAATCGATATATCAAAAAGTCTCTAACTATGTCTGGACAAATTGTGGCACGCTCCAGAGACCCAGCTTTTTTATCCCTTTATAATAGAATTTCTCAAAGAGGAAGCAAGATGAAAGTTGTCATTGCTTGTGCCCATAAAATTCTCAGAACCATTTACAAATTACTTACTACTCACCACCCTATCAAAAAGAAAAGGCGTTAGGACTGAGGTAACAGTTCTAACACCCAAATATTAAATTTTTCATCTTTAGTATAGCACAGGATGCATCTTTTTGCGCTTTTTTACTGTATTTTTTCAAATAAAAAAACTATCTAAAAATATAACTATTGCAATAATCTGTAATTTCTATAATTTTACTTTCAACATCGTCTAAATTATCAACCTCTCCAGCAAAGCCAATAGGTCTGCCATAAGAATTCATTGGTCTTTCCTTGGTAATTATACATTCTTCAACAAAAGGTATAGTAAGATAAATCTCTGGTTTATTATCTAGATATAGTTTAGCTTCATTACTAAAGTGGAATGTACAAGGTACCTTACTGGGGAATGGAAATACGGAGAACCTAATTTTCATCTGATTTTTCAATTCTAAACCTTTTGCTTTACCCAATGATATTTCCATTACTTTTTCATAAAAATTATCTTTAAATTTTGGTAATGTTAAAGTAGGAATTAAATCTCCTCCTAACCTAGGATGTGATTCTATGTAATATATCCCTTTGGGTGAAATCATTATTTCTGTATGACTTACTGTATCGGAATATTCTAATGTATTATAGATGTTATTCATTATCTTAATTTGCTCATCATTCAATGTGGTCACATTAGAAATATGCACTGATTCAACAAGTGTACCCGGATATTTAATTTTTTTGGTAACACCATATATAATGTGATTATTTTTTATATGACAGGCCTCAATACTAAATTCTTCCCCTTCTATAAATTCTTCAACATAAAAGCGAGAAATATCTTTATCTTTTAAAAAGTGATATACTTCACCAATTGATTCACATTTACATACATCAATACTACCCTTTCCAATATATGGTTTAATAATAATTGGAAAATACTGTAGTTCGCCTAATCCTATAAAATCATTTATGGTATCCCATCTAACTTTATTTTTTAAAATTGAATTAATTTTCTTTCTACAAAAAAGTTTATTTTGGTTTAAAATATAGGGAAGTTTGATATTTGTAAATATGTCCATGTTTTGTGCTAGTTCATACCAATATTTTCTGTTATCTTCAGAAAATGATAAGATTCCATTAATATTTTTCGATTTTAAAAAATTGGCAATATAATCTTTGTGAACAGAATCTTCATAATTAAGGATCACCTCTGTGTAGTTTAACCTTTCGTTTACAGAAAACTCTTTACCTGATTTTACTTCAAATACATGTCCAAACTTAGACAATGCATCTATAAAAATAGGTGTTCCAACGTCTATGATAAAATTTTTCATGGACTTACTTCCTCTCTTTCATCCCATCATTTTATATTTGATTTTACTATTTAAATTGACCCTTTGTCAACTTTTAGTTTGTGGGATAAGTTTACTATACAGAAAGATACAGATTAATTCTTATTTTTGGTTTTAGAGATAAACCTAATTAATCCATTAAATATTCCTGGCACTATTTTAATGACTTCAAATTATGAACGATGATCAATCATAATAGAAGTATTAGAAAGATAGTTAAAAGCAAATGGATTAACCTATTATAAACAGGTAATTATCAATGACTTTGACATGGTCTAATTAAACTACCTTTATAGCCCTTAGAGTTCTAGATTTCTTAAAGATTTTCCTCAAAAAAGTTCTTAACTAGAAAATGATATGTGAAATCTCTTCATATGTATGTTATGAAGTTATAAGCAATAAAATTGACAACATTTTAAAGGTAATTTAAAATAAAAGTGGTTTCAATTGAAACTGTTTTGTAGTGGAAAGGCAACAAATAATCTAATAAAATAATTCAGTGCTAATTGATAAAAATTAAGATTTAATCTAAGAATTGAGGTACTAATATGTCTGAAAAGAAATTACCAACTATTGAAGAATTATTAACTGAACAATCAGAATCAAAAACAACTTCAAATATTTTATTAAGTTGCCACCATTCACTTGTCCATAATGCCTTTGAATGGGTCGAAGAAGATAAATAATTTTTAAATTTGTTTGCCTTTCACTATTTTTTAAAGCGAGGAAAAGAAAAAATGATTATATTGTCAGTAAAAAATTTATTTTTTATTTTGAAAATTAATCAAGATAAATCTACATATTGTGTCCACTGCTTCGAACAGTTATTGAACTTGGATTATTCTAATTTTGAATACTTGACTTCTGGGCATGATAAATATGATTATTTAAAACGGAATTTTATATCTAAAATAAAAGAGAATCAATATGGTGTATACGATGAAACTAAAAAAAGTTTTGAAGTTATCAATATTTATAAGGTACCAGGTTGCTTAGGAAAAAAACATGGAAATATTAGTTGTTAATTGTTCAGGAAGAGTTAATAATAATACAAAAGTTATTTATTATAAAATTTTACAAAAATTGGGAATATCAGAGAAAATAGAATTTGAACTTATTTCTCTATATGATATTAATGAGAAGTTGTCAGATTATATAACAATTTTTAGTAGATATAGATGTATCTTATGGCTAACTCCTGAATATAATAGAAGTTATTCTTCAAATGTAAAGTACTTTATTGAAAATTTAGGAGTTGAAAGTTTTTTTGGGAAGTTAAATGGGATTATTTCAACTTCGATTGGTCCCTCTTCAAGA
>ERZ772948.48-NODE-48-length-63313-cov-5.579579_pt1 | contig 63313 bp, 56 predicted proteins | sample MGYA00511945_ERZ772948 | MGnify/ENA primary metagenome ERZ772948 (study PRJEB29015, sample SAMEA2737927) | human oral metagenome | biome: human oral; feature: human-associated habitat; material: dental | place: China | collected 2141 ... | reverse complement strand
CCCAGCTGCCTCCCCACCCGGCCCGGGTGAACCTGGCGTTCGCGGCGGCTGCGTGGATGCTTCTCGTGGTCGAGGTCGTGGTGCCTGCCGCCTTGTTCGGCCTGCGGCTGGGACAGCTCGCCGCGCCGGACGTCTGCGCGATGCTCGTGGTGGCGGCTTGCGGTCCCCTGTCAGTGACGGCCGTGCTGGCCTCGGCCGGCACCCGGCCGCGATGGGCCGGGCCGCTGCTGGTGGTGGCCCTCGATGGGCTGGCGGTGTGGGCCTGCACGGTGGTGCCTTCGTGGCTGGTGGCCGCGGCGCTGTCAGTCGCGTTGGTGGCCGGGCTGGTCGCCCTCCCCACCACGGGCCTGCTGCCCACCCGCGGTTCCGCCGCGATGCGCGGACGGGCGGGGACCAACTATTTCCTGCGCGCCTCGCTGGCGGATCGTGTCGTGTGGATCAACGCGGTGGGGCTGTTCGCCGTGGCGACGGTGTTCACCGTGACCGCCTGGGAGCAGGGCCTCCGGTTCCCGCTGGCGCTGGCGCTGATCGCCGTCAACAGCCCCCTGACCACCATGATCTCCGGCGACCCCGACCTGGCGAGGCAGCTGACAATGCTGGGGCGGCCCGCGCTGGCCTGGCGCCATTACGCGGTGGCCGTCGCCGCGTTCCTGGGAACGTTCAACGCCGGGGCCGGCGTGGTGTACTGGCTGCTGGGCGCCCGCGACCTGCCGCTGCTCGCCGGGCTGGTGGTCGTCGTCACGGCGCTGGAGGTCCTCGCCGTCCCCGCCCTGGAGCGTCACGTTCCGCTCCGGGGGCTCCGCACCCGACGCGACGCCTGGCGTCACCCCCGCAAATACCTGCTGCCCGCCGCCCTGCTGCTGGCCTTCGCGTGGATCCGACTGGGCTGAGGACGGCGGGTGGCGGATTTTCGCCAACCGGGAGGAAGAACCCGGTTGTGCAGCGCCCAACCGCGAAAATCGCTCCCGGAGGGGTGAAAATCGGGTTGAGTGCTGCGCAACCGCGATTCCCCGGCGGAACCACTCAACCGGTTCCGGCGAGCGAGTCCACCAGGCCAGCGGCCGGCGGGGTTTCGGGGGCGGGAAGCAGACCGACGGAGGTCGTCACCGCCTCCGACTGGCCGCCGGAGTGGGTGAGAGTGCCGTCGCCGTGGGCGGTGAGCTGGGAGGCGTGGTGTAGCAGGGCGTCCTCGACGATGGGTTGCAGGTCGCGCAGGTCGAACCAGCGGACCCCGTCGCCCGGGTCGTGGACGACGGCCGCGAAACCCTTCCCGGTGCGCTGCGCGGCGGCCAGGGATGCGTGGTGGAGGCGGACGTGGTCGGGGTGCCCGTAGCCGCCGTCGGTGTGGTAGGAGACCACCAGGTCGGCGTCCACCGTCCGGATCCAGGAGGCGATATCCGCCACGACGTCGTCGAGGTCTGCCGCGCACAGCGAATCCGGTTCCGCGTCCTCCGCGGGCCCTGCGAGGCCTTCGCGGATCCAGCGCATCCCCGAGTCGCGGTAGCGGCGCCCCGAACCGGCGGGCGGATCCCCCAGGAAGGCGTGCCGGGACACCCCCAGCACCTTCAGGGCCCCGGCCAGCTCGCCCTCCCGGTGGGTTTCCAGGGCGGGGGTTCCGGCCAGGTGCGACAGCGGCCCCGGCACCACCTCGCCGCGTTCCCCGCGGGTGGCGGTCAGCAGGCTCACCTCGTGTCCGGAGGTCACCAGCCAGGCGATCAGCGCGCCCGTGGCGAGGGTTTCGTCGTCGGGGTGGGCGTGGATGAAGGCGATTTTCACAGGATCCTCCGGTATTGCTGCAGGGTATTTTCCGCGGCGCGCTCCCAGGTCATCGCCAGCGCCCGCTGCCTCCCGGTGGCGCCCAGCAACTTGCGGCGCGGCTCGTTGGCGAGCAGCGCCTCGAGGGCCTCGGCCCACATGCGGGGGTCGTGGGTGGGGATCAGCAGGCCGGTGTGGGTGTTGCAGATGGCTTCGGTCAGGCCCCCCGACGCGGCGGCCAGGACGGGAACCCCCGAGGCCGAGGCCTCCAGGGCGATCAACCCGAAGGTCTCGGAGTGCGACGGCACCAGCATCACGGAGGCGTGCCGCACGATGCGGGCCAGCGACTTGCGGTTCTGGCCGGGCAGGAAGTGCACCTGCCCGCGCAACCCGAGGTCGCCGACGAGGGCGTGCAGCTCGGCCTCGTAGTCCGTGAAGTCCGCCGAGGTCTCGCCGACCACCGCCAGATCCGGGCGGATGGCATCGGGCAGGCAGGCCATGGTGCGGATGGCGACGTCGGGGGCCTTGAGGGGTTGCAGCCGCGCGGCGAACACGACGTAGCCGGGGCGGATCCCGGGTGGTGCCCAGGGATGGGTGGCGGGATGGAACAGGTCGACGTTGACGCCGGGGCGCACGATCCGCACCCGCTCCGGATCGGCCCCGCAACGGCCGATGACCACGGCCGCCTCGTGCCGGGAGACGCACAGCACCAGATCGGACTGCTCCGCGCACACCACCTCGCCGTCGACCCGGGCGGGCGACTCGGGCGGTTCCCCGTCGCGCAGCGGCGAGTTCGGGTGGGCCGCCACCGAGTGGAAGGTCATCACGTGCGGTACCCCCCAGGCGTGGGCGACGGGCAGCGCCGCCACCCCCGACATCCAGTGGTGGGAATGGATCAGGTCGTGGGGTTCCAGGGCCTCCATGGCCTCCCGGAACTCGTCGACGTGCTGGTCGATCTCGCTTTTCGGCAGCGGGGTTGGCGGGCCCGCGGGGAGACGCCGCAGCGTCACCGACGGGGCCACGTCCTCTCGTTCCGGCTGGTCGGGGTCGGTGCGGCGGGTCAGGAAATCCACCCGCACGCCGAGCCTTCCCAGCGCCCGGGCCAGCGCGGCGATGAGCACGTTCATGCCTCCCGCGTCCGCGGTTCCGGCGCGTTCCAGTGGGGAGGTGTGCATGGTGACGAAGGCGACACGAAGCCCGGTCCCCGGCAGGGAAGGCTGATGGCTCATGATGGTTTCCTCCGGCTCTTCCGGAAACAACGTTCCCAACAGCGATGCTACTGCGGGGAACGTCGTCGTTGGTGAAACCGATGAGGAGGAGCCCCTTGTCGGAGGGGAATCACTTCCAGGCCTCGAGGAAAGCCTTGCCGTTCTCGGCGATTTCCGAGGCTTTCCCGTTGGGGCCCATGGATGCGATGACGGCTCCCCCATGAGCGGCGGCGATGCACGATATACCGCTTGTCGAAGTCGATGAATTGCCGGTCCGGGTGGTCGTTCCGCAGGTCCATTCGCCGAAGGTCTCGGGGTTCTCCAAGGTGCGAGCCATGCCCTCGGCCATCGCTTCACCCTTGATGTAGAAGACCGAGAAAATATCCGACCCCCTGAGGTACAAGGTGAGGACCTTGCTCGGGCTCAGGGCCTCGAAACCATTGAACGACTTGGGCATCTCGGGGGGCATGCCTGAACCGCTTGAATCGTCGTCGGAGGTCTTCGTCGAGCGGGGAACCCCTGTTTCCGAGGCCGGGGGAGTTGATTTCGACGTCTTGCCGCGGGTCGGGTCGGTGCTGCTGGGAGTCTGCGAGGACGCCTGCGTGGTGGTGGCGGTCGCGGACGGATCGGCGGTTTGCTGGTTGTCCCTGCCGAGGAACCACCAGGCTCCGAAGGCCAGGGCGATGACCAGGACCCCGACGAGCGCGACTATCAGGCCGGTGCGGTTTTTCTTCGGTGGTTGTTGGGGCGCACCGTAGCCGCTGGCGCCGTAGGGTGGCTGCCCGCCGTAACCGTACTGGGGTTGCTCGCCATATCCCGGCTGTGTGTAGGGCTGCTGTCCATTGTAGCCGGGTTGGGGTTGTTGCTGTCCGTAGCCAGGCCACTGGTTGTTGCTCATTCGTGCCTCCTGTTTTCATGGTAAGGGGTGTGGGGGGGCTGACCTGTTCCAGAATCGTCGGTCCTGGGAGCTTCGCAGGATCGTGTCCTGATCGAACTGGTTGAGTCGAGCTGGAGCGTAATCGATCCCCGAACGTCCCTGGTGGTTTTCCACGCGGATGATTTCCGGGTTTCGTGGAGTGGCCTGCCGGTTTCCGCGAATTCTGGCAAAAGGTGTCATCACCTTGGTTGGGCATTTCTTCCCGGGAACCACCAAGCTTTGCGACCGCCGAGGTCGCGGCGAATGCGACAACCACAACGATGCTGCTTCTCGGGCTGGTCGCAGGGGAGCGCCGTAAGCGTTTGGCGTGGCCGGACCGTGGATCGGGACGTGGCCGATCAGCGTCTCCCGGGGCGCATGTGGTTACTGCCAGGCTTCGAGGAAACTGCCGGAGATTTCCGTAAGCGTGGCGAAAGGCCTGTCGAGCGTGAGCGTGGCCACGGTGTCGGAATAGGGTTCGGTCAGGCACACGGACATGTCATAAGAGTCCTTACCGCAGGTCCACTTCCCGGCCCTCCCGATGTCCGTGAAGCGGGCGGCGTTCGTTTCGACGGTTTCTCCCGGGTCGTAGGTGGCGACGAAAGAATCCCCGTTCGAGTTCTTGCAGGTGGATGCGCCGTCCTGACTCGTGTCGAGCATGAAGTCGCCGAATGATGTGGGCATCCCCGGTGTGGTGCTGGAACCTTTGTTCTGGGTGGTCGAGGAGCCCGCGGGGTCGGTGTTCTTCCTCGTCGAGGTGAAGGGGGAATCTCGGGGCATTGAGTCTCCTGTGGCGCCGCGGTATGCGTGCTGGAGGTGGGGTTCGCGGCCAGTTGTTTCTGCTGAGAATCCACCACGCCCCGAACACGATGATCGCGACCAGGAAGACGACGAGCGCAACGGGTAGGCCGGGGCGGTTTTTCCTCGGTGGCTGCGGAGGCTGTGCCGTAGCCGGTGGCGCCGTAGCCAGGTTGTTACCCGTAGCCGGGAGGCTGGTTGTTGCTCATTCCTGCCTCCCGGTTTCACGGTCAGGGCTGCCGGGAGCAACTCGGCTGGGGCCTTCCCACGCGGTCCCTGCCGCGTGCAAACTACTTCCAGGCTGTAAGGAAGACTTCAGAAACTGCCACCACCTCTGACGTTGACTTGTCCTTGTGCATGATCGTCCCAAGAACACCGGAATGGATTTGGGTCAGGCACATGGTTCCGGCCTTGGCGTCGCCGCAGAACCATTTGCCGTTGAACTTCATGTTCTCGAGAAGGTGGGCGTTTTCGTCGACGGTTCCTCCTTCCTCATAGACGGCGACGAACCGGTCCCCGTTCGAATTCGAGTAATACTTCGTCGTTTTGTCTTTCGTCTCGGCGAGGGCGAAGTCGCCGAATGAGTCTGGCAACTCGGGTGCGGTACTGGAAGATTTGGATGATTTCTGGGTGGTGGGTTCGGTGGTTTTCTTCGTGGGTTCGGGTGATGGTGTCTCGGACTTCTGGGTTTCCTGTGTGGTGGTCTGTGCGCTGGTGGAGGGGGTGGCGTTCTGTTGGTTGTCCCGGCCGAGGAACCACCAGACCCCGAACCCGGCGGTGGCCACCAGGACGACCACGAGCGCGACGATCAGGACCGTGTTGTTTTTCCCCGGGGGCTGCGGGGGTGTGCCGTAGCTGGGTTGTCCGTAGCTGGGTTGGGGTTGTCCGCCGTAGCCGGGTTGTCCGTAGCTGGGTTGGGGTTGTCCGCCGTAGCCGGGTTGTCCGTAGCCGGGCTGGGGTTGTCCGCCGTAACCGGGCTGCGGTTGTCCGCCGTAGCCGGGTTGCCCGTAGCCAGGTTGGGGTTGTCCGTAGCCGGGTTGTCCGCCGTAGCCAGGCCACTGGTTGTTGCTCATTTATACCTCCTGCTCCTCATGGTAAGTGCTGTGAGGTCTGACCCGTCCCGGTCTCGCCGGGCATGCTCGCTGGCCTGCGGACCCGCCGCCGGAACCCCACCAGGGCAGCCAGGATCAGGCGAATCCTTGAGGGGCTCGATGAAGTCCGTTCACAAGTCAGTTGAAGGCGTTGGTCACACGGCGAAGCTGAACGCTCTGAAGCCGCCCTGACCATGGAGCCTGGTCAATCTTGGGACCTGTTTACGAAGAAGCCATCGCTCAGAGAGTCCTTGGCTGGAGCCTGGACGGGAGTCCTTCGTGTCAGGTTTCTGAGGGCCCCGGGACGCTCGTGGTTACTTCCAGGCGTCGAGGAAACGATCAGAGACTTCCGCCAATTTGGAGGTCGGCTCGTCGAGCATGAGCGTTGCCAAGGTGCCGGAATAGACCTCGGTCAAGCACATGGATGAGTCATTCTCGTCCTTGCCGCAGGTCCATTTCCCAATGGTTTCGATGTCATGGAGGTTGGTGGAGTTCGCCTCGACGGTTTCGCCCTTTCCATAGGCCACCACGAACAAATCTCCGTCCGAGTTCGTGTAGGTGGTCGCCAGGTCTTTCTTCTTGCTAAAGGTGAAGTCATCGAATGATTTGGGCATCTCGGGTGCGGTGCTGGAAGATTTGGATGATTTCTGGGTGGTGGGTTTGGTGGTTTTCTTCGTGGGTTCGGGTGATGGTGTCTCGGACTTCTGGGTTTCCTGTGTGGTGGTCTGTGTGCTGGTGGAGGGGGTGGCGTTCGGTTGGTTGTCCCGGCCGAGGATCCACCAGGCCCCGAATCCGGCGGTGGCCACCAGGATGGCCACGAGCGCGACGATCAGGACAGTGTTGTTTTTCCCCGGTGGCTGCGGGGGCATGCCCTGACCGGCGGAACCGTAGACGGACTGATAGCCCTGTTGGCCGTATCCGGACTGCTGGTAGCTGGGCTGGGAGTAGCTGGGTTGTGCCTGCTGGTACCCGGGCTGGGGCTGCTGGTACCCGGGCTGGGGCTGCTGATATCCAGGCTGGGGCTGCTGATACCCGGGTTGTGGCTGAGGGCCGCCGAAGGCCGGCTGCTGGGGGTATCCCTGCTGCGGACGATCGTTGGGGCCGGGCCACTGGTTGTTACTCATTCGTACCTCCTGGTTCAACATGGTAAGAGGTTTCTCTGACAGGACGCGTGGCGACGGAGGCCGTCTCGGGGAACCACAAGGATCGTACGGTGTCAGACCGGTATTCGCCGGGCAAGGGAACGCCGGCACCTGGGCTCGACGTCGGTCCGGCCGAACCGGTGACGCCGTGGATCCGCGCCTGGGTTTCGTTTTCACGCCTTCGAGAGGATCCGCCGTTTCTCGTCGATCCGGGTGGGGGATCGCTGGTCGTTGCTGACTGTGTTTCTCGTCCTCGACGTCGTGGCAGAAGAGGCCGCTTACCAGCGATGGCCCGGGAGGACATCCGTGCCCGGGATGGCGGGATGAGCGGATCCTGAACCCCGAGTTGCGCTCCCCGCGTGCAGTCGTGCTAGAGTTCCTCCCCGGACGCGCGAGTGGCGGAATGGTAGACGCGCTGGCTTCAGGTGCCAGTGCCCGCAAGGGCGTGGAGGTTCAACTCCTCTCTCGCGCACGAATCGGTCCCCGTCTCGTCAGAGGCGGGGACCGATTGCTTTCCCTCGTACACGAATCGCGGGAGAAAAACGGTTCAACGTCGGGTGGCGACGTTGAACCGTCGAACCTTCGCGATTCGTGTACAGGAGGAGGGACGGGACGGGGAAGGCGGTTCGTGTACAGGAGGAGAGGAGAACAATGCCGCTGTCCCTGCTCCGGGGGAGGGCAGTTGGTTGAGCCGGGCTGCTCGCTCTGCGAACTGGCCGTGTCGAAACCATCCCGCGCGTGTTCGGGGACTGGGGTTGGGTCTGTATTTTCGGCCGCCGGTGGTTTTGACTCAGCCATTCGTGTGAGCTTCGCGTGCTGGCTCAACCGGTTCCCAAGAATGGTCCCGACTCAACCATTTTCGGGGTTTTCAGTCGCCGTCGAGCAGTCGGCGACGGTTCCGGCCCGACGCCAGCCAGCGCGCCAGCGGGCCGTGTTCGTTGATGAGTGCCAATCGACCCTGGACGCGTTCGACCAGGCCGGAGTCGACGGCCAGCAGCAGTTCGTCGCGACCCTGAAGACGCAGCGTCCGGTCCGGGATGAGGATCTTCTTGTCGCGGATGATCATGGAGACCACGGCTCCGCGGGGCAGTCGCAGGTCGTTAACCCACATCCCCACCAGGCGGCCCGTGTCCGGGACCCGGAACTGCACCAGCGAGGCGTTGATGCCCTCGAGCGGGGAGGAGTCGAACTGCAACTCCCGCGGGGAGATCTGTTCCAGCACCCCGGCCCACGGGGCCAGCTTCGGCAGCAGCGGGCCCTGCACGAGGGTGAACGTCACCACCAGCAGGAAGATGACGTGGAACATGTGCGAGGCTCCCGGCAGCTGGTGCGTCAGCGGGATCGTTGCCAGCATGATGGGCAACGCGCCACGCATCCCCGCCCATGAGATGAACAGCTGGGTTCTCAGTTTCTCCCGGAACGGCGTCAGACAGGCGAACACGGAGATCGGACGGGCGACGAACGTCAACGCCGACCCGATCACCAGCGCCGGGATGATCGCCTCCGGCAACTGGCTGGGGGAGGCCAGCAGCCCCAGCATCACGAACAAACCGATCTGCGCCAACCAGCTCACCGACTCCGTGAATCCCTCCGTCGTCGAGTGGTGGGGAAGCGCCTGGTTGCCGAGCCACAACCCGGCGATGTAGGCGGCCAGCAGCTCCGAACCGCCCGCGACCCCGGCGACGGAGTAGGCGGTCAGCGCGATCGCGAGGGTTGCTAGGGGGTACAGGCCTGCGCTCGGCAGGGAGATGCGGTGCAGGAAGGCCTGCCCCACCATCGCCACTGCCGCCCCGATGAGGGCGCCTGCGGTCAGTTGGAAGAGTCCGTTCGCGAGCATTCCCGTCACCGACATCTGGTTCCAGGCGTCGGAGACCACGACAGTGACGATGATGATCGCAGGTGGGTCGTTGAAACCGGACTCGCCCTCCAGGGTGGTGCGCACCTTCGATCTCAGGGGCAGGCGACGCAGGATCGCGAACACGGCAGCGGCATCCGTTGACGAGACCATCGCCGCCATCAGGATCCCGGTGCGCAGATCGACACCCAGCACCAGCATCGCGATGGACGAGGCCACCGCCACCGACACCAGCACCCCGACGGTTCCGAGTAGTCCAGCTCGGGAAGCCACCGGTCTGAACTCCGCCCAGCGGGTGGTGAACCCGCCGTCGAACAGCAGCAGCCCCACCAGCAGCGCGGAGATGTTGTAGGCCAGCTGGGCGTCGTCGAACCGGATCCCGAGGCCCGCCTCGCCGATCCCCAGGCCGATGCCCAGGTACAGCAGCAACCCGGGCATGGAACTGCGCGACGAGATCCGCACCGCCGCCACGCCCGCCAGCAGCACTCCGCAGGCGATCAGGACCACCATGTCCATGTCGTGATGGCTCATGGTGCGTCCTTCCTGATCGTGCGGACATTATCCCGGGTTCCGCGCCGTCAGGGCCAGATGCGACGCGGATTCCCCGCGATCAGGTGGCTGAGCGGGGTGTGGGCCTTCAACCCCGAAGTTGGTTGAGCCAGCTCGTGAGCGAAGCGAGCGGCTGTGTCGAAACCACCGGGCAGTCGAATGGTGGATCGGACCACAGGTTCCTGATCGTGGTCGCTTTGGTTTCGACTCGATCTGCTCGCTGGCGCTCGTGGATCGGCTCAACCAGTTTCAGGGTGGGAGGGTAGCGGCCCGGCTTAACCAGCTTCGAAAAGCCTCCGCCACGAGATGGCCTCAATCGGCTTTGAGTCGACGCGACCTCTCAGGGGGCGGGGGCCTCCTCGACGGGCGCGTTGAACTGCGACTGGTACAGGTCGTGGTAGCGACCCCTCGCCGCCAGCAGATCGCTATGGGTGCCCTGCTCGACGATGGCGCCGTCGTCCATGACGAGGATCAGGTCGGCGTCGCGGATGGTGGACAGGCGGTGGGCGATCACGAACGACGTGCGACCACTGCGCAGCGCCGCCATCGCCTTTTGCAGCAGCAGTTCGGTGCGAGTGTCGACCGACGAGGTGGCCTCGTCGAGGATCAGCAGTTCCGGTTCCGACAGGAACGCCCGCGCGATGGTGATGAGCTGTTTCTCACCCGCCGAGACGTTGTTGCCCTCCTCGTCGATGACGGTGTCGTAGCCGTCGGGCAGGGAATGGACGAAACGATCCACGAACGCCGCTTTCGCCGCCGCCAGGATCTCCTCCTCAGTGGCGCCCTCCTTGCCGTAGGCGATGTTGTCGCGGATGGTGCCGCCGAACAGCCACGTGTCCTGCAACACCATGCCCATGTTGTCGCGCAACGCCCCACGATCCACCGTCGCGATGTCCGTCCCGTCGAGGAGGATGCGACCGGAGTTCAGGTCGTAGAAACGCATCAGCAGGTTCACCAGCGTGGTCTTGCCCGCGCCGGTGGGGCCGACGATCGCGACCGTCTGGCCAGGTTTCGCCTCCAGGTTGAGGTGCTCGATGAGGGGACGATCCGGGCTGTAGGAGAAGGTGACGTCCTCGAAGACGACGTGCCCGCCCTCCGCGGTCAGGCCGCGGCCCGGCTCCGGCGACATCTCGTCGGCGTCGAGCAGCTCGAAGACCCGCTCCGCGGAGGCCACCCCCGACTGCAGCAGGTTCGTCATGGACGCGAGCTGCGTCAGCGGCTGCGTGAACTGGCGCGAGTACTGGATGAAGGCCTGCACGTCGCCGATGTTCATCTGCCCCGTCGCCACCTGGAGACCACCGAAGACCGCGACGATGACGTAGTTGAGGTTGCCGACCAGGAACATCACGGGCATGAGGATCCCGGAGAGGAACTGCGCCCCGAACGACGACTTGAACAGTGCCTCGTTGCGGGTGCGGAAGGTGGCCTCCACCTCCGACTTGCGGCCGAACACCTTCACCAGGGAATGGCCGGTGTAGGCCTCCTCGATCTCCGAGTTCAACTCGCCCGTGGACTTCCACATGTCGGCGAACCGCCTCTGGGAGCGTCGCATGATCAACGGCACGATCAGCATCGACAGCGGGATCGAGACCAGCGTGACCAGCGCCAGCGGCCACGAGATCCACATCATGATGATCACCACCCCGAACACCGTCAGCAGCGAGTTGATGAGCTGCGGCAGGGTCTGCATCAGGGTTTGGGAGATGTTGTCGATGTCGTTGGTGACGCGGGAGAGCAGCTCGCCGCGCGGCTGCCCGTCGAAGTACGACAGGGGCAGGCGCTGCAGCTTGGCCTCCACGTCGCTGCGCATCCGCCGCACCGACTTCTGTGCTGCGCCGATCAGCAGCCAGTTCGAGACGTAGGTGGCGACGGCGGAGACGACGTAGAGCACCAGCACCAGCACCAGGATCGACCCGATGGCGCCGAAGTCGATGCCCTGGCCGGGCGTGAAGTCGACGCGCTGCAGCATCTCGACGAGGGTGTCGTTCCCGCCGCTGCGGGCGGCCTCGATGGCCTGCTCCTTGGTGACGCCCGCGGGCATGTTCTTGCCGACGATCCCGGCCAGCAGCAGGTCGGTGGCAGCCCCCAGGATTTTCGGGCCGAGGGTGGACATCACGACGGCGCCGACGGCCAGCACCAGTGCGACCGCCACCGCGATCCGATGCGGTTTCATGATCCCGAGCAGGCGCTTCAGCGACGGCAGGAAGGCGACCGCGGTTTCCCCGGAGCCGCTGGGTCCGCCGGGCCCGAAGCTGATCTTCCCCGGGCCGTGTGCGGGACGTTTGTTGGCCGCGGGTTTGGTGGCGGCCCCGGTCTTTCCGGTGGTGGTGCTCATACCTGGGCCTCCTCGGCGCTCAGCTGGCTGTCGACGATCTCCTGATAGGTGGCGTTGCTCGCCAGCAGTTCATCGTGGGTGCCGCGACCCACGATGCGGCCGTGTTCCAGCACGAGGATCTCGTCGGCGCCCCGGATGGTGGCGACGCGCTGGGCGACGATCAGGGTGGCGCGGTCCGCCGTAGCCGGGGCCAGGGCGGCCCGCAGGCGGGCGTCGGTGGCGACGTCGAGGGCGGAGAAGGAATCGTCGAAGACGTAGACGGCGGGTTCCTTCACCAGCGCCCGCGCGATGGACAGGCGCTGCCGCTGCCCGCCCGAGACGTTCGTGCCGCCCTGCGCGATGTGGGCGGCGAGACCGCCGTCGAGTTTCTCGACGAAATCGGCTGCCTGGGCGATCCGCAGCGCCTCCCACATCTGCTCCGGTGTGGCGTCGGGGCGTCCGTAGAGCAGGTTGGAGGCCACCGTCCCGGAGAACAGGTAGGGCTTCTGCGGCACCAGCCCGATCCGCGACCACAGGGCGTCGGGATCGAGGCGGCGCACGTCGACGCCGTCCACCAGCACCTCGCCGCTGCTGACGTCGTACAGGCGGGGGATCAGGTTCACCAGGGTGGATTTGCCCGACCCCGTCGACCCGATGATCGCGGTGGTGCGGCCCGGGGTCAGGGTGAACGACACGTTCGCCAGCACCGGATCCTCCGCACCCGGGTAGGTGAAGGTGACGTCGCGGAACTCGACGACGCCCGTCAGCTCCTGCGGGGCGACCGGGTCGGCGGGGGGAGCCACCGTGGGTTCGGTGTCGAGCACCTCCAGGATGCGGTCCGCGGACACCGCGGAGCGCGGCGCCAGGAACAGCAGCATCGTCGACATCATCACCGAGATGAGGATCTGGATCAGGTAGTTCAGGAAGGCGGTCATCTGGCCGATCTGGATGTTGCCGGAGTCGATGCGGAAGGCACCGAACCAGATCACCGCCACCGATGAGATGTTCACCATGAACATGGCGATTGGGAACAGCAGCACCATCCAGCGGGAGGCGCGCAGCGTGACGGAGTAGACGTCCTCGTTGGCGCCCTCGAAGCGCCTCGACTCGTGGTTCTCGCGAATGAAGGCGCGGATCACCCGGATACCGCTGATCTGTTCGCGCAGCACCCGGTTCAGGTTGTCGAGGTTGGTCTGCATCCGCTGGAACAGGGGAGAGACGAAGATCACCAGCAGCGAGACCGCCACGCCCAGCACGGCGACGCTGACCGCGATGATCCACGACAGCCCGAAGTCCTCGCGCACCGCCATGACGAAACCGCCGACCATCATGATGGGGGCGCCGACGATGATGGTCAGGGTGGTCTGGACGATCGTCTGCACCTGCAGGACGTCGTTGGTGTTGCGGGTCAGCAGCGACGAGGCCCCGAAGTCGCGCATTTCGCGGGTGGAGAACGACAGGGCGCGGTCGAAGATGGCGGCCCTGAGGTCGCGGCCCAGCGACATGGCGGTGAGGGCGCCGAACCAGGTGGCGCCGATCTGCCCCGCCGCCTGCACCAGGGAGAACAGCAGCATCAGGGCGCCGCTGCGCCAGATCAGGTCGGTGTCGCCCTTGACGACGCCGTCGTCGATGATCTGCGCGTTCAGGTTCGGCAGGTACAGCGACATGGCGGTCGCCAGCACCTGGAGAGCCAGGATGGCCAGCAGTTCCCTCCAGTACGGCTTCAGATGCGTGAATATCAGCCGGTTGAGTCGTGCGATCACAGGGAATCCTTCCTGCGGGCTCCGTCGAGGGCGAGGCGCGCCAGGGTGGCGGGGTTCAAGCTGGTATCGGGAGATCTGCCGTGCGCATACCCCATCGCCAGGGTGATGACGAGATGGGTGAAGTCCTTGACCGGGATCGTCAACTCGGCCTCGTGCGGGGCCAGGCGGTCACGCATCCAGCCCGCGATGTCACAGACCCGGGCCTCCCACAGCTCCATGATCCGGAACCGGATCTCGTCCTGGTGGTCGCCCCGGTGCGGTCGGGGGATGAACCGCCCGAAGGTGGTGACGTAGTCGGCGGCGGTGGACAGACACACCTCGGTGGTCTCGTCGACGGTCGTGGTGGTGGGGGCCGCGGCGAAGATGTCGGCGAGCCGCTCGGGGGAGAGGTGGTCGGCGATGGTGGCGGCGATCAGGTCGCGTCGGGTCGGGAACACCCTGAACAGGGTTCCCTCGGCCACCTTGGCGGCTTCCGCCACCTGCCGGGTGGTCACCTCGGGACCGTGGTCCAGGATCAACTGGCGGGTCGCGGCAATCAGCGACGCCCTTCGTTCAGCAGGCGGGAGAGGTCGGGCACGGGTCATCACGACGCACCAGTGTATGAGTGAGTGCTCACTCATTCAAAACGAGGCGGGGATCGGGACCAGTGACGATGGGCGTCGGGCGCTTCGTCGGGGGCTCTGGGGCCGGGTGCTGGGTCAGGGTGTCCGCGGTGGCGTGGGTGTTGTGCGGCGTGTCGTCGGACTATGACTCGACGATGATGCCTGTGTTCATTCCTTGTCCTTGGACATGGTGATGATCAGGAAGTCGCCATCGGATTGGAGTGCTACACGTTTCGTGGGAAGTGACGAAAAACAGGTTTAATCGAACATGTGAGGTAAAATCTGTATTATCTCCGCAGCTAAGTACAGCGAAGAGTTCAAACAGCAGGTCGTGTTGGAGGGCGTTGAGAAACCCCTGCACGATCAGTGAGGTGGCAAAATCCTACAGTCTGGTCCCGCAAACCGTGAGGATGCTGGGTGAACAAATGGAGAAAACCCATTCCGGCACCAAGGGTGAGGAAATGACGGCGGCCCAACTTGCCGACTACAAGAAAATCAAAGCCGAGCTGCGTGAGGCCCGATTGGAGATCGACTTCAGAGATAAAACGGCGGCCTTCTTCAGTGACGGGAGCCCCAGCCAAGAGCACGATACGCTTGCCCCTCCGCGAAGAGGGCAACTACCCGACCCGTTTGATGTGCCACTGTCTGGAGGTGTCACATTCAGGCTATTACGCTTGGCGCAACAGGGGTATGTCGGAAACCCGCAAAGCGCCGTGAAGAACTCGCCATTTTTGTGACGTATTTCTTCAACGACTCCAAACAGACCCACCTGTTATAGACGGGTCCGCAAAGTCTTGGAACGCGGGTGGTGTTGCAACCAGTCCCGAGGGACGGTGCGCCGGCTCATGCAGCCTGGAGGGCCTGCCGACCTGGCAGGGCGTCCCAACCTGATCGAAAGGGGCTTCACGGCTGATGCTTCAGTTCCGGACGTCCGCACCAGGGTCAAGGCTCCGGGCCATGACGGCGTCCGAGAACGGGCCTTTGAGTCCTTGAACTACGAGCGGCTCTACCGCGAACAGAACGACGACGCCCTCGACCTGGTTCGACAGGCGGTCTTCGCGTCTAGTGCGTCCGGGACGGCGCGCGTCCCCAGTATCACGGTGCTGTTGGCTGAGTGGGTGTAGGTGGTCCAGGGGCACAGCAACGAAGCGCCGATGGCGCACCGCTGCCGACCTCCTCGCCGCTGAACCGGGTAGCAGTCCTCCAGTTGGTGGAGGTTTGAACAGCTGATACAGTTGTTTCAGATATTGCATCTATGCGAGTGAAGGTCTGTCTCATGTCCACGACGCTGACTGCCGACAAGGTTTCTGCTGACGAGCTGGCTCAAACAGAAGAGTTTGCTCAGAGTCTGCCTCAGGGCTCGCCTCTCGCGATCATGCTCGAAGGCCTGCTTGATGCGGTGCGACGCGGTGCGGACGTGACGCTGCTCGCCTCTGACAAAGAACTGACCCCCAATCAGGCGGCCCAACTGTTGCGGGTGAGCCGCCCACATCTGGTGAAGATCATGGATCGCGGGTTGTTGGCCTACCGGCTGGTCGGGTCGAACCGCCGGATCGCGAAGGCCGACCTGCTTGACTACATCGAACGCCACGAACGCGCGAACGCCCATGTCAACCAGCTCTTGGGGACGCGCGCCCATGCGCAACTTCAGGCAATGGACGAAGCGGCTCCACTGACCGACGAAGACCTAACTGCCTTGGATGCGCTGATCGCGGAGTGACTCGATCAGGGCCGCGGCCGCCTGGGCTACGGGCTTGCGACGCTCACACTCAGGACAAAGCGGCAGGTCAGCGCTCTCGTCTCGTGTCGGGACGAACCACAGCCCGCACACAGCTCGAGTTGCTGCTCCTATCACCAAAGCCTCGCTGAGGTAATGGCAACCGACGTAGTGCAGATGGCTCAGGGGAGTGCAGGGCGGATTCGGATCAATCTCGCCGTCGGAGATCCCTACCGCAGCCAGAAGCTGAAACAGCTTGGCTTGAGAAACGCTGACCCACAGTTCTAAGTCACCGTTCTGCGTGTACGTGGAGTCGATCAAGCTGATGTCGGGCTGGAGCACGGGCAAAACCAACTGGACGAAGCTGTCACAGGAACCGCCCAGCCGTAGCTGAAGTGTGACGAGCGATGAGTCCGTTTCAGGTGCCCCAGTGGGAGCGTCATGTTCCAAGGTGATGGACAAGGTTAGGTGGGTGTTGTGGTCATAACCGGGAAAGGAGAAGGTGTCCTTTCCAGTGTTCACAGCTTCAGCCACCGCCTGACAGAAGAAGGTGATTGTCTCCTTATGCCAGACGGAGAGTCTGTTGGCCTCGGCGTCGCGGTCGCGCAGCTTGTACTCCGCAGCTGTTGGCATCCAACGGTCCAGGTTCTTGAGCACGTCGCAGACTTGGGCATGGAACTTGTCATGGGGTGCCGCCCACACCAGCCACGGGTCGCCGTGCTCGTCAAGAACGGCAGCACCTCGCCACGCCGCTCCCGTCCTTGAGCGAACCTCAAATACCGCCCGACCGAGCTGTTTTGATGCCTCCTGGTGCCGGTCCGGGAGCCCCTGAGCGAATCGTCGTATCGCGTCGGCAATCAGAGGATGCTCAATAGAGTCAATACGCACCTGGGACCATTCCCGGTTCTCGATGGCCTGCAGAGCACCGGGCTCGGGGAAGGACTCCCGAGGAAGGAGCCGGAGAAACCGTAGCGTTGGCCGGGGCGGGCGCCGCCCAGAAAGGTCAGTCATGATGCCCGGGGCTTTCGGTTGGTGCGGCACCCAACCCGAGGAAGCGGTCGAAGAAGGCGCTCAGCCTGGCAATCACCCGACGTTTCTTCTCGTCGTGACCGCCGCTCGGAGCGAAACGCGAAATCGGCGGCAAGATCTTGGTGATGGCCGTCCCGGTGGTGCGCAACTCGCCGTTGCGGAAGGCGTTCTGGACGAACTCCTGAGCGGCCTCCGGCTTGAGGTTCTCGTCCGCGATGATCCTGGCGAGCTCGGTCTTGCGCTCGGCCTCGATGAAGGCCACCCATTCGTCGTCGATGTGCCCGTCAACAGAAACCGAGTCGACGAAGGCCTCGATGAGGTCCCTCTTGTTACGCAGCGTCGGGCTGGCGTTGACCGCCCGGGTGATCTCGGAGCGGATCTCTTTGTCGTCGCCGTCACCGTGCTCGTCCCGGTACTTCTGCACCAGCATGAGGATGTAATCGACATTGATCTCCACCTGTTTGATGAGTTCGATCTCGAAGAGAACGTCGTCGTTGATTACTTCCTTCTCGGCGTCCTGGCCTTGACGGAACTGGGCGTAGAGGTCGAGGTAGATGCTGCGGTAGTCCTGTCCCTGGCGTTCGCTGAGGATCTCGTTCCCGGCGAAGTCGTCGAATGAGGAAAGGATGTTCTGCAACCGCAAAATTGCGCCGAACAGCGCGATGAAGGCCTTCTGAGCTGCCTCTCCAGTGATCGGCTGCCCGAGCGGGAATGCCTCCAGCAACTCGGCGACCTTTTCGGCGTATTCGCGGTAGTAGTCCTGGTAGGGCTTGAGCAGGACGACGCCGCGGGCCTCCCGGTTGCCGAACAGTTCCAGCGCGGCGTTGGTCTCGTCCTCCAGGTTGCGGAAGGCGACGATATTGCCGTAGGTCTTCACCGAGTTCAGGATCCGGTTGGTGCGGGAATAGGCCTGGATGAGGCCGTGGGCGCGCAGGTTCTTGTCGACGAAGAGGGTGTTGAGGGTGGTGGCGTCGAACCCGGTGAGGAACATGTTGACGACGATTACCAGGTCGATTTCCCGGTTCTTGATCCGCTGGGAGAGGTCCTTGTAGTAGTTCTGGAACCTCTCGGCGCTGGTGTCGTAGCTGGTGCCGAACAGGTCGTTGTAATCCTGGATCGCGTCCTCCAGGAAGCTACGGGCGTCGGCGGGCAACTCGTCGGTGTCGAAGGCCTCGTCGTCGATGATTCCGTCGCTGACGGCCTCGTTGGCCCCGTAGGAGTAGATCAGGCCGATCTTCAGGCGGCGTCCGGGCGGCAGTTTTTCCTGCAGCAACGCAAAATGATTGTAGTAGATCCGGGCGGCCTCAATGGATGCGGTCGCGAACAGCGCATTGAAACCACGCACGCGGCGACGTCCCCGAAGCGCTTCGGCGCGGCGAGAGGTGCGGCTGGATTCGGCCACATTGGTGACGACCGAATGGTCGTAACTGGAGGCGCGTTTCGTTTTCTGGTCGAAATGCTCAAGCACATAGGAGACGATCTTGCCGATGCGTTCCGGGTCGAGCAGCGCCCGCTCGGTGTCGATGGCCGACACCTGTTTGTCGGTGACGCTGCCCACCTGCACGGTGCTGACGTAGTCGATGCGGAACGGCAACACGTTCTTGTCGGTGATGGCGTCCACGATCGTGTAGGTGTGGAGTTTCTCCCCGAAGGCCTGTTCGGTGGTTTTCAGCCGGGGGTTTCCGCCGCTGGCCGCGTTGATCGCGAAGATCGGTGTGCCCGTGAAACCGAACAGGTTGTACCGCTTGAATGCTTTGGTGATCGTGGTGTGCATGTCCCCGAACTGGGAGCGGTGGCATTCGTCGAAGATGATGACGACGTGCTGGCGGTAGACGTCGTGGCTGGGGTTGGCCTTGATGAAGGTCGAGAGTTTCTGGATCGTCGTGATGATGATCTTGGCGTCCCGGCTTTCCAGCTGGCGTTTGAGCACCGCGGTGGAGGTATTGGAATTGGCCGCACCCTTCTGGAAACGGTCGTATTCGCGCATGGTCTGGTAATCCAGGTCCTTGCGATCCACCACGAAAAGCACCTTGTCAACGCTGTCCATCTGGGTGGCGAGCTGGGCGGCCTTGAAACTGGTCAGGGTCTTGCCCGAGCCGGTGGTGTGCCAGACGTAGCCGCCGGCGTCGATGGTGCCGAGCTTCTTGTAATTGGTGGCGATCTCGATGCGCTGCAGCATCTTCTCGGCGGCGACGATCTGGTAGGGGCGCATCACCAGCAGCATCTTGTCGACGGTGAGGACGCAGTACCGGGTGAGGATGTTGAGCAGCGTGTGCCGGGCGAAGAAGGTCTTGGCGAACGCGATCAGGTCGCGGATCGGCTGGTTCCTGGCGTCCGCCCACCACGAGGTGAACTCGAACGAATTGGAGGTTTTGCGTCTGCGGCTGGCCTGCTGCCCCTCCTTCAGGTGCTGGCTCCGGGTGGTGTTGGAGTAGTACTTGGTGAGTGTGCCGTTGGAGATGACGAACAGCTGGACGTACTCAAACAGACCGCTGCCCGCCCAGAAGCTGTCCCGCTGGTACCGGTCGATCTGGTTGAACGCCTCACGGATGTCCACGCCCCGGCGTTTGAGTTCGATGTGCACCAGCGGCAGCCCGTTGACGAGGATCGTCACGTCGTACCGGTTGGAATACCTGGCGCCGCCCTCACCCTGGCCGATCTCGTACTGGTTGATGACCTGGAGCCGGTTGTTGTGGATGCGCCGCTGGTCGATCAGCAGCACATTCTTGGTGGTGCCGTCGTCCCGGCGAAGCAGCTGCACGTTGTCTTCGTGGATGCGCACCATCTTTTCGGTAATGCCGTCGTTCTTCCCGGCAATGCAGGTGGTGAAGAACCGGTCCCATTCGGCATCCGAGAACTGAAAGCCGTTCAACAGTTCCAGCTGGGTTCGCAGGTTGCCGATCAGGTCGGCCTCCGAACGGATCGTCAGGTACTCGTAGGCCTGTGACTGCAGCACCCGGATGAGTTCGGCCTCCAGGGCCGCCTCCGACTGATAGGCGGTCTCCTCGTGCGGATCAGGGATGTACTCCGCGACGACGGTGGACTCCACCGAGACCGCAATCGGGTCGTAAGAGACAGCCGTGGCGGTTGTGCGGTCGTTCGGTTTCATCGCGTGGCTCACAGAGCGTCGAAGAAGTCTTCGTCCAGACGGACAAGGCTGGGGGTGGGTTCCGACTGCACTCCCACCCCGTAGTGGACGAGCAGTTGGGCGAGGCGCTGCCCGTCGATCAGCTCGATGCGGGCGTTGATGCGTTCGGCCTCGTCGCGGGCGCCGCGGGTGAAGGTGGCGGTGGTGATGTAGACACCCCGGTCACCTTGTTTGCTGAGCAAGGCACCGGCGAATCGCTGGATCTCGGGTCGGTCGACGCTGCGATGCAGGGCCCAGCACTTCGCCTGCACGTAGATGCGGTCCAGGCCGAGCGGGTCCTGGCTGATGATCCCGTCGATGCCACCGTCGTTGCTGAGCGGGGTGTGTTCGAGGGAGCCACGCTGGCCGTAACCCATCGCGGCAAGCAGCTGGATCACCAGGTGCTCGAACCCCGCGGGGGAGATATTCACCGCCGCGGCGAGCACCTCGGCCTCGACCACCGCCCGGTTCGCTTTGATGGCCTGCTGGATCAGGTCGGCGGGGGTGGAAGCTGCCGGGGGTTCCGCTGCTGCCGCTTGCTCCGGCGAGCCACCCGAGGTGCCGGTGCGCTGGAGGAACTCCCGGAAGGGCGGGTATGACTCCAACGTTCTGGTGTCGATTCGCTCAGGATGAGCCGCCAAAGCTTCACGCCCGGTGCCGGTGATGCGTGCGTGCCCACGGGTTGGGCGTTCGATCAGGTCGGCTTTGAACAGATAGGTGATCGCCCAGCCGACCCGGCTGGCCATCACCCGCTGCTTACCGCTGGGCAGCAGCGCGTTCCGCTCCTCGGGGGTGAGGTGAAACTCCTCCTCCAGCGCAGCAACGAGATCCCGCTTGCGCCAGGTCTGACCATCGGCGAGCAAGACCAGCACCGGCCGCATGCACGTCTGATAATCGGGGATCATCGTTTCTCCTCAAAAGTCAGCAGCCGGTCCCGGTAATACTCATACTGCTTCCGCCGAGCCGCCAGCTCCGCCGGAAGACCAATACTGAGATCGTTCACCAAGGAGTCGAACCTGTCCAAGATCGAGACGATACGACGCTGTTCTTCGAGGGGTGGAACCAAGATAGGAAAGCTCTTGATCTTGCGGGAGTTTAGGTTTGATTGGGATCCCTCGCCGAGGGCCTTCAAGGTTTCATATTGATTGGCGATCCAGAAGAATACGTATCGGTAGTCTGCTTTCGATGAGTCTAGTTCAATGTTACAGCATGCTTGGTTTGTTGTTAGAGGGATTTCGTTAATTGCAACCCTGGCTGCAGTGGCTCCATACATTGCGACAATAACACAGTTCTTGGGGATCCATCTAGCTGACGAATTGAGAAGACCTTCTTTGGTAATCATTGCGCCTGTGTGGAAAACTCGGCTGCCGTTGATGTCTTGAGATCTCAGCCAAGGAATATTGCCGCTCTCATAGTACTCAGGTGTTCCTGAGTGAGGGGTTCCACCTGAGGAAACACGCACAGCTAGCTCGCCCAGGGTTGAGCTCTTGGCATCTCCGGCGGGAAAGCTCAGGAGCGCTGATCGATAGTGTTCGTACTGGCGGCGGCGGGCTTCCAGCTCCGCTTCCAGCTCCGCTTCCAGCTGGGTGAACTTATCCAGCGCTCTCACGATTTCCCGCTGCACCTCAAGCGGTGGGACGGGGATACGCAGGAGGTCGGTGTCCTTCACTGCGAGCTGTGGCAGCTTGACAGAGGTCGCGCGGGCAACTTCTTGGAGGTGTGAAGTTAGAGTTGTCAAATAGTAATAGATGAAGCGCTGTTCAACGTCTGGCTGGGATGTTGAGTAGGACCATATTTCAGACTTGTGGCTGAATGGCTTGTCGTAGTAAGTAAAGTCGATATTTCCTCGCGACCTGACGATGATGCTGGGTGTGGTGATTACGTCGTCACTCGGGATTGCACTTGCATCGACATCGGCAAAGGTTTTCCCTCCTGCGAAAACGCGGATTTCTCCTGAAGGTCGAGAGAGGACCTTCATTCTCGCGGCTGTGATCGATGTCCCCTTACTTCTTCTAGCCAAGCTTTTCAGTGTCCTGAACTCGACCCCTTCTGGGCATAGGTCTGCGATCAGTTTGTCGATTCGGCTCATTTCTTGCCTTCGATCTCGCGCTGGGCGCGTTTGATGGACTCCAGGTAGGCTTCCTCAACCTCGGTCGGGGTGGTTGCCAGCTGGGCGTGATACTTGGCGTACTCGCCCTCGGCGTGGGCTACTGCCCGTTCGCGGCTGACGCTGCCGGGGCCGCGCAGGACAGGGGCGTCCATGGCGACGATGAGGCGGTCGAGGTGGGCGAGCCAGTCGCTCATGTAGGTGGGCTCGTGGTTCTGCGCACGGAACTCCGCCGCGTCGAAGTAGGCCGACACCAAGGTGTTGAGCTTCTTCAGCTCAGACTCGCCCAAGTAGTTCTTCGCGATCGTGACATCGGACTTGCGGGGTCGCTCGCCGCTGAACGAAGTGAGCCCCATGTTCGGCTTCGTGGCATCGGCCCGGGCGGCGATGACCTCCGCGGAGGTCTGCCCGTGTGCGGCGTAGTGAAGCTTGTTCTGGACGATCTTGAAGAACTCGGTGGTCTCTGGTGCGCGCGGGTCGTAGTCCACACTGGTGGCGTAGAGGTCCAGCACCTGCCGGTACAGCACCTTCTCACTACTGCGGATGTCGCGGATACGTTCCAGCAGCTCACGCCAGTAACTGCCGCCACCAAGATTCTTCAGCTTGGCGTCATCCATCGTGAAACCCTTGATGAGGTACTCCCGCAGGCGTTCGGTCGCCCAGATCCGGAACTGGGTGGCGACCCTGCTCTTCACCCGGTAGCCGACTGAGATGATGGCATCAAGGTTGTAGAACGGGATCTCCCGGGCGACCTGACGGGAACCCTCGGTGCGAACCTGTCGGAATCTCCGACAGGTTGCAGTCTCGTCCAACTCTGCTTCGTCGTAGATGTTCCGAAGGTGCTCGACGACGTTGGTGCGGGAGGTCTGGAACAGCTCGGCGATCTGCTGCTGGCTGAGCCAGACGGTCTCTTCCTCCAGGCGTACCTCAAGCGCGGGGGCGCCGTCGTCGCGCCGGTAGAGGATCACCTCACCGGCTGCTTCCCTGGTCACGACGGCTCTCCCTCCAGGTCGGCGACGATGGCGTCGATCTCGGTGCGAAGCTCGGCCTGGCGGGCGACGATGCGGGCGATCTCGGCGTTGAGGGCCTGGATGTCCACGGCCTCGCGGGTGTCCTCCTTCTCGACATAGGAGGACACCGAGATGTTGTAGTCGTTGGCCGCGAGGTCTTCGTTGGTCACGAGCTTGGCGACGTGATCCACGTCGCGGCGGGCGGTGAAGGTTTCCAGGATGTGATCCTGGTTCTGCTGCAGCAGCTTGTTCTTGTTCCCGACCCGGCTGAACTCCCCCGAGGTATCGATGAACAGCACCGTGTTCTCGGGCTTCGACTTCTTCAGCACGATGATGCAGGTGGCGATGGTGGTGCCGAAGAACAGATCCGGCGGCAACTGGATCACGGCATCCACGTAGTTGTTGTCGATGAGATATTTGCGGATCTTGCGTTCCGCGCCCCCGCGGTACAGCACGCCGGGGAACTCGACAATCGCCGCGGTGCCGTTGACGCTCAGCCACGACAGGATGTGCATGGTGAACGCCAGGTCCGCCTTCGACTTCGGGGCCAGCACCCCGGCGGGGGCGAACCGTTCGTCGTTGATGAGCAGCGGGTTGTCGTTTCCCTCCCATTTCGTCGAATAGGGAGGATTCGACACGATCGCCTCGAACGGCTCATCATCCCAATGCTTGGGATCGGTCAGGGTATCGCCGTGCTCAATGCTGAAGTGCTCGTAGTTGATGTCGTGCAGGAACATGTTAATTCGCGCCAGGTTGTACGTGGTCAGGTTGATCTCCTGCCCGTAGAACCCGTTGCGGACCCGGTCTGGCCCGAGAACCTTGGCGAACTTCAGCAGCAGCGACCCCGACCCGCAGGCCGGGTCGTAGACCTTGTTCACCGCGGTCTTGCCGACCACCGTCAGCCGGGCCAGCAGCTCCGAGACCTCCTGCGGGGTGTAATACTCCCCGCCGGACTTGCCAGCCTGCGAGGCATACATGCCCATGAGGTATTCGTAGGCGTCCCCGAAAAGGTCGATCGAGTTGTCCTCGAAATTACCCAGCGGCAGATCGCCGATCGCGTTCAGGAGCTTGACGAGTTTCCCGTTGCGCTTGAGCACCGTCGGGCCAAGCTTGGAGCTATTGACGTCAAGGTCGTCGAACAGACCCTTCAACGCGCCCTCGGCCGCCGTGCCGACCGCCGACCCCTCGATGTTGCGGAATACCCGCTCCAAGGTCTCGTTCAGTTTCTCGTCCCGGGACGCCCGCTCGCGGACATTGGCAAACAGCTCTGAGGGGAAGATGAAGAACCCCTTCTCTGCCACGACGCCGTCAAGAATGCCGGAGGCCCGGTGATCGGACTCCTCGATGTAGTCGTAATCGGGATCCCCGGCCTCGTGCTCGCCCTGGTTGATATGGGCGGTGAGGTTCTCTGAGATGAACCGGTAGAACAGCATGCCCAGGACGTAGGCCTTGAAGTCCCAGCCGTCCACCGAGCCGCGCAGGTCGTTGGCGATCCGCCAGATGGTCTTGTGCAACTCGGCCCGCTGGGCCTCTTTGGTGGTCGGTGCCATCGTGTGTCTCCTACGCCAACGGCGCGCTAAATGCTGTTCTCAGCAGGTGTGCTCACACCGTACTAGAGCCCACTGACAAAACCGGGAGAGGCCATGCCTGACAACCAGGACTGCATGCGGCGGGCCACACCCTCCCGGTGTTGGGGCGCCGTACCCGGGCGGTCGCGCATCAACCTGGGCCCGCCTCGTCGGCAGAACACCTCACTGCTGCATGGAGTGGCGACGGACCTGTCCTGCGTCAGGCCGAGCAACCTTGGCCTGAAAGCACTGCAACACTGTAACATGCTGTAATAATGTTACAGTTACTCTATGACCTCGGCAGTCGTGGATCGTAGCCTGACGTTGACTCCAGAGCAGGTGGGGCCAGCGCTGCTGGCCCTTGCGGAAGATCAGTGGTTCGAGCGCAAGTCCGCTCGCGTGTCGCCACGCGATCTCGCGGTCCCGCTGGTGGCTATGGCCAACGCCGATGGCGGGGTGATTGTCGTTGGGCTCCACGACGGCAAGGTGGAGGACGTGCCAGCGCAGCGGCGCAACGAGCTGCGGCAAGCCTGCCTCGACTACACTGAACCGCCGGTACGCGCCCGGGTGGAAGAAGTCGAGGCGCTGGACGCCGAAGGCGAGCCGGCCACTCTCGTCCTGCTGAACGTCGCTCCGGGGGAGACCGTGCACGTCACCCAGAAGGGTGAGTGCTACCTGCGGGTTGGCGATGAGTCGCGGCGGTTGACTGCCGCGCAGCAGCGTGAGCTCGTGTTCGACCGGGGCATGGCGCACTATGAAGCCACTCCCGTGAACCTCACCCTGGCGGACCTCGACCAGCAGGCCCTGGCGGATTACGCCGAACGCATCGGCGCGGCGACCATTGAGGGTGCGCTGGCCGCGCGCGACCTGGTGGATCGCCGGGGTCGGCTCACCGTGGCCAGCGAGCTGCTGTTCGACGAGCGTCCCCAGCGTGAGTTTCCCAATGCCGTCGTCCGGATTCTCAAGTACGGGGCGGAGCATCGGGGCGTGGGACGAAACATGACGCTCGAACAGGACCGCCGGGTGGAAGGCTCCCTGCTGCGGCAGATCTCCGAAGCCATCCGCCAGATCGAGGACATGATGCCCGCCTGGCAGCAACTGAGTGACGCGGGCACCTTCGAACCCATCTCCCGGATTCCCCGGGATGCCTGGCTGGAAGGACTGGTCAACGCCGTCGTTCATCGCTCGTACAGCACCATGGGCGACCACATTCGCTTTGAGATTTTCCCAAGTCGGATCGAGATCACCTCGCCAGGACGATTCCCGGGCATCGTCGAACCCCAACGCCCGCTCGATATCCGGCGCTATGCCCGTAACCCGCGCATCGCCCGGGTGTGCGCCGATTTGGGGTACACCAGGGAGCTCGGGGAAGGGATCGCGCGGCTATTCGCCGAGATGCGTGGACGCGGGCTCGTCGATCCCCACTATTTCCAATCCTCTTCCTCGGTGACTCTCACCTTGTCGGCGCAGGAGGCGCTCCCCGAAGAAATCCGCTCCCGGCTCACCCGCAGCGCGATCGCCATCCTGAACACGTTGCGTCAGACGGGGGAGCCGCTCTCCACCGGGGCGCTGGCCGAACTGGCAGGGGTAGCCCGCATGACCGCCACCCGGGCGCTAGCCCAGCTGGAAGAACTCGGACTCGTCATCCGGGAAGGCTCCGCCAAGCAAGACCCACGCGCCACCTGGCACCTCACCTGAACTTGTAATGAACTGTAACAAGCTGTAACAATGTTGCAGTTCCATCTCCGAAGTTCCCGGCTGGAGTGCTCACCTTTGCCTGGGCCGCGGCCCGCGCCACCTTGACCGATCTCGGCTACGAGGTGTCGGTCTTCCACGCGACCGGGGCGTGAGCGCCGTCGACGTCGATGGAGTCCCCTTTCCGCCGAGAGATCCTCGATCGCTTCCGCATCCCCACCCGTCCGGGAGGCGCCCGCGAACCGGGGGACGGGCGAGTCAGTCCTTGACGATGAGGTAGAAGGTGGTGTCGTCGATCTGGTCGAGGCTGAGTCCGGTGGCGCGGAGTTCGGCCCGGATGACCTCGGGGTCCGGGTGGCGGAACATGTACTCGGTGGTCTCCTCGGCCAGCACGCGATCGCCGTCGAGGGTGCGGCAGGTCATCTTCCAGTGCATGCGCTCGTCGTCGAGTGGCCATCCTTCCGCGAGGCCGCTATAGGTCAGGTCGCCGATCCGGGCGCTGGCGATCTCGTAGGATTCCACCCGCACGGGCCGGCAGGGCGGCTGCAAGTCCGTCAGGGCGGCCCCGCCCTCGGGGAGCCGGGCGGCGAGGGCGGCGAACAGTGCGGCCCGTTCATCCGGGCTGAAGTGGCCGAGCACGCCCAGCAGGATCGCCGCGCTGATGGCATCAGGCAGGGGAGCGGCGCCGAAGGCCTCGGGTCGGATCGTGACCCGGTCGAACCACTCCGGGTGCGCGGCGACCTTCGTCAGGACCAGCGCCCTCATCGCGGTGCTGGGTTCCAGGGCGTACACGTGTGCCTCCGGTAGGCGCTCCAGGACGAAGACCGTGTTCAGGCCCGACCCGGCCCCGATGTCGAGTACCGGCCCCGACTCGGCGCGGACCAGCGGAATCAGCCTCTCCAGGGCCGCCACCTGCCCTGGGCGAAAACTGGCGTTGAGCAGGTCGTAGACCGGCGCGCTGACGGCGTAGGCGTCCTTGCTCATGCCGTGACCATCCCTCGTCCCATGGCATCCCTCCTGTGTCGCAAATGCCTCCAGGTGATGATGGGACCAACCATAGTCTGCTGAGAGCCATTCTTACAGGGCCCGGCCTCGAACGGGTGCCTCGGCGCAGCCAACGCGCTCCCTTCTCCGTGCGAGAGGGGGAGCCGGGCGCCGTGGGGTGCCTGCCCATCGCGTGCCCGGCGGGGTGTTGATGCCGACGCCCGGGGCCCATCGCGGCTGAACCCACCCCGCATGGACAGTGACGAGGGGCGGGCATATCATTGCCATGCAATTGATAATCGCTATCATTTCTGGGAGTTCTGAATGATCCGTCGTGGTCTGGTCCTGATGGGCTTTGCTGCCGCCTGTTTCCTGTCGGCCTGCGTGCCCGGTGCGGACGCGCCGGGGACGTCTCCCGCCCCAACGGCGGCGACGAGCTCGGCACCCGCACCCGGTGTCACTCCGGTGACGCCCGCCCTCACCGCTACCGGCCCCGATGGGGCCGAGGTGAGCGTTCCCGCCGCTCCGCAGCGCATCGTGTGCCTCACCGGCATCTGTGACGACATCCTGGCCAGCCTCGGCATCGTCCCGGTGGCCACCTCCACCCCCAACCTGGCGACCCGGCCAGAAATCTTCGGCGACAAGGGCAAGGACATCCCGGTGGTGCCGGGTAGCTTCGGAGCCGAGGACACCTCGTTCGCCGCGGAGGTCAAACCCGACCTGGTGATCGGGCTCGCGGGCGTCCACGAGGCGCTCAAGCCCGCGCTGGAGAAGTTCTCGCCGGTGCTGCTGGTCAACGTCAAGACGGACGAGGACTCCCTGGCCTACCTGCGGATGGTCGCCACACTCACCGGCAAGGCGGACGCCCAGGTCAAGGCCGAGACGGCCTACCAGGAGGCCATGGCGGCGGCGAAGCAGAAGGCCACGACGGCGGGCGTGGCCGGTGAACCCGTCCTGCTGATGTGGGGTGGGGCCTCCGGCATGGGCGTGGCCACCAAGGGTGCCGATCCGCTGGGCAGCGCCCTGGGCAAGGTCGTCAACAACCCATTCGAGGTACTCGGCACCGACCCGGTCAAGGCCGGGGCCTACAGCATGGAGCAGATCCTGGAGAAGGACCCGAAGGTCATGTTCGTCTCGTCGATGACCTTCGCCCCGACCGACAAGAAGGCCACGGAGATCTACGCCGACAACCCGGTGTGGAAGCAGCTCACCGCGGTGAAGAACGGCCACGTCCACGAGGTCAACAAGGAACTGTGGACGTTCTGCCGGGGCACCCGGTGCATCGCCACCGCCGTGACCGAGGCCGTGGACCACATCGAACGTGACCTGAAGAAGTAGTGGGGCTCCGCCAGCGGATCACGATCCTGATACTGCTTGCCGTGGCGGGGGCCGCTCTCGTCACGGCAAGCCTCTATCTCGGCCTGCCCGCGTCGGGGCGGGTCGCGCGGATCGTGTTCCTTGAGATTCGTCTGCCCCGGCTGCTGGTGGGTGCGGCCGCCGGGGCCGGGCTCGGGGTAGCGGGGCTGCTGGTGCAGCGGGCCATGCGCAACCCGCTCGCGGTGCCCGACCTGCTGGGGGTCAGCGGGGGAGCCGCCTTCGTGGCGGCGCTGCTGGTCACCAGTGGCATTCACTCGCTGACGGCCCGCACGGCCGGGGCCCTGGCCGGAGCTGTGGCCGGGGGTGCCCTGTGCCTGCTCGCGGCCGCGAGGGGACGCAGCGCCGCGCAGACCCTGCTCATCGGGGCGGCGGTCTCGACGGCCTGGCAGGCGGCGGTGCTGACCGTGATGTCGACGGCCGACCAGGTCGAGTTGAGCATCATCTTCAAATACCTCGTGGGTTCGCTCACCGAGATCACGGCCGATGTCGCCCTGCCGCTGATCGTCCCCTTGGTCATCGGCTGCGCCGCCACGGTCGCGGTGCTGCCTGCGCTGGGGGTGCTGTCCCTCGGCGACGAGCAGGCCTCCGCCCTGGGGATGAGGCCGGGCCGCTGGCGGCTGCTGGCCCTCGGCGTCGCCGCGTTGCTGGTCGCGCTCGTGGTGGCGGCCTGCGGCCCCATCGCATGGGTCGCCTTCGTCGCCCCGACCGTGACCCGGTGGTTCGTCCCGGGGGCGGGTGAGGTGTTCCGGCTGGCGGTGACGGCGATCATCGGGGCCGGGGTGAGTGTCGGCGCCGACATCGCAGCGCGGGAGCTGTTCAAGCCCTTCGAGACCCCGCTCGGGGCGTGGACCGCGCTGATCGGGTTCTGCGTCGCCATGGTCTTCGTGGCGAGGAGGCCGGACCGGTGAGTCGTCGTGCCTGGCTGGGCCTGTGGATCGCGGCCGCCGCGCTCATCGTTCCCGCCGCCCATCTCGCGCTGGGGCGGGGCGTGGACTGGTCCGAGCTGCTGGCCGGAACCGACACGGTCTCGTGGCGGGTGCTGACCGAGCTGCGGCTGCCGCGGCTCGTCGTCGCCCTGTTCGCCGGAACGGCTCTCGGCCTGGCCGGGCTGGCGTTGCAGTCGGTGCTGCGCAACTCGCTGGCCGCTCCCGAGCTGACGGCGGTGAACCCCTCGGCGGTGCTCGGCTACCTGATCGCCTCCGGGACCGGGCTCATCGACGGCGGGTCGGTGTTCTCGTCGGTGTTGTCGGCGACCGTGGGCGGCCTGCTCGGCGGCGGACTGCTGTGGCTGGTGGCCCACCGCCGCACCTCGGAGCAGACGGCGGTGCTCGGCCTGTTGTCGGCGCTGGCCCTGACCGGGGTGGTGACGATCCTCATCGCCGCCCGGCCCACCGGCGTCGGGGGAGCGCTGCGCTGGCTGATCGGGTCGGTGGAGGCCCGCGTCGCCGAGCACGTCCCGATGATCGCGATACCGGTCCTCGCCGGGTTCGCGGCGCTGGTGCTGGTCGCCGACCGGCTGGAGATCCTCGCGGTCTCCGACTCCCACGCCCACTGCCTCGGGGTGTCACCCGGGTTCTGGCGCGGCGTGGGCATCGGGATCGCGGTGCTGCTGGCCTCGGCGGCGGTGGCGACCGTGGGGCCGCTCGCCTTCGTCGGTTTCGTCGCGCCCCACGTCGTCCGGCTGGTCTTCGGCGGGCGGCTGAGGCGACAGGTGGTGCTCGTCGCGGTGTGCGGGGGGCTGTTCGTCGCCGCCTCCGACCTCATCGCCAAGGCCGTCAGCCTCGCGATCCAGCTCACCGGCGACGGGCAGCAGGTGGGGGTGCCGGTCGGCGCCGTCACCTGCCTCATCGGGGCCGCCGCGCTGGTCGCGGTGGCCAGCTCACACCAGGAGTCAGAACCGTGACAGTGATGGAACTGCGTCGAGCCTGCGTCCAGTTCGGGGACCGGCTCGTCCTCGACCACCTCGACCTCAAGATCGGCCGGGGGGAGTGGGTCGCCCTGGTCGGGGCGAACGGCTGCGGCAAATCGACGCTGCTGCGCGCCCTGTCGGGGGAGCTGCGGATCCAGGGCGAGTCGCTGCTGGACGGGAGCAGCATCGCGTCCACGCCGCGGCGTCTCGTCGCCCAGCGGGTGGCGTTGCTGCCCCAGCAGCTGCCCCGCGTTCCGGGCATGACGGTGCGCCAGCTGGTGGCCCACGGCAGGTTTCCGCAGCGATCCATGTGGGCGATGCTGCGCGATCCCTTCGACGAGCACTGCGCCGTCGCGCTGGCCGAGACCGGCACGACCCACCTCGGCGACCGGATGGTCGACAGCCTGTCCGGCGGTGAACGCCAACGGGTCCGGCTGGCCTTGTCCCTGGCCCAGGACGCCTCGATCCTGCTGCTGGACGAACCGACGACCTTCCTCGACATCTGCCATCAGCTGGAGGTGCTGGACCTCATAGCGCGGCTGCGGCGCGCCCGCGGTCTGACGGTGGTCTCGGTGCTGCACGACCTGGAACACGCCGCCCGCTACGCCGACCGGCTGGTCGCCCTGAGCCGGGGACGCATCGTCGCCGACGGCGACCCGGCCGCCGTGGTGACCCCGCAACTGCTGGAGGAGGTCTTTGCCGTCACCGGTCGCGTCGGCACCGACGAGCACACCGGGCGGCTGGTGGTGCACATCGACTCCCCGCGGGAGCGGCTCCCCTAACGGCTACGCCCCGGTTCGCCGCCACCTAGGATCTCGTCCTCGCCCGGGCACGCCTGTTGGGCCTGGCCGGGCGGGGCGTTCCACCAGGTGCCGGAGGCCGCGAGCCCATCGGGCGTGGTGTCGGCGATGATCCGGCCGTCCTCGAGCACGATGACCCGGTCGGCGCGTTCCACGGTGGAGCGGCGGTGGGCGACGATGAGGGTGGCCCGCCCGGCAGCGGTGCGGGTCAGCGCGCGGTGCAGTTCGAGTTCGATGCTCGCGTCCAGGTTGGCGGTGGCCTCGTCCAGCACGAGGAGGTCGGGTTCCATGACCAGCGCGCGGGCCAGGGCCAGCCGGGCCGCCTCGCCGCCGGACAGCCCGGTCCCGCGCTCCCCGACGGGGGAATCCAGCCCGGCCGGTAGTCCCGCGACCAGGGCGCCGAGCCGGGCGTCCTCGACGGCCGTGGCGATGACCTCCGGAGCCGCCCCGGGCCGGCCCAGGGTGAGGTTGTCGCGCAGCGACCCGGCGAAGACCCGCACGTCCTGTTCCACGATCGCGGTGTGGCGCCGCAGGTCGGCGTCGGCGAGGTCGCGGATGTCGGTGCCGAGCACCCTGATGCTTCCCTGGTCGGGGTCCCAGAACCGGCGGATCAGGTTGATGAGGGTGCTCTTGCCCGCCCCGGAGGCGCCGACGACCGCGACCACCTCGCCGCGGCGGAGAACGAAATCGAGCCCGCGCAGCACCGGACGTCCGGGGTCGTAGCCGAACCACAGCGACGAGACCCGCAACACCTCGTCGGTCGGTCGCGGGGCGACCGGGTGGGCCGCCGGTTCGGTCGCGTCCGGGGCGTCCAGCAGCCCGAACAGGCGGGACGCCGCGGCCCGCAGACCGCCCAGCTCCTTCAGAGTGGACGCCACCGTGGCCGTCGGGGCCAGCACCGCCCCGATCAGCGCCACCACGATGGGGGCGGACGAGACGGGGATCTGCCCGGCGTGGACGTGCAGGGACACGATGAACAGGGCGCCGATCGCGGCCAGGCTCACCAGCAGGTCACCGGAGGCCGCCTCCACCGACCCGCGCAGCGCGTTGCGCACCCCGGCCCGCTCCACCCGCTGCCAGGACGCGTCCAGCTGGGACCGGCGGCGCGGCATCGCCCCGGCCTCGGCGATCTCGGACAGCCCCTGCACCGTGTCGATGATGTCGGAGGTGTAGCTGGCGCTGGCGCGACGCAACTCGGCGCCGTGCGCGGTGGCCCGCCCGGCGAACCACCACGGCACCGACAGCAGCAGCACCGTGGCCGGGACCAGCACCGCCAGCACCACCGGATCGATGAGGGCCAGCGCGACGGTGCCGCCGAGGATCGTGACGGCCGCCGTCCCGACCTGGGCGAACACGTGGGCGTAGATCCACTCCAGGCTCTCCACGTCGGACATGGCCGTGGCCGACAGGTCCCCGCTGCGCCGGGGATCCGACCTCGACGGCTGGGTGCGCCGCAACCGGTCGAACAGCCGGACGCGGAAGGCCGCCAGCACGAGGTAGGCCAGGTCGTGGGCGACATACATCTCGGCCCAGGTGCCCGCCGCAGCGGCGGCCACGAGCAGCAGCGCCAGCCCGCTGAGGACCGCGTCTCCTCCGGTGGGCCAGCCCGGGTCCAGCGTGACGAGGGCGAGGCCCGCGAGCCAGGCGGAGGCGACGGCCGCGCCGACGGTACCGACCTGGACCGCCAGGCTGGCCAGCACGGTCTGGACGAAACGGCCGCGGTAGGCCCGGATGGCGGGCCAGAGCCGTCTCAGGGCCGTGACGTCGCTGGCGAGATCACCACGCACGAGACACCTCCTGGGGTTCGGCAGCCGGTTTCTGGCGGGTTCGTTCGTCCCGCAGCAGGGTCGCCAGGGCCCCACCGGAGGAGACGAGCGCCCCGGGCTCGCCCTGCTCCACGATCCGGCCGGAGTCGAAGACGATCACCTGGTCGGCCGACATGATGCTCTCCAGGCGGTGGGCGATGACGACGATCGTGTGGCGGGGCGTCAGCGACCTCAGGGTGCCCATGATGTGGGCGTCGGAGTGCCGGTCGACGTTCGAGGTCGGCTCGTCCAGCAGCAGCACCGGGGTGCGGCGGATCAGTGCCCGGGCGAGGGCGAGGCGCTGCCGCTGACCGCCGGACAGCGTCGTGGCGTCCTCCGACAACAAGGTGTGGATGCCCTCGGGCAGCTCCTCCACGAAACCGAGCGCGTCGGCCTCGGCCAGCGCCACACGGACCTCGTCGTCGGTGGCTTCGGGGGCGCCGAGACGGACATTGGCCGCGACCGTGTCGTGGAACAGCCGGGTGCGCTGCCCGACCACGGCCAGGTTCGCCCGCAGGGATGCCAGGCTCACCCGGCGCAGGTCGGTGCCGCCGATCTCGACCCGTCCCGAATCCGGATCGAGGCGACGCGAGATCAGCGCGGCGAAGGTCGACTTGCCCGCGCCGGATGCCCCGACGATGGCGGTCAGCTGCCCGGCCGGGATCCGCGCCGACACCTGGTCGAGCGCGGGCCGGGCGGCCGCGGGATAGGTGTAGGTGACCTCGTGCACCGACACCTCGGCGGCCCCGCCGAGGGCGAGCGTCCCGGTGCCGGTGTCGGCGACCGCCGGCCTCGCGCGCAGGATCGCGTCCACCCCGTCGGAGGCGGTGAGCCCCAGGTAACCCGCGTGCCAGGCCTTCGCCAGGTCCCGCACCGGACGGAAACACTCCACCGAGAGCATCAGCACGTACAGGACGTGGGTGCCGGGCAGCTGGGCGCGGGTCGCGGCGAGCGTGGCCAGGAAGACCGCGCCGAAGGTGCCGAAGAGCGTGAACCCGACCGTGATCCCGTTCTCCAGCAACGAGGTGCGCAGCGGACGCATCGTGGCCCGGTACACCCCGGTGCTGCGGGCCTCCAGCAGGTCCCGGCGGCGTTCGGCGGCCCCGAAGGTGCGCAGCGTCGGGATGCCCCGCATGGCCTCCAGGTAGTCCGCGCTGAGTTCGACGTAGGCGCGCCACCGTTCGCTGCCCTGGCGCAGCATCGCCGCGTCCTTGAACCGGGGGACGATCAGGGTCACCAGCAGGCAGCAGGCGAGGAAGACGGCCGAGGGCGGGTGGAGCAGCCAGACGCCGGCGACGATCCCGGCGGGCAGGGTCACGGTGACCGCCAGCTGCGGCAGGTACTCGCTGTAATAGGGGTCCAGCCCGTCCACGCCCTCCACGATGGTGGCCTGGGCCGCCCCGAGGCGGCTCTTCGAGGCCCACTCCGGCCCGAGGGCCATGACGTGGTGCAGCAGGTCGTCCCGCAGGATGCGACGCACCGCCAGTCCCGCGGACGTGGTGATCGCGGTGCGGACGGGGATCAGCACGGCCCGGGCCAGCACGGTCGCGGCCACGATGGCGATCCACGCCAGGGTCTCGGACGCCTCGCCCCTGGTGAGGGCGCCGAGGGCGGTCGCGGTCGCCAGGGCCGTGGCCAGGTAGGTCGAGGTGACGGCCAGGATCGCCACGATGGACGCCAGAACGTGCCACTTGACCCGCAGGGTCAGCACCAGCAGGCGGCGAGGGATCATCGGGCAGGCTCCGTCCCTGTCTCACCGAGGGCGTTCGAGCAGGTTGGATGCGCCACGGAGGCGCTGCTGTGTTGTGGTGCTGCGACCTCAAACGTCAGATCCTGGTTCATGGGCCCCTCCTTTCCGTGATCCGCCCGGGACAACTATTGATAATAGCGGTCATTATCAGTGGGTCGTCGGGTTCGGGATGCGCGCTTTGGGTTCGCCGGAAAGGCCGCTGGGACGCCAGTGCCGGCCGCTCAACCCAAGGAGCTGGCAAGCCCGCCGCGGCCATCAAAGCGTTGCCGAGGTCGTCGCATTCTTGAGGACCTCGGCCCTTCCTCACCCCGTCGACACGCTCACCACCAGCTCCGCACCCAAGTCCGAAGAGACACTTCAGGAGGCTCTTGTCTCTGTGAGCAATACTCAGTGACCTCGCTTGGCCGGGTCAGCGGATCTGGACGATCGGGGGCTGGTTGCCCCAGGCCAGCAAGGCCGAGGCGTTCAGGACCACCATCACTGCTCGGCTTCGACCTGCCACCGCGGCCTCGGCGTGGGAACTCCGGGGGAGAGACGCCGCTCCGGCGGGTTCTTTCGGCCGCCGGGAACATCGGTCAGCTCCCCAGCCGGTGAGGCTCAGATCCCCAACAGCTCGAGCAGGACTGGGATTGGGCTGGACGGGTTGGGGCCGAGATGGTTGACCAGGTGCTCGGGAGAGGCCTTGTCGGAGCGTGCCCGGGCATCCGCGTATCTGCCTATCGGGAACGAGGAGGTCAGGCTCTTGTCCTGCAACACTTTCAGCTTGGCCAATCGTGCCTGAACGTCCCGGGAGGAGCTGTGGCGGCGCCAATCTTCCAGGTGCCACAGCAACCACAGTTCGAAGCAGGGGTTGCTGACGAGAACCCGGATGTCCTCTTCGGTGGCGAGGCGGAACGCGTCCTGGAGCGTTTCATGGTTGTCACAATCCACCAGGCATACGGTCCAGGAATAGTCGCCATCCTTTCGCTCTCTGAGCGCGCGTTTGACCACCCGGAGCGGGTCAGACCCCTCGCCGATCAGCTTCAGAGATGCGGCATCTCGGGGCAGCTGTTGCTGGAGCATTTGCAGGTATTTGGACCTCGGTTACCGTGCCCTCGGTGACGACTAGACCCCGAGGGCGCTCGAATCGCTGGGGACGCCTTCCGCGTCTCTTCCCCGAGGGCTTCCTGCGGCTGCTCATCGCGGCTGGGTCAGGAGGTGAACGAGGCTGGGCGCAAGGGAGGGTACGGCCCCGTAGCGTCCTTCCAGATAGCGTTTGGCGACGTTGTCCCCGTGATGGGGCTTGAAGTCGGCCAGCGAGAACAGCTCGGTCGCGCCGTCGCGCTCCTTCTCGGTGAACCAGATCTGCCCCTTCTCGAAGTCCAGGCTGGACTGGTTCGAGATCAGGTAGAAGTCGTGGCTGGTGAACAGGATCTGAGCGTCCCGGGTGTTGATCTCAGGGTTCTGGAAGAAACCGATGAGGGCTTCGGCCAGGTGTGGGTGCAGGCTCGAGCCGAGCTCGTCCACGACGAAGAACCCGCCCTTGCGGAGCCGGTCAATCGCCGGGACCGCCAGCGCCAGCCAGGCGAGGGTCCCATCGCTCTCGTCGTACATGCTGAACGGCTCAGCACCGTAGCCGTGGTCGAACTCCAGGCCCCGGATCACCGCCTCGATTGCGGGTTCGGGCAGGTCTGAGGCGTCCTCATCGTCCGGAAGAGGTTCCCCTGAACCTTCGTCGTCGGTGTCCTGAACCAGGTACTCAAACGCTTTTTTGAAGCGGTTCAGTTTGTCGACGACCTCGGGGGGCATGGCCTCCTCGCGTAGGGTGACATCGGCGATCCCGACATCGGCGATCCGCAGTACGGTTTTGATCAGCTCCGTGGTCGACTTGCCCTTGCTGAGGTCGTCGACGATTGCCTCAATGCGTGCCCTCCGCTGCAAGTCACCGAGCGGGACGAACTCGCACCCCGCCACCAGCGCCCTCCCGATGGCGGCCAGCGGCTCATGGCCCAGCCGGATGGCCCGGCTGAGAAGCAGCTCGCCGGACGCGAGCAACCCGACGGAACGCACACCGCGTCCGTAGGAGACCTGCTCCCGCTCCCGCGTGAACAGGGAACGCCGCCTGGAACTGGGCCAGTCGGCGAGCCATTCCCGCGCCACGCCCGCCTCATCCACCTCGAATCCATAGGCGAACCGGGTGTCCTCGTGCACGAACTCCAGCTCGTAGCGGCTTGGCGCCTTCGTGTGATCCGGGCCGAGACGGAAGGGTGCCCGGGGCATCCGATCCCGGCTCAGCCACTCAGACGCCGAACTCCTAACCGCCGTCACGGCATACCTGAGCGCGTCGAGGATCGTCGATTTGCCGGAGGCGTTGGCGCCGAAGATGCCCGCTGCGGGGTACACGCTGGACGCCCACGTCTGCCCGCCCTTGGGTCGGACGCCGTTGAGTGAAGGACGCGCCAGCTCCAGGATCGCTTCGTCGCGAAGGGACTTGTGATTTTGTGCCGTGAAGCTGAGCAGCAGCATGTGGTCACACTACATGTAAAAAACCAATCTGCGTTAACAGTGTCCAAATTTGGGGAAAAGTTCCCAAGTATGTCTTGTTCATACAGGGATGTCTGCTTAGAACCTCGCCCTCCTGGACTGTGGGAGGGATGCGGTCCAGGCCGTCCTGAGGCGCGGGCGCGGGGTCGGGGCTGCTGTGACGACTGGGCCTGGGCTCCTTCACTGAGGGGCCGGGGGAATGGCAGTCTGGCTCTCGGTGTGCTGCGCGTGCGGCGCCTTGTCTCGTATCAAGATGTCCAGGAGGATCCGCCAAGCCGTCAATGGTTGGGCCGGTTGACAGTGGACGATCTGACTGGAAAATTCGGCCGGGTCATCCCAGCCCAGGGGGAGGGAGGTGTCTCGTATGGTTCATGCATCCACCACGCCTGCGAGCGAGGTCTTGACCATCATCGGTTGGCTGACGGAAAGAGAGACCGTCTATCAGGTCAACGGCGGTTGGGGTGTCGATGCGCTGGTGGGACGGCAAACCCGTGAGCACGGGGACCTTGATGTCTTCGTGGACGCCGATGTCGTGCCCGATTTGATCGAGTGGCTGGCGTCGCGTGGTTACGAGCCGGTGACGGACTGGCTGCCGATCCGGATCGAACTCGCCTCCGAACACGGAAGGGTCGACGTGCATCCCATGGCCATCCGGCCCAACGGGGATGGTGTCCAACAAGGCTTTGAGGACGCGGTATTCACACATCCGGCCGTCGCCCGCACGAGGGGATCGATCGATGGGGTGCCGGTCATCGTCGGCACGGCCGAGCGGCTGCGTGAGTTGAGAAATGGCTACGATCCACGTCCCGAGGATGAGCACGATCTCGAAGTTCTCAGCTGCTTGCGCGACAGTGGGGCTGGCCAACAGTCAGGATGAGCCAGGGCCGGCATCTACGAGGAAATCGGCCTCATTGAGGAATGGTGCGGCGAAACGGATCCATACCCGCCCCGACCGAGCGTACGGATGCGAAAGCGGGTGGTCCCGGGCGCCGGCCCGGGACCACCCGTTGCGGGGATGGGTGACTAATTCGCATCGGCGCGGCAGTTCAGCCACAGCCCGATGGCGAGCGGGACGACGATCCAGACGACGACGCCCACGGTGAACTGACCCCACAGTGTTGCATCCGGGGTTTGCCCGTCCTTTTGTGTCGAGAGAATGGTTTGCAGGCTCGTCCCGGGGGTCCTGATCCAGGCGGTGATCTTCGCCGCGAGCTCGCCGAACTGGCTCAGTGCTCCCACCGTGACGGGGCCGGCCACGAAGACCGCGACCGCCAGGGCGGTGTTGCGCAGCAGCAGTGCCAGGGCAAAGGCCATGGTCGCGTCGAGGAGGAGGATCTCGATGACCCCGAACCAGCGCACCCAGTGGAACTCCCAGGAGGCCTCGAGGCCGTGCGCCGCGGCACCGGCGGCGTTGAACACCGCCCACGACAGCTGGATGGCCAGCCACACGGTGAGGACCACCCCGAGCATGACGAGGGCCTTCGCTGCGACGACGCGTTCCCGGCGGGGTTCGACCACGAAGGTGGTCAGAACCCCGCGTTGGGTCCACTCTGAGGTGACCGGCAGGATGACGATGACGGCGGTGAGTATCGAGGTCACGCCCAGCAGGAGGAACTGGAGATCGGTTCCGGTGGCGATCTTGGCCAGGTCGGGGTAGGTGGCGATGACTCCGATGGTGATCACTGCCAGGACTGCGGCCGTGAAGATCGAGAGCACGAGTGCCGCCCGGGTGTTCACATATTTGCGGGACTCTGCCTTGACGAGGTTGCCGAAGCGAACCTGGGTGGGGATGGTGGTGGCGGTCATACGAAGATTCCTCCGCGAGCGGTGGTGGTGGTGAGGTTGAGGAAGGTGGTTTCGAGGTCGGTGCCGTCGGCGGTCAGGTCGGCGATGCTGCCCTCCGTGAGGATCCTGCCGTGGCCGATCATGACGATGCGGTCGGCGACCTGCTGCACTTCGTGGAGCAGATGGGAGCTGAGCAGGACGGCGCCACCGGCATCGGCGAAGCGACGCAGCACGGTGCGCATCCAGTGGATGCCCTGGGGGTCGAGGCCGTTGGCCGGTTCGTCCAGGATCAGCACCCGGGGCGAACCGAGGAAGGCCTGGGCGATGCCGAGGCGCTGTCTCATCCCCAGCGAGTAGGCGCCGACCCGTTTGCGGGCCTCCGCGGCGGTGAGTCCGGCGAGTTCGATGACCTCGTCCACCCGGGACCGGGACGCCCCCATGGCGATGGCGGCGGCCCGGAGCGTTTCGCGTCCGGTGCGTCCGGGATGCTGGGCGGAGGCGTCCAGCAGGACACCGACCTGGGCGCTCGGGTTGGGGATGTCACGGTAGCGGCGCCCGTTGATCAGAGCCTCGCCCTCGGTGGGGAAGGCCAGCCCGGTGAGGCACCGCATGGCGGTGGATTTGCCGGCGCCGTTGGGACCGAGGAAACCGGTGATGCTTCCCGCCTCGACAGTGAAACTGATGTCGTCGACGGCGAGGACGTCGCCATAGCGTTTGGTGAGGTTTCGGAAGGTGATCATGGCTTCAGCCAACCCGGGCCAGCTGGGCTGGTGCCACGGGTGAAGGTCTGGTGTTGTGGCGACTGAAGTCGGCGAGGTTTCGACTTTCGATTGGCGGAACAGCCACAGGGCATTGCCTAGGGTGAAGCCGTGACCTCCGAATACCGACTCGGCACGTGGGCGCTGACCTGGCGCTACCTGCTGGCTTTCTGCTGGGTGCCGCTGTGGCTCGCCGTGCTCCTGATGGAACAGGACCTGCCCCGGGAACCGTCCCCGGCCTTCCGCGGTTTCCTGATTCCCGAGATCCTCGGTGTGATCGCCGCCTTGGTGCTGATCCGGTTCCGGCGGCGGGCCCCGATGCTGGTGGCGGTGTCGCTGAGCGCGCTGAGTTCGGGCATGGTCACGCTGGGCGGCTTCTCGTCCTGGGGGGTCACCAGCCTGTGTACCCGGCGAAGGTGGAAAGAGATCCTCCCGGCCGGGGCCGTCTTCATCGGGTTCCAGCTCTTGTCCGACCCGATTCGGCGGAGCCTGGGGCTGCCCGCGGTCTCGGACCTGCGAGTGAACGACGCGCCACTGCAGGAGCCATGGCCTCTGATCATCAGCGGCGGGGCGCTGCTCCTCTATACGGTGGTGCTGGTGGCGATCGGCATGTACACCGGGGCCCGTCGGGAGTTGATCGCTTCGATGCGGGCTCAGGTGGAGCAGGCCGAACGGGAACAGCAACTGCGGGTCGCCCAGGGGCAGGCCGCCGAACGCCAACGCATCGCCCGGGAGATGCACGACGTGCTGGCCCACCGGATCTCGCTGGTCAGCATGTATTCCGGGGCGCTGGCCTACCGGGACGACCTCAACCCCGAGCAGACCCGCGAGATCGCCGAGACCATCCGGGAGAACGCCAACCTGGCGCTGACCGAGTTGCGGGGCGTCCTCGGGTCGCTGCGGGGGGAGGACGGGGACCGGCCGCAGCCCACCCTCGCCGACCTGCCGGGCCTCATCGACGACAACCGGACGGCCGGGCTGCGGATCGAGTTCAGCGGCGTGAGTCTGGAAGGGCTCTCGCCCGCGGTGAGCCGCCACGCCTACCGGATCGTGCAAGAGGGGCTCACCAATGCCCGCAAGCACGCGCCGGGAACCAAGGTCGAGGTGTGGCTCAGCGGCGACCCTGACTCCGGGTTGCGGATCGAACTGCGCAACCCGGTAAACCGACGCGGCGCCGCCGTCCCCGGAGGCGGCTATGGTCTACTCGGGCTGGCCGAGCGGACGGGCCTCGTCGGCGGCTGGATCGAGCACGGAATCCGGGACGAAGTTTTTCAATTGGAGGCGTGGATGCCATGGTGAGGGTGGTGCTGATCGACGACGATCCCTTGGTCCGGGCCGGTCTCAAGCTGATGCTTGGGGGACACGAGGGAGTCGACTTCGTCGGCGAGGGCAGCGACGGCTCCGAGGCGGCGGCCCTGGTGGCCGAACACCGGCCCGACGTACTGCTCATGGATATCCGCATGCCGGGCAAGGACGGGCTGACGGCGACCGAGGAGCTCATGGCCCAGGAGGACGCGCCGCGGGTGGTGATCCTGACCACCTTCGACTCCGACGACTCGGTGCTACGAGCCCTGGCGGCCGGGGCCGCGGGCTTTCTGCTCAAGGACACCCCGCCGGACCGAATGCTGGAGGCCATCAAACAGGTCGCGGCGGGGGAGCACACCCTCTCGCCCAGCGTGGTGTCCCAGGTCATCGCGGCCGCGACCCGGCACCGGGGCGACCCCCGGCGGGAGGACGCGCGGGCCGACCTGGCCGTCCTGAACGCCCGGGAGAAAGACGTCGCGATCGCGATCGGGCGGGGGCTGACGAACGCCGAGATCTCGGCCCGGCACTACCTCAGCCTCGCCACTGTCAAGGGCGTCGTGACGCAGATCTTCGACAAGCTCGGTCTGACAAACCGCGTCCAGGTCGCGATCAAGGTGCACGACGCCGGATGGGCCGACGACTGAGCGGCCCGTTCCGGCTGTGACCCGACATCCGGCGAGCGTATTCTGGGGTTGCTGCTTTGGTGCGAGAAACCGGGTTGTGCAGCACAATTCGCGCCTTGAACGGGGCGATGCGGGGGCAGGGTTTTCAGCTGGGCAGCGCGGAGGGAGACGGGCTCGGGGCCAGGCAGATGGTGCCGGATTCCACCGTGATCTCGGTCAGGCCGGATTCCGTCAGGCCCGCGAAATCTGAGCCGACCATCACATCGACGGTGCCGTCGACCCGGGAGTCGGTCTCCAGGGTGGGTTCTATGAAGTAGCTGGCGACGAGTTTCGCCGCTTCGGTGTTGTTACCACCACTGCGGATGATGGTTTTCGTGATGCGTTCCTTGGAGTTGGTGGTCTTCGCCACCTCGAATCCCGCCGCCTTCAACGCCTGCCCGACCTTCGATCCCAAACCGCTGGTGAAACCACCGTTGTAAACCAGAACCGTGACCTGCTTCGGGGCGAGCTTGCTCACCTGCTGGGTGACGCACGGGGTCGGCGGTGGGCTGGGAAACGGCGCAGTCAAGGCGTTCCACCCCAGGCTCGCCCCCCAGATCAGGAAAATGAGCAGACCGATCAGCAGGGCCGGGGTGGCGAGGAGTCGAAAGGCACGCACGTCTCAGGCTCTCACGAGAGTTCCAGCACGCGGGCATGCATCGTCTGGCGTTGCTGCAGCGCGGCACGCAGGGCGCGGTGCAGGCCGTCCTCCAGGTACAGATCGCCACGCCAGGAGACGACGTGTGCGAAAAGGTCGCCGTAGAAGGTGGAATCCTCCTCCAGCAGGGCCTCGAGATCGAGGGTGCGCTTCGTCGTGACCAGCTCATCCAGCCGCACCTGGTGTGGAGCGATGGCGGCCCACTGCTTCTGGACATAGCCGTGGTCCGGGTAGGGGCGGGAGTCGCCGACACGCTTGAAGATCACTCAATCAGTTTAGCCACCCTCCGCGACAATCGGCCCATCGGCGTACAACCCGGGCAACGCGCCTCCCGTGAGAAGCGCGGATAGATGGCAGGCTAGGGGTGTGAGTGAAGAACTGGTGGCAACGATTCAGGCTGGATACGGGTTCGACGGTGAGGCGGTGCAGCTGGGCGTGCTGATGGACGGCGCCCCCGTCGTCGAGGCCCCCATCCGCATTCCGCTGGCGATGTTCAACCGGCACGGGCTCGTCGCCGGGGCCACGGGCACCGGCAAAACCAAGACCCTCCAGCTGATGGCCGAGGCCCTCAGCAAGGCGGGAGTGCCCGTCTTCGCCGCCGACATCAAGGGCGACCTGTCCGGCATGGCCTCCCCCGGGGTGACGAGCGAGAAGCTGGCCGCACGGGTCGAGGCGCAGGGGCAGCCCTGGGAGGCGAAGGCCGCGCCCTGCGAGTTCCTGGCGCTCGGCGGGCAGGGCACCGGAATCCCGGTGCGGGCGACGATCTCGTCGTTCGGCCCGATCCTGCTGTCGAAGGTGCTGGGACTCAACGAGGTGCAGGAGAGCTCCCTCGGGCTGGTGTTCTACTACGCCGACAACAACGGCCTGCCGCTGCTCGACCTCAAGGACCTCGTCGCGCTGCTGAAGTTCCTCACCTCCGACGACGGCAAGGACGAGTTGAAGGAGATCGGTGGGGTCTCGGCCGCCACGGCCGGGGTGATACTGCGCAACCTCGTCGGCCTCTCCGAGCAGGGCGGTGACGTGTTCTTCGGGGAACCCGAGTTCGAACCCTCGGAGCTGCTGCGCGTCGCCGCCGACGGCCGCGGGGTCGTCTCGCTGCTGGAGCTGCCCGACCTGGCCTCGCGACCCGAGATGTTCTCCACCTTCCTGATGTGGCTGCTGGCCGACCTGTTCGGTTCCCTCCCCGAGATCGGCGACGCCGACAAACCGAAACTGGTGTTCTTCTTCGACGAGGCGCACCTGCTGTTCAAGGGCGCCTCCAAGGCCTTCCTCGACTCCATCACCCAGACCGTGAGGCTGATCCGCTCCAAGGGGGTGGGGGTGTTCTTCGTCACCCAGACCCCCAAGGACGTGCCCGAGGACGTCCTGGCGCAGCTCGGCAGCCGCGTGCAGCACCAGCTGCGCGCCCACACCCCCAACGACGCCAAGGCGTTGAAGGCGACGGTGTCGACCTACCCGAAGTCGGGCTACGACCTGGAGGAGGTGCTGCAGGGCCTCGGGATCGGCGAGGCGATCGTCACCGTCATGAACCCCAAGGGCTCACCCACCCCCGTCGCCTGGACCCGGCTGTGGGCCCCCGAGACGTCGATGCAACCCACCGACGCCGCCGCGATGCAGCAGGCGGTGGCGGCCTCGCCGCTGATGGCGAAGTACGGGCAGGCCATCGACCGCGAGTCGGCCTACGAGATCCTCACCGCGAAACTGGAGGCCGGCGCGAAGGCGGCCGAGGAGGAACGGCAGCGCGCCGAGGCGGAGAAGGCCGAGGCCGAACGCCGCGCCCAGGAGGAGAAGGAACAGCGCCAGGCAGAACGCTCGGAGGGGCGGTCGTCGGGATCGGGTCGTGGTCGCACGTCGGCGGTGGAACGGATCGCCAGCCGCGGCATCATGCAGGTGATCCGCACCGTCACCCGGGAGATCGTCCGGGGCCTGTTCGGCACGGGCAGGCGGCGGTAAAGGTCGCTTCCCGGCCCGTGTCGAAACCGTGGTGACTTGGGTTTGGGTTTGTCTGCCGGGTGTCGGGGGTGGTTTCGACTCAGCCGTTCGCTGGCGCTCACGTGCTGGCTCAACCAGCTTTCATCACCACACGCTGGTTGAGCCGACCTGCGAGCTCTGCGAGTGGGTCGTGTCGAAACCTCTTGCGGGTGTCCGGGGTCTTGGGGTTGGGTTCTGTCTACCGGGTGTGGGGTGGTTTCGACACGGGTCGCTCGTTCCTCGCGGCCCGGCTCAACCAGCTTCGGAGAAGGGGATGTCCCGGCTCAACCGGCTTCAGAAAGGGGTCTCACAACTCACTGTCGGCGGTCTGCTTCTCGACGGCGGCCTTCGCCTCGTCCAGATGGGCCTGGCAGATGGCGGCCAGTTCCTCGCCGCGTTTCCACAGCGCCATCGACTCCGCCAGCGTCGTCCCACCCGACTCCAGTGTGGCGACGGTCTTGGCCAGTTCGTCGCGGGCCTCCTCGTAGGACAACTTCTTGGATTTGGTCATCGGGACTCCTTAGGGTGACTGGCCTGCGTTGTGAGGGTGAGTTCGCCGTCGGCCAGATGGGCCGTCAACGTGCCTCCGACGGGGGCGTCGGCGATGCTGGAGACGGTGCGGTCGCCGTCGACCAGTAGGGCGTAGCCGCGTTGCAGGGTGGCCGCGGGGGACAGGGCCCTGACCGCCGAAAGGTGGGAGACCAGTTCGGTTCTTCTGCTGGTGAGCTGCTGGTCGATGGCGGTGCGGAGCCGGTGACGCAGCAGGGCGAGGCGGTCGCGGTGCCCCTCCAGGGCGGCGGCAGGACTGGCGAGGACGGGGCGGCGCCGCAGCTCCGCGAGTTCCTGCCCCGCCTGTCCGATCCGCGTCTCGATGGCCTGCCTGAGCCTGGTGCGGGCCAGGGCGACGAGGTCCTGTTCGGCCGTGAACTCCGGGACGATGCGGGAGGCCGCGTCGGTGGGGGTGGAGGCCCGCAGGTCGGCGACGAAATCCAGCAACGGGGTGTCGGACTCGTGTCCGATGGCGGAAACCACCGGGGTGCGGCAGGCAGAAACCGCCCGCACCAGGCCCTCGTCGGAGAACGGCAGCAGGTCCTCCAGGGCCCCACCGCCGCGGGCGATGACGATGACGTCGACCTCCGGGTCCTCGTCGAGATCCTGAAGGGCCTGCATCACCGACGCGGCGGCGTTCGGTCCCTGAACCAGTGAATGCGCGACGGTGAAACGCGCCGGCCAGCGACGAGTCACGTTGCGCAGCACGTCGCGTTCGGCGTCGGAATCCTTGCCGGTGATCAACCCGATGCGGCGGGGCAGCAACGGCAGCGGGCGTTTGCGGTGGGGATCGAACAGGCCCTCGGCCTGGAGTTTACGGCGCCGCGCGTCCAACTCGGCCAGCAACCTGCCGACCCCCGCCACCCGCAGTTCCAGGCATTCGAAGCTGAGCGACGAGGTGGGTTCCCACACCCGCGGTTTCAGGCGCACCCGCACCTGCGACCCCTCCGGAAGCGGACCCGCCGAATCCAACACGAAGGCTGTGGTCGTCACCGAGCAGGAGACATCGGCGAACCGATCCCTCAGGGTGAGGAACTGGGTGGGTGCTGCGCGGCGTTTGATCTCGATGACCTGCGCCTCCACCCAGATCTCGCCGAGCCTGCCCACCCAGTCCGCGACGGCACCGACGACTCGCGCCAAGGGCTGCGGATGCTCGGGAGAACTGGTCAGGGCCATGTCAGGGAGCCTACCCATGCACCCTGACAAATGCCCGGACTACGCTTGGAACATGAGTCAGCAACCTCTTGACAAATCCGAATTCGAGGCCGCACTGGCGGCCCGCAAGGACTTGGGCCCGGAGATGGAACCGGCCCTCGTCGAATCATTCGCGGAGAAGGTGGTTGCTGAAATCAGGCGTCAGCAGGCAATGAGCCCGGGACCGGGCATGTCGCAGACCTTCATACCGGCCCAGCAGGCCCGTTCGCAGCGCCACAACCGTTCCTACAGTCCGATGGGACTGGCGATCACCTCGATGGTTCTGGCCATCCCACTGACAGCCATCGCATTGATATTCGGCGGGCCTCTCATGGGGATGGTGATCTGGGCGGGTATCGTCGGCATCAATTTCGCCGCCGCCCTGGGAAATTTCAAGTTCAACGACTCCTCGTCGCGCTGACGTTCGGCCACCGGGCGGCGGGCGATTCCCCGGTCACATCGCGACTCCCGTCCCCGGAAAACACCGCTGGCGTGGCCCGCTTAGTATCGATGCCGTGAGCAGCAGGAAGGGATCCCGGAAACCCGGGGGACATTCGCAGGGCTGGGTGCCGAACCATCACGGGGCCTGGGCGATGCTGATCATGCCCTACGTCATGGGGTTGATCTGGGCCATCGGGGCCGGACGGTTCTCGTGGCCGCTGGCGTTGCTGGCCCCGGTGTGGGTGATCGGCTACTTCGCCTTCTTCGCCACGGCGACGTGGCTGAAGTCGAACTTCAAACCCAGGTATCGCCGCGCCGTGCTCACCTACGGCGCGATCACCGTCGTCCTCGGCATCCTGCTGCTGGCGCTGAAACCCGCGTGGTGGGCGTGGGCGCTGGTGTTCGGGCCGTTGACCGGGATCGGGTTGTGGCTGGCGTGGAAACGCCGCGAACGATCGCTGCCGTCGGGTTTCGTGACGGTACTGGCCGCCGCGGGACTGCCCTTGGTGCTCGGCTCGGAGGGGCCGCTCAATCTCGGTGGCCTGCCGGTGCTGGTGGGGTTGTCGCTGGCCTGCTTCGGTTACTTCTTCGGCACCGTGTTCTACGTCAAGACCAACGTGCGGGAACGCGGCCGGGCGAGCTACATCGTCTACTCCGTCACCTGGCACGCGGCCTGTGCGGTGCTGTTCGCCGTCGTCGACTTCCACCTGCCCCGCTGGTGGCTGGTGGCGTTCTTCGTCGCCTGCACGCTGCGGGCGTGGCTGGTGCCCTCGCTGGGGGTGATGAAGGGCCGCAAGGTGACCACCAAACAGCTCGGCTACACGGAGATGATCGCCACCGCGGCGCTGCTGGCGATCCTGATTCCCGGGGTGCTGATCGCCTGATCGGTTGCCAGCCGGAGGCGTTGAAGGGCGGCGCGTGCCCCGTACACTGGCCCGCATGAGCACCAGCAAGCGGGTCATCGTCGCTGCGCCACGCGGATACTGCGCGGGCGTGGACCGTGCCGTCACCACCGTGGAGAAGGCCCTCGAGACCTACGGCCCGCCCGTCTACGTGCGCAAACAGATCGTGCACAACAAACACGTCGTCTCGACCCTCGAGAAGCGGGGCGCGATCTTCGTCGACGAACTGGACGAGGTGCCCGCCGACGCCCTGGTGGTGTTCTCCGCGCACGGTGTCTCCCCGGCCGTCCGTGAGGAGGCGGTCCGCCGCGAGCTGCGCACAATCGACGCCACCTGCCCGCTCGTGACGAAGGTGCACCGCGAGGCGAAACGGTTTGCCGCCAAGGACACCGACATCCTCCTGATCGGGCACGCCGGGCACGAGGAGGTGGAGGGCACCATGGGGGAGGCCCCGGACCGCACCACCCTCCTGGAGAGCCCCGACGACGTCGACCGCCTCGACCTGCCCACCGACAAACCCCTCGTCTGGTTGTCGCAAACCACCCTCAGCGTCGACGAGACCATGGAGACCGTCACCCGGCTGCGGCAGAAGTTCCCGCTGCTGGTGAGCCCACCCACCGACGACATCTGCTACGCCACCCAGAACCGGCAGCAGGCGGTCAAGCAGATCGCACCCCACTGCGACCTGATGATCGTGGTCGGGTCGCGGAACTCGTCGAACTCGATGCGCCTGGTGGAGGTAGCGCTCGAGGCCGGGGCGAAACGTTCCGAACGCATCGACTACCCCCACGAGATCCGAGACGAATGGCTCGACGGCGTCTCCACCATCGGACTCACCTCGGGGGCCTCCGTGCCCGACGAACTGGTGCAGGGGGCGCTGGCGCTGCTGAGGGAACGGGGCTTCCCGAAGGCCGACGAGGAACGCCTCATCGAGGAGAACCTGACCTTCGCCCTGCCCCCGGAGCTGCGCCGCGACCTGGGCGGGGAAGATCAGCGACGATCCCGCCGCCACCCCGGCCGGCGAGGTGACGAGGCGGCGAAGAAACACGAACCCCTTGACGTGGGCGCTGATTGACCTTCCCGGGGCGCCGGGCCGACCTGCGACGGGGTTGCGCTCCGGGTGTTTCTACAGGAGCTGGTCGGTGATGTCCTGGCCGGTGGTGTTGTCGTGCCAGCGGCGGCGTCCGTCCTGGACGACGAGCTGGAGATCGGCGCCCACGGGTAGGTTGTAGATGCCGATCAGGGCGGGCTCGAGGTTGGCGATGGAATTGAAGCTGGCAACGATGAGGTTGCCCGGTTCGTTCAGGAAGTCGTCGGTGTCGATGTCGGACAGGATCCGCCACCCGGTGTCGACGGGGTTGGCGGACCTTTCCCGTCGGACCCATTTGATGTGGCCCCTGCCGTCGATGATGTTGCGGGAGACCAGGCAGCCTCCGGAATCCTTGATGAACTCGGTGAACTTCTGCGTGCTCACGGACGTGCTCCTCCAATCGGGTGGCGATGACTGGGTTGCCGGGTGTTCTCCGGTTCTGATGATGTGCGGTTGTCCTGTGTCAGCTGTTGCGGCGGGCGTCGCGTTCTTGCTCGGTGATGGCCTGGTGCACGCCTTCGTTCTCATCAGGATACGGAGGCGGGGCGGTGCGGGCGCGTTCGGCGCCTTGGGCTAGCCAGTCGGGGGTGTGCTGGGCATCGCGGGGGTGGAGTCGGAGTTCGTCGGCGCTCATCCACAGATGAGCCCACGTCCACGCCCCGCGCTCCGGCTCAGCCATTGCCCGACGCAGATTCATCGTCGCCGAGCCGATCGCGAAGGGGTACCGGATGCGGGTGCGCGTGCCGTCCTGGGCGGTCAGGACGGGGTCGAGCCATCCCGCGTACCCCAGTCCGCTTGTCTCCAGGTCGCTGCTGGTGGCGTCCTGGGTCGGCAGCCACTGGGCCAGTGTTTCTTGCAGGAGGGAGAGGATCTCCTCGGCTGGTTTCCCTATTGTCTTCAAGCTGGCAATCACATCGACTCCTTTCTGCGCGCCTGCCTGCTTGCCAGGGAACGGTTCGGGGCCGTCGGGTCTTCCCGGGTGTCCAGCCTAACTCCGTTTTCCGCAAGAAAACTCTGTCGATGTTCGCGCCCGTGGGGTTTGGTTTGTCTGCTTAGCGCAGGCCACCCCAGCCGGTTGCTGCCGCAATCAGCCTCTACACCAGGAAACGGAAATAGGGGCTGGTGGAATCGACCTCGTTGACCTCCATGCCGCATTCGGTGATGCGGGCCAGGAGGAAGCGGTAGTCCCCGGGGTTGCTGAGCTCGACGCCGACCAGGGCCGGGCCGACCTCCCGGCTGGAGCGTTTCACGTACTCGAAGTAGGTGATGTCGTCGTCGGGGCCGAGCACCTCGTCGAGGAAACGACGCAACGCGCCCGGCTGCTGCGGGAAGTTGACCAGGAAGTAGTGCTTGCGACCCTCGTGCAGCAGCGACCGTTCCACGACATCGGCGTAGCGGGCGACGTCGTTGTTGCCGCCCGAGACGATGCTCAGCACCCGCGACCCGGCGGGGACGTGGACGCGCGAACCCACCCCGCCGGTGGGCAGGGCGGCGGACGCGAGGGCCCCGGCGGGTTCGGCGATGATGCCGTCGGTCTGGTACATGGCGAGCATCTCGGAGCACACCTGCCCCTCGGGGATGCGGGTCAGTTCGATCTTCGCCTCGTTGATGACGTCGAAGGTGTAGTCGCCCACTAGGCTGACCGCGGCACCGTCGACGAAGGTGTCGATGTTGTTCAGCGGGAACGGGCGACCCGCGGAGATCGCGGCCGCCACGCACGGCGCCCCGTCCGGTTCCACCCCGATGATCCGCACCTGCGGGTGGTGGGTGCGCAACCAGGCCGCGGCACCCGACATCAAACCCCCGCCACCGACGGGCAGGATCACGACGTCCGGCACGAACCCGAGCTGTTCGACGGCCTCCGCGATGGCGGTGCCCTGCCCTGCGGCGGTGCGCGGGTCGTTGAAGGCGGGCACGAGAATGCGGCCGTTGCTCTCCGCGAACCGAGCCGCGGCCCGGGAGGCCTGGTCGTAGGTGGCGCCCTCCATCACGAGCTCGACGTGACCGCGTCCCAACGCCTGGATGCGATCGCGTTTCTGCCGGGGCGTGGTGGTGGGCACGTAGACGACCGCGCCGATACCCAGCGTCGCCGCCGCGAACGCGACCCCCTGCCCGTGGTTGCCGGCCGACGCGCACACCACACCGGCGTCCCGCGCCTCGGGAGGGAGCTGCGAGATCAGGTTGTAGGCGCCCCGCAGCTTGTAGGAACGCACGGGCTGGAGATCCTCGCGTTTCAACCACACCTCGGATCCGGTGTCCTCCGTGAGTCGCTGGTTCAGTTCGACGGGGGTGATGCGGGCCACTCCTTTCAGCCGGTCGCGGGCGTCGGGAATGAGGGCAGCCAGGTCGGAAAGCACAGTCACGGGCCCAATTGTGCTAGCCGGAAACAAAATCCGCACTCTTCACGGGGGCGCGCCCCTCCCAGAAGCTGGTTGAGCTATTCAATCCTTGAAGCTGGTTGAGCCGGGTCGCGGGCACTCTTCCTTGGAGCTGGTTGAGCTGGGTCGCGGGCACTCTTCCTTGAAGCTGGTTGAGCCGGGCCGTGAGGGACGAGCGGCCCGTGTCGAAACCATCCGGCGGTTGAGTGGCGGACCCGACCCCAGTTCCCGGACAAGGGCACTGTGGTTTCGAGGCGACCGGCTCGCTGGCGCTCACCGTGATGTCTCGGGACATGGGTGACGGTTTGACGTTTGGATGGGTCGAGTCCCTTCGAGTGGTGTTGTTTCAGGCGGTGGTGAGAGCGGCGGGTTCCGGGCTGACGTGGCTTCCTGATCCACTGGGCCAAGCGGGGCGGGGGCTCGGCAGACACTCAGGAAATGTCGGCTTCGGTTTCGTCTAACTTCACGTTCACAGTCCGCAACGACGGGGTGAGCACAGCGATCAGACAGGTTAACGTGATGGCCAGGCCCCCGCCGATGACCAAGGCGGCCCGCTGGACTGACGCCAGCGCACTGGAAGCTGCGACCAGGACATGCAGCACAGTCATCGACGGCTGTTGGAGCATGGACGTGCCGCACAGGAGGGTTGCTACCAACATCGGTGCGGTCTCAGAAATGAGGGCTGGCCTGCGCCGGTCAAAGCGATCAGCCGGTGTCCACCGTAGAGACCCAGCGCCAGAAGGGGGAGCAGTTGGACGGCCGCAACGCTGCCGGTTGCAAAGGGCAACTCTGTCAGGTGAGCGACGTGCAGCAGGATGGTCGTCGAAGTGACGATCGAGCCGAAGCGGGTGATCGTCCTGGACACCAGAAGGAGCGTGAACGGACGGGACCATATCGGGGCGAGGTCCACATGCGGGCGGGCGAACGTGGGCGATCACTCCAAGTCTGCGGCACTGTCTGCCACATAGGGTTGGGTCCAGGTCACTGGGATGAAGCCCAGCTTGGTCAGAACCGGTGCCGAGGTTGGCAGCGCGTCCACCCAAAGGGTCTCGGCCCCCGCCTCGATGGCAGCCGCTATGCGGCTGAGCACTGTCGTGGTGAAGTGTCCGCGCCGTCGATGCGCGGGGGCGGTGCGGCCCCCGGCCAGCTCTGCCGCCGCGGATGACCGGTCCAAGAGAAGGCGGCCGGCTGAGACGGGCGAGCCGTCTACATAGACGATGTGAACTTGGAGGCGGTCGGGGTCGTCGGTCATGGCAGCGGCGAGTTGGCTCCGCTCGGTGTCGACTCCGCTGCGGCCACTCTCCCGGGAGATCTGAGCGTAGTCGGCGAGTTGGGCAACGCTGGCTCGAACCGCTGGCAAAGTCACTTCCATCCCAGCTCTCACGGCTTCCGGGAGCTGGCGGAGGTCGAGAGCCAAAACCGTCTCCCGGTCCCCAGGGATCAGCCCTGCTTCCAGCAGCGTCATATGGAGTCGCGTGGGCCGGTCATGGCCGTAGAGCTTCCATTCGAACTGTGCGCCCCTCTCGTGCGCCGAAGAGATCTCGCGGCGGATGATGTCCGGCAGTGTGGACTCGGGACACGCGCTGTAGACGATCCTGACTTCCGATCCATCGGCGCTGGTTTCTCTGACGATCGGTCCTGGAGCGAGGGTTCCCGAGCGCAGTCGGATCGTGTCGAGTGTCGCCAGCAGTGGCTCAAACATGTCGATCCTCCTCCGGTCGCGCCTGCGCTTCTGCATCGTTCAAGAGGCGCTCCATGCTGCGGTGCAGCGGAATAGAACCCCCGTCACTGCCTAGGTAGCGAGCACAGATACCGGTGAGCGTTCAACCCTGGGCAAGGGGATCTGAACTCTGGTTCCCGTAGGGAAACGTTTTTAAGCAGGCGTCATGCCGAACGAGCACGGGTTTCTGATTGAGCCTCCTGGAGTGGTCCAGCAGGTTGGTCGCGATCGTCTTCCTGGGTAGGTAATTCCGTTGGGCGGACGGTCTTTCTCAACTCCTCTCGGTGCTGCCTAGGTCTGGGGCTGCCAGTCGATGGTCCCTCGGATCACGCTGTCGAGCGAGATCGGGTAGCTGTCGAGGTCAGCCGCCAGGAGGGAGTCCCCCAACTCCCGCGTGCACCCGATGTACACCGAGTCGTGGTAGATCGGGCATGCCGTGACAAAGCTGCGGTCGTGGGGCAGGATCAGCATCGGGCACTGCTGTGTGTGCAAAGGGAGCTCGCGGGCAAGCCAGGACAGCGGCTCGCGGATCACGACGATATCCAGCGGCACGCCCTGTCGGATGGACTTCTTTGGGTCCACCGACAGCCTCCGGACGAGAGGCAGCGCCCATGCGGGCACAACCACGTCTTCGCGCGGCAGGATGTCATCCTCGGCGTAGCCGGCCCAGTGGATGAAGTCGCACTCCCTCTCCCCGTCCCTGGTGAGAGCAGCGACGAGCGCCTCGGACGTCTGCTCCGACAGGGACCCATACGGAGGTTGCACCAGCGCGGGCGCGCCGTCGCTGATCTGTTCCCACGTCGTGGCGCCGTCAATCACCGCGCCCGGGACGATATCGGCCCAGGCATGCCACTGGTCACGAGTCCCGCGAACCGGCAGCAGGACTCGCACCGCACGCTCGTGCCCCTCGCCCACCAGGTCACTTACCCGCACAATCGCACCTCCCAGCACACACCCTCATACCCTGAAACCATAGGTCACGATGTCATATGGTACTCCGCATCCAGCGAATCGATGTGGTAATAGACCTCTACCGTCACAAACACGGTAGCGCTATCAAGCTCCACTGCGGCCGTCACTGACTCCCCATCTGAATCCAAGGCGCAAGTCCGCCCTTCCGTCACGCACTCGATCGTTGGCCGCTCATCAGAAGAAATCCCTTCAGCGTCATAGCCCGTGAACTCACGTACAAAAACCTGCGCGGGAATCACAGGAGAACCCGCCGTGATCCGCGCCGAACCGCCGGTAGCGATCGTGATTACCTCGTTCGGTTCGATCGTCGGTCGTGTGGTGCGAAAAGAGCCGCTGGAGTCGCTATACCAAATAGAGGACAGCGGTGGGATCGCAATCCCATTCACGATCGCCGATCTACGCCGATCCAAGGCCTGTAAGTATTCCTGCGACGCCCGACTCGTGTTGGGACGGCGTGAGCCGGCACGGATGTCAGCGACCAGTTCCGGTACCTTCACACCAACCGGCAGCCCCCAGCAGGCACCGCCGTCGACCAGCCCGCCCGCACTCAAGCCCGTCGCTGCCCGAAAGGGAGCGAACCAGCCCAGGCGAGATGACGGTTCGACGGTATCCCGCTTGGGCGGAGCAAATCCCGGCAGACGACCGTCGAGGGCCAAGAGGGTCGGCGCCGACGTGGGCTCAGCAGCCGGCTGCCGCTTCTAGAGCCAGGGACAGGGCGACATGGTGCGAGTCGACGCCGAAGCCGCGAAGGTCGTAGTCGTTGTCGGCGAGGGTGTCGGCGGTGAACAGCAGTTGGGCGAAGCGCACTCCGCGGACCTTTGCGATCGCCGCCATCGCGGCGCATTCCATCTCGACGGCGACGCAGCCCTGCGACTTGCGCTGCTCCACCAGGGCGCGGGTTTCACGGAAGAAGCCGTCGGTGGTCCACACCGGAGCGACCTGCGCCCCGAAGCCCGCTGATCGCGCCACCTTCGCGACGGTGGCTCGCAGCGCCTCGTCGGTCTCGACCCACGCCCCGGCCTTCAGATAGTGGTACGACGTGCCCTCGTCTCGCAGTGCTCGGCTGGGGACGACGAACTCCCCCTCCGGTAGTTTCCGGAGCGCCCCGCAGGAACCGACGGCGACCAGCGAATCGGCCCCGGAACGAATCATCCGCTCGGTCACCAGAGCCGCGGCAGCCGCGCCGATCGGCATCGGCACGACCCGCACTGCCTGCCCGCTGCGCGTCGCCTCGTAAATCGGGTACTCGACGGTGACGAACGGCACGGTCCCAACCCGCCGCACCTCCCAGCCCTCGGCGGTCTCGATCGTCTTCTCGGACAGGAACGCCAACACGGCGACGCCAGGCCCCTCGGCCTGCACATCGGCGAACATCATCGGCGAAATGAGGTCGTCGGGGTCATCATCGAAGTCGAGGATTGGAAAAGCACCGGGCATCAGCATGGGTTGATCATCCCACGCGAGTAGCAGCGACGGCGGGCAAGTTCGACCCAAAGTCCCTTGCTCTTCTCGTGCGCATTGCCGAACATGTCCCAGAGGATTCGGTATGCCGCTGAAAGTCGGGCATGCGACGGCGGCCGCACGCGTGGTCGCTGTCACTCTTAAGGAAGGCAAAACCGGTTGAGCCGGGTCGTGAGGAAGGAGCAGTCCGTGTCAAAACCATCCGGCACCTGAAAGCAGACCCGGCCACAGGTCCCTGCACACCTTTACGGCGGTTTCCATGCGGCCAGCCCCATCGGCTTCGAGTGCCTCTCACTCCGTTGCTGAAGGGCCCATCAACTCGGGGGCTACGGGGGTCCGGACCCCCTCGTCGACGGAGCTCAGGCGCGGCAGTTCGTCCATCGAGACGTCCAATGCCCGGAATCGTCGCGCCGAGACCAGCACCCGCGATTCCAGCGTGCCCATGGCGGCGTTGTAGTTCTTGACCGTGCCGTTGATGGACGCCCCCAGTTTTTCGAAGTGCGTTCCCAGGGTCGCCAGCCGGGAGTACAGCTCACGTCCGAGCGCGCTGATTCTCGTCGCCGACTCCGCCAGCCGCGACTGCCGCCACCCGTGAGAGATGATCTGCAGCAGCGGGATCAGCAGGCCCGGCCCCGCCAGGGTGATCCGACGGGCGGCGGCGTACTCGTGCAGGGTGGGTTGCTGTTCCAGGGCGAGGCGGTAGAACTCGTCGCTGCCGAGGAACAGCACCACGAACTCGGGGCTGCCGGCGTCGAGGGCCCAGTACTCCTTGGCGGAGAGCTGGTCGATGTGGGTGCGGACGTGTCTGACGAAGCGCCGCAGGTGCGCGGCGCGTTCCTCCTCGTCCTCTGCCTGGCAGGCCTCCAGCACGGCTGACAGGGGCACCTTCGAGTCCACGAACACCGCCCGGCCCCCGTCGAGGTCGATGCGCATGTCGGGGCGCAGCCGGTTGCCCTCCGATGAGGTGTAGCTGGTCTGGGTCTCGAAATGGCAGTGCTCCACCAGTCCCGCAACCTCCGCGATCCGCCGCAGACTGGACTCACCCCAGGCTCCCCGCACGTGAGGGGCCCGCAGCGCCGTCGCCAGCGATGCCGCTTCCTTCCGCACCGCCTCGCCGGAAACCCGGACCCCCTCCACCTGCTGCCTGAGTTCCGCTGCCAGGGCGGTGCGCTGGTTTTCCACCTCCGCCAGCCGCTGCTGGAGTTGCCGCAGCGCCTCGGATATCGGGGTCAGGCGCAGTTCCGCGGCGCGATCGGCCTGTTTCGTCTGCTTCTCCAGGGCATCCGCCGACAGGGACCGGAACTGGTGGGCGAGCTGTTCGCGGTCCGCGGTGACGTCCGCGGCTCGTTGGATGGCGGCGTCGCGTTCCGCCTCGGCGCGGGCCGTGCGGGTGGCGGCGCTCTGACGAGCCAGCAGGAAACCGAGTGCCACGCCGACCAGCAGCGCCGCCAGGGCCAGGAGCAGTGAGGAAGTGTCCATGAGGGAAGGGTCGCAGACGGCACCGACATTTTTTGCTGCACCCCATCGCGCATGCGGGGATGCGGCGGCGAGCGTTCGTCCTCAGCGGGGCGGCCGCGTGTGCCCCCACCCCCATGCGGGGACGGTTTTGTCGGGGGTGGGGTGTTGAATGGGAATCGTGTTCTCGACTCCTTCCTCCCATCTGGATGACCTGGCCGCTTTCGTGACGGCCTCCCCGACGAGCTATCACGCGGCCTCGAGCATGGCATCGCGCCTTGCCGATGCCGGTTTCGTCCCGGTCGACGAGAAGGGCCGGTTTCCGCGGGGTGCCGGTCGGTTCTTCGTCGTGCGACACGGCGCCGTGATCGCCTGGCGACAACCAGAACGCATCGACGATGCCACCGGGCTGCGCGTCGTGGGTGCTCACACCGATTCCCCGGCGTTGAAGGTCAAGCCCGAGGCCAGCTTCTCCTTCCGTGGGTGGGGTCAGATCGCCGTCGAGATCTACGGCGGCGCGCTGCTGAACTCGTGGCTGGACCGGGAACTCGGCATCGCGGGTCGCATCATCACCCGCGACGGCGCCCAGCACCTGGTGCGTCTCGACTCCGTGGCCAGGCTCCCGCAGCTGGCCATTCACCTGGACCGGTCGGTCAATGACGGTCTCAGGCTCGATCGGCAGACCCACACCCAGCCCGTCTTCACCCTCGACGCCGAACCCGACCTGCTGGCGGCCCTCGCGGAACAGGCCGGGGTGAGGCCCGGCGACGTCCTGGGACACGACCTGTTCACCTACCTCTCACAGCCTCCGGCTCGTTTCGGGCTGCGCAACGAGTTCTTCGCCTCGTCTCGCCTGGACAACCTCTCCAGCACCCACGCCGGGTTGACGGCCATCGAGGACCTGGGCGACGGCGACGACCTGGTGCTGCTGGCCGCCTTCGACCACGAGGAGATCGGTTCCGCCACCAGCTCCGGGGCGGCCGGGCCGTTCCTCGAGGACGTGCTGGAGCGGATCGCCTCCGTCGCAGGGTGTGATCTCGACGCGACGAAGGCGCTGCTCGCCCGTGGCTCCTGCATCTCGGCGGACGCCGGGCACCTGGTTCACCCCAACTACTCCCAGCACCACGACCCGCACGTCGATCTCGTTCCCAACGGCGGTCCCATGTTGAAGGTCAACGCCAATCAGCGTTACGCCACCGACGCGGTGGGTGAGGCGCTGTGGCTGCAGGCCTGCGAGGCCGCGGGGGTGCCGTCGCAGGTGTTCGTGTCCAACAATGCGATGCCGTGCGGCTCCACCATCGGCCCCATCACCGCCACGCGGCTGGGAATGGTGACGGTGGACGTCGGCATCGGGTTGTTGTCGATGCACTCGGCCCGGGAGATGTGCGGGGTGGATGATCCGCACCATCTGGCAGCCGCGCTGCGCGCCTACCTTGAGGGATGACCGGTTCCCCCGAATCCGGTTGAGTTGAGCCTCACGAGCGTCGACGAGTGGGGTGTGTCGAAATCATTCCGGTTGAAGCTGGTTGAGCCGAGCCTCACGAGCGTCGACGAGCGGGGTGTGTCGAAACCATTCCGGTTGAAGTTGGTTGAGCCGACCAGCGAGCGTCAGCGAGCCGGTCGTGTCGAAACCACCCGGCGGCCGTCTTGGTACCCACGCCCACGGCTGTCCCCCGAAGTGGCATCGGGTCAGCGCTCACACCCGCGGAACCCCTGGAAACAGTGTGCAGGCCCGCCTGCGAACCCGGCCCAAGGAGAGAAAAAGGCCGGCGCGGCGGGCCTGTCGAGCGCTTGTGGCAGAGCGCGTAACGGTGGTCCTGAACACCTGTGACCAACTGTGTCGTTCACTGAAGAAACCCTAACCCACAGTATTTGGGAAACGCAAGAGGTTCGTAAATATTTTTGCCGGCACGACGCCGCCCCCTCCAGAGGTGGCGTGCCGTAGACTCGTCGCTCGTGGCTCTCACCATTGGAATCGTCGGCCTCCCGAACGCCGGCAAGTCGACCCTGTTCAACGCGCTGACCCGCAACGACGTGCTGGCGGCCAACTATCCGTTCGCGACGATCGAACCGAACGTCGGCGTGGTGGGGGTGCCGGATTCCCGGTTGCCGGTGCTGGCGAAGATCTTCGACTCCCAGCGCATCGTGCCCGCCACCGTGAGTTTCGTGGACATCGCGGGCATTGTCCGGGGGGCGTCGAAGGGTGAGGGCATGGGCAACGCGTTCCTCGCCAACATCCGTGAGGCTGATGCCATCTGTCAGGTGACCCGCGTCTTCGAGGACGTCGACGTGACGCACGTCGACGGGAAGGTGGATCCGGCCGGTGACATCGACACGATCACCACGGAACTGATCCTCGCGGACCTCCAGAGCCTGGAGAAGGCGCTGCCGCGCGTGGAGAAGGAGGCGCGGATCAAGAAGGAGTCGCGCCCGAAGCTGGAGGCCATGCAGGCGGCCGTCGAGGTCCTAGAATCCGGGAAACGGATCCACGGTTCGGGGCTGGACATGGAGCTGCTGCGCGACCTGTTCCTGCTCACCGCGAAACCGTTCCTGTACGTGTTCAACTGCGATCAGGACGAACTGGCCGACGAGGACCTCAAGGACCGCATGCGCCAGGTCGTCGCCCCGTCCGAGGCGATCTTCCTCGACGCGAAGTTCGAGGCCGAACTGGTGGAGATGGACGAGGAGGAGGGCCGCGCATTCCTGGAGGAGATGGGAATCACGGAACCGGGCCTCGATGTGCTGGCCAGGGTCGGCTACGAAACCCTCGGCCTCCAGTCCTACCTGACGGCGGGCCCGAAGGAGGCCAGGGCCTGGACCATCCCCCAAGGAGCGACGGCCCCCGAAGCGGCGGGGGTGATCCACACCGACTTCCAGAAGGGCTTCATCAAGGCCCAGGTCGTCAGCTTCGACGACCTCGTGGCGGCAGGCTCCGAAGCAGCGGCGAAGGCGGCCGGCAGGATGCGCCTGGAGGGCAAGGACTACGTCATGCAGGACGGCGATGTCGTGGAGTTCCGGTTCAATGTGTGAGGCATCTGAGACACATGACATGGGCGAGCCGGCATCCGGTGCGCTGACCGGTGCCGAGGAGGCGTCAGAGGATTTCCAGGCACCGTCGGGACAAGATCCCGCAGTGATTGAGGTAGACCCTGAATTCGGTTTGGCGCTCGGGGACTGGTCTCATACGGGGATCGAGGTGATCCCGCTATCAGGGTTGAGTGAGGAGCATAACAAAGACCTGCTGGATAAAATCTCAATCGTTACCGGGATCGGCAACACATCGGCCCAGGCCCTGCAAGGCGCTGCCAGTGTTCAAGGTCTTGTCCGTTTGGCTCCCGAGACGGTGTCAAAGCTGCAGGTTTTCAAACCAATGACTTCCGGCGGCCTGAACCTCGGCGCGTTGACGGATAGTGGTGGGAAAGTGGCCCATCTGATCCGGTGGACGCCCGCCGTTGGAGCGCAGGCGGTCGGCCTTCTCACCGCCATAGGTCCTGCCGCAGCACTCTTGGCAACCCAGCTGCAACTATCCTCGCTATCCAGTCGCATTGACAAAAATATCAAGCTGACGAAGAAAATCATCCAAAACTTGGAAGAGGGACAGTATTCGCGAGTGCGAGCTTTTGAAAAGACTACTCAGGAGTGTTTGGAATCGGCCTTAGAATTCCATGAAGTCTACCCGCGAAGCTGGGATAAAATCAAAACGCGTGAATCGGATCTCCGTGAAGTCTTTGACAATTTCAAGAAAAAATTGAGTGAGTGTTTAAGTAATATTGGGGAATGTTGCCGAGGTGGTGGGGAATTTCTTGAGAAGAATGCAGTAGATATCGAAAGAAAAGCCGCTGCGCTGGTTGCATCTCTGGGTTCTTGGGTTCGATATCAGGTTTTGTATGTGCAAGTTTGCAGGCAGGATGCCTTCTTGTCTAAGGATGAGAAGCATCTTGATCGCGCTATCAAAACGGCTTCAAAAGAGATTTGTGATTTTCGTTCCGAGGCTTTGGGTCTCCTCGAAAAACTCGAATGTGCCGTTCATCGCTGTTGCCTGCTGGGAAGTGGGGCTGAGCCTTGGGAAGGTTTCGTGAAATGGGTTCAAGGGTTTCCGGGGAGGAGGCCCGGGGGCTCTGGAAAAGAGAAGCCTGAGGCGTCGAAGCTCCGAGGGATTGAACAGGTGCGCACCTTGGCGGAGAAGCTCTCTGAGCTGCGCGAGTCGATCCAACCGCGCCCTGAACCCCACAAGCCCGAGGTGACCTTCTACAGAACAGACGGGGATGTCGCCCGAGATGTCGCCGTTCTTCGTTGGGCCCTACCAGAGTGTTACGATCAACTGCGGGTGCTCGCCGAAGTGAAAACCGGCAAGAACAAGAAAGTGGAGTCTTCCTTGCTGGGTGTCACCGCCGACTCTTTCTTCTGTGTTCCACGAGAGGAAATTCGCAAGAAGTGTAAGGTTGTTCGTACCGTTCCGCTGGCTGATATCCGTTATGTCAGGTGCAAGGAGGAAGAGGGATTCGATATCATCACCAAGGATGAAGATTTCTCCATTTCTTTTGAAGAATGGCTGCAGGAGGACGAAAAGAGCAACGAGGCCCGCAAAATCGAGAGGCACTTGGCCAGTTTCGCAAACCTCCCTGACGAAGAGCGCGGAGAGAAGCTCCCGATTTCAAATGCGTCGCAAAAATCCGGTCGAAACGAGCTGGAGCAGTGAGCTCTAGTGCATTCTAGCTGAGCTCCGGAAGCGGCAGTGGGCAAATCATGTGCGTAGCAGGGTTTCCGAAAAGAAATGTTTTCGATTAGATCGCTGGTCTTCCGGCAGAAACGCCGTCTTGTGGACGAACGCCTGCACTGTAGCGCAAGCACACGACCACAAGGCGAGCGAATCGCGGGTGGCTTCCCTGAGTGGGCGGTCTGGCTCAATGAAGCTTATTCACGGCCCTTCCCAAGTATGCGCTGACTAGGGGTTTTCCTGGCTGGCGCGCCGTCTGTGAATAAGCCTTCATGAATAAGTCTCAGTGTATTCCACTGAAACTTTATTGCACTGGCAGCGTGTCAGTGCTGTGAGCAAACCGTTGGGGTCGCTGTTTGTGCTGAGGTGCTTCGGCTCAACACGGAGATGCTTCCAAATTCTCAATTGATCACGACTTTGATGTCTCCTGCGACGTACTCGAGCGAGAGGCTGCCGCCGATGGCCTCGAGGTAGCGGCGGATCGTTCCGATCTTCGCGGTGTCGAGGTCGCCGTGCTCGATCTTGGAGATTTGACGTTGCCCGACGCCAATGCGTTCGGCCAACTGCGCCTGCGTCAATCCGGCGTTTTCGCGGAGCTCTCGAAGTCGATAGGCACGAATCTCTGCGAGCATCCGGGTTTTGTGTGCCTCGACTTGGCTGCGGTCCACGGAGCGTTCGGCGAGAATATCGTCAATCGTCATCACTTTTCTGGCCTCTTCCTCAATGCGCGGATATGTTTGTCGAACAGATCGTCGGCCAGTGGGACGTTCCTCTTGTGCCACCGAGTCCAGCTGCCAGCCTTGTCGCCCGCGATCAGCAAGATCGCCATGCGCTTGGGGTCAAAGGCGAACAGGATGCGAACCTCGGATCGTCCTACCGAGCCGGGGCGAAGCTCCTTCATGTTGCGATGCCGTGAAGCGGTGATGGTGTCAACGAGAGGGCGCCCGAGTGAAGGACCACGATCGCGAAGCACCTCCAGCGCAGCGATGACCTGTTCGTAGGAGGTTTGGTCCAGTGACCTGAGCCAGTCAGCGATCAACGTGACGTTTACCTCCCACACGCCTTTCACTTGTAGACCCTGCAAGGCCTGAATAGTAGAGATGATTCTGTCGTTCGTGCTGCCGCCGCCTGTGCTCCTGGGAGGTTTGGTGACGCGACGGGTCTGCGCCGTGTTCCGTGTGAACCCCGGCGGACTCGAGCGAAGTTGAGATCGTGGACTACCATTAGGAGGCCCGAAATGGACAACAAAATAGCTCCCGTTCATCCAAGAGACATTCTCACACAGGAGTTCCTGAGTCCGATGGGCATCACTCAGCATCGGCTCGCGATCTTCATTGGGGTACCGCCCCGCTGAATCAGCAAGGATGTGCACGGCAAGTGTCGGGTTACGGGTGGTGCGGCTGGGGCGTTTCTTCGCGGTGAAGACGTAATTCTGGATCACTTTGTAGTTGAGCCACGGCCTCGAAATCGAGAAGCTCTCGGAGTGACCGGGGAAGCTCGCCGGTTCGATGCCGTGATCATGGGGCGCCGGACATATCAGCCCGCGCTGGACATGGGCCTTTCCGACGGCGCCTATCCTCATATGACGCAGTACGTGGTCAGCCACCAGCCCCTGCCGGCCTCGTCCTCGGTCCAGCGGGTCGATCGCGACCCGGCTGGTTTCATCGCGGATCTCAAGCGGCAGCCGGGCAAGGACATCTGGCTCTGCGGCTGTGGCGCCAGGTTTGCCAGCAATTCGGGATTACCACTGTGCAGAAGACCTGTCCTTACAGGTCTCAAACCAATGGTGAGATTGAACGTTTCTACCGCATGCAGCCTGCGGTAGCCAGCCACCCATCACGCGATTGACCAACCTTCCCGATCGGTTCATCTGGCGACTAGGCCGAGGTTCCAGGCTGCTC
>ERZ772948.47-NODE-47-length-64728-cov-6.896773_pt1 | contig 64728 bp, 65 predicted proteins | sample MGYA00511945_ERZ772948 | MGnify/ENA primary metagenome ERZ772948 (study PRJEB29015, sample SAMEA2737927) | human oral metagenome | biome: human oral; feature: human-associated habitat; material: dental | place: China | collected 2141 ... | reverse complement strand
CCACCTGCTTGAAGCGCTGAGAAAAATAGTTCATATCTTCAAAACCTACCTGCTCTGCTATTTCATAAATCTTCAAATCTGTAGTCAAGAGTAAGAGTTTAGCTTTTTTCATCCGTTCTTGAATCAAATAATCTTGAAAGGGCAAGCCTAGTTCTTTTTTTATGAGAACACTTAGGTAGGATGGGCTAAATCCTAGTTGAAAAGCCAAACTTTTCAGACTTAACTCTGAATCAGCAAGACGCGCATGAATAGCCTCTTCCAACTCAGAGTGCTGTCCCTGATCGACCAAGTTTTGAATCTGGGCTTTTTTTCGTTCCTTATCAAGTTTGGTCTGCACCTTTGCCAACATTTCCTCAACATCTGTCTTGGAAAAAGGCTTTAGCAGATAGTCATCTGCACCTAGCTTAATAGCTGTCCGAGCATAATCAAAGTCATCGTAACCTGTCAGAAAAACGATATGGCAGCTAGGAGCCTGCTCTCTGACTAGCTTGGCTAGTTCAAGGCCGTTCATCTGTGGCATATTGATATCAGTCAACAGGATATCAGCAGGATTATCCTGAAATTTCTGCCAAGCTTCTATTCCATTTTCAGCCTGGGCAATGACTTGCATACCAAACTGCTCATAGTTTACTAAGGACGCAATTCCCTGTCTTACCAGATACTCATCCTCTACAATCATAATTGAATACACAAGATTCAACTCCTTATTTTTACTGGATTTATTATAGCAAATTTTCAATCAAAATGCTCTTAAACATAATCCAAAAGATAACCGTAGCCCTTCTCCTCCATCTCGGCTTTTGGAATGAACTTAATGGACAGACTATTGATGCAATAGCGCAAGCCTCCTTTGTCCTTAGGACCGTCTGTGAAAACATGGCCCAGATGGGAATTTCCAACACGACTGCGTACTTCAGTTCGAGTCATATTGAAGCTCTTGTCTTCTTTGTAAGTCGCAACATCAGGACTGATAGGACGGGTGAAACTTGGCCAACCGCAGCCTGAGTCAAACTTATCCTTTGATGAAAAGAGAGGCTCGCCTGTCACCACATCCACATAGATACCAGCATCAAACTTATCCCAATAGCGGTTAGAAAAGGCCCGCTCTGTGTCATTCTTTTGTGTGACTGCGTATTCTTCAGGAGAGAGCTTGGACTTAATTTCTTCATCACTGGGCTTAGTATAGCGACTAGCATCAATAACAGGATAGGCGGCTTGATTAACATCAATATGGCAATATCCGTTAGGATTCTTTTTTAGGTAATCCTGATGATAATTTTCAGCCTTAATATAGTTTTTTAATGGTTCTTTCTCAACAGCTAGAGGTTTATCGTACTTCTTAGCCACTTCATCAAAAACTTGATTGATGGTATTCAAATCTGCTTCATCCTTATAATAAACACCTGTCCGATATTGTGTACCTTGATCATTACCTTGTTTATTTTTAGAAGTTGGATCAATAATACGGAAATAATGTAGTAAGATTTCTTTGAGAGATATCTTTTTAACGTTATAGGTGATTTTAACCGTCTCTGCATGACCAGTTTGAGAAACCAATTCATATTTGGTCGTGTCGCCCTTACCATTTGCATAGCCAGACTCAGCATCAATGACACCTGGTACTCTAGAGAAATATTCTTCTACACCCCAGAAACAGCCACCTGCCAGATAGATTACCCGCTTATCAGCTTCTTTAACATCTTCTTTCTTTTTCTTTACTACTTCAGTCTTACTCATTGAGGCTTTTTTGATTTGCTCCGCATTGGCATGTGAAGAGTCAATTGACATAGATCCTCTAATCAAGAAAAAGAGTCCAAAACAGAGCAGAAAAGCGAGTATAAACGTAATCATCTTCCATTTTGATTCCATTTTGTTACACCTCGTCTTTACTTAATTTCTTTCAGTGTTTTCTCAATATCTTCCTTGCTCATATAGCCAATATGTGTCTTGGCAAGAGAACCATCACTGCCAACAAAAAGAGCAGATGGATAAGAGCGAATTCCGTACTCTTTCAGCAATTCTCCCTTGGTGTCCATGAGAACAGGGAAGTCTTTGTAATCCAAAGACTTGTACCATTTTTTAAAATCTTCGGCTGATTTTTCACCATTAAATGTTGGAGATACAACCGATAGAACAACATAGTCTTTCCCTTCCTGCTCCTTGGCCAGATCATTCGTTTCGCCAAGAGTCGATAAGCAGATAGAGCACCAGGAAGCCCAAAATTTCAAATAGACTTTCTTTCCTTTAAAATCCGACAGTTTGTAGGTCTTTCCATCCACTCCTTGCAGACTAAAGTCTTTAGCCATCTTAGAAGATTGGTCAGAATCCTTCTTTGTCGTCATACTGCTTTTATCGTTAGTGGAGGCTTCTGATTCCATCTTCTGATTTGAACAAGCACCCAATAAGCCTGCACAAAGCAAACCCAGAGTTAATACAGTAATTTTTTTCATAGCTTTCCATCCTCTCAAAATAAGGAGAAAGCCGACAGGTGTGACGGCTTCTTCTCTTTCTAATGATCTTATTTGTCAGAAGGCATTTCTGACGAATCCTTCATATCTGAATCACTTGACTTCATTTCGTCTTTCTTCATATCATCTTTCATGTCAGACTTACTATCAGACATCATAGAAGAGTCCTTCATATCATCCTTTTTCATCTTATCATCTGACATGCTAGAGTCTTTCATTTCGTCCTTCTTCATGTCATCTTTTTTCATGTCTTCTTTTTTCATCATACTGCTGTCATCCATCTTCTTCATGTCAGAATCTGATTTTTGATTAGAGCAGGCTGCTAAAGTAAAGATAGTAAGTCCAGCGATTGTAAGTGTAGCGATTTTTTTCATGATATTTCTCCTTTAATTATATAATATTTATCCGAATAATGATGCTAAAGCGTTTAGATTGCCAAGCATCAGCAAAATTCCCATAAGTATAATGAGAGCACCACCAATTTTCTTGAGCGTTCCCATATGTGGTTTAAGTTTAGAAAAGCGTTGTAATACCCATCCAGAAGCCATAGCCATTGCTAGAAAAGGAAGTGCTAATCCAAGTGTATAAACCAACATAAGCAAACCTCCCTGAAGAGCGCCGTTGCCTCCAGAAGCAGCGATAGCTAAAACAGAACTTAGGACAGGTCCTACACAAGGTGTCCAACCAAAGCTAAAGGTAATCCCCAAGAGAAAAGCATTAAGAAAGTCACTTCTTTTACTATTCTTTTTAAGTTGAATGCTCTTTTGCTTTTGCAGTTGTTGGATATTGATAAGTCCCATCTGGTGGATCCCCAGCAGAATAACAATCCCGCCCAGAACGTAGCGAAACCAAGGGGCATAGAGGATTTGCCCCAAAGCACCAGCCCCATATCCTAAAACCAAAAATACAGTAGACAAACCGCCTATAAAACAAAGCGTTTTAACCATACCATACCAGGAAACTTCCCTCCCCAAAATCCGAATCGTTTTCGGCTGATCCGAATCCAGCAGAATTCCCACATAAACCGGCATCAGCGGTAAGATACAGGGCGAGAAAAAAGATAGAATCCCCGCCAGAAAAACAGAAATAAAGAACAAAAAACTTGTTGCCATTTCAAAAACCTCTCTATCAATTTCTGACTTTAGTATAAAATAAAAATCTCCCTAAAAATAGGGAGATAGATTTGAAAAAACTTGAATTTGATTTTATCTTTCCCACACCAAGATTTAAAAGCTCATACAATTTACTATGGATTTATTTCAAGTTTAAACGAACGGTAAATGTGCTTCCTAGTCCATATTGACTTTCAACCGTAATTTCTCCACCTAACTGATGAGCCAGTTCCTGAGCAATGGCAAGTCCTAAGCCATGGCCACCCGTCTTCATATTCCGAGAGGTTTCCACACGGTAAAGGCGTTTAAAAATCTTATCCAGATCCTCAGGAGCTATGCCCTGTCCTTCATCCTTCACACTGATTGTCAAATCCTGCTCTGTTAATTGCGCTACAACTTCTACTTTGGTCCCGGGATCCGAGTATTTAAAGGCATTGTTCAGCAAGTTGACTAAGATACGGGAAAGTTTGTCATAATGGCTCTTCATTTTCGCAGATTCAGGAGATACTTGAATGTAAATGTCTCGCTCTTCTTGTTCTATCAATAGTTGAAATTCACTCATGGCCTCGATCAATAACTGGTCTAAAAAGATGATTTCAGCTTCGTTATCTGAATCTGTTCGAGGCTGAGCATTAAGAGTCAGAACATCCAACTCCTCTACTAGTTTATTCAAACGTTCTGTCTGACGACCAATAGTCGTTAAATAATGAACCTGCTCCTCTTCCTTGATCACTCCATCTAGAATTCCCTCTACAGTCGCTTGTATAGAAGTAATGGGTGTTTTAATATCATGAGAAAGCTGGGCAATCATCATACTCTTCTCCTGCTCACTCTCATCAAGGGATGCAAAGGTTTCTTGTAAATTATGAGACATATCGTTAAAAGCTTGACCTAACTCCTGAAATTCAATAGGTCCTTTGGCTTCAATCACTGTTCCAAAATCATTACCGGCTATATCCTGGGCTTGTTTTTTTAGATGTCGCAGGGAAGAAAAGACTGGCGATAATAGGAAGAGACTAACTGTTGCTCCAATAAAACTAGCAACCAAAGTCATTCCCACCAAGAAATAAATCTCACTTTGCGCAATCAACATCCGCTTCACTGCCCAAAATACAACTAAGATTGTTAATAGGGTAGAAATCAGATACCCCACTAGGATGTAACTTTTTAACTTCATTTTCCACCTCGTGGTCTTTCCATCTTATACCCTAGCCCCCAGACTGTTTTGATGGCAGGAGTGTTCCTTCTAGCACGCTTGGTCAATTCTTGTCTGAGGGCATGGATATGAACATTGAGTGTGTTGGTATCATCTACATAGTCTTCCTGCCACACCTTCTCATAAAGTTCTGTCTTTGAGAACACTCTCTCAGGATTACTGGCTAATATCCAGAGTAGTTCAAAGGATTTCACTGTTAATTCTAAAAATTGATCTCCAATACGAACCTCATGAGTCACATGATTCATCACTAAATCACCGAGCTCAATTTGTTCTGTCTCGTCCCCACGCTGAAGACGACGCAAGATGTTATTGACTCTTAAAACTAACTCTCGAGGGCTAAAGGGTTTCGCGATAAAATCATCTGCTCCCAAGCTCAATCCATAAATCCTGTCCTGCTCACTGGTCTTAGCGGTTGTAAAAAGAAAAGGTTGATCAGGAGCTAAATACTGAACCTCACTGATAAAATCATAACCATCCATATTTGGCATCATGATATCTGTGATGATTAGGTCAACGGATTTTTTTTTGAAAAGTTCTAAACCTTCCAATCCATCATGAGCCACTAAAACTTGGTAACCAGCCTGCAAAAGATAACGTTTTTGGATATCTAGGATATCCACCTCATCATCAACAAGTAAAATTGTCTTTTCCATTTGACTATCTCCTGATAAAAACAGTGTTATACTGGCTCTAGTATAACACTATTTTTACTAATTTCTAAATGATTTGAATCTTAATCTTCTTGTTTGGATCTCAAACCTAGAAGTCCAAGAAGACCTGCCAAGGCTAGTCCAAAGAAACCAATGGTAGCTGTGGCTGTTTGAGCTTCACCAGTTTTTGGTAGCGTAGATTTATCAAACTTTTTCGCTGTATCAGCCATTGAGCTAGAACTTGGATGATTAACCTTCATATCTGACATATGTTGCTCCTCTATCACCATATCCTTAGCTTTGCTCATAGAATCTGTTACAGAAGACTTCGTATTCATCTGACCTTGTTGAGAAGGTGTTATCACCATTTCTTTTCCATGAAGCTGAATTGTTACTTGACGAGTTGCGATAAGATTTGTCAAATCTGGTTTGCCATCTTTGGCACCGTAGACTTTGACAATAGCTTGGTAAGTTTGAGTGCCATTAGCACGAAGTTGGTCGAGAAGGGCTTGCCCGTCTTTACCTGTAGTATTGCCGTTCAAATCCACTTCGTAGAAGTATTGACCTTTCGCCAAGCCTTCAAGTGGCAAGAGGGCTGGATTGTTCGCTTTGCCATTGTCTGACCAAGGAGCCTTGTCAGAAGATTTGAGTAAGAGACGCGTCAACATGCCATCTCCACCGAAAGCTTCATACGGAATAACTTGATTAACACCTGCCAAGAATGGACCAGGAACGTTCGCCTTTTCTAAGTAGCTAGCTGGAACATCAATATGGTCTTTAATATTTTTGGTAACTGAGTCTTTGACTGATTCTTTTGAAACAAGGCCATTTAAACTAACAGTTACATTTTTTGTCGCTACAAGATTAGTCAAATCTGGTTTACCATCTTTAGCACCATAGACTTTGACAGTCGCTTGGTAAGCTTGAGTGCCATTAGCACGAAGTTGATCGAGAAGGGCTTGACCTTCTTTGCCTGTCGTATTGCCGTTCAAATCTACTTCATAGAAGTATTGACCTTTGGCCAAGCCTTCAAGTGGTAAGAGAGCTGGGTTATTCGCTGTGCCATTGTCGGACCATGGTGCCTTGTCAGAAGATTTGAGCAAGAGACGCGTCAACATACCGTCACCACCGAAAGCTTCATACGGAATGACTTGGTTAACTCCGGCCAAGAATGGACCAGGAACATTCGCTTTTTCAAGATAGCTGGCTGGAACATCTACTGTTTCCTTCGTATTCTCAGCAACTCCTTTTTTAACTTCCTCTGGAGTTGTTACTGATTGAGGAGTAGGTGCTTCACGATCTTGGCTACCAACTGTCGCAGGAGCTACCTCTGGTTTGCTTTGTTCTTCTGTTGGATTATTAGCTTTTGGTGTATCCTGTTCTTCTTTCGGTTTTGCAACTTCTTCTTTAGAATCAGTACTAGTCTTCTCTGAGGAATTAGTTTCATCAACTGCTTCCTTTGAACTTGGAATCGTCTGATTTTCTGGAAGAGCCGTATCCACAGCTTCTTTAAGAACATTTTCTGGTAACTCACTTTTTTCTGTTACTGATGAAGGATTTGGTACAACTTGTGCTGGTGTTAAATTGACTTCATCTGCATGTACAGAGCTTGGCTGACCGACTAGGACAAAAAAACCACTGGCAACTACAACAGAAGCTACACCAACGCTTAAGCGACGAATTGACCAGCGAGTATATTTTTGATTTGAATTGAATCTCATAGGATCCTCCTTAGATTTTTTATGACTCTAGTATAAAATCATAAAATTAAAAAGGAATAAGAAAAAGTTAAAATTTTTCTTAAATCCTTCTTATAAAATACTTATATTTTTTAACACCCATCAAAAAATAAGAGAATAAGCTTCTACACTTTATATATACTAGCTATTCTCCAAGAATATAATCTGGAACTAAAAAACGTTAATATCCCTTAACAAAGGTTAACAGAAGCCACCAAATTGCTTTGTGTTCGTATTTAATTATAAAACATCTTCTACTGTTGACACTCAACAAAAAAATCCATCACTATCGTGATGAATTTAAGTTTTTATGCTTCAATTTCAAAAAATTCACCTTTTTGTTTATCAGGTAAAATGAGTGACAAAATAATTCCTAAAAGAGCTGGAAGTAACCAAGGCAAAGAAGCTTGGGCAAAAGGCAAAGTATTTATTGTATCCATAACTTCCTTGACTTTGAATAAAGAACCCAAAATGCTTGCAAGAGCAATCAAAGTCACTAGCGTAACTGTCACTTGCATGCCAATTTTTGACAAGGGTAAGAATTTATTTACAATAACAATCATCACAATCACAATCGTAACTGGATAAAGGATTTGCAAAACTGGTACTGAATACTGGATAATCGCATTTAAACCAAGGTTCGCAATGGCATAACCAATCAAAGTAAAGATGGTTGCATAAGTTTTATAAGAGACTTTGGGGAAAGTATTATTAAAGAACTCTCCTGTTGAAACAATCAAACCAGCTGTAGTCGTAAAGCAAGTCACTGTAACCATAACAGCCAGGAAGATTTGTGCTGTAGGACCAAAAATAGCTTGAGTGGCTTGAGATAGGACATAAACACCAGGGTTGCCTTTTGCAATCACTTCAGCAGGAACTGGAAAATGATTACCTAGATATCCTAGGCCAATATACATAGCACTAAAGGCAAGGGCAACAATTAGTCCGACAATCCAAATAGTTGAGACGTATTCTTTTTTATTTTTGAAACCTAATTGGTTTAGTGTTGTTACAGCTATTACGCTAAAAGCTACTGAAGCCAGGGCATCTAAAGTATTATATCCTTCTAAAAAACCTTGACCAAATGCTGATGCAGCGTAGGTAGCTGATACCTGCTGAGGTGCTACTGAACCATATTTAAAGGCACCCAATATAATTAAAATAATGATTAGAATTGCAAAAACTGGAGTTAGAATGCGGCCAATCCGATCTAAAATCTTTGATGGATTTAAAGAAATCAGATACGCTGCAGCAAAATAAATTGTCGTAAAAACAATCAAACCAAGACCAGTCATATCTTTAGGAAGTAAAGGAGATATCCCAACTTCATAGGCTACTGTTGCAGTCCGCGGAATCGCAAAGAATGGACCAATAGACAGATACAAGGCTACAAGATAAACGATGGCAAACCAAGGAGCGATTTTATGTGAAATCTCATGGATATAGCCTTTAGGATTGAGTGTACCAACAATCAAGGTAATAATCGCAATCCCTACTCCTGATAAAACAAATCCAGCAATAGCTGGCCAAAAATGGCTACCCGATTGGACGCCTAGCGCAGGTGGAAAGATTAAATTCCCTGCACCGAAGAAAATACCAAATAACAGCAAACCTGTTAAGGAACCTTTTCGTAACATGTGTTCTCCTTTACATTTTTCAATCTTATCTAGTATAACAGCTTTTATCCACCACGGCAATTCTTTTTTCCTGAATTTATTGCTTTTCTCAAGTGACAGTTGAGGTTTCAACAATACTTAACGATTGTGAAGTTAATGGGCATCTTTTAGTCAATTATGTTACAATTGACTTACTAATACATCTAGGAGTAAACATGTTTTTATATATATTATGGTTGGTTCCAGCTACCGTTTTTTTATTTTTCTTTATGAACGACCGCAGACGACTTATCAATGCTTATCTCTTTTCAATAAGTTTCGGCATTTTTCTCCTGATTTCTGCCCTTCTACTAGTTGTTCATACGGAGCTCTGGTTTAACCAACAGATTGGTTTCATTGTTTTTTCAGTACTTGCTATCCTTGTTTTACTCAGTATTATTTTCTCAACTGTTTTTCTTCTTTTTAACGGCCGTCAAATGATGTCTTTTGAAGGCAAAAGGTTGGCTAACCTCCTCTCACTCCTATATGGGATCTATATTATCGGCGCCTTGGCGCTTCATTTCCTTCCTTATTTCCCAGGAAAAGATCTCTTGATTTATCCAACAGACTTTGCACTCTTTTACTCGACTTTTCTTTATCTTTCTTATGTTTTATATGGGACTTTTTGCAATTACTTCCCCGTTCGTAAAGAGCCGGATGCTATCATCGTCCTAGGCTCCGGTCTAATTGGGGATAAAGTACCACCACTTTTGGCCCAACGTCTAACTAAAGGAAAGACTATCTATGAGCAGTTTGAGGGAAGACCAAAACTAATTGTTTCTGGCGGACAAGGAGCAGACGAATTGACTTCTGAAGCTGCTGCTATGGCAAACTACCTGATGGAACAGGGTGTTCAAAAGGATGCTATTCTGATCGAGAATCGTTCTCGAACGACATTTGAGAATCTGACCTTTAGTAAGGCTATTCTTGAAGAACAAGGATTAGGAAAGAATGTCCTTGTGGTTACCAATTCCTTTCACGCTCTTCGGGCTGGTGTCTTTATGCGGCGATTAAAAATCCCTGGACGCAGTGTTGGTTCAAAAACAGCTTTTTATTATCTCCCATCGGCTTGGATTCGTGAAACGGTTGGGCTAGTTTCTCTCTATTGGAAATGGCATGCTGCTTTCTTAGCTTTTCTGTTTCTGCCTTGGCTCTTATCGCAAATCATGAGGATTGTGAACTATTTCTTTAATCACTAACCGAAAAAAGTTCTCTGCAAATTAGCTGAGAACTTTTTTATATCATTTCTAATGATCACTAAAGCGTCTGTATTCAATACGGAAATCAAAGTAATTCTCTGCTTGCAGTTTATGGAAGATATCCCGATAAGCTTCCTCATCAAAGTGATCACCCAAATACAAGATTTCAAAACTTAAGTCATCATATTCTAGAAAAGCATTGCTCGATTTGAATCCATTTCTTTTATAGAAGTCCATACGTGCTCGACGTTGCTCTATATTATCACATTCTTCATCCAAACGCTCTACTTCTAACAACATTGTCCGTTGGTAAAACTCGACTAATTTTTCAATGATTTCTTGACCATAGCCGTGGCTTCGCAAGTGTGGCATGATGGCAAAGAAGCTGACGTAAAAGGCCTTGGCATTTGAAATAGCAAAGGCAAATCCGACAAATTCTTCCTCATTGTAAAAAGCAAAAAAATGAGCATCATCATTGTCCGTATAGCGTAAAAACTCCGATAAAGGAATCCGTTCCTCTTCAGGGAAAGCCTCGGTATTCAACCGTTCGACCTTATCTAGATCTGGGAACGTTTCAGTGATTAATTGGCTGGTTAAGCTCATAAAGCCTCCATTTCTGTTACAATTATAGCAAATTTCGCATTCGCTTTCAAGAAACCTGGATTATATTTAAATCAAAGTCTTCGCAAAAACAAAAAGAGCAATTGCTCCTTTTGTTTTATGCGCTAGTTTCTTCTTTTTTGGAGAATTGACTCATGTACAATTCATAATAGAATCCTTTTGCAGCCAAGAGGGACTCATGATTTCCTTGCTCTATGATTTGCCCCTCTTTGAGTACCAAAATCTTATCTGCCTCCTGAATGGTCGACAGTCGGTGAGCAATGACAAAACTGGTCCGCCCTTGCATAAGTGTCTTCATAGCCTTCTGGATCAAGAACTCCAGCCGTGTATCTACTGATGAGGTCGCTTCATCCAAAATCAGAATCTTAGGATCTGCTAGAAGCGCTCGTGCAATCGTAAGCAACTGTTTCTGACCCAGCGAGATATTGCTTGACTCTTGGTTCATTTCCATATTATATCCACCTGGTAATGTACGGATAAAGTGATCCACATTAGCTGCCTTGGCCGCTTCTACAATTTCTTCATCAGTAGCCTCTAAGTTCCCGAAGCGAAGATTTTCCTTGATAGTCCCTTCATAAAGCCAGGCATCCTGCAGCACCATACCAAACTGTTTACGGTAGTCTTGACGGCAAAGGTCTCGAATATCATGTCCGTCTACAGTAATCGCACCTTTGGTCACATCGTAGAAACGCATGAGCAAATTAATCAGCGTAGTCTTACCAGCACCAGTCGGACCTACAATAGCCACCATTTCTCCAGGTTTGACTTCCAGATTGAAATTCCGAATGAGTGGCTTGTCTGCTACATACTGAAAGTCTACATCATGAAAGCTGACCTGACCAGTTAAGTCATGTTCCAGTCTCTCAGACACATCGTTGACTTCTCCAGCTTCGTCTAGAACTTGGAAAATACGATCTAAAGAAGACTTAGCGCTTTGCAATTGACCTGCTAGCTGTGTTAGGTTTTGAATTGGTTGACTAACCTGCCAGACATATTGAACAAAAGCTTGCATATTCCCAATCGTTAATTGACCAGAAATAACTTGCAATCCACCAATAACTGCTACAAGTAAATATGTCAAATCAGAAATTGCGTTCAAAACAGGCATCATCAATCCAGAAATGAAACTTGCCTTAAAACCTACTTCTTGAAGATTTTGTGTAATAGCTTCAAAGTCTTGACTAGAAGCCTCTTCTCTTCCATAAAGTTTTAAAACATTAAAACCACTCAGATTCTCTTGGACAAAACCATTCATTTCCCCCAAAATATCAGCCTGCTTTTTGAAGTAAGGTTGAGATTTCTTCAAAATAAAGTTTGCTGCAAAATAAGTCAAAGGAATACTGATAATCACAAGTAGAGCAAGTGACAAGTTTAGATAAAGAACCATAAACATAACCAAGGAAATAGTAAACACAGCATTCACTACTTGTAAAAAACTTTGTTGCAAGGCGTTTGAAACCGTCTCTACATCACTAGTAAATCTGCCTAGTAAATCCCCAAACTGGTGCTTATCAAAATAAGATACGGGAATCTGATTAATTTTATGGCTGAGTTCATTTCTCAAATCACGAATTGTATTTTGTACAGCGTTGGTCATAAAATAGTTGGAATAGTAAGAACCGATTTCATAGAAGAGTGCTCGAACAAAGTACAAGACCATGACCCAACCAACATAACTAGCATTAATGTGAGCTCCTTCAACACCCTTAGCCATATCCAGAAGATTGCTAGTCAGTTCGGTAATTGCAAGCCCCAACACAAATGGCTCCAAAACACTCATAACGACACTGAGAATCTTGAGGAAAACAGCCAAAATGACAGATACTTTATAGACTTTTAAATAGCTCCACAAACGAGCAAAAGAATTTTTTTTCTCCATTTTTCCCTCCTATTCTTCTGTTAATGATTGACTGTTAAGCTGGGATTGAGCAATTTCTCGATAAATGGCATTGGATTCCATAAGTTCTTCATGTCTTCCCCGACCAACGATTTCACCCTTATCCAAAACGATAATCTGATCCGCATCCATAATCGTGCCAACTCGCTGGGCAACAATTAAAACCGTTGCATTCTGGGTTACTTCTTTCAAACGACGACGTAAGATAGCATCCGTCTTGTAATCGAGAGCTGAAAACGAATCATCAAAGATATAAATATCCGGCTCTTTTACAACAGCACGAGCGATGGACAGACGTTGTTTTTGACCACCAGAAAGATTGCTTCCTCCTTCAGCCAGGTGTGTTTCAAATCGCTCCTCACGACTTTCGATAAATTCTTTAGCTTGAGCCACATCTGCAGCTTGATTTAGTTCTTCATGACTGGCATCTTCTTTACCATACCTCAAGTTTTCTGCGATGGTACCTGTAAATAGCAGAGCTTTTTGAGGAATGAAACCAATCTTTTGACGTAAAGCTTTAAGCTGATAGTCTCTGACATCAACGCCATCAACCAAAATTTTCCCTAGGGTTACATCATAAAATCGTGGTATCAACTGTACTAGGGAAGACTTACCTGATCCTGTAGATCCAATAAAAGCAACAGTTTCACCAGGTTTAGCTTTGAAAGAAATATTATGAAGGACTGGACTTTCCGTCTCACCTGGATAAGCAAAGGTAACATTATCAAACTCCAGGTAACCATGACTTTCAGTTTCAGTAATACCATCTTCATTAGGATTAATGGAGATAGGCATATCCATAACTTCCTTTAGGCGCTCACTAGAGACGGCTGTTCTAGGATACATGGTAAAGAGACTTGATAAAAATAAGAAAGACAGTAAAGCATGAAAACTGTACTCAATAAAGGCAACCAAGTCACCAATTCTTAATTCACCACTACCTAAAGGCTGCAAAGCAAACCAGACAATAGCAACAATCATGGCAATAATGATTTGAACAAATAAAGGTTCTGTTAATCCTGTCAGTTTGAACAATTTATTGGAATTGTCAGCATAGATTTCATTTTCTGAAGCAAAGCGCTCCTCTTGAAACTCTTCTCTGGCAAAAGCACGAATGACCCGCAAACCTGTTAAATTTTCCCGAGCATATTGGTTAATTTTATCCAAAGTTTTTTGCTGCTTCTCTGATAGAGGACGTGTCTTAACAGCTACATACCAAACTACTACCGCCAAAAAAGGAAGCGAAATAGCGACAATCCAAGCCAAGGACGGACTTGTTAAAAAGATCATAAAAACACTTGAAAGCATCATCATGGGCGTAATAACTCCCATTTTTAAGCTCTGCTCGGCAAACTGCATGAGAACAAAAGCATCACTTGTAATCCGTGTCACAAGCGAAGACACACCAATCTGTTCATATTCATGATGAGAATACTCTTGTAGCTTAGCGTAAAGATCATTTCTCATATCACGAACCATACTAGTTGTTAATTTACCAGCCGCATAGGACAGGACAATTCTTCCAAAGACGCCTGCTACAATAACTAATAACATTATAAATGCCCAAAAATACAGACGACTGGTATCTCCTTGGTTAATCCCCTCATCAATCATACGAGCAAGAACTGTAGGAAGACCTAAATTTACAACGACAAAGAAAATCGCTCCTAGGAAATCCAATAAGAGCCATTTAGGATATCTTCTTAAATAAGACCAAATATATTTCATCTCTCCTCCTAAAAACCATTTTTAAACAATAAAAAAGCACTCTCCAGCACTTTTTCATACTCAACTGAAAAATTGAATTCTTTTGCTTCAATTCATCAATATTATACCAAAAGCTATCTCTTTTCTGCAAGAGAAATCTGAAGAAAATGAGCATATCTTCTTTGAAAGTTTGTAGTTTCAATAAAGCTATTCATATCTGCTATTAATTTTACAAGTCATAAATCATTGAAAAAAGTGAGATTAAAAATCTCACTTCGTTCACTATTTAGTTCGTTTAAACTTAGCATCTTTGAAGATTGCCAAAGTAGCTTTGTCAGCTTGACCAGATTCCAACTGAGAAAGATCCAATGTCAAGACATCACCATCAATTTTGTACTTAACTTTGTCGTTGCCACCCTTTTCTGATTCAAGAGTTTTATTCTTTTGATCAACTTTCAATTTATAATCTTGATTTTTCTTATTTCCCATAGCTTTAGCTTCAAGAGTTACTTTACCTTTGGTATCTTTGATTTCAATCGTCATTTTCAAAGAAAATTGATCAGCGTATTTTTCTGCTTCTTCACTTGAAGCACCTTGCTCCTTAAGTGTGTTCTTAATAAAATCCTTAGAAGCTTCATAAACATAAGTTCCGTTGTCGCTCTTAGCAGCACCTGAACATGCTACAAGGATAATAGCACCAATTGCAAAAATTGTAGCTAAAACAATACGTTTGATAGATTTCATTGTATACTCCTATAAATTTGATATTGCTATTATAACAAAAATTTCACTATCTAACAATAGCCTGAAAAGGGAAATTGATTTCTGGGAGTTATATAGTCTTATTAGAAGAGGAGATTCTTTTTTTAAACCTTAGAAAATGATATAAACTAAAAATCACATACTAAAAAAACCGAAGCCTAAACTTCGGTTTGATTTTTGATTGGAAACTCTATTACTTAAGAGTAACAATTTGCTAATCTTATTTTCTCCCAGTATTAGTGGGTTAATTCCTCCATTTTCAACTTTGGCAGGAACTTGGTAGGTAAATTGATAATCCAAGATTATCTAAACTGTTTGTAATCTCTTCTGAAATTGTTGAATCACCTGAATAATACCAGTGACTATATGTATTCAACGTGGTTGACTTATCAGCATGTCCTAATCGATATGAAACATATAAGGTATCCTTATGTAATACATTTATAAGGTAGGAGGCATGACTATGTCTTAAACCTTTCCCCGTAATTTCTGGTACACCAGTAATCTTAGCATGCCTTTTTATTATCCTAGAAATTGTAGACTTACACAAGGGGGCACCAAAACGTGATATTACATAATCTTTATCATCATTCTTGATTTGAACTTCTCGCCATTTTTTAAGTATTGTAATCGTAAAATCATCTAAATCAATTTTTCGATTCCCTGCTACTGTCTTTGTTTGTTGTTTAGCATACCATACACCGTTTTTGTCTTTCTCAATTGTCGAATGAACATGAATCCATTTACGTTCAAAATCAATATCTTCCCATTTAAGAGCAATACCCTCACTAACTCTTAAACCAGTCATAAAATATAACCAGATCGTCATGTAATTATGGAGTCCCTCATACTCACTAATATCAAAAGAGTTTATTACCTTCTTAAATTCATCAAATGTCCAAAATTTTGTATCAGGGTGCTTTCCTCTAGGATTATCTAATCCTTTAAAAGGAACTCTATCAATATAACCCAATCTTTCTGCATAGCCCAGACATGCTTTAAATCTAGACCACATATTTTTAGCATAATTACTAGAATACTTGTCTATAATAGCTAAGCGAAATCTTTCACAGTCAATAGTACTAATATCTGATAATTTTTTACTACCAAATTGCTTAATAAATAACTGATGATGTGGTAAAGCGGTCTGATAAGTTACAAATTGAACTTTTTGTTGATAATATTTTAAATAAATCTCTTCCATAAACTCTCTAAAAGTTAGAAAACTATTATTAGTAGTAGAATTCACAAATTCATGTTTTAAACGAAGTATCTCTTCATATGCTTCCTTAAAAGAATTAAACGGTAGTCCCTGTTGATTTTTCCTTCCTTTCTTTTGAATTCTCTTCCCAGTTATTGGATCAACTCCTAATTCAATTTGAAAGTAAATTTTTCCTTTTGAATCTTTGTATACACCTTTATATTTCTTTGTCTTTGATATAACCATTTTTCTCACCTTCTATATCTGAAAAAGAAATACCAATTAAATTTTCTACAATATTTTTAGGAGCAATGCCTAACCTTTTATTATCGAAAGGTGAACATCCTAATTGTACCGCATTCTTATCATTTTTTCTAGCTTCTTCAAACTTTTTTACAGCAATCTTTTTTGCTTGTCTAATAATATTCCTCGATGTGTGCTCTGGAAAACCAATCGCAACTAAATCTTTATAGTTTACTGTTTCTATGATTTTACTACTTCCTTTCTTAGATTTTTTCACCTCCATGGCATGACTGATGAAGTCATCATAAGAATTTCACTTGCTGCTCTTTTACGGTGGCAGCCTGAACGGTCAGAAGTATCATTGTATATCATTTGTATCATGGCATATAAAGTATCGCTCTATTTTATTGATGGTTTTAAAATCGCTCTTATCATGGCGAGCCATTCAAATCTGCTCCACAAATGAGGAAAGTACCATTTTGGACTATTCAATTGTCAAAGAACAAATAAAAAATCTCCTCATTTTCACACTCTATGAAATTGAGGAGATTATTTTCTAAAGCGAATCTTATCAGGAAAATCTGTCAATCCCAATAGGTAGTCTGTACTGACATCGTAAAAGTTTGAGAGAGTTACCAATACATCTGCTGTTAACGTATGCTCACCCCGTTCAATTTTAGCATAAGCTGAGTTTGTAAACGAAAGTATTTCAGCTATTTGTTTTTGGGTCAAGTCGTGATCTTCCCTCAAATCTCTCAAACGTCTGTACATCTAGCTTTCTCCTGAGAAAAGTATAATATATAAAACTAAGAAATCATTCAAAGTGTCCAAATTGGACATTTTGAACTAAAATTAATTTATTAAACACTTCTCATAAGCATATCTATTAACCGACTGAGAGCAAAGATTTTATCAACTATTTAAAATTACTGACTTTCAAAAATTAGTCTTATTGTAAAATAAAGTGAAACACAAAAGACATGTTTATCTAATATATTATAGTCTCAAAAATATTACAAAATTATAGGAAAATGTTCACAAATCAATCATACCAGCACTTCTCTGAAGCTGAACAATACTAAATTTTAGTTTTATTTAAACAAAGGAAAAAACTGCTTATACTGCTCGTCGTTAGGATAGAAAACGTTCTATTTTTACTTGTAAAACTAATCGAGATTCTGTAATACCGGTGAAACAAATCAATGATAGAAGATCTACTGATAACAGTATTATGCAAATCCAATCTAGAATTTTCATTATCATTCTATAGAAGCTAGCTATTACTTGTAACTAAATAAGATTTAGCCTGACTTTCTGATAGAGTTCACAGAAGTGATGAAAGAAAAAACAAAGGGACATAGTATGAAAACTTTCTTCCACACTTATAAATTCCATCATTTTGATTCATTGGTTTCTTTAACCAAGATGCTTTATGACTATATGCATCAAGAAAAGTTTATTGAATGACCCAGTGTTGTACAACTTTTTAATAAATATACCAAGACTATATCTCCTAAAAACAACTAGGTGATAAAAATTTATGATGGAGTAGAAGAAATTAATAATTGGATACGTTTCTGATATTGTGAAATTGATTCTGTTATTGCTTAAAATATGGTCAGTGAACCTTCTATTCTAATCTCAGTATAGTGACAAACTTGCTATGCTATCTCAAGGAAACTCTTAGATAAGAAGGTAGAATATATCAATCAAGATGTGTCATAACGCAAGAAACGGTATGTAATCAAATCATTACTACTTATAATGAAATCGAGTTTTCTTTACTCAATTAAATAAGAGGTATTAAAAATTTAATTTGCCCGTGCCTATTCATCCTATGGTCAGACATTCGATGAGAACTTCATCACTCCTTTACGTGACTTCGTTTCAAAAGCAAATTCACTCAAAGAATTGAAATAAGATTTTATAGCGGATAGTACAAAAATATTTAACGAAAGCCTAGAAGAATTTATGGATATAAGTACTCGAAAAAGCTGCTTGAGTTGACTCAAACAGCTTGAAAGGATTAAATACTATGTTACACTTTATTCTACAAATGGGCTTTAGAATTTCTTTAACATTAGTAGAATAAAGAAAAATAGATAAGTCATCATAGGAACAATATATTTGCGAGGATGTTTCCATAGTTCCTTCTTTATGTTCCATTTCTTAATATACCAATACTTTTCTAAAAATAGATATAACGCACTCTCAAATAAAGTAAATATCCCTACCCATACTAAAAATATTATACTGTGTGAACTAGTAATATAGACAATTGCAATTAGAAAATTTATAAAAAGATAATAGTATAATAAACACCTTAGATACATATTGTAAAAAATATAAGATTTAGGTAGTGATCGCAAATGTATTCTTAATTGTGGCTCGCTAGAAATTAAACTAGTAAGAGGTGTATTAGTAGATGCTACAGTGAATAGTAATGGGATTTTTAAGTTTTCAGGTAGTTTTTGAAAATATAATATTAAAATAAATAATACTGAGGCAACAGTATTAAAATAAAAATATCTCTCTTTTACCAAATTTGAAACAAAATAATTTTTAAACTTTAAAAAATGATTTGTATTTGAAAAATCATCTAAATACAAAAAATTATCATCTCTTAAAATAAAAATCCACTCAATAGCAATCATGAACAAAAGCAAATAAATTGATTTCAGTAAGAGAAACAATGATAGTGAAATAAAAATATAAAGTAATGATAAAAGATTAGTCACTTTATTATTTAAAGCTCCAAAACACCTAACTAATCTAAAGCTACTCATAATAACAAAGAGGGAAGACAATATAGGTAGTATCAAATTTATTAATTTTGCTTCACTAAAAAGAATGATTAACAATGACAATCTTTCGATTAGATTAGATGCAAACGCCACAAATATAAATTGGATATAAAACTTTGTGTTAGAAATAGGAAGTTGATAATATGCCTGAATTCTTTCTGATTTGAAATAAGATAAAAGTAGTTGCCAAGTACTTACTAAGGTAATTAGTGTTGCAGAAAATAAAAGATAGTTCGCATTGTTATGAGAAGGTATTAAATGTCGTATGAGTAAGACTAGTATTAAAGAAAATCCCAAAAAATAAAATCTTTTCCGTGAAAACAAATCTCTACATATGAATATCCATAACATTACAGATTTCCTCCTTATTTCCTGATGGACTCTAACCATTCAGACACATTTCCTTGGAATAAGTTTATGTGAGCATTTTCTAGAATATAAAGATAATCACAAACTCGTACGACACTCTCTGCAAAATGAGTACTCAACAGAACGGTACCATATTGCTTATACTCCAGTAACATCTTATATAAAAATTCCGTGGATTCGAAATCTAAACCGTCAAACGGTTCATCTAAAATCAATAAAGGTCTTCTAAGATATAATCCTACTATCAAGAAAACTTTCTTTTTATTACCAGTAGAAAGGTCTCTGATCTCTTTTTGGCAATACTCTTCAAATTTAAATCCGTTAACTAAAAACTCCAATCTTCTTCTTTCTATCGAACAATTATAAAGTTGACAGACCATTTCCAAATATTGCAAAAAAGTCCAGTTTAAAAAGCTTTCACTTTCTGTAAATACTGTATACTTATTTTGTCGATAAAATTCTGAACTCAGCTGGACTTCTTTATCGAAGAACTTAAAATATTTCAGAGTAAAAACATTATTGTTAAATACACTACTTAAAGTTTTAATTAACGTTGTTTTCCCAGCCCCGTTCTTTCCAATCAAACCATAGACTTTGTTTTGATTCAAAATTAAATCAATGTTATCTAATATTTTACTATCTTTAACATATGCAAAATCCAACTTTTTTAGTTCTAATAGAGTTGTCAAATTATCTCACTCCTTTATACAGATATACTCCACCCACCATCATAAAAGCAACTGAATATAGATATTCTTTCATGAAAACAAACACAAATGCACCTACAAAGAAGCAAATAGCAATTGCGATTCTAAGTTTTTTGTTCATTGTTTAATTTCCTTTCTAAGATTATTGGTACAAGGTAGCTAAAAAGTAATAAACATGTGCAAACTATAGAAAATATATTTTTGTCAAACACAATATAATAAACTAATACCATTGGAAATATTATTGCTGAGAAATAATTAGTATTGAACTTTGTTAATCTGCTAGAGATAAATGAAATAATTGCCAAAAAAACAAATGTTATCAAGTCTAATACACTAACACCCATAAGAAAGAAAGTCAATATAATTAAAACATATTTATATTTAATAACCAGTAACTTATATTTTATAATTAGATAAGAAAAAGAAAATATAAGTATTAAAAAATTTAAGAAGTAATTTTTATAATATAAATTGATGATTGATGACGAAAAAGAAAAAGTGTTAAAATACATTATCAATGTGTACATCAGAATATTAGCATTTATCAGATAAATTAGATACTCAATTTGTTTATAGTTAGTTAAAGCAGATCTTGTAGATAAGATAGATAGTAGTACCTTTATATATTTCTGTTCACATAGAATTAATACCCCTCCTAACACTATAAAATCTCTGATTGTTATTTTAAATTCTAAATTGCAGTAACTATTAACTATATTTCTTAATGCTAATAGAACTAGGTTGATTAGAAATAGAATTATTGCTTTTTTTTCATTTTTCTAAAACCTCCCAATTAAATTCTCTCCAAAAGTCTAATATATCAAAATTAAAACCAAAAAGATCAAATAAGTAAGTTGTCTGTTCTATAAATAATTGAGTATTAGTAAGTAGTAGCTGGTATCGCTTTAAGACATTATCTTTATTTTTTAGCATAAAATCAAAGACTTCGTAATCATCAAATGTGATCTCATAATTTTCTTTTGCCTCGTTGACATTAAAACAAAAATTGTCATTCGTTATTTTAAACACTTTTAAAATGGTTAACAACACTTTATAATCATAAAAATCTTTGAGTTGAATAGTATTAGAATCCTTCCAAATTATCGAATATTTGTTTATATTAATAGTGGGATTTTTCATATATTTGCCGTTGTTTTTTGAGGAAAAATGAAAACGAATTTTTTTATAATTCATCTGATGCATCATGTTTTTTAAAACTGTTAAATCAAAGGCTTCAATAGTTCTAAGACTTCCTAAAACAATATCAACGTCTGGTGTACTATCCGAATATAATTTTCTTTCTTCGTAAATAGTCTTTTTTTCGATCAAGAAGTCCTGTTTATTAAAATTTAAATCAAATATTAACTTATTGGTATTAACTGTTGATTCTGTATATACCAAAATAAATGTAATTCGATTCTTATTCGTTAAAGCGTTAAAAATATTCATTTTACTTTCATAATCATCAAACCACGACTTATTAGCTCTAACCCATAGATGTTCTAAAAGGTGTAAATACCCTTCCCTAATTGAACCATTAAAATTAAAAATTATTCTCTCAATAGTAACTTCTCCTAAATCTGAAACTGGTTTAATAAAAAACGTACAATCTTTCTCCATTAACTTCCTCCTTATTATGCTTTTAAACACACTATTCTCCTGCTATTAAAAATTTTCACAATATCTTCGAATTTTATTTTATCGATTATTTCTAACAAAGTTGATACATTTGCATCAATTTTTAATAGCTGAAAAGGTAATAAGTAATGGTCTATTTGATATAAAGTTGTTGAAAATATTATTTCTTTTTTCAATCGACATTTAGCAAGTTCGAACTCGCCCTCAGTTAACTGAACATTGGTATACATGGTATCTAATCTAGAAATTTTATCTTCTGAATAACTTGTTATTAGTCCGATATAAACAACGTTCAAATCTTCATGAAACTTTGATACAGTTGTGTAACAAAGTCCTTGATTTCTAATCTCTGTTAAAACGCTATTTTGTGATTTAAAAATTTCTTCTAATAACTTAGCTGACAGCATATCTCCTAATTCTTTTATCTCTATATTATCACATAGGAAACCGACATACGTTAATTCTCCTTCTTTAATTATAATATTTTCTTTAGTTTCTAATTTAACTCTAGAATATTTTTTGACACTATAATTTTCCCATTTTAAAAAATTTTTTAAAAAGTATCCTAAGGATTCTTTTGTAGGAATAGAAGCATTTGCAGTTACTCCGTAGCAGGATATTGTACAATTAATGTTATCATCTTTTACCACTTTGTAAAGTTCAATTTCTTTATTATATAAAAAATTTAACATATCATAAATTTTATCTTCAGAAATACGATACATTGATTTTATATAAATAATTTCTGTCATTCTCCCATTACAACCGAGAGCAAAAATTGAAATTATTATTCCGTTTTCGATTCCAAATTTTATTAAATCATCTTTAAGTAACTTATGAATTTCTCTTAGTTTTTGTTTAATAAATAAATTAGGAATAGGTCTATAATATTTATAAGAAAAAAGATAATTACTCAATAACCTTCCCTCCCTTATATTGTTCCATAAACTTCTCTAATTTATTATAAGTTATCCAAGAACAATATTGTTCTGGTGCTTTATCTACATTACTTTCCAGTCCTTTCATGTAGCATCCAAAACAATTACTGTAATTTGGACAAGATTTAGAACAACCGTTTTCATCACTAGGGGGATAGATATTGCTAATTTTTTGATAAACATCATCAGAAAAAATTTCCTCCATACTACCATCGTTTATATTTTTGAAAATCTTATTCTTAGGAAAGATAGGACAAGGTCTTAAATTACCATCTGCACCAATTAAAATAGTATTTGTTCCAGCACCACAATTAGAAGAAGATTTTAGATAATCCTCCGATTCGATAATTGGAATTAATGCTCTATACTTAAATACCGTCTCACTCAAATAACGTGAGTACTCTTTTGAAAATTTCGTACTACTATTTTTATTGAAGTCCGTACCTCTGCCAAAATTTTCTACAAAATTATAAACAAAAAGTTCCGCTCCTAACTCAATTGCAAGCTCAGCAAGTTTATCAACCTCCCACATATTTTCATCAAATATAGAAGAAGCTACTCGTACATGTATTCCGGCTTCTGTCAGACGCCTAATATTTTTACAAGTACTCCTAAATGAGCCTCGCATACCTCTAAACTTATCATGTAATTCCTCTCTAACACTGTCTAAAGAAATACTCATAACTAATTTATCTTTGTTTTTCTCTAATAACGACAAGGTACTTTTCTTAAGTATTGTTCCATTTGTTAATAAGGCTACTCTACTAAACTCATTAAATGCCAATTCTAGTATTTTTTCTGCATCCTTATTCATAAATACTTCTCCACCAGTTATTTCAATACTCAAAACGTTACTCGCTTTTAGTTTTTTCACAAGAGACTTGAAACCCTCGTAATCAATTGCAGTTGTTTTGTTACAGGATGCATTTAAATAGCAATGAGCACAATATAAATTACATTTTTCAGTAATCTCAACTGTTACATGTAAAGGAGAAATAAGTCTTGAATTTCCATAAATATATAGTGGCAAATTTGCAATCTCTGGGCTCTCTTTGATTGCAATGGCTCCTTTTTTCATCATTTCATTCAAAAATGTCTCAATCCAATTTCGATCATCTTCTACTAAGTTGTAAGTATCAATAAAGTTTTCTATAAATTCCTCCATATTTTGCTTGCCGTTGATAGCTTCTAGAAGTAATTTTCCTGTTTTATTAACTGTAAAATAGTCAAATTGTTTCCGTTTGTTCGCATCGATTTTCTCGACGATTACATTATAGTCCCCTTTTGTTTGATATATTGTAACTTGATTATCCAACACTAAATACATTTTTATCCTCTTTCAATAAAAAAATAAGCAGTAGGTCATTATATATTAGATATTTAATTTATAATTAGCAATTATCCAAATGCAGTAAATACAGCAGATACTCCTGCAATTTCAAAGTCAGGAATTGGACCGTCAGCTAAACAAACAGCACCAATCGCGCAAACACTACATCCTTTGTTATTTACAACAGTTGCTTTTTCAATTTTTACAGACGGGTTGTCAATCTTATTGTTCTTAATCATGATTAATCCTCCTTGATTATAAAAACTATTAGACCTACTGCCTAATTTTATTATATCACTAGCAGTTGGTCTAATAGTTTTTATCCCTAATTTGCAATTAGTTACTATTAAGTACTCTCTCAATATATTTTTCCCATCTATCTACTAAATTCATGCTTTCCAAGGTTTTCAGAAAGCCAATACACTTTCTCATCTCTATAATATTACTCAATTCATTTGTCATCTTAAAATTGTAACAACTATCTATGAGGTGAAAAACTAATCTTTCATATAATTCTGTTTCATCAAAAAATAACTGGACTAATTGTTCTCTATAATAAGATGCATCAACTATATTATTTCTTTCTACGCTGAGGCTAAAAGCATTAAATAACATACTAGTAATTAATCTTCTATGGGTCGGTAAATATTTATAAAAATCAGTTCTCCTCACCATTTCCTTCGTTAATATCATAATACTTGATTGGCAAAAAATTTCCATTGTGGAGGAAAATAGCTCTAATTCATATTCACCCCAGATATCTATGCTGAATAAATAGTCTGATATAAAATCAATTTCTTCAGAAGTCACAATATTATCTTTCTCAATTTCTTGGAGCTTTAACTTAATCAAAATTATTGTTAATTTCTTACTTAGTTTCTCCTTTTCCTTTTCTGTACAATTAATGAGGAGTCTTCTCAAGGCTGGGCTGTTGTTCTTATAAAAATAATTATTTATCTTATCAATTACCTCGAAATTACTCATCTTATGAAAACCACGCCCTAAATACATAAACTCTTCTAAAGATACATCCAGTGTCTTTAAAACTGAAAGTAATTTACTAAGAGTAATATCTGTATATCCATTTTCAAATCGAGATAACTGAGAGGTAGAAATCTCATCATTAGCAACATTGTAAAGAGAGAGGCCCTTAGCTTCTCGAATTTTTTTTAAGATTTGTCCTAAATTTTTCATTTGTTCATCTCCTTGTTGCAGATTAGGGATGATTTCATATATAAGTAATCCAATTAGTTTTCAAATATTCTAGATTTTAGTAAAACTAAAATAGTATTTCTATTGTTAGAATACAATAAAATCGTTTAAGATTCTCTGAAAAATATGCTTTAGGTGACAACAATTATTAAAATATAACAGTTATTATTTATTAATCGATAAGAATCTTGCCTATTTCCTACTAGTGGACCTGATATACCTTTATATGATAAATATCTGCAAGTTACCAATCTGAACGCTGAGAAATAATCCGAAACAATATAATCAAAACAATTCTTCAAATCCAGTTTTTCAAGACTTATTTCTATACTGAAACAACATCTTTCCAGAACTTCAATAATTTCTTTTTGTGTTAAATCATTATTTAACTAAATCTTTGGAGGTAATACGTTTTCAAAGCTACATTTTACCATAGATTTTGATCCTTCAACACATATTACTAAGACAAAAATGCTCTAAATTTTTGAAATTCTAACAAATCCCACTCAACTTCATAATCATCTTTGACTTTCACAATATCTTCCTCAAAATAACATGGAATAAATATAGTTTTCTTTTGAAATGGGTTCAAAATAACCATATCTAATAATTTATTACTAGCAATGATATGCAGATAAATGACATCATCAATATGATTTTCAACCAGTACATGTGTTTTTAACTCCAAACGATTAGAAAAACTTGGCTGTTTTATAATATCGTATGTAAATTTTTTCATGTTTGAACTCTCCACCTTCGATATTCCATAATCAAAAGTAACCGTATCAAGTGCTAATAATGGTTGAGTTAATTTACAAGAACCGACTCCAGTGAAATGATCCTATCACATTGCCGTGCTTGCTCCATGTTATGCGTAACAACCAAAATTGTTTTACCAAATTGATCTCTCAAAGTTCGAATCAAATCGAATGCTTTTTGAGACATTTCAGGATCTAACGATCCGGTTGGTTCATCTGCTAGGACAATATCTCCGGGCTTTAAAATAGCTCTCACAATCGCAATTCTCTGCTGTTCACCTCCTGATAATTCATTGATTTTACTATTTAACCGATTTTGTAGACCAACAAATTCTAGCGTTTCCTTGATTCTCTGCTCCTTCTCCTGTCTAGAGAAATTCGAAAAAGTCATGGCAAGCATCAGGTTATCTTTCACACTAGATGTAGAAATGAGTGCATTGGATTGAAAAAGATAGTTGATGACATTCCTTCGGTAATGAACTGCTGATTGCGAATTTACCTTAGGCAAAACTTTTCCGTTGATTAGGATTTTACCACTGTCAACAGTATCCAATAGTCCAATCATATTGAGGATAGTCGATTTTCCAGAACCAGAAGGTCCTACTAAAGCTACAAATTCATTTTCCTCAATATCAAAGCTTAAGTCTTTGAAAATTTCTCTTGAACCAAATTGTTTTGATACATTTTGTACTGAAATTCTAGACATGAGATTACTCCTTAAATAATTGTATGATACTCTCTCCTTCTTTACGGAACAAGCTGAAGTAAAGAAGCATTATCTGAAAAGCAAATGTAGCTAGTGTCATGACTATTCCCAACTTAGAACCCACTAAGATAGAAACGATTAATTCCACCACAGAAAAACTAATAATGAGAGAAAGCACACCAATATATCTTTTCCATGGTGAGAATCCCATAAAGTATTGAACATACAATTTTTCTTCAAATAACAAGCGGTACATTAAGACAAAACTCCAGAAAATAGCCATCATCGTAATTATGATAATCGCTATGATAGTGCCGAAAAGATAAAATGTATAACTCAGATCTTTTTGAAGACCATTGATAAAGTTCTTGACAGTTGTAAAACTCAACCGATTATCCGTTAAATCTGGAAATTCTGTTTCTAAAACGGACACTACCTGTTCCATCGTTTCCCTATCACGAATCTTCAAAAGACCATTATAGCCACTGACAACTAAGTTTGCCGACTCCATGAAATATAAATTCTCTGGTGTTGAGACAAAAATAACTGGATTCTCACTAGTTGTACCATAAGAAATGGAATCTGACCAAGTAAATATTGGTCGAGACGGTTGATAAACCTTGAACATAAATTTCTGATTTTCTGTGAAATTAGTTTGTAAATCTCCCGATTTTACAGTGACACTTTCCTGTAAATACGCCTTCATCACCTCAAGTTCTTCTGTATTGAGCGTGTTAGGTAGAAGATAAAGTCGAGTACCATTCCTCATCTCTAGCAACTCTTCATCACTTAGGGGAATACCTAGGTCTTGCAGGTAATTATAGGAGAATTTCAAATACCAAAATGGTTTTTTAGGGACATGCTGGTATGTCCCATAGACTGCATCAAGGGACTCCTGATTAAGAAATTGTCCTTGGGCAATATAGACGCCTGGAAGCTCAGATATACGCTGGTAAAAGTTATACATACTACGCTCAAGGGAATTTGTAGTTCCTGCATATGTACCTACATCATCTCCCTCAACAAAGCTGGATATAACGTACATATCTTCAACATTCTTCCACTCCCTAGATACTTTCATATTATCAATAAACTGATTCATTGGAGCATCTAAAGAGTAACTGACTGCGATTAACAAACCAGCTACCAAGGTATAGAATAACAAGCAGGTTACCATTAAAGGCTTCATTGGTAATCGTTTATGAATTGCGGCTAATGGAGAAACCGAATAAACAATAATCGTTGGAATAATGAATATAAATAGTAGCAACAAGACTGAGAGGCTGACTCCAGCAAAAACTAGAATAAACGATGATAAACCAAAACTAGACCAGCCTGACAACAACCAACTACATAAAGAGATAATTGGAATAGTGTAGATTGAAAATAGTAGAGAATTTTTGAAAAAAGCAGACCATAATTCTTTTCTATCCCATCCTAAAAGAATCAATGTTCCGAAATGTTTAAAGGATTGAAGAACACAGATTAAGAATAGGATCAGTAAAATGAAGGCATTTATTAAGATGCTGATAGCAAGTATTATTCCCCAAATTCCCTGATCAGTACTACTTCCAAAACTTTCTTTTGTCAAATCCTCAACAGAAATACCTGACACCTTTGAAAGATGCAGCAAAAAGTTATCTCTTGAGACAGCATCGTGGAGACCATTGATATGGTATATCCCATTAATCGTATTAGTGTTTTGGAAAGTATAATCTAATCGTTCAATGACTACAGGTGTGCTAAATAATAAATCTGGAAGCTCGTAAAGCATATTATTTGAGCCTTTGTCAAGTCCAATAGTCATACTATTATCACTATGAGATAATAAATTTGCAAATTGTTGTTGTGAGACAACTATTTTACCCGTACTTTCAAAATCTGAAAAACCAGCAGAGCTACCAAGGATGTCTATATAAATCCTATTTGGACCTTCTCCTGTATCACTACTTTCAGAACGTTTTGTCCATATGGACAAGTCACTCTGTTCTAAAAAATAATTAAATACATCTTGTGATTGCTCTTTTGTTAACTTCTGAAGATAAACTGTTACGGTCCCGGAATGATGATTATAACTCTGCCATGACTGTTGATACTGTAAACCTGCTAAAAAAATTGCCACCAGAGCAAGTAAGATACTCTGGATGGCAATCAAAAACAGGATTAAGTATTTCATTTTACCTAATAACATGTTTTTGTATGTCATAGGCACTTACCTACAATTCCAGTAACATTCAGCTGTACCAGTTCCGATGAATCTAGAAGCACGTGCTTCTACTCCAGGGGATCGCCAGCCTGAGAATGCCCCGTTAGCAGATGCTGAGTGTTCGTAAACACCAGACTGAACATTTGAATAGCTCCAAAGACCAGCAGTGCGACCATAATTCCAATAAACTGCAGTACCTTTATACCAAACTGTTGCAGCTGAAACAATCGAACCACCTGCACCAGCTAAAGTCAGTGCAAGTAAAGATGTTGTAATTATTTTTTTTATGCTTTTCTTCATCGTAAAGCCCTCATTTCTTTCACTTAAAATCTAACTATAACAATGACTGCATTTAGAAGTATCAACAAATCACACCCTAGTACACTGGAATCCCTTCTTTCTAATTAACAATTAGATAAAACAGAAATACTATATAGTTAATAGTATTTTCATCATTTAATCAACTAATCAGCCTTCCCAACATCAAGACCATTGGACTTCTTTTGTGATTGCACTCGAATCTCCAATTGTTTATTCTTCTGAATAAACTGTTGGTAAGGAATTGTATTACTAAACATAAAAACACCTAGTAATGCAAATGTAACTAATTTTTTAATCCCACATTTTTTTCTCATGCAATGAAACCCCTTTCTGTTTCCTTGTTTTTATTCTAACATATATATATTACTTAGTCAATTATTTTTATTACATGTTGAACTTTTTTTTTTATTTATTACCATAAAGAATTATTCATTCCTTTAACTTGCTATTTTGAACTAAAAATTTTATAATGAAATTAAGCACACAAATAGGAAGGTTTATTATCTTTAATGAATACACTCGCAGAGAAATTCAGATTGAAAAGAAAAGAGTTGAGACTCTCCCAACAAACTCTTGCAGAAGGAATTTGTGAACAAAGCCAGATTAGTAAAATTGAGAGAGGGCATTTCATTCCCTCCGCAGACCTTTTGTTCAAACTCTCACAACGACTTGAAGTACCATTAGATTATTTTTTTAATGAACAAATTGAAATTAAATCTAACCTCTCTAATTTCAAGCAATTATCTGCTCGCCTATTAGATGACAGAAATTATGATGATTTGGAATATATTTATAGAATAGAGATTGAACGAAGTACTTTTCTAACACTAGAAGACCGAACTTACCTTGAATGGATTAAAGCTATTATTGACTTCTATCAATATGACAGTAAGTGTGAGGCTATTTCATCATTGGAAAATATATTATTAAAAGTCTCCTCAAATACTCTGATTTATTTAAAGGTATTGAATACTCTATCTAATTTCTATTCCTTAGTGGGTCGTGAACAAGAATATGAGGCAAACTACTCTCATTTAATGGAGTTATATCAGACAAAAAATTTTGAGCATCAAGAGTATTTATTTGGCTACATCAGAGTTCGTTACAACTACGCTCACTACCTCGTGTCAAAGGGAAAATATAACGAAGCCATCCAAGAAGCTCTTGAGACGATTGAACTCTGTAAACAAAGACAGACAAGCTACCAACTGGCTCCTCTACTTATTCTTGTAGGAAATGCTGGAGCCAAATTTCTAGACAAAGAACAAGTCAAAAATTATTATATAGAAGCAAGAGAGTTATGTAAGATTTATAACAATCCTTTAATGTTGATGAAGATAGAAAATTATTTGAAGGAATTAGATACTGTATAGTTAATCTTGACATTATAGTTTTTCTGAAACGTTAAATAACCTGTAAGGCTGATAGTGACATTAATACTATCAGCCTTATAATTTTTCCATGGTATCTCCAATAACTATACTGATTTTGTTTCCCGTTCTAATTTGGTAACATTTTGATTTCTTGTATTATCAAGTATATTGATAAAATTCTCTAATCTCCTAACCTTATATTCGTAATCATCTATCCATTTAGTCATAAATCTTTGATTTTCTTCGATTTCTTTCTCCACCTGCTCCAGTTTGATAGTTGAAGTCAGGTTCATCTTGGCAAAGAGATTGAAAAGAAAAATGATAAATAAGAGTAAACGATAAGATAAAACCATTGAGCAGTTGAATTTATCCAACAAATCAATAAAAAAACTAGTAAGGAAATAAGTGAATAAATATAAGGAGATATTTGCTCAAAATGATGATTTTTTTGTATCGTATGTGATAACTAAATCTACGACTGATGCAATAAAAATTATCATAATTCCAAATATGTTTTATAAAAGATACACATTTTATATAATGGTTGTCTGGGTTCCTATTTTTGAAAACATATCCCTTCTTCTTTTGAAATTTTCTTACTCAAACGATTGATAAACTTATTCACTTTAAATACGATATTTTCATATCTATTGCTCTCTAATTCTATCTGGATACCTAACTCATTCAATTCCTTCTCAACAACATCAATGCCAATTTTATCAGTTATATTCAATTTTGAAAGATTCAATTTCATTTTTTGCTTATTTTCAACTGAAGCCAGTAAATATTCTGCTACTTGATTTAAGGTTGTCACTCGTTCTTGCAAAGCATTGATTCTCAATTCTGAAGCTGCCAATTCATGAATTAAATCATCTTTAATTGTAATATAAGAGTGCTTATCCATATCCAGCTCAAGTAAAGTATACACTTCCTCAATCTTCTCTTTAATCATATCGACTGTCGTTTTTCTGCGGAATGGAATCGTTTGATTTTCAGAGCTGAACTGTCTAATCAAGGTTCGACCTTTCATGTAGCGATTCTTCTCAGGATCGTCTTTATGATAGACATAGTAGGAGCTAGTTTCTCTAATAAAAACTTTCACCTTCTCCTCTTCAATATCGAGCTGCATATTCGGCACAAAGATAAGCCCCTCCTGACGAATACCAAACTTGACCTTGATGTAAATACCATCATCTACTACTTTTTCAATTTGATTGAGTGACAACTCTACCTCAAACTCATGAACGGCATCTCTGTTGCTCTTGAACTCTTGATAGGATTCCCAGAACTTCTCATCTCTTGGGAGTTCTTTTTCTTTGGAAAATTTTTCTTCTTGATAAAATTGAACCAAATCCTCAATTTCTGGATTTTGCCAATCTTTTCTACTCTCAAAATAATCTTGGAAAAATTCTACACCATAAAGATTTTTCTGGTCTAGTTCTGTCTCTTTCACCTCCACTCCTGCCAACTGGAAATACACATGCTTTTGTTTGGGAATGATAGTTAGATCAAAAAGTTTCGCAGTTTCAATCAAGTCATCTATATTCTCAGCCTTTGATAAGAGAAATTCCATGAGTTCTTCCATTTCCCTTTTGGCAAAGTAATTCTTAAAAAATTCTTCTGTATAAGGTTGCTTGCGATTGAGTTTATTGCCACGCACCACCTGTTTCATGGATGAGTCCGTCATAAAAAAGGTCGCATGCTTGTGGCTAAAATCCATTTCTACATGTAGTAGTGGAGCATTCTTTTTGAAATCCTCAAAGTCTCTAGAATGTTCCATCAAAAAATAGAGTCGCTGCTTGAGTTCATACTTGTGATTGGTCTTGCGATAAACTTCATACTGCTGGTGAGAATAGCGATTCTCTATAATTTTCGCCCCTGCAATTTTAGAAAATCTATCTGAAATCATTCGAAGATTTCGCTCCACTTTATAATCCCACTTAAGTTTTTTGTCAGAATTGCTGTCAACCGAGTTTATAATGATGTGATTATGCAGATGGTCTTTATCAACGTGGGTCGCAACGATAAAGCGAAACTTTCCACTAGTCAATTCTTTCATGGTCTCATAACCAATCTGATTGATTTGTTCAGGAGTGAGATTGTCCTCTGGCGAAAAGGACTGAATAATATGGTGAGCATGGATTTGTCGTTGTTTCTCCTCCAGCCTATCGTGTCGAAAATCGTAAAGCGTGTCATTTTTGATAAAATTTTCATGATACATCTGCACCATTTCCTCATAGCTAGGAAAGTCCAGAAAATTCCTCATATCATAATCCGACACTAAGGTAAGATTTTTTGTTTTATCAGGATTAAGAATATACTTGATGAGCTTTCTGCGATAACTCTTTCCATGAATGGCAAAATGCTTAGTGATGACCATGGAACTCCCTCAGCTTTTGAGCTTGTATTGTAAATTCTTTCTCAACTTCTTTTATCAATTCAGCGATTCCCTTTTTCAACTCTTGCAATTCTTCGCTAGAAATCAACTGAGATTGGTTCACACTTCGAGCAATCTGATTGATGTTATTGCCAATCCTCTTCAACTCAAACACTAAGTCTTGGTAGCCATTTGTATCAATGGTGATGAAATTCATTCCAGGGTCAAGTAGGGTGCGTCTCGCATATTCAGAAAAAGATTGGCAGCTACTTTGGTCGATATTTCTATTTAGTTGGTTCAACTCAATATCAGACAAAAACACTTTCTTGAGATTGATTCGGTAACGATGTTCCATGTGTCTACCTCATATATTTGTCTTGGAAGTCTTGACTGAAAGGAATGGAGTTGCCAACTTCTTTAATCAATTCCTGTACGCAGGTTAAGAGAATAGATACATGTTCCTGGGTGACTTGACGTTCTGACTGGATCGAAATTAAAATCTCATGAACATCACGGCTGATTTGTTCTAGTTTTTGAGATTGCCAAAGGGTGAACCATATCTCTATCTGTTTTTGTAAATCAGAGGAGAGTAAACTTTTACGGAGAAAATCTGAAAAATTAGTATCTCCCTGCTCTCTCATCAAAGCTAAAATTTGCTTTTCCTCTTCATCTGTTAGGCGAAATTGTTTCCGAATATCACGCACGTCTCGTTTCATACTGCTACTTCCTTTCCAAAATACCTGTACTGACAATGTCTGCTACCGTACAATGTCCGTACACTTTTACACCAACTGATTTTCATTCTTGTAAGGCTTTGCGAGCTCAGATATTGTGTCCACAATATCCCAAAAATCATATCGCCAGCTGACCAAAACCTTCTAGTTTTGACAGTCAACGATAAGATAACTTGGTGGGCTTCGCCCCCAAACCCCCAGAGAAAAATCAAGACTTGATTTTCTTAGGAATGATATTAGGATAACAAGGATGATTTGGAAAATTTATCACAAAAATTGGTATAATGTTAGTATTAAATTACTTATTCAAGAGGTTATTCATGGTTAAATCATCTAAGCAAATTGAAGAAGATGCTGTCGATTATTTAAAATTGGCATTAAAAAAATCTAAACATATTAACAGAGAAATTTCCGAAGGAGATAGAGAACCCATCTGGGACGGTCATATCTATTTTTATAAAAACATAAAAAAACAAAATATTGATTTAGTTGAGAGAATTCCAGTTCAAGTAAAAGGTAAGGATGAATATTATGAAGAAAATGTTGGATACTCAATAAAAAGGAACAATTTAGAGCATTATCTTACAGAAGGTGGTATACTCTACTTTGTAGTATATTTAAAAGATGATATCCCTACCGTCACTTATGCTTCACTAACCCCAAAGGTCATTAAGAAAGTTTTATTAGCCAGCGACAAGAAAAAGAAAAAGATTAAGAATATTTCAATTCATATGAAACCTCTCCCTAACAATGAAGATGAGTTAAACTTTGTATTTCTTAATTTTATTCAAAAACGCAAATATCAGAAAGGATTTGCTCATATTGATTGGAGAAGTCAAGAATCTCTCTTTGAAAATTTGGAATCATTTGACGGAGACTTAGAGTTTAAATTTATTGGCAAGGATTATCTAGACATTCTTGATTATGCAATATCTGGTGAGTTAGATCTTTATTATAAACCTAAAGGAGCTATGATACCTGAACCTCTAATAGACGATATTGCTAATTTAAAAATATTTGAAGAAAAAGAAATGTTAGTTCAAATTCAGGGAAAAGAGCGTGTATATAAGACAACTTTTGCTTATGAAACCAAGAATGACTTCACCATAGATTTTCATAATGGCTGTTCGATAAAAATACAAAAAAAACCTGATTTAGTAACACTAACTCTTAATTACTCACTTTCAAATATTCTCTCAAAAAGACTAGATGGATTAGAGTTTATTATAGAGCTTCAAAAAAATAAAGGAATTATTTTAAACAGAAAAAGAATAGAGTTTAGTGATGAAAATATAGCTAAAATTGATTTAAATTTTCTGAAAAAAGCTTTTAATGCGAATATACGTTTAAAAGAATTAGTAGATAAACTTAAAATTTCTACTGACCTTGACAGCACAGGTTGGTCACAAAAAGATGCTAGAACAATTGAATTATTGTATGATGGTATCGTAAATGAACAAGTGGTAACTCTAGATCGTGTAGACTATAATCCTACTCAAGTCATTCAATTTGCTAATGTACATGTATTACTATTTTTAATTCCAGAAAACGAAGGAACTAAAAGCTATAGACTATCTAACTTTAGTGATTACGATATGGTACTAATCAACGAAAATAAGCAGTTATTTTCAAAATATGAAACTGTTGAATTAGAGCAGTTACTACTTATTGATAATTTTAACGTCTCTGATTATCTTTCATCATACTTGTCAAGTGAAAGTAATATTGAAAATATGGATCTTGGTCTATTAAAACTAATAAACTACGCTGATTCTAAACACGACCAAAATACCTTACAGTCCTGTTTAGAATTTGCTCAAAAGCTTGTAGATATGGATAAATCTGAAAATAGCGTTCTAAATCTACTACAAATTAAAAAGCGTTTAAATAATTTAACACAAAAAGACAGTTCCTATCTCCATTCTTTAATAAATCACAACTCAGTAGAAATTAGATTTGCTACAAATTGTATTTTAGGCTACAAAGATCAAGCAATCTACTTATTCGAAAATGAATTTTCCGATGAGCAAAGGGAACGTTTTATTGAATATCCTATATACAATCTCTTAAATCTTTGATTACAATACAATATATTCTAAAAACAGAGGAAAAGTATCTCTGTTTTTGTTGTTTCAAATAAAATAGTACTACTAAATATCTGCTAAATATTTAGTGTTAAAAAAACTCTACTACTTGCATCTTAAAAAATTTTTGAATCTCTTTACTATTAATATGCCAACCATCAAGTTCTTCTTTGATCAACTCTGGAAATTTTTTGCTAATATCCCTTAAAGAATTACCAACTGATTTTCTAACATATTCACTAGAATCTTCTTTTAATGTTGCGATTCGTTTAATAGCTTCATCTGGATTATCCTTGAAATATGGTCTACTCGTCCATATTCTCAAACCTTCTATAACAGCTCTTCTAACATTTGGATTACTGTTTTTTAACTATTCGTCAATAACCGGAAGAGATTTTTCATAACATGTTTGCTTACAAATGATGACAATTTGCTACATAGGATATAACAACTTCTTCAATTTCATCAAAAATAATTTTTTCTGATTCGTTCATATTCATTACTCCTCAATTTTAAATTTAATGATTTTTCTATTTAATAATATCCAAATAGTTACGATAGCGTATATAATAGTTGCAATCAGGTAAACAGCCTGTATACCAATCCGACTACTTAAATAGCTAAATATTGCCAAAGAGCCAGATGAAGTAATCGTTAATATTAATTGCCTTAGAGAAAAAACACGTCCTATCGAATAAGTAGGGGACTTCTCTTGTATTAATGATTGTTGCACCAAATCTCTAATTTGATAAGGAATGCCAATAAAAAAGTTAATAACAAGAGCCAAGAAAGCTACTTTGTTAAAAGCGTATATACCTGTTAAAATAGCAACCAAAAGTGATGAAAAAAAGATAATCTTCCCCCCAAACTGAGAAATATACTTAGAGTATCTAATGCTTATAATTCCTCCTACAATCGAACCTACAAAGTAAGCAGCTCCTTGAAATCCCCACCATTCCTCTGATAAATTCAAAAAACTCGTCGTGAAAAATAATAGAAAAGTTTGCGTCCAAATCACATTAGCAATTGATTCAAATGTGTCCATAATGGTTATATTCCACAATTCAGTAATATGGAACAAATCATACCATCCCTGCTTCAATCTCTCAAAATAAGGGAGTGAATTCGTTTGCACTCTATCTTTTGTATCTATTTTCTTCAAGAGCCACAAGGATATAGTAATCATCAAAATAATCACACAAAATGCCGCAAAAGGATTAAGGAATAGAACAAAAGGTATTCCAAATGTCCAAGTAGCAGTTTGAAATACTTGAATGACAGTATAGAAAATACCATTTAAACGAATTCTATCCTCTTTAATTATATCTGCAAGCAATACACCTTGAGCAGGAGAAATAGCACTATCTAATAAACTCAATAAAAATTTTGATATTAACACAAGGTATATATATCTATAAGTACATATGAGTAGTATAATAATAAATACTTTGGCTATCAATGCTCCTAGCATAATCCACTTTGCTGAAATCTTGTCAAAAATATTTGAAAGTAGAATACTTCCTAATATTCGTGAAATAGATCCAACAACTAGAATCATACTTGTATCAAATAGCGATTGACTCATTTGATATACAAAGAGAATTAAAACCATATCTAACAATATTCCAGCAAGAATAATAAATACTTGGGCTATTAGAAACTTTAAAAATGACTTACTAAGTTTATTACTTTTTATTTCTGTTCTCACAACTATCCTTTTTCAAATATTCATTTAGTTTAGAAAAATCATAATATTTTACTAAATACTCTTTAAATTAAAAGTTAACATGCAACGTCTTATCTATAATACATTGATATTACTCCCTCCTACATTGTGTTACTTCATTTTTAAGCATCTCTTTCTCAACTTGATTCCATTCGCCAAATAGTAAATCATGTAGAACGGTTGCTGCTGAAGTTGTATTTTCTCCTGAATCATATACACAACTTCTATCTCTTTGATAAATTTGAATTCTTTCAAAGATAGCTAGTTCTTCCAGTTGTCGTGTATTATCAACTAGATGATTTACAATGAAATCATGATGTTCTTTTGGAGTTGCGCGTGCTTGATTTGGATTGATAGCGTACAGTTCTTCGTATCTGATAAGAGTACTCAGATAGGACAGCTTAGGTTTTGTCGCAATCAAGGCCAATTGTAACTCATACCCCTTATTTTTTAATAGTTGTGCTGTTTTCTTTGGAACATCAATTGTTCGTAAAGTTCCCTCGATCAAAAGATTGTACCCCAAATGACTCAATTCTGTTACTAAAGACTCTACCATTTTCCCTGCAAAATCCTTAGTGTATTCTACACTATCTTTGCTATATTCTTGATCCAGTTCTAAATAGCGTGGATGCTGAGAACGAAAACTATCACCATCTATGATAACAATATTTCCTTGAAATTCTTTCTGTTTAATACGATGAATTGTAGTCTTACCGGCACCACTTTGCCCTCCAAGCAAAATCGCTATAGGTTGTTTACTGGACTTTTTTCCTCTTGTCAGTGAACGAAGATTCCGTGCTAGAGCATGTTTGAATTCACTATCAGTATAATCTTGGATTTCCACTAGGCTACCATCCGTTTTTCAGATATCTCTAACATACGTTCAATTCCATCCAAATAGCCGCTATATCTCTCTATTTCATCAAAAGTTTCTACTAAATAGATATTCGTATGAATCAAGTCAGATAGATCATCACTCATTAAAATCCAAGGATTAGATTCATCATCAATGCAAATTCCCTGACTATCTTGATAACGATAGAGTCGTGATAATAGATTAGCACCTCTTTCTTTCACAATTTCAATTTTTAAAGTCAATTCATAATCTTCAACAGGATTGAGCATTTTGTCTTCTCCTACAATATCGACATAAGATACATTAAACTTCTGACAAATAATGTCTATTAATTCGGTAGAGACTGAACTCGTTCCATTTTCATAACGACTCAGACTATTTCGAGAAATACCTACAATCCGGGCAAATTCGGGTTGTGTTAAGTCATGTGTTTTACGTAAGGATTTTATGTTCTTTCCAATCATGGCAAACTCCTTTATTTTTATAATTCAATTATAGCATAAAAAAGCATAACGCACCAAAATTGGTGCGTTATTGACTATTTTTCCTAAACCTCTCTAAATTCTTCTCCAATTGTTCCTTATGAAGTTGATTCTTAGCTTCCTTTAATGTGTCGTCCAAAGTTTCTTCTCTGTAAGTTGCTTCTGTTTTTAGTTGTTCTGATCCTTGATCTGGAGTGAAAATGATATCTAACAGTCGGTCTATTTTTTCAAGATCTTGGACAGACATATCAGATAGTCTATGAATTAGCTTCTTAAATACATCACTATTGTCTTGGTTTTTCTTAAACAGTTTTGTAAACATCTATAACCTCTCAAAAAAAGCAGCCTATCAGGACTGCTTAGTGTAATTCGGAAATCGCATCATAAATGGACTGCAATTTCTTATTATCTTTATTCTTTGTGTCGATCAACGTATGTAGCTCTTCAATTTTCTTTTGACTACTTTGAATATCGCTATTGTTATCCGCAATAAGTCTTTTAAGATGTTGCTGATAACTTGTAGTGATATCTGTCTCTTTTCCTGTTCTAACCTCTGTAACTTTGGGTTTAGAACTAGAATTTGATTCCGTCACAGGTGCTTGTTTTCGCTTTTGAAAAGCTGCTTCATAATTTACATCATTACCTCCTTGATGATTTCCAAATAAGGCCGCAATTTTATCTGAATCCCCTTGATTTTCTGATTTACTTTCTAATGGTTGATTAAAATTCCAATCTTTTGTCATTCACTCATTTCATCCTTTCTAAATTCAGAATCATCGAATTGTCTTTCTTTACCAAAGGCATGGTCAAGAGCTTCTTCAAAACTCATGTGACTGATGCTTTGACGCCTTTTGAACGTCGCAAACATCGCTGTCTCCAGTTGTTCTTTGTAAGCAGCGAGTTTTTCTGTCTCTCTTGCTACCTTACTTTCTTGCCTAGTGACCTTTTCTTCTAAGCGTTCAATAATGGTCATATACGAACCTCCTTCATTCTAATATTAGCTAAAACATCTTGATTTTGTTATCACAATTCTAAACATTGAGATGATTGTCTTACTGGTGGATTTCCAAATGTCTCTTTTGCAGTCTCGAGCATCAATTGAAAATCTGATTTCTTTTCTCGAAGAATATCGTTCCAGTCTCTTTTTTCTTTTCCAGATTCATTATTAGGTAAATCCAGTAAAACAGGAAATCCTGATTGAGATAACTTATCAGAAAAATCTTTTCCTGCATCATCACAATCTACCGCAAGTGTCAATAAATTAGGATGATTATCAAAATAGCTAGTGGTATCACGAATTGTATTAATCAAAGGCAATAACTTTGAAGGTGTTACTGTATCTAAAAATTCCAACTTCTGATTTTCTTCAGCTATCAGTCGTAAAGTTTGATAAGCGACAACAGACCTTTTTAATCCCTCCATAGATACCAAACGAACATCTGATAGGCTTTGTTGATGCAGTTCGTAATAGCTCATCAAGTCGATGAACGATTCACAAAAGACCAGTCTATTTGGTTTACCAATGTCAAAGGATATTCCAATATGTCCATTGCTTCCTTTTAGAATCGTTTTTAACCTCTCTCTAGAAAGAGCGGGATTCTTATAAATCCCTTGTAGGCTTGCTGCCTGCAGTTTGTGACGATGATCAAAACTTTTAAAAACAATAACAGGTTCAACAGTTTCATTTGTTTTCCAACTGGCTTGTGCTATCAAACCTTGTTGAATCATCTTTTGTACGATTTCTTCTGAGATTCCTCTACGTTCTGTTAAATAATATCTAGCCAGACTACAGCTAGAATCTTCTACTCTCTTTAAAGGATAATAAAATGGTCTCTCTCTTTTTTCTTGAACAGCTTCTTTTTGAAAAGGTTCTTCAGAAAGAAAAGTTAGAGCTTCTTTAAAGGAAGTTCCCTTAACAAGTCGAACAAAATCAATGACATCACCTTGAATATCTCTTGAAAACCATTTAAAAGTATTGGTATTCGAAAAAATTCGGAATGAATCGTGTTCAGGATGTTCATAGACACTGCTAGAAACTTGTTTAAAGGGGATACCCAAACGACTTGCTACATCAAGAATTGAAATTTGCCTACATTCTTTTATTTCCATGCAATATCATCATTTTGTCGTAGTATTTGGCAGTGATGGTATTGATGATGATTCTTCTAAAGTTTTGGGAGTGGCCTTATCTAAATCATCTAATCCAGATTTCCAAACCTGTACTTGATTGACCAATAACTTACCAGGTAGTTTAGAATAGGACAATTTAACCATTCTGGTTTCTGTCTGATTGGTCTTTGATTGGTTGGCATTCTTTAAATCGGATACATAGGTTACATTATAAGAGACCATGGCAATGGCTTGATTCGTAGTCTGATTGACAAAGATATCAGCTTTTTCAAAATGATAATCTAAAATATAATCCTTATACACTTGGTTCATGGCATCATTTTGACTTGACAATTCTTGAGAATAAGCCGATTCAGTCATATAAGGTTGAATACGTGTATTATTTTCCCCTAGCTTTTCTTTCGTATAGTACTGAGTCAAAAATTCTTTTACTGTATCCGATGACAAAATGCTGGTTTTATCTTCTGCTTGTTTATCCTCTACAAGTTTAGCTGCAGCCAATTCAATCTCTTTACGACTTTGTTTAGCAGTAGAATGTTGACCAACAGTATATCCCATCATGAGAATAAAGCTAGTTGCAGCAACTGCTCCAACACTAATTAAGGCTTTAGTTTTGACTTTATTTAACATCTTAGACCTTCTTTCTATAAAAACTAGGTCAAGAATAACAAAAAGAACTTGTAAGTTTTATCACACCACAACGAAAGGTGATCCCTACATTTCAGGCGCAAAATCGTACAGTTCAGAGAAAAATATCAAAATTAGCTGTCTTCAGTTTATAATATAAATATGAATAAATTAAAAGAAGAAAATTTGAGAAGAGCTCTTTCTCATATTGAACGACATAAACAAGCCATAAATACAAGTAATAACAGTGAGGATAATGATTTTCATAAATTACTGCTCCAATTTAGCTATGAAGTATATGAAAGAATTAAGGCTAATAAAAAACCTTATCCGAATTTAGATTCAGATAAAGTTTTTTAACCATCTAACAAGTTTACATACTTTCCTTAGTTTTGGAGTTTATGAAACGCCAACTGAGTCCTAGAACCAACATCAGATTGATGAAAAGGTACACAGCCGTAAAACTAGTTAACCCATGTTGTCTGATATCATCAAAGTATAAAGTCGGTTCAGTAAAGAACAAATAAATTCCATAGACCTCTACGAAAATAAGAAAACTGATTAAACCAATAAGGAAAAGTCCACTGGCAATAAGAAAGAGTCTCCATAAAAGAATGAGAATTCCTCCTACTGCTAAAAAAATTACTGGGATAAGGAGTAAATCATTCATGACTTTCTCCTTTCTAATCAATCAACTGACGATAATGGGTGGCAAGAGAGGAATCAAACTCTTCTAGTTTTTGAACCAATTCCAGATACTCCTCTTTTTCATGTTCTTCAAAGTCCACACCTCGATGATTCTGAAGAGCGATTTCTAATTGGCTAGTGAGTTCTCGTATAGAAAAGCTGTAATCGCCTGTCACTTCCTCATAATGTTCCTTTAACTCCTTGTAGGCTTGGTATTCTTCAGGTGTTTGAAATCCCTGTACCAAAGCCTCTTCTAATTGATAATAGGTATCTTCCATCATAATTGTTACCTCGTTTCTTTCTATCTTTATTCTACCGCGCTTTTCTTTTCTTGTCCGCTATTTATATCTATTTTTTAATCTAATTCAAAAGAAAGTTGTTCTTGCTTTTCTTTTCCTTTTTCGTGGAATTGTCTTAATGCCTGATCAATAATATCTAAATCCGTTTCTGTTTCAATCAATGGCGCGAGTACATCGTATTCGGCCTTTTTAGTTTGATAATCCTCTTCCTTTGGAAAATTTTTCTCAATTTCAACTTTAGCAGTAGTCCATTTATCCTTTAATTCATCCAATAAGTTCTGAGTTTTCACTTGGTCCTCCTTGATGTAATCAATCGTATGCTGAAGCCTTTGAATGGTTCCCAAAGGAGAATACAAATCTAAACTGACAGAATATTGATTTTCTCCTACAATCTTAACAGAAAAGGTTTCAGGAAGAGGTTGATTTGTTGGAAGACTAAGCATTTTTATTTCAAATCCTCTATAGCTTGCTAGGGTACGGAATTCTTTGCTGTCAGCTTGATTATGACGGATAAGACGGTGTAGGGATTCCCCTGCTTCAGCTCGTTGATCAAAAGCTTGCTTGCCTACCGTCATAGAAAATGCCTGGTCTTTCGACATTTCAGACTGTTGAATGTCGCCTTCATACTTGCTTAATCGTTTCTCAAGAATGGGCATATTTTCTTCACAGTAGGAGATTGTATGACGATAGTGATCCTTGCTACGTTGAAAGGCGCGTCTTTGATTTTCTAATAGAGTTAGATCATTCTCTAGTTCCATCTTATATTTGAGATAAGGATTACCTGTTGCTAGTGCCTTAAAATCAGAAGCTGTCATAGTCCGTTCATCAATGTCTTCTGCAGCACGAATCGGCTCCTTAGAAGTCATAATCTGCTTAATATAACGGAGTTTGTTCTCCTGAGTTGCCCATAGATAATTATCAAATGAACCTTTTGTAATGTAGTGGTAAATATCCACTTCCTTGTTTTCATTTCCCTGTCGGATAATACGTCCATTGCGTTGCTGAATGTCACTTGGTCTCCAAGGGACATCCAGGTGATGAACTGCTTTCATCTTGCTCTGAACATTTAAACCTGTTCCTCCTTTTTCAGTTGATGCAAGGAGAATCCGCACCTCTCCTGCATTGACCTTTCGAGACAAACTATTCTTCTTTTCATCACTATTGGCATCATGTACAAAGGCAATTTCCTTACTAGGGATTCCTCTATCAACTAATAAAGCCTTTATTTCAGAATAAACATCAAAGCCATTATCCTTTTTCTTAGGTGTGCCAATATCTGAAAAAATCATCTGAGTAGCCTTATTTTCAATTCCCTCACGATAAATTCTCTCAACATTATCCACTACCTGAAGCAGTTTATGATTGTCTGCTAGACTATAACTAGAGTCCAATAAACGCATATCAATTGCTAGTTTTCGCGCCTCACCCGTAATTTTTAACATGTTATCCTGGCTCGGATCAACTGTTCCACATTTGACAGCATCTGACCTCATAACTAATTCTTCTAAATAGAGTTTCTGGTTTTCAGTTAACTCACTCTCAATAGGGATAATATGAGCTTCTGGAACAGGTAAATCCAACATATCTTGTGTTTGAATGTCGGCTGTTTCTTTATAGATTTTCATCAACTCAGGTAGATTGACAAACTTTTTAAATCGTTTCTTAGGTTGGTACTTATCCCCTGTAGGAGCTAATTCCATAGAGTTTTGAATTTCTCCAAAAGCACCTACCCAAGAGTCAAAATAATCAACTTGATAGCGTTTTAAGATATCTGGTTGAATATAGTTCATCATAGTGTATAACTCACTAATAGAATTTGAAACAGGTGTTCCTGTCGCAAAGACAATATTTTTGAAATCATGTTCTTCCTGAATCTGTCGAACCTTCATTTCCATATCCACATTCTTCTTAGAAGTTGTATTGGTAATCCCTGCTACATTTCCAAGTCCAGTAATGGGACGTATATTTTTAAAGTGATGTGCTTCATCCACAAAGAGAAAATCAATTCCTAAGTTCTCAAAATCAATAAAACTATCACGATTAAAGCGTTGGAGTTCTTCCAATTGTTTCTCTAGACCACTTATTGATTGTTCTGCTTCTTTAACAGTATACTTATTTTCAGAATGTGTTTTAATCTCTCGTAGTTCATTAAGTTTATCCTCGATATAATTCATCTGTCTTTCTTTACTGACAGGGATCTTTTCAAATTGAGAATCCCCAATGACAATGGCATCGTAATCTCCTGTAATAATACGTGACACAAACTGTTTTCTTCTCGCCTTCACAAAATCTTTCTTAGTAGTCACAAAGACCTTTTTAGTAGGGAAAAATTTCATGATTTCTTGGCCAAATTGAGCAGATAAACTAGAGGGCACCACATACAAGGGCTTATGAACCATCCCCAACTCCTTTAATTTAAAGCCAGCACCAAGCATGGTCAAGGTCTTTCCTGAACCTACCTCATGAGCTAACAAGGCTCTTTTTTCTTCTACAATTCTTTGAATGGCATTCTCTTGATGAGGACGAAGACTGATGTTTTGTGCCAAGCCATCAATGACTAAATGGCTACCGTCATACTCTCGACTAACCGTTCGATTATAAAGACGATTATAACTTTCTTCAATGACTTGTTGAACTTCTGGATACCGTGAGACAAAGTCTTGAAAGAGTTCTTGTAAATGCTGCTCTTTTGCTCTTAGAACAGAGGTTTTTTCCAAATCTGTGATGGTCTTTTTCTTTTCCCCTTCCGTAACAGTCATAGTAATCGTCGGTTGGTTTGAATTAAGTAAATTCTCAAAAATCTTTCTTCCTGTATCATAACGTGAGCCACTGACTCCAAGACTACTATCTTTGGCACTTGGATAGCGATAAGCAAACGATGTCCTTAAATGAACCTGCCCATCGACAGGATTCACTTCAATGACTTGTTCAACATCAGGCGAAGACAATTCAAATTCACGATTGGTAAAACATTCAAAGGCAAATTTACCATAAACGGATTGAGGAATCCAACGTGACCCTATTTTAAACTCAATATCTGTCAGATGAATCCTTGGAGGGCGAACAGATTCTAACAAATCTAAAGCATGAGACCAGTCATATTCTTGATTGTTTTCCTCTACTAATAGTTGAACTACTTCTATCTTATTGAGAATATCTCCTGATAAAAACTGGTTCTTAGAAATATATTTTCTTTCCCCTCTTAAATAGCTTTCTGGATCCATTAAAATCTGGTCACCTAACTCATCTAAAATAGCTGCTTGGCTATGTTCAGGGTAAATTGATACCATATAGTCTATATCAACCCCTCTACCATCTGATAAACTGGAGTTTAAGGCATCTAAAGCCGTTGATACTCTTGTAATCACTCTCTCCGGCCTAACCAATGCTTTCTCAAAGGCTAAAGATTTTTTATATTTTACTTTCTGGTCTTTAGAATCAATATACTCATCTTCTAAACTAGCTAGTAGGGAATACTTGTCGTCACTATCAAATAAGTTCCGATTGACTGAGGCATTCAAGTATCCAAATTGACTTACAAAGCGGTCATAGTCATGATTCAATTTGCGAAGCAATTCCTGAAAATCAGCCCGACTATAATCTGGATGACGTTGAATTTCAATTAAGGCTTGATAGGTCTCTCTCAAATCAACCATGCCCTTAATACGACTAATGTCCTTATCCGATAAGGGACTTTCATAAAAGACAGTTTTTTTGAACAAGCCCTTATATTTCCCTCTTTTACTCGCTTCTTCTGACTTGTAAACATCTAGTGCTTCCTCATCTGTCAAATGAAGCTGCACGAATCGATCTATTTTATGTTCAGACAAAGAACTGTCCCAAGCTTTAAAATCTCCCTTCTCATCTACATAATAACTAATTTCGTCTACTTTTGAACTTTTCCGAATGCCATGCGTATCTCGGTAATAAATTTGATTTCCCTCATATCCAAAAGAATAGAGCGCTAAGTTTTCACGTATACGACTAGGGATAGAATCATCCACTTCTTCTTGGATAAAAACAGGTGCTTTCAAAAAATTGTCAATTTGCTTAGGTGCCTCCACATTCTCTAATGCTTCCATAATGTCAGTAGCTAATGTTTCTGATCCCCCCTTAACATTGAGGGTTCCTCCATTAAAATTGCGAACCTCATATTCACCCAAAACTTGTGTATTGTATTTCCCATCAAAATAAGGATTGATCCAGACACGCTTATCCTCCTCAAAGGGAATAGAGCCACTAAAGACAAGTTCCTCCTCATTAAGATTCTTTGCTTGATCCTTTTGAAAGAAGAGGAGATCTGTGGTCACTCGGGTACCTGCAATCTTTTTAAAAGCCGTATCCGGCAACCGAACTCCCCCTAAAAAATGAGTATTGGATTTAATCTCTTGTAAGACATTATCTGTCCGCTTATCCATTGTCCCAATAGATGAGATAATCGACACTTGTCCTCCGTCTCTTACTAAATCAAGTGAGTGTTTGACAAAGTAATCATGAATCATATAAGGTTTATCATAGTTTTTATCGGCAATGCGAAAATTTCCAAAAGGAACATTCGTTAAGACTAAATCAAAACTATTATTTTGATAGGGAACTTCTTCAAATCCTCGCACTTCAATATGGGTATTGGGGTGGAGTTGTTTTGCGATTGCACCAGTCACACTGTCTAATTCAACCCCATAGAGTTCTGATTTCTCTCGTATACTTCTAGGCATCGCCGCAAAGAAGTTCCCAGTCCCCATAGAAGGATCTAATATCCTTCCTCCCTCAAAACCATCATCCAGTAATTTTTGCCAAATCTGGCGAATAATCATTGGGTCTGTATAATAGGCTGTGAGAGAACTTTGTTTCATGGTCGAGTATTCTGATTTACTTACTAAGCTCTTAAGAGTTAAACGTTCTGTTTCATACTTTGGATTGAGTTCATCGAAAAATTCATTGGCAAGACCGCCCCAGCCGACATACTTGGCGAGTAGCTCTTGTTCTTCTGGATTCGCTTGTCGTCTCTCTTTTTCTAATCTTTTAACAAGTTCAATTGCGGCGATATTCGTTTCAATCTTTTCTCGATTTCTCTTAGGATAAAAGTCCTCTAAATCATCTGGAAAAACAAAATCTAGAACAGGGACATCCGTCTCTTCTATACCTGAAATTAAAGATTTTGTTTCCTTATCCTTATCCTTTTCATTTTCTTCTTCCAGGTAGGAAAACAAATCTATTTCCTGACTTTCACTTGATGAATCAATCTCAATATCTGAATCTTCTTTTTCAAGTTCTACATGAGACAATACTTGTTCAATCTCTTCTAAACTGTTCAAGTATAAGATAGGATTTTCTTCAAATAACTTGTTGGAATCATTGAATAGCTCTAGGCGAACTAAGCCATTTAACTGTGCATTTTCAATTGAAACCAACTGAAATACTTGTCCTTTATAACTTACTTGTGAACCAATCGGATATTCCCTCAAAGCTTCTTCTACAATTTTATCGACATTAGAAAAGGAGTTAGTTTCTTCCTTTTCCTGTTTAATATCACTTGAAGGAGATAAGGATTCCTCTACTTGCTGAGACTTTTCTCTTATAGCCTTTACTTCATCAAAATGCGTAATAATCTTCAGCTTTTGCGTCAGTGGGAGTTGTTTGTAGTTTCCTTCATGATGGACAAGATACGTAACGGTATCTAAAGTAGCCATCAATTCTGAACCCAAATAGGCTAGAACATCTCCCTCTTTTTCTTCAAAATGAATCTCAAGAACCTCTTTTTTTAGTTCTTTGGAATCAACCATTAGAAGAAACTCCTCTATATCTCTACTAATGCGGTCAGATAGATTATTCGCAACCCGATAGACATTGACTAAATTGACATCCTGATTCTGATGAAATACAAGCTCACTTAATGGTGTTAGCTTCTCTTTTTCAGATTGGATGTAAAATCGAGTGAAAAGATTATAGGTTGCGACTTCTAGCACCAAGTTTTTCTCAAAATTACTTAATTGAGATAATCTACTTAGACCTGCTTGTCCAAAATTTCTTGTGTAACTTTCTAAATCTTGGTCATTATTTTCAGAACTGGCCTCTAGGAAAGAAATAATATCTTGATGAAACGAATAGACATGAGGTATCTCTTCTATCTTGCCCTCTTCAGTCAAAAAACTCTCTACCAAATCCTGCCATTTCTCATCAAAATGTTGCGCTTGATAACGAAGAAATAAGTCCATTTTCTCTCTATCTTTTGGGATTGTTCCACGAAACATAGCCAATAATTGTATTACTTCCATACTCGCTCCTTTCATCTATACGAAAATAGGAGAATCACATGATTCCCCTACAACTCTATCTCCATTTCAACCTCTTGAGGACTGGTTTCTAAATCACTAGATAAAAGAGAAACGGCATCCGTTCTCATGTAGTAAGTATATAAGTCTTCTAGGTCTTGTTGGTTTTCAATCCCTGTTTCAATACTAATCAGAGCCTGTATAAATTCCTTGTAGTGACTCTCCATCATATCTGAAATCTTTTGTTTCATTTCCATAAATACTGAGGACGGTTCAGTGATACTTGTTTGGTCTATGTCTTGTAAATCCTTTTCTAAGGGATTGGTTCCTTCTTCTATTTCCACTAAATCTGAACATCCATCACCATCAGAATCTGCGCTAAGAGGATTGGTTCCTAGCGCCAATTCTTGAGCATCAGTTAATCCATCTTGATCCGAATCACGTTGATAAATGGCTTCCATATACTTCCTTCTTTCCTAGTTAATCTTTTTTCACTCCAATCCTACCAAATATTCCTTGAAAGAAGTATCACAACAAAAAAAGAGAACGAGCCAAAACTGCGTTCTCCTTAAAATGATAAAAATATATTTTATGCCACAAAAGATTGTAAACTAATCTTTTAAATAATAAAAAAGTTCCGACGTTTGTAAATGTTTTGAGTAAATGGAAATTACTTTTTGACCTTTTGGAAATACTGTCTTTCTCTTCAAATCTAATAAAGATTGAGGAACAATTTTCCTAGATGTCTCTTTCAATGTTAATGCTAATATCTGTTTTCTTGTACGTAGAGCATAATCAAACTCCAAATATAAATAACGTCCTGAACCAGTTAGATGAACATGCTTTCCCAATAACTCCTCAATGGATCCTAAAACTTGTAACTTTTGCATCGTGGTTCCATCTTTTTTTATTTTCAACTCATCAATTATGACATGTCTTTTTAAACAATCGTCAAAGAAACTGCCTGCACCTTTTCGGTAATCAACACCACATAGGTGCATAAAATTAGTAGGTGAAAAATGAAGTTCAACACTTTCAATTTCCGTTTCATAATACATGATTTTGCCAACAAAGTGTTCTTTAAAAAAAGAAGCCGCAATTTGTAACTGTGTAAAAAAACGCTGAAGTTTTATTTTTTCGGTGTAATTTGGATTACGATAATCTCTAGAATTTGCCATATTTTCCTCACAAAAAAGGTGGTTTACAGAATCTGTAAGCCACCTAGTCAGTCGGTTTATTCTGGTGTCTGCCACCGCTTGGCCCTTACGTCCAAGATTGCTATCGGATTTCGTTCTGGTGTCCGCCACCGCTTGGCCCTTATGTCCAAGATTACTATCAGATTGACCATGAGCCGACCACTCATCTACACTATTTATTTTACCTGAAAATGGCTAAAATTTCAAGTGTAAACTCTTCTATTTCGTAGTATAGGCAAAACTAATGGCGCTATCTGCTTGCGAGATTTTTCTAAAGGTATAGTTAGGATTGCCACCATAGTTTGTCTCAGACACAAGAAAAGAACCATCATCATATACTTTCTCGACAAAAGCCACATGACCGTAGATAGCTGGTGTGCCATGTGTACCTCCCACAAAAGAAACAATGGCACCTGCTCTTGGTGTAGAGCCAGTTTCCCCACCAAGACTTGAAGCTGTCGCAACCCAGTCCTGACCATTTCCCATGGTATTAATGATTGAAATCTTCTCTCCATTACTTCCTTTTAATTTTAAGCCTAACTGGTTCATACGAGCCGCAACACCCCATGTACATTGTCCATAGGCATAGGCCATACCATCTCCACCACCAGGAACAGAATGCTCATACAAGTCTCCACGAACACCTTCAAGGGATTGCGGGTCACTTTTTGCCTGTCCTCCATTTGTTTGGCTAAAGCCTTTTTCAATTTGGTAATACCATTCCGTTGCTCTGGTTTGTCTTTCCAGTAGTTTGTCACCAGAATTTCCCTCCCAATATGTAAGGAAGAGTTGGGCGAGATTGGCTGCACTGCCCGTATTTCCAAAGAAATCCTTTAACCAACTTTGATAGTAAGGACTGTCCCCGTGAAGCATAAAATCAAGTTGGAGGTCTAAATCATACCACTTCTTATTTTGGGTGCGTGCATAATTCAATAAAGCTGTATGACGTGTTGAACCATCTGCAGTATCTGTCCATTGCCCTAAACCTAAACCTCTATGAAGAATATTAGGATAAGCACCACTATAAATGGCTGGACCTCCAATTGCTAACCAGCTTTCATCATCCCATGAGGAATCGGTAGCGCCAACTGGAGGAGATAAATAATCTCCCTCAGCTCGTTTAGGATTGATAGAAGACTCTACCGACCAATTTCCTAAAATAGCCGCAATGGCTTGAGGACTTGCCCCTTGAGATTTCAAAAACTCATAAATATGTTTTGCACGTTCAAACTCATCTCCACCAAACTGACCAATGGCAGGTAAGATAGTGGTCTGAAGTTGAATGACCTTTGGAAAATAGAATTGCGGATTGACATACACCAATTTTTCTTTCTTGTTCTTATACTTTTGATAGGAAACTTTCAAACCTGTATCGTCTGGTGTCACACCAATAATATCACCAGTAAGAACTCTTGTCCCCTCTATCGCACGGCCATTATGAATGGAATACAAGGTCAATCGACTTTCATTCTCTCCATTTCCGTTAGTGAGAATAACATTATCACCATCTAAAGATACAACCCCATCCATTGGTGCGACTATTGTTTGGTGAGCCTTAGCTTCTAGTAGAATATACTCCTGAAGAGTAGGTTTCCCGTCTAAATCATAGTATCCGTAACGATAAGTCATGGTTAGACTATCTTTGTTACTTTGCCCCTCAAATGGATTGTCCAATTCCTGCATGGAAGCATACACACCTTCTTCTTTTAATTCCTTCATTTCCTCTTGATCATCTTTCGAGAGTTTATACTTAGGAGTTTCATAAAGGTCTTGCATGGATTTCAAATCTTCCCCATCGTTTAAATCATGCCACAAAGTAGACAGATAATCCTTGTAAGTTTCTGAACTAAATAAGTGAACTGGTTTGTGTAACTCATAGTCATGGAATTTAAAGTTCATATATCCCATCACATCATCAATTTTTGTGTAATAAGTAATTCCTTTGTCATTTGTGCGAGTATGTTCTGCATCTTCCCAAGTTAGGTGGGTATAAGCTTTTGTTAATTCAAATTCATCTTGTTGAATCAAACTAGCAGATGAAAATCCTAAAAAGAAGCTCATTATAAGTAAAAGAAGAAAGACTATTCCTCCAACTATCCAGGTTACAGGATTTCCAGCCGCAAATGTAAAGAAGGAAAAGGTTGCTTTTAGTTTTTGATAGATGTTTCGGACACTTGTAAGACCTTGTTTCTTTAATTTTCGAAACCGATTTTTAAAGGAACTTGGATTCTCTTTCGCTAGTTTCCATCCTTTTCCATTCTTAAAATGATGGTATCGCTCTTTTGTGTTGGTCAGTCTTTTCTTGGTAAAACGACCTGTTGCTTGTCCTGTTTTGACACTAGCTTTTCCAAGGTTATAAGAAAGCCGACTGTAACGTTTTCCTTTTCTGATGGTCTCTTGTAGCGTGCGATAACCTTCTAAATCTTCATTTTCTGAAGCTAACTCTCCACCTTCACGTCCAAGGAAATAAAGAAAAGTTTTGGCTTTCCTACTGACTTTTTTGGACTTATAGGCTTGTTTAGTAGATTTTAGATTCTCTTTTGCGGCCTTGACTTCTTTCTTAGCTTTTAATTCTTCTAAACTCTTCCCTTGAAAGAAAAAATTAGATTTATGTTTCGATTCCTGACCGTAGAGAAATTTTTGATTAGTTTTTCTTTCTTTACGACTCTCTTTTCTTTCTTCTTTTGACTGTGCCTTTGCTTCTCTAAATTGCTTCTTGGCTATTTTCAATCGCTTCCTAGCATGAAGCAACCGTCTGTCTCTTAATTCTTTTCGATTCAAAAGAGATGGAGGACTATTTTGAAGAATATGATTGTAGTCTTCATTTGCTTGTTTTACTCTAGCGTTTGAAGCTTCTCTCATCTCCTCTAGCTTTTCTTTTATCTCTTTTTTCCATGCTTTTTCATCCAGTACAGCGGAATCTTGTTTCTGTTTCTTCACCTCCTTCTTTCCTTGTTTCAAGAATTTCTTCTCATCTTTTAGACTTCTTCTAAATGCCTTTCGTGCACGTATGATTTCTCTTTTATCCTTCATTTACCTTCCCCTTAATTAGAAGCCATTTTATCAGGATCTGTACTCATAATATCAAACAATTGAGTACCTTGAGGAATCTTATTTTTAAAGGGTACGACAACTGAACCAGCTTTTATCAGTCCTGCCCCTTTTTCTGGATTGACAAGGTATTTTTCGAGCTCTTTTGACAAGCCTAAGAGTTGAACCAGTTCTTCTCTATCATTTTTTGCTTGCTTGAGGAGAATCATAAATTCACTATTTGCAATAATCCGTCTACCATTTGGATCTAACAATAAGGTTTCGACGTTTTGAGTTATTCCAGTCGGACTGGCTCCATATTTTCTGACACGACTCCACAATTTAAAGAAGAAATCACTGGCATATTTATCTAATAAGAGAAGCTGCATTTCATCAAAATAAATCCAGGTCTTCTTCCCTAATTTTTGATTCCGAACAACACGATTCCATATCTGATCAAAAACAACCATAAGAGCGATTTGTTTCAGCTCATCTCCTAACTTTTTAACATTATAGATTAAGAAATTAGATCCTGTCTGAATATTGGTCTTATGTGAAAAAATATCAAGAGAACCTTCGACATACAGTTCCATATCAAGTGCCAAATTCTGCGCTTCTTCTTCTGGTTGTTGACTCAAGACAAAGACCCATTCTTCCAAAGAAGGCTCTTTAAATGACTGATAGGTGAGTCTGGTAACTCGGTCGATAATCGATTTTTCTCTTCCATCCATTTTTCTATCCAATAACTTGCCAATAAAGGATAAAAGAAATTCTGATTTTACCTTAACAGGATCCTCATCCATATTTTCCTCAGACAAGTCAAGGACGTTAAGATAGGTTTGGGAATCCGGCGCAATATCAATCATTTCTCCCCCAAAAGCTCGTCCAATAACACTGTATTCTGCTTCTGGATCCACGATGATAATTTCTGTATTTTCACCAGATTCCTTGATTTTGGTCGTGATAATTTCATGCTTGGTTGCCATCCCTTTCCCAGCTCCAGATGTTCCTAAAATCAGACCAGACGGTGTATTTAATAAGCTTCGATCAATGGTAATAATATTGCTTGATATTTGATTGATACCGTAATATTTCCCACTACGGTCTTGTAAGTCTACTGAAGTCCAAGGTGAGTTCACTGCTATATTGGACGTTAATAAACTCCGTGATACTCCCTCTAAAAAATCACAACCAAATGGCAGCAAACTATTAAAAGCTGCTTCTTGCATATATGGAAGTTTATCAATCATTAGGTCATTTGAGCCGGCCACTTGTTGGATAGTGTCTAGGGCTTGTTTGAGTTCTTCTTCATCCTGACCAAAAACACCAATCAAGAAGACCGTTTGAAATAGTTTATCTCCTGTCTCAGTCATGGTTTTTAAGAGTTCCTCAGCTTCATCGATATTGCTTTCTAATACATGACCTACTTTTTCCAAATAGATACCTGTACGAGCTAGTTTTTGTTGTTCCCCAATCTTTTGGGATTCCATCAAGGTCTTCTTTGTTCGTAGTTTCTTCATAGCATCTGCCTTGGTCGAACTTTGAGCATGGAGGCTCACAATCAATTCCAAATCTCCTTGCATGAGGTCTCGAATAAACTGATCCCCTAATTCCATGCCGTAGTCTCTCACATAGACAATCTGCAATAAGCGGTCATTAATTTGTAGGTAATTCTTGTTTTTAAAATCTAAGAGATTAGGTGCTATGAAGTGACGAGTTGTCTGACCAGATCTCGTTAAATCACGGTAAGAAAAAGGAAGATGGTGTTCTCCTCTAAGCATATCTGCCAACAAGTTCACCCGTTCTTCTCCAGCCAAGGATTCAAATCGAGCTTCAATTTCTGAGAAACCACTCTTGAAATATTCTCCAATTTGGGACAAGGAACGATAGGCTTGTTTGGGATTAGTATCCTTTCTACCAAAACTAATCAGTTTCACAGCTGAAAAATTATTTTCGCCACTGTCTAAATTCTGATTCATCATCCGATTCAATTCTTTACGATAGGTATCATACCCATCTTCTTTCTCCTCATACAGAACACTCTGTCTAAACTTTTCTAAATTCAATCTTTTATTAAAGATGGTCAATTGGAAGTTGGTTTGGTCGTCTAAAGAGTTAATCAAATCAGAATACTTCTCAATGATTGCCCCCTTATCTTCTAAACCAACAGTTTGGTAATTGACATCACCAAGTAAATAGCTTTGTGAGAAATAATCTTCTTTCACTTGCATCAGACCATTTTGATACAGGGCTTGATAGGAAAGAGTATTAGCCGTAGAAGGTAACACTTCCTCTTTTTTCCCTTTAACTTCTTCCTTTTTATTAGTCATTGAAGTTTTTTGTTTCTTTAATGTATTTGATTTTCTTTTCATGTTCAGGTCCTTTCTTTCCTGTAATTGTGCGTAGGGGAACCGTTAGTTCAAAATGAAGACGGTATTTCAAATAATGTTCAAAATATAAATCATTGGGTTTATAGACTCCAAAAAGCATGAGGGGAATGGTAAAGGCAAACACAAAACCGTAAACAAACCAATCTCCAAATTGCCAGAAAAAGAGATTCAAGCCCAAAACAATAATTGTGACAATAAAGGCTGGTAAAACAAAGATGATTTGTCTTGTGGTGAAGCCTAACCAAGCCCTGTGTTGGTATTTTGAGATGTCTTTAAAGACACGTGTATTCATGACTTTCCTTTCTAAAAAGGCTAAGAAGCAATCACTTCCTAGCCTTTACCTAATTACATACCTAAGATTGAGCGAGCCGTACGTTGAGAACCAACGAGGGCAATAATCAGTAAGATAGCTTGTACCAAACTACCAAACATAATCGCAAGTGATTGCAAGACTCCTGCACCATTTGAAACAGCTATTTTACCAGCAGATTCAAACAAAGGAACAAGAGAAACAATCAGAAAAATAAGAACCCCTTGTACCGCATAGACCATAATATTTTTTAAATAGCCAATACCAATAGACTTCCACTCATCACTTAAAAATGTTGGAATCGTAAGAGGGGCAAATGGAATCATAAGGTAGAGTTGAATAAACCGAATAGATACCAAAAGATTGACCATGGCTGCACTTACTATCCGAACTAGCCAAATTAGGAGGGCGAAAAAGCCCACAATCATCCGGCCAATAAATCCTGACCCTTTTAATCCAGAGATTGTATCATACTTTGCCCCACCGTGAGCCACAATCGAAGCCACTTGTTCAATGGCGTGACTCGCAATCCCGATGATGGCTTCTACAATCACGGTTGTATTGGTAATTACTACTGCGACCATAATATAACTAATCAACATCGGGGCTAATGCTTCAAAGGTCATCGCTCCACCAGAGTTAGCAATTTTCTTTGCCATCTTCGAAAATTCTAGGATGAGAACAACTGATAAAATCGCAACTCCAAGAGGTTGCATAACACTTTTGGTGATACTAGACATGTAAGTCCAAACGGTTGGATTGTAGCTAGATAGAGATTTAATCAGATCTACCGTAGATTGTAAATCTACATTAAATCCTTCAAATAAATTTTCAGCTGATATTTTTTCAGATGCAAGGTAAACAAAGGGTGAGACTAAACTAAGATTCATGTCATTGTTTATCCTCCTAAATTGAAATCTGGGTTACAAAGGCTCCAGCAGCCCCTACCATAACACCACCGACAATTTCCAGAATGGCATTCCGAACACCTGGTCCACCATCTTTAATGTTGGTTGCAAGATTGACAATCCCCACAACAACGAGAAAGGCACCAACCGCAATCAATCCCTTCTGTAACAAAGACATAGCTTGTGCAAACATAGCACTTGCGTCTACTCCATAAACAAAACCTTGAAAATGCGTAATCATCTATTTCCTCTTTTCTATTTTTATTTTAAACTAGATTCAAAAGTTAAATCACGAATTCTAAGGCCTTCAAGATGATTTTCTTTTCTTTGATTCAAAGGATTGATTTGATAGTTCCACCACCGTTCATCGGTTTCTTGATTGGCTAGGTACTTCCAATTTGGATGCTTAGTGGAATTGTATTTTTTGCTTTTAAAGACAGGCATATTGGCAATTCGAACCAAGCATTCATGCCGTTTCATATTTCCGACCTCATCGAGTGTCATTAAATCACGAGCAATCTTTTGATGGGAAAGGGATCCTGAACCTGTCTGGCCAAAGGAACGACTAGTATTTCGAACATCAATGGTTTGTTTACCGAGTAACCCACTCATAAATTTAAAGGTATCTTCATCATTACCACCTAAGTAGACTAAGCTATCACAGTTCCCAAGAATGATTTTCCAAGCTTCTTTTTCTTTATAGAGACCTTGAAGTTGGGCAATATTTTGTAGAATAGGAACGAGACTCATATTCCGAGAACGGACTGTTGAGGTTTGTTCAGCAAAATCTGGAATTTCTCCAATATTTGCGAATTCATCTAAGTAAACTCTCACATGAAGAGGCAATTGACCCTTAAAATCAATATCTGCTTGTCTTGTTAGGGTTTGAAATACGGTTGAAAAAAAGAGGGCTGAAAGAAAGCGAAAGGTACTATCGTTATCTGGGATAACTAAGTAAATCATTGATTTTTCCTTGCCCCATGTCTTCATATCAAGGGTATCTCTTTTGGTCAAATCCATGACGCTTTGAATATTGAAGAGGGCAAATTTAGCAGTGGTTACAGCTATGACAGAATCCAGAGTCTTATCCTTATAATTTTGAAAATCTGCCCAATTTCGCATGGTAAAATTTTCAGTCCCATACTTTTTAGCATAATTTTCAAATAGAATTTCTAAGACACTTTTTTCTTGGTTTTCACCCTTGGATAAGTGTTTAATGAGTTTTGAAATTTCAGCAAAACTTGGATAACGCCCTCGTCTTTTTCGCTCTTCCACTTCTTTTTTTTGACGTTTCAACAAGTTTTGGTATTCTTTTTGACTTAAACGACTTTCTTCTATGAGCTGTTCTCTTGTTTTAGGTGGGTTATAGAAATCAACCAAGTAGGAGGCTAAAGCTCGTACCAAAGTCATAGAAGCTTCATCCCAAAATGGATCACTACGAGATCCAGAGCCTTTGGTGTTATTGAAATAAACCGTCAGCATGCGATTCAAATCATTTTCTGTCTCTATATAGCGGAAAGGATTGAAGCCATCTGAGTTCTTCATATTGACTAAATCTAACACCTTTACTTGGTAGCCATGTTCTAAAAAGAGTTTGCCTGTTTTCTCGGCCAAGTGATCTTTAGGATCCACGACAATATTTGAACTATTCATCTGAATCAGATTGGGTTTCACAAAGCGAAAGGTTTTCCCACTTCCTGAACCTCCTATCACCGCAATATTCTTATTCCTATCATATTGGGCTGGTTTTTTATCTAATAATGTCAGACGAACATCATGTGCTAAGATCGTATCATGAGAAAATTCCTTGCCGTAAAAGAGCTTCTTTTCTTTTAGAGTTCCAAAACGGGCGCTCCCGTATTCTACCCCTTCTCGGTATTGTTTTTTACCAGTCTCTAGATAGAGATACACCAGCAACATCATCACAAAGCCTAGTAGAAAAAAAGCACTTGATTTTCCAGTAAATGAAACATTCCATGGCGACTGAAGAACTTCATCTTGACCTTCCATTAGAAGATGAGTCCATTTATCTAAGCTATTTCCAGTATAGGAATCATACAAAAGCGTCAAACGATGAAAAAGATAGCCTAGTAAGATGCCTAACAGTGAGAATAGTAGGAATTTCTTTCCACTGTACATCATCTCACCATCTCTTTCTGTTTGACGGCTCCTTCTTGTCTAAAGGTAATTTGGGATTTAGCCTCATCAATTGCATCGTCTAATGACTTATCCATGGTAAAATCAGCTAATTTCTCCGGATCATTAACCATTTTTTCTAACAGATGATCTAAATGATTGTCTAGAATCGAACGGTCTTTCGTGTAGAAATGCAGAGAATCACCTTGCCAAGCGATAGCTAAAGGAATCTCTTCTTTTTCTAAAAAAGCTTTAAATTTCTCTATATCAATTGGTTTGTCTAAAAAATCTTTTTTCAGATTAATCGTATCAATCGAATAGGGAGATTGTAGCAATTCTTCTAATTTCTGCACCCCTATCTTATAGGCGGAATCCTGTGCTAAAGCCTGACGTCTAGACCATTCTAGAATCTTTAAAAGACTTTTTACAGTAAATAAAAGACTACGCTCTGCATATTGAACTGCCATTCGTTCCTGTTGTTCAGAGGACATCTGATGCCTCCTTCTTAACAAATAGCAGCTTTCCTTCTTTATAACGATAAGCTATCAATTTCTGACGTTGCTTAATCGACTTGACAACCTGCAGTAGATCTCTCGAATAAGGTTCTCGAAGAGTAACTTCTACTGCTTTCCCATCAAAGATACCAACACGTTTGAATTCAATGTAGTCTTTTTTGAGATGTCCTAAGCCCATACCAAAAGGAAAGTGATGAATCAATTGGATGGTACAACCACCTTTATTTCCCATTTGTTTCAAATCATACAAGTTTACTACCTTCATGATTAACTCCTTTATCTAGTTTGTCGCATCGTTTAAGTCTGGTAACGATAAACTCCGTGTCTGTTAGAAAATTCTCACACACGTCTTGTGCCAGTTGCCCTTCACAGGGAAATACTCTCAGTCCCTACTTACACAGGCACGCTAATCAAGACGGAGTGGATTCAATTTTCAAAGAACAGGTAGCTTTATTATAGATAAGAGTAGTTGAAATTTTTATCACATTTCTTATTTTTCTGTCGAGCTAAATTCATATTAATCAAAGAGTTTGAAATAAAAGACTAACATTGTTACATAACGTTAGCATTTCATTTCCCTAAACAAGCAGCAAACTATAAACTAGTAGGTTCCACACTAAATGTAGCCCCATACTGCCCCATAAGTCCGATTTATAGCGTACCATCCCTAAAAACATTCCCAATGAAACATATAAACACCAAGCTAGAATAGTTTCTGGATGATGTGCTAAGGCAAATAAAACACTTGTCAAAGCAACTCGAATATCTAATTTTCTAACTAAGTTCCATAAAATTTCTCTATACAGAAATTCTTCAACCATACTCGCATTGATTAAGAACAATAAAAATGAAAACCAAGGAACTTGATGTTGAAGGCCAATTAAGTTTGCTTGATTCGTGCTTCCTTGAGCATGAATCAGACTAAAACATAGACTTATAATCAGTAGGCTAACGAATCCAATACCAATCCACTTTATCCTAATTTTCATATTGACCTTGGCCACTTGTTTTCGTTGACCATACATCCATAAAAAAGAAATGAGCGACGCACCATAGAGAATCTGTAGTATAGTTAACTCACCGATACAAAGAAATTTCAATAAGTATAGAGATACCAATAGGACATTTACTTGTTGGAATATATAAACTGGAATTATTCTTTTCATAGTTACCTCCGAAATAAATCTTCATAATCTAAATCTAATACCTGCACAATCCTTTCTACCCATGGACTTTGAGGCATTCGTTGTTCCATCTTGTAGTGACGAATCTTTTGATACAAACGATTCAATTCACTTGGATAGTGAAACTCTCCCGCAAACATTTTTCTGGTTAACTCAATCCAGCTGATATTTCTTTCAGCCAAAATAATGGACAAGTTCTCCCAAAATCGTTCTGCCATATTGATTCTCCTTTAGTTAGATAAATAATGTGTTTGTGCCATGTAAATCAATTGTTTCGTATCTCTTGGCAATAAAGCTCTAGCCTCCTCCAGATTCAGATTTGGATAAACTCGCTTATTTGAAACCGCAAGAGGAAGTCTGATGGTTAGTTCAGGATTTTTTAATATCATTTCGATGAAATCTGTTAATTTTAGGTTATCTCGATTCTTAAAACGTAATAAATTTGGAGATAAAAACTCGAAACAATCAGAAGAATAGCTCATCATCTCAATTAATTTGTCCTTTGTCATTTCAGAAACTAAATGACAAGATACCTCAATGCCGTAGTTTTGAAAGAAGTCTAAAAGAAGTTGATTTCTATGGTTATTTTTACTTAGATAGAGATCAATCATGGGAGACCTCCCAAAGATTTGGCTCCATTTGATATTCTGAGACGATTAAGGAATCTAATAAATTTGCGAAGTTAATCGGTTTCTTGTCTTCATCATAAGCTTTTACAGTTACTTGGGTTGTAAGTATTCCCTCTTTTCCCTCGGCTCGATAGCCTTGTCCATATAAAACAAAAACAAGATTTTGATGATCATCTACAAAGGCATCAGCTCCGTTCTTTATATCCTGACTTTCAAGGAATTCCATAATGTTTTGAAGATAGGATTCGTAAAATAGGGGGTAGTTGTGTTTTTTATGGTAATCATCTAAAAATGTCACCTCAAACTCACATGGATAATTGGGCATCAAAAATATTTGTTCATCCAGCTGTTTGATTTCTGCGTCATGTAATTCTGTTTCTAATTCATCACAATCTAGTATTGACTCTTTATTTAAAGCTTTCATCTTTTTCCTCTATTTCTTTTAATTTCTGTGCGATTGCGGCAATCACAGGAACGGTTACACTATTACCAGCTTGTTTATAGAGCTGACTATTACTAGAGACTTTTCTAGCAGCTTCAAAAGCCCAATCAGGAAACCCCTGTAGGCGAAAACACTCTTTAGGAGTGATTCGTCGTATTCTCAAACGGTAAAATTGTCCATCTATTAAGACACCGGCAACATGGTAAACTTGCTTATCTTCTCCTTCATAGCTAGCAACTACTACTCCCATTTGACCACTAGTTGTTAACGTATTCGCTATACCTTTTCCAACTCTACCACGCCGATACTGAGAACTTGGTCTCTCCAAATTGATTGAATCTCCCATTTCTGCTTGAGCATATCCTTGTTTAGTTGCCTCCCGGACTTTTAGAAATTGGATTGGTTCTGGAATCAGTATTTTGGGGATTTTATCTCCACCTTGCATCGTAGTCAGTGTTGGAGATAACCCCTCACTTCCATAGACACGACCGGTCTCCTTAAAGCTAGTCGGTAAATCTCCAACAACGACAATGCCATGACGATCATGAGTATTTAAAGTAAACATTGGCTCTTGGTTTTCCTTAAAGCGTCTACCATTTTGTCTATTGTCTAATCTATCTGGTGTCATACAAGGAATCGCAATCTTAAATCCTTCTCCTTTCCCACGAACTAAGGTTGGCGCAAGACCTTCTGAATAATAAACTTTACCGCTCATTCCACTTTTTGATGGATTCAAATTCCCTAATGTTTTTAAAATCTCAGAGTTAGTTGCTTGACCTTCTCGTCTGAAAGGAAATAAGAGTCGGGTACCTTTCTTTCTAGAATGTCCGATAATAAACACCCTCTCTCTGTTTTGGGGAACGCCAAAATCCTTACTGTTAAGCACCTGCCACTCAACATCAAACCCCAACTCATCAAGTGTGGTAAGGATTGTGGTGAACGTCCGTCCCTTATCGTGATTGAGTAGGCCTTTAACATTTTCAAGAAAAAGAAAACGTGGTTGGATTTGTTTGGCCGCCCGAGCAATTTCAAAGAACAAAGTTCCTCTAGTATCTTCAAATCCCAATCGTCTTCCTGCGATTGAAAATGCTTGACAAGGGAATCCCCCACAGATGACATCGACTTTTCCTCTAAGTTTTTTAAATTCGTCATCTGAAACATCTCGTATGTCATGAAATTCAATTTCTCCTTCCGTTTGAAAAATGGACTTATAAGATTCTCTAGCAAATTTATCAATCTCACAAAATCCAATACACTCGTGTCCAACACTTTCCATTCCAAGTCGAAAACCACCGATACCTGAAAATAAATCAATAAATCTCATTTCTTGATTACCCCTTTCTGATCGACTATCAATGTCCAAAGTGTCACACCACTTGAAATGACAATGAGCATAACTAATACCCACTCGATTGGCGACATTTTAACCACCTCCTTTTCTAACACGGTTATTCCAAACAGAATATAGGCCGTTAAACACAAATTCAGCAAGTACTTCTGCTCGTCGGACAAAGCGAACATTGTCAAGAGCATACTGATAGATTCTCTCAAAATCAGTCATAGCAATTTCACTGGCTGTTTCAGAAAACCCCTCTCGTCTAAATTGATCTTGTACCAATCCCCAAATATAATCTCGATCATATTTTGTGACCTTTTCTACTTTTCTTTTCAAGATAGGTTGAGTATTCCTATCCTCCTCATCCTCAATAAATAAAGATTCAGTCTCACTAATTTCAGTCTCACTAACTTCAGTATCACTAGGGGCTGAATATGAGACGGGGGCCGTTTCATTTTCAACCTGCCCTAGTCTTTTTTTAACACTAGGCCTGTTTGAACTAGCTACTGGGGTAGAAGACAACTCCCCTAAATAAATCTTATTAGCTAGTCTTCCTTTCTCACTGGAAGACTGTTGGACTTCATCAATTAAGTCATATTCTTTAAGAATTTTTTTGATAGACAGTAATTTTGACTTCGAACAACCTAACAGTTTCATCAGTTTAGAGTTAGAAAATACTAAATAAACCGCTCCTTCTTCATCTATCCAACCACGACTGAGAGATAATTCTAAACGATCTTTTAAAATAGAATAAGCCACCTTTACTTCTAGTTTCATATCCATATATTTCTCATCCTCAAAAAGAATTTTAGGTAATTTATAATACCGTTCTGAAGTTTGGTATTGATTTGCGGTAATTCGTTTCATAGCGCTCCCCCAAGTTCTTTGAGTATTAAATCTCCACTTGATTCCAATCGAACCAAGTCACTTTTTTCTAATTCAGCCATAAGAGAGATGGCTTCAACAATGTCAATTCCCATTTGACGTACTAAAAATGAAATGACAATATAGCGTGATGATTGTAATTCTTTTGTCATTTTTCCTCCAGAAAATAAAAAAAGGAGAACAATATTCAACTGTTCTCCAAAATAATTTTATTAAAAAGAAAAACCCTGCCAAATTAATTTTTGGTAGGGTTTTTGGCAGGAAACTAAATTAATTTATCAGTTTCTAAAATGTGTTCACGATTCTAAAAGGCTGATACTATAGTATTCCGAATTCTAATTGGTATATGCCTCTTATTTAAGAGTAACTGAAGCTCCAGCTTCTTCCAATTTAGCTTTGATTTCTTCAGCTTCTGCAGTTGGAACGCCTTCTTTGATGACACCTGGTGCACCATCAACAAGTTCTTTAGCTTCTTTAAGTCCAAGACCAGTGATTTCACGTACAACTTTGATAACGCCAACTTTTTTGTCACCAGCAGCTGTCAATTCAACGTCAAATGAATCTTTAGCAGCACCAGCGTCAGCAGCACCAGCTGCAGCAACAGCTACAGGAGCAGCTGCAGTTACACCAAATTCTTCTTCGATAGCTTTTACAA